>JACKQG010000767.1_pt1 | contig 45741 bp, 47 predicted proteins | sample 8237621 | NCBI WGS metagenome assembly JACKQG01 (sample SAMN15677084, study PRJNA649215) | marine metagenome | biome: marine; feature: Black Sea; material: saline water; isolation source: suspended particulate matter (SPM) from the Black Sea western gyre | collected 2013-06-09/2013-06-10 | depth... | reverse complement strand
ACCCGCCTTGATATCAAAGTTATGCGGGGCAATGAGCAGATTATTGATGTGGATGTCCTCAATGATGCTGTGATTAACAAATCAGCCCTGTCAAGGCTGGCTTCGTGTGAGGTCTATCTTGATTCAATCTATCTGACAACCTATCGGGCAGACGGCCTGATTATCGGAACCCCGACGGGTTCAACTGCCTATTCTCTGGCCGCGGGTGGACCAGTTGTGAGTCCGGAGGTTCCTTCCATTATCCTGACCCCAATCTGTCCCTTTACACTGACAAACAGGCCTTTGATCATTCCAGATTTAATAAAAATTGAAATCCGGCTGGAAGGCAGCCCTGAAGACATGGTTCTCACCCTTGATGGCCAGGAAGGATTTGAAATGGATCCCGGGGATAAAATCTTTATCAAAAAAAGCCGGAACGATATAAAAATGATATCCTTTGAAAACCAGTCCTATTTTAAAATTTTAAAAACCCGTCTTAAATGGAGCGGGGGTAGAAGTTAGTTTGATCTAATAATGCGTGTCTGCATACTCTACCCATCCACCCGTCTGAATAAGGGCTTTGTCAAATTCTGAAATTTGAAAGTCTATTGTTTTTGTTTGATCTTTTGATTGAATCATGATCTCAAGAGCTTCCATATCCACTGAAATTTGGGTATCGCTGTTTTTAAACTCCTTAAAAATGGTATTGATCCTATCTTCAGAAAGTTCAATGGCAAGCATACCGCCGTTGAACATATTCTGCCTGAAGATTCTTGCAAAACTTGGTGCAATCACAACATGGATACCGTTTACTTCAAGGGCCCAGGGAGCATGCTCTCTTGAAGATCCGCAGCCGAAATTCTCCCGGGTGACAATGACGGCTTTTTCTTTAATATCCATTTCAGGATTAAAGCCATCTAATTTTATATCTTCAAATAAATGCGTTTTCAAAGCTGTTTTCTCAATTTCCGTAAGGTATTTGGCTGGAATGACTTCATCTGTATTGATATCTGAGCGGTCAAGAAACAAAACATTTCCTTTAAATTCTTTCATGATTATTTTCCTTGTTCACAAAAAAGACTGGAATTTGAAATTTCACCTTTAATGGCACTGGCAGCTGCTGTTGCCGGGCTCATCAGGTGAACCATACCGCCCTTGCCCATGCGGCCGATAAAATTTCGATTGGTTGTGGAAGCTGCCACCTCACCTTGAGCCAATACACCGTTGCTCATGCCAAGACAGGCACCACAGGTGGGATTTGTCACGCAAAAGCCTGAATCCATAAAGGTTTTGATTATCCCTTGTTCCAGGGCCTGGGAAAATATTTTTGGTGTGGCAGGAGATACAATTCCCCGGACATTTGGGCTTATGGTGTGGCCGGCAAGAACCTTTGCCGCAATTCTCAAATCTTCAAGCCGCCCATTGGTACACGAACCAATATATACCTGATTGATCTTTGTCCCCAACATCTGCGATACGGGTATTACATTGTCCGGCTTATATCCAAATGTGGTTAAGGGCTCAAGATCACTGACATCTATTGTTTTTAATTTTGCATATACTGCATCATCATCTGATCTAAACTTTGAAAATGCTTCCAATGCATCCTGCCTGGTTTTATATTGATTTTTTATAAACTCCCAAAGGTAATCAACAGTTGTCATATCCGGAAGGCATATGCCGCTTGTGGCACCTGCTTCAACAGCCATATTGGACAAGGTCATCCGCTGATCCATGCTCATTTCATCCACAATATTCCCTGTGAATTCAATAACCATATTGGTGGCCCCGCTTACACTTATGTCTTTGATAACCTTAAGGATAATATCTTTGGCATATACACCGTCGGCAAGTTTTCCAACGATCTCAATCTTATAGGTTTGAGGAGTTTTAAAGGTGCAGACCCCTTTTAAGATACCCACTTCAAGATCTGTTGTTCCCACACCAGCTGCAAAAGCTCCAAAAGCACCGTGGGTACAGGTATGTGAGTCTCCCATAATAATGACAAACCCGGGTTGTACAAAACCTTTTTCCGGAAAAAGGGCATGGCACACCCCGTTATACCCGATATCAAAAAAGTCTTTAATCTTGTGCCGTTTGGCCCACTCACGCAGAATTTTTCCCTGCATGGCCGTTTTAGAGTCTTTGGCAGGACTTACATGATCAATAACTGCTTTGATCTTATCCGGATCAAAGACCCGGTCCTTTCCCCTTGCCATTAGATCCTGGATAGCCATGGGTGTTGTTATTTCATGACAAAAAACCCTGTCCAGTTTTAACACACTGACATCTCCAAAGGGTTCATCTACTAAATGGGCCTTAAAAATTTTTTCTGCAATGGTTTTTCCCATTATTCTCTCCAGATCCTATATAGTTTTATCTCCAAAATAATCTTCTCCTTCTGCAGGTGTAACCACCCAGTATGCTGAAAATATCTGGTCAGACAAATTTTGAATCACATGGGGGATTTGTGAAAAAAATGACACGGAATCGCCTTTGTGAAGTTCATATGTCTCCTGACCATAAAGTAATTGTGCAGACCCTTTAACAACGATTCCCAGCTCGCGGCCAAGATGCCCTTCTTTTGTATCCCCTCTCTTCTGGCCAGGTGCCAGCTCCAGGAAAAAAGCATTAAAAGAATGATTGCCTTTGGCCTGGCTGTCGCCGCAAAGAGTTTCATATTTAAAGCCTTTTCTATGATAAATCTTTCGTTCATCTTTCCTGACAATCTCAACTTTGGAGTTGGTTTCAAAATCTTTAAAAAATTTACTTGGCGGCACCCCATATACTTCTAAAATATGTAACAAAGTGTCCAGGGAAGGCGATATCCGATTCCTTTCTATCTGGGACAATAAACTGGAACTGATACCTGCCTTTGCTGCAACTTCTTTAATTGTAAAATGTCTTGAATTTCGAATAGGTCTGAGAAGTGCACCAAGTTTTGTTTTCATGGACTCACCATTTTTAAGTATAATTAATTAAAATTTAATCATACTTAAAAAAATTATATTGTCAATATAATTTTAAGCCAGGCTTTGACCTTGCCCGGAAAAATCGTAATAATCAAAAAAAGCGAGAACTGTTCAAGAAAAGACGGGCAAATAATTTTAACAAATTTTTAAGCTCACCTTTGCCGTATCATGGTGAATTTCAATTTTCCCCGGGATTGGTATTCAGAGAGTAGTCTGTCCACTTTGGCATAATCTTTTTGCTCAATCTCAATTGTATGAACAATTTTATCTGTATAGGTTGTATCCATAATCCTGGTCAAATAATTTTTTATCTGAATAAGCAGGAAATCATTAAATTCATAAGTGACCTCAATTAGAATACTCACCGCCTGAATCAGTTTTTTAAGTTTTTTCAGCTCTATGGTATTTTCCACAGATGCACAATAGGCATCAATCAACCCTCTGACACCCAGTTTAACACCACCGAAATGCCGGGTCACAACGGCTGCAATATTGGTCATGTCATGGTTTTGCATTGTATTCAGCATGGGTTTTCCGGCAGTCCCCGAGGGCTCTCCTGCATCAGAACAATGAAAAACATCCCCTTTTTCTCCTAAAATATATGCCCAGCAATTATGGGTGGCCGTTTTATTCTCCTTTGAAATCCGGGAAATAAAGTTTTTTGCTTTTCCAATGGAGTCCACATATTCCAGGGTGCAGATAAAAACAGATCGTTTGATTTTTATGGTTGTTGTCCGTTGATGTTCAATTGAATAAAAATAATGTTCATCCATCATATTTTCATTATTCCCCAAAAATGAACAAGTCGCCTATCATAAAATTCCTTAAGTACTTTAAAAGCCTGTTTAACTATTTTCTTAGCGCCAAGTGATTACTCTGACTATTTGTTCCTTAACGATAATTTTATAGTTTTTTTTCTGTTTATCATGTAAAAATAACCAATCAAATAACACATAACGGCTATCAAGAAAACAAGGGAATGGCAACTTTATTTATTAGGAAAGGTTCAGATATATGAGAATTGTAACCCGGCCCGATTTTGACGGAATTGTATGCGCAGTTCTGCTTTATCAGGCTGAAAAAATTGATGCAGATATTAAATGGGTTGAGCCCAATGAAATTCAAACGGGAAAAGCTCATATTTTAAAGGGTGATATCATGGCAAATCTCCCCTATTCACCAAATTGCTCCCTATGGTTTGATCACCACATCTCCAATAAGCCCAAGGATAATTTTCAAGGCGCATTTGACATCGCCCCGTCAGCTGCCCGGGTTATTTATGAGTATTATAAAGCAAAAGGGACGCTTGACAACCGATATGATGAACTGGTCTTTAATACAGATATCATAGACGCTGCCGATTTAACCCGGGATCAGGTACAACACCCTGAAAACTACCCTTATATTATTTTATCCATGACCATAAAAAACCAGGACTATACAGATCTTGCCTATTGGAATAAGATAGTTGATCTCTTGATGGAGACAGGCATTGACCATATTCTTGAGGATCCGGAAATAAAAAGCCGCTGTGAAAGGGTTATTGACGAAAATATTGCCTATGAAAAATATTTAATTGACCACACAAAAATACGTCATAACATATCAATTGCCGATTTCAGGGGTCTTGACATTGTACCCGAAGGCAACAGGTTTTTAATTTATTCACTTTTCCCGGAATGCCATGCCAGTGTCAAAATCAGATTTGATGGGCCTGAACAAAATTATGTACTGATCAGTATAAGCCGCAATATTTTTAACCAGAATTGTCATGTAAACATTGGAAATCTTCTGGCAAGATTTGGCGGAGGCGGCCATGCCGGTGCCGGGGGCTGCACCCTGCAAGCGTCAATAGCAGATAATGACATTAAGCAAATCCTTAAAATCTTGTTTCAAAATAAAAAAGAGATTTAAACTGTACTTATTTCTTGCCAAAGCCCATAAAGAAATATAAAAACTCAAAATCAAACAAACCGTTTACGACTTGCAAAGGATGGACTATGATAGATAATTTCTACAACATGCTTACCGATGAAAAGCTTAGTCAAATCCATGAGGCATCTATCGAGGTTCTTGAAAAAACAGGACTGCGCGTGGACCATCCCGTAGCCCTGGAAAAACTGGCCGCTGCCGGCGCACGGGTGGAAAAAGGAAACCAACGGGTCTATCTCTCCAGCGACATGGTTGAACAGGCATTAAAAACAGCTCCCAAAAGCTTTACCTGTGCCGGGCGAACACCAGAATTCGATTTTCTGGTCAGGAAAACCGGTCAGGATCAAATGCCTTCATTCCGCACGGTGGGTGGAGCCATCAATATCTATAATCTGAGCACCAACGAGTCCCGGCCCATCGGCATAAAGGACTGCGGTGACATGACCCATCTGGTGGACGGACTTTCGAACTTAAATATCCTTGGGGCTTTGACACCCCAGGACATTCAACTTGAGACCTATGACATCGAAACCCTGAAAATAATGTTGGAAAAAGGCCGCAAACATATATGGGCACTTACCACAGATTCAAAAAACCTCAAATACCAGCTTGAAATGATGGAGGCTGTTGCCGGCAACAGGCAGGCTTTGAGCAAAAGGCCTATCTGCAGTGGAATTGTATGCCTGATTGCGCCGCTTTATTTTCCTTTTGATGAAATCGAAAGACTGCTGTTGTATGGGGAATACAACCTTCCCGTCCGGGTTCCATTGGCACCCATCATCGGTGCCAATGCACCTTATACCCTGGCAGGCACCATCACCCAGACCAATGCCGAAGCCCTTGGCAGTCTGGTTGTGCTGCAAACCCTCTGCCCCAAAATTCCCACCTGGTACTATGCGCTTGTTCAGTCCATGGATATGGGTAAAGGCTATACCCAGTTTGTAAACCCTGAAATAATGCTTGTTGAAACTGCTCTTATGCAGCTGGCCCGACACTATGACCTGCCAGCAGCAACCTCCCCCGTTATGGGTAATAGTTGCCAGGCCCACCAGATTATGTTTGAAAGGGGTACAAGCCTGACAATGACTGCTCTTGCCGGCATCAATGAAGTAGGAGGCGTGGGAGGCATAGAAAACGGCCTGACCACAAGCCCCGAGTTAGTCGTGATCGAAAATGAGATCATTGCCTATGTTAAAAGATTGCTGGGGGGAGTCGATATAAACCAGGAGACAATGGCGGTCGAGGTAATTATTCGAGACGACCATAAAGGCAAATACCTTGAAGACCCGCACACCTTCAACCACCTGCGCAAAGAGACCCGTTTCAAGCCTTATCTTTTTGACGGACGTCCCCTGCTGGAGTGGCAAAAAAATCCCAGGACAATCATTGACCGGGCTGTAGAAAAAATGGCTGCCATAATGAAGGATCATAGTGTGCCCCCGCTGGAAGAAAAACTGACACAGGAACTGGACAGAATATTAAAAACCGCCAAAAAACAATTGGCTAAGTAAATACCAGACAATAGGGAAAGTGTATAGGACCCCACAAAGTCAGACTGATATGGAAGGATTGACAAAAAAAGTCTGAGTTCTTAATATCATCATTAAACATAAAAGGCTGTCCCAGACAATAACAAAAGGCCAGGAATGATATCCATGAAAACAAATAAAGTAATTGATCATATTGTCCAATGGCTGGATGCATATCTTGGCAAATCCGGTTTATCAGGCTTTGTCATTGGTGTTTCAGGGGGCATAGATTCTGCAGTTACATCATGCATTTGTGCCAAAACGGGTAAGCCTGTCCTTGCGCTTAATATGCCAATTTACCAGGCAAAAGACCAGGTATCCAGATCTCTTGCACATATTGAATGGCTTAAAAAAAAATTTGATAATGTAAAAGGCTATGATGTTGATCTTTCTCCTGTTTTTGATCAAATTAAAGACAGCTTTCCAGACTCTATTCAAGACGGCATGACCATGGCTAACACGCGTTCCAGGCTTCGCATGCTGACCTTGTATGCCTTTGCTTCCAGCCATAAGATGCTGGTGGCAGGAACCGGGAATAAAGTTGAAGATTTCGGGGTTGGTTTTTATACCAAGTATGGGGATGGAGGTGTGGATATTTCCCCCATTGCTGATCTCACTAAAACACAGGTGTATGCCCTGGGAAAATATCTGGGCATTATGGAAAAAATCCTGACTGCAGAGCCGACAGATGGCCTGTGGGAAGACAATAGGACGGATGAAAGCCAGATTGGTGCCTCTTATTCAGAATTGGAATGGGCCATGCAGTATCTGGATTCTTCCCAAAAAGGCCCTTTGAATGAAAGACAAAAAAATATTATTTCCATTTATAAAAAATTTCATACGGCCAATAAACATAAAATGGATCCCATACCCGTTTGCCGCATTCCTGAAAATTTAAAATAATCAGGAAAGCTGTATATATTCCCGGTGAACCGATCCAGCCGTCCCCCGGGTGTAATTTTTAACCGTTTCAGGAAAAAAGGATATTACAGGAGTCAGGTTATGCTTAAAGATGGTGAAAAAGGGGTAATTCGTCAAAGGAGCGGGGAAAATGAAAATGGGTGTCAGTGGCTATAAAATTCAATGTGCTGAAAACTGTATTAAGGATATTTCCCTTTATGGGACCCAGGATGGCTGGACACTAATGATTGGCGGCAATGGTTCAGCAAGGCCAAGGCTGGCTGATATCCTGTTGGAAGACCTTTCTTTTGAAACGGCTCAGGCCATGGTAGCCCGGGTGATAGATTACTACACAAAATATTCAAAACGCGAACGTATGGGACGCATGGTTGAAAGAATAGGGCTTGATGCAATTAAATCAGATTTGAAAATTAATGGATAGGGGACAAAGGATATAGGAAGAATCATGCGGCCGGATAGATATTAAGCAGGTCAGGTTTTGACCCTTTCTTTTTTCTCCTGTTCAACATCTCCCGGAAGCAGAAGGCAACAGACCAAACACAGTATGGAAGATATAAAAACGATCAGGAAAATGGATGAAACCCCTTTTAAGACAGCTTCCTGAAGAATTTGCCTTGCACTCTGGGTCATCATGGCTGTAAATTCAGGTTTAAACAGATTCTCCATGCTCTCCCGAAGCTGGGCCAAAAGCTGCGGGTTCAACACATGGGAGGCCTCTTCCATACGGTTTAAGAGTCCTGAAGTGGCAAGCCCTCCACAAATCCCAACACCAATGGTTCCACCAAATGTCCGGGAAAATTGATGAAATGAGGTTGCCACACCAAGGTCTTTTTTAGGAAGGCTTTCCTGGACCATAATCAGCGTTGAAAGGGTAATAAATCCCATGCCCAGTCCCATCACCAGGAATACGATAAAGCTGTTAACCATTGTGGTTGTAAGGGTAAATCCAAAGGTCAGGGCACTGCCAGTCACCATCAGCAACCCTCCGGCCAGGGCTGCTGTTTTTGCACCACCCCTGCTCATGATCCTGCCAAGCACCAAAGACCCCATAGACCAGCCAAGGCTCAATGAAAGCATGGCCCAACCCACCTGCATAGGAGTCTGTTCCAGAGCCCCCTGAAGGAACAAGGGTGCATAGGCAAACAACGCAAAAATGGAAAAACTGCTGAAAAAGCTGGCAAGGTTGCCATAAGCAAACCGTTTATGCCTGAAAAAGCGAAGATCAAGGATGGGATCTTTTGCCCGCTTTTCAGCCAGGTAAAACCCTGCTCCAAAAATAAGGGTTGTAAAAGATAAACTCATAATCTGCCAGGAGTTCCATTCAAATTCCCTGCCGCCCGTAATAAATATGGTTAACAAAGCAAGGATAAATCCTGACAAAAAGATTACCCCTGCAATATCCAGAAAGACCGTTTTCTTTTTTTCCCTGAATTCCTTCAGGAAAATACTGATCCCGACAAAGGAGATAACCCCCAGGGGCATATTGATATAAAAAATCCATCTCCATGAGAAATAGGTAACAATAAAGCCTCCCAGAGTTGGCCCGATAATGCTTGAAATTCCCCAGATCGAACTTGCAAAGGAAAGGGTTTTTGCCCGCTGACCCGGCAAGGAAATATCAGACAGTACAATATAGACCAGTGCAAAAATACCTCCTGCCCCGATTCCCTGGAATACCCTGGCAGCAATAAGAAATGCCATGGATGGAGATGCGCCTGCTGCCACAGAGCTCAAAATAAAAAGTCCTATGGAAAATAAAAACAGACGTTTGGTATCTAACAGGTCACTCAACTTTCCAAATACGGGCAACGCAACGGCCCTTGCCAGAAAATACGCCGAATAAACCCATGCATAAAGATGAAGACCACCCAGTTCCGTAATTATAGTGGGCATGGCCGCAGAAATGACAAGGGCATCCATGGCCCCTAAAAAAAGTGCCAGAAGGGAAGCGCCGATAATAGCGATACGACCGGTTTTTATGGTTTGATTCATGTTTTTGAAATTACCATCTTTAACGGAATCGACCCGGAAAAACAAAGGGAATAAGAAAAACAAAACAGGCAACCAGAAAAGCCAGGCTGCCCAGAATGGCGAGCAGATCACCGACCCGGATGGCTGCTGCGCCATAAAAAAGAGCAGATACAATAAAAAGTAACCAGCCCCATATCTGGCATTTTTTCTCAGAAAAAAGTTTTAGGCCGGGCATGGTTTTCCCTATTCTTCAAAGGCTTTTTTGAAAAGCGCTTCTATTTGTTCCTGCGTCATTTCCCGCGGGTTTCCGGGTATACTCGTATCGGTCATTGCCCATTTTGCGCAAACCTTTATCAACGTTGGATCAGCATTGCACTCTGATAATGATGTCGGAAGCCCGAGCGATTTCTGCAATTCAAGTACTGCAGCCGGAGCCTTGCCTGCAGCCTCTTGTTTACTCAAACCCGTTATATCCTCTCCCATGGCCACGGCAATATCAGCCATTCGATCCAGGCAGGCGATCATATTAAAATCCATTATTATCGGCATCATCAATCCCATGGCAACACCATGGGGGATACCATATTGTGTGCTGAGCTGGTGACCCAGGGCGTGAACCCCGCCCGTATTGGCATTCATGGCAAGGCCTGCTTCTAAAGCAGCCATTGCCATTCCCTCTCTGGCCGCCATGTTGCTGCCGTCAGCCACGGCAGAACCCAGGTGTTTTACAACCAGTCGTATCGCTGAAAACGCATATGCATCTGTCTGGGGCATGGCATAAGGACTGCAGATCGCCTCAATCGCATGGCTGAGAGCATCCATGCCCGTGGCAGCAGTTATACCAGGAGGCATGCTGACCGTCAACTCAGGATCCACCAGGGCAATCTTGGGTATGATACGCGCTCCACCCGGACAAAATTTGTAATTTTTCTGGGTATTGGTGATTACGGCCCAGGCAGAAACCTCACATCCCGTACCAGCGGTTGTTGGAATCGCTATCAAGGGAGGAATGGTATTGACAACGGAATCATATGCCTCGTAATCTCGTATAGATCCGCCATTACTGACGACGATTCCAATGGCTTTTGCGCTGTCAATGGAACTTCCACCGCCAACGGCCAGAATACTATCCGAATTCGTTTGTTTGTATAATTTTGCACCGTTGTCGATCTGCACATCTGTTGGATTGGCTTCAACATCCGTATAAAGATGGTATTCAATATTTTTTAGCCTAAGGGATTTTTCCACGGCTTTAAACGAATCCAGGCCGACAACAACTTTGTCTGTTACGATAAAAACCTTTTTCCCTTTTAGAGAAGTAACACAATCCCCAAGTTGTTCGACAGCTCCTATTCCAAATAAAACCTGTTCAGGCGATAAAAAAATGTGTTTGACAGGCATTTTGCATCCTTATGTATTTATATATTTCCAAAAAAATTTCACCCCAGGCCACTGGTCTGGGGTGAAATTTTGCTATAAAATTGTCTTGTTTACTTAATCCACTGCGGTTTAATGAACTTATTATCCTTGTAAGGTGTTACAGGGGGGGCTGTAAAAAGCGTTACAAGCTCACCGTTCTGAACCTGGTAGTGAACCATGGGTGCTCCTGGTTGTGGATGCAGGGTATTATTTTCACCCCAGGTGATATCCCCCATTAATCCCTTATAAGGGACGCTCTTAAGATGTTTGTTAACGGCTTTAAAATCATACGCATCGCCTGCAGCTTTTGCAGCTTCTGCCCAGGCCATAAAACTGGTATAGGTGACAAAAGAACCCACACCCAGATCATGGTTGTACCGTTTTTTGTATTTGTCCAGCCATGCCTGTGCTTCAGCATTGGGTGCTTTTGGTACAGGCACGCCTGCAGGCATATCACCCATAACACCATCGGCTTTCTTGCCCAGAGTTGCTACAACCTCAAGCGGGGTAATACTCCATCCCAGACTGATAATGGTATTGGTCGGTTTTTTAAGGAATTGACGAACAAAAGTGATCGGTTCCTGAGAAGCGGCTATTTCAAAATGGATAACGGCAGGTTTGATCCGTCTTATTTTGGTTAAAATAGGGCCCCACTCATTGGTGCCGTAAGGTACAACTTCATGAAGCGCCACTTCCCATCCGATCTCTTCAAACCGTTTGGCCATAACTGCTCCTATTTCACCACCCCAGGCATCATCCGTATTGATGAGCACAACCTTTTTATTGGGATAATCATAGGGTAATTTTTGCAATACGTTAAACACACTGCTGCCTTGATCTGCTGCAACAGGGGTCATAAAGTAAGCATTATAATATTTTTCCGGATCTTCCTTGTACACGTCAACGGATGCCTGGGAACCATCATCCAGAAAAAATGGGGCATCGTATTTTCCATATGCCCTTACATCCGCTCCAGCGCCGGCCCAGCCCGCAACCACAACCGCGACCTTCTTTTGATCCATCAGAAAATCAGCACCCTGCATAACCACTTCCGGTGCAAAATCCTGATTATCAAACATAACAACCTCAAGCTGTTTGCCTAAAAGACCACCGGCTGCATTGACCTCTTCTACAGCCATCTCAACGCCTTTAAAGTAATTATCTCCGGAACCTGCATAATCTCCGGTCAAAGAGAACGCGCAACCCACCTTAATGGTATCAGCGGCAATTGCCCATGATCCCAATACCATAAAGACTGCAACAACCAACGACATCAAACCAAATTTTTTCATTTCTTAATTTCCTCCATTTTATAAGTTAGAGATGTTATACTAAAAATCCCTTTTCCGACTATGATAAATCATTCATTCACTCAACTATCTCAATGAACCGGCTCCCGTTTTCCGTCTAAACTTAGGAGCCGTGAATTTTCGAATCAAACCTGTAACCCCATCTGGAAGCAGTAATACAACCACAACCACCATCCCGCCCATGATCAGGAGGCGATAAATACCCATGGGTCTTAAAAGTTCATTCATGGTGACCGTAACCATGGCGCCAAGTACAACACCGGGATATTGGCCGATTCCGCCCACTACAATCATGATCAAAAGAACCGTAAATACTTCCATACTCAGCATTCGAGTTGACAATATGCCGACATAGTGCACATAAAGAGCGCCAAACAGACCCGTGATAAAAGAGGTAATCCCAAACACCAGAAGCTTATATTTAAATGCGCTGACACCCAGACTTGCGGCAAAATCCTCGGAATCTTTTAACGCCAGAAAGGCCGTACCCCAGTGGGATTTTAAGATCACCACAATGATAGCACTGCAGATAAGGGTCATAATAAAAGCAAGATAAAAGAACGGTACCAGTTCCGAGGAACTGAAGGAATAACCGAAAATCTCAATCGGGGGAACACTGATAATGCCCCGTGATCCGCCTGAACCAATGGCTTTGCCAAGGGGACCCTTCAAAAAAGGTTCCAAAGCCAGTTGAAATGCAAATGTCACCAAAGCAATATATGGTCCGGCAAGTTTAAGACAGGGCAGGCCCACCAGCACACCGATAATGGCTGTGATAATACCGGCCATGAATACGGCAATTATGGGCGGCACGTTCCATGATACGGACAGTATGGCCGATGAATAGGCGCCGATGACATAGAATGCCACCTGGCCAAAAGAAAATATGCCTGCATACCCCATGATGAGATCCCAGCAGGAGGCAACCACAGACCATATCAAAATCATGGTTAAAATTCGCATCATGATAGAGCTGTCACTGACAAATATCGGCAGAATTCCAATCAACCCATATGTAAGCGCAAGAATCTTGATCATGCTTTTCGCTTTCATGATTTATTCCCTTCCCATCAGACCCTGGGGACGAAATGCCAAGGTTATTAAAAGTACTGTTAAAACTGCGATATCGATGTGTATCATTCCCAGATAATATCCGACAAAAGCCTCCAGCATTCCGATAATAAGCGCTGCATAAAGACTGCCCCGGATAGATCCCATGCCGCCAAAGGCGGTGATGACCCAGGCTTTGATCATGATGCCTGTGCTGGCCTGGGGATTAACAAAATTTTTCTGGGAAAGTAAAATTCCGCCAATACCCACCATGATGGTTGAGATCGCAAAGGTGGCTGCAAACACCCGGTCCTTGGGAATACCGACGATCTGTGCGCCGACCGGATTCTGGGCAACCGCCTTTACTGCCATGCCGACACGGGTATTGTTTAACAACCAGGCAAAACACAATAAGCCTGTAATCGATAATATAAAGATAACCACATCCTGTTTCATAAAGACCAATTGACCAAGATCAAGCGTCCCTTCCACAATATCGGGTAATGATTTAAGCCGCGGGCCAAAAATTGCCATATATCCGATATCCAGAAACAAAGCCAGCCCCAGGGTTAACATCATGGCTTTCATCTGCCAGTCGGATCTCTTTCGCAGGGGGGCTACCAGGAATTTTTCCAAAAAGAAGCCCACAACAAACAAAAAGGGAATTGCCGTCAGAAAAACCGTATAATATCCCCCTGGTAAATTTAAGGGAACCAGAAATACCCAGGCAAAATAGCCGCCCATGGTGTAGAAAGACCCATAGGCAAAATTAAAGGCCTTTGTTACCCCGTATACAAGTGCGAGACCAATGGCCATAAGGGCATAAACCGAACCATTTAATAAACCGCTGATAATAACATCAATAATCTCTACAAACATCTATCGTTTTCTCCCCCATAAGCAGGTTCAGTCCACCATATGTTCACCCCAACTCCCTATTCCTGCACTTTAGCACATTCCCAGAAAAATTTCCTTTAGACGATCATTGCTTAAGGCATCATCTTTACTACCCTCAAATGTTATGCGGCCCTCCTCCAGCACATAGAGCTTGTCCGCCAGATCCGTTATCTGGGGAATATTCTGCTCCACCACCAGAATTGTTTTACCCTGATTATTAATCTCCCGTATAATCCTGGCCACCTCCGTCCTTAGATTGGGTTGTAACCCAAGGGACGGTTCGTCAATGGCCAGAAAATCCGCATTTGACATCAATCCTCTGGCAATGGCAAGCATTTTGGCTTCACCGCCGCTCATGGTGGATGCATATTGTTTCTTGCGTTGGGCCAATCGAGGAAATAGTGTAAACACCCTTTCCAGGTTTTCCTTTTCATGTTTTCGTGCGTTTTTGGAATACGCCCCAAGTTTAAGGTTTTCCATGACGGACATATAGGGAAACAATTCCCTGTTTTCAGCAATATAGGTAATTCCCAGGTTGACAATCTTTTCAGAAGGCAATCGAATAATATCCTGATCTTTGTAGGATATCCTGCCCTTCTTGGAATCCACCATACCGCAAAGGCTTTTTAACAACGTGCTCTTGCCGTGACCATTGGGTCCGAGCATCACCACCACTTGACCTTTGTTAACCTTAATAGACACATCTTTGAGCACGTGTGCCTGTCCATAATATGCGTTCAGGTTTTCAATACTAAGCATCATGTGAATCTCCCAGGTAGCATTCAATCACTTCGCTATTGCAGGTTATTTGTTCAGGAGTCCCCGTACAGATCTCGCTTCCGTTCTGTATAACCAGGATAGGATTGGCAAGCTCTGTTAAAACCTTCATAAAGTGCTCGATGATGACAACGGTGATGTTAAGGTCTTGATTGATTTTTTTGATGAGCTGTGTCATTTGCTGAATCTCTATGGCGTTAAGCCCTGCCATGGGCTCGTCAACCATGAGTATTTTGGGCTTTGTGGCCAGGGCAGAGGCGATCATCAATCTTTTTTTGCCCAACAGGTTCAACAGATCCGTTTTATTGCCGCGCTCCTGCGTAAGGCTGGCAAAAGAGATCATCTCATCTGAATACCCCGGATCATATTTGCCGCTGTTGCCGAAACGGCAGCCCAGGTTCACGCTTTCCTCCACGGTAAGACTTTCAAAAATATGGGGAATCTGAAAGGTTCTTGAAATACCGAGGCGGGCAATTTTATGGGTGGGAAGGCCTGTTATATCCTTACCGTCAAATTCTATTTTACCTTCATATTTATAAAATCCCGTGATCAGGTTATACAGGGTTGATTTACCCGCACCGTTTGGACCGGCTATTCCAAATACCTGGCCTGCTTCCACCTCAAAGCTCAGGTCGTCGACAGCTGCCAACGCTCCAAACTTTTTGGTAATATTGATCGCCTTGAGCATTTTACCTCTTCCTTTCCCCCGATTGAAATTGAGTGCTGTTTTCTATCACATAATACATGATATGTGATCTAAGGCATACCATGGCTGTTTTCTTAAAGCAATAATAAAAACCTGTTTACATAGTACGTAATATGTGATATTTTCTTATTTCAGCACTGAAATTCTATTGAGGAGAGCGCCATCAAAACCTTTATCCAAACACACTTTGACAAATGCACAGGATGCCGTATCTGCCAGCTGGCATGCAGCATGGACCTGACCGGGGGGTATAATCCGAGACGCGCCCGCCTGTTGATTGAACTCAAGACGGAAAACCTCTACCATATCCCGGCCGTATGCAATCAATGTGAAAATGCCTACTGCATGAATGTCTGTCCTTCCAAAGCCATCCAGCGCAATGATGACGGCATTGTCTGTATAGACCCTGACAAATGTATCAGCTGTGGTCTATGTGCCCAATTCTGCCCTATAGGAATGGTAACGCTGGATCCTGACACCCAAAAAGCCGTTAAATGCGAATTGTGCCAGGGGGAACCTTTGTGCGTTGAAGTTTGCCCCACTTTTGCCCTTGAACTTGTTTATAGAGGAAATATCAATGAGTAGCGCCTACACAAATAAACTGCTGATGATTGATTTGTCCCGTGAATCCTTTGAAACCCTTCCCGTGTCCAATGACCTTAAAAAGGATTTTATCGGTGGAAAGGGATTTGGAGCAAAGCTTCTTTATGACATGGTTCTTCCGGAAACCGATCCCTTGGGAAAAGATAATGTGCTCATGTTTATGACAGGCCCTTTAACAGGCACCATGGCCCCTGCCATGCGGGGATGTGTGGTGACAAAATCGCCATTGACGGGAATTTTTCTGGATTCCTATTTTGGGGGCAGCTTTGCACCTGAAATCAAATATGCCGGTTATGACGGTCTCATCATTAAAGGACAGGCCAAAAAACCTGTGTATATCTGGATTAACGACGACACAGTCGAAATCCGGGATGCCTGGCATTTATGGGGAACAGACACCCTTAAAGCCAATGAGCAAATCAAAACTGAACTTAACGACGACACCATAAAAATTGCCAGTATCGGCCAGGCAGGTGAAAACCAGGTCCTTTTTGCCCTGGTCTGCTGTGAATACAACCGCCAGGCCGGCCGGGGCGGTGCTGGCGCCGTCATGGGTTCCAAAAACCTCAAAGCAATTGCCATAAAGGGTTCAAAACTGGTTTCAATACATGATCCGAAACGATTTACCAAAGCCTGCGCCACGGCGTTTAAAGAGCTTGAAGCAAGCCCGGATGTAGAGGCTTTCCGGGTTGCCGGCACAGCCGCTTCCGTTGATTTTGCCAATGAGACAGGCCTTTTACCCCATAAAAATTATCAAAACGGGACCTTTTCAAAAGCATCAAAACTTGCTGACAAAGGACAGGCCAGGCATCTGTGGCTGGGAAGCGCTGCCTGCATGGGGTGCCCCATCAGGTGTTCCAAAATCGGGGCCATCAGGAGCGGAAAATACAAAGGAACTATCACCGATATTATAGAGTATGAATCTGCCGCTCTCATGGGTTCCAACCTGGATATTTCAGATATCCGGGCTGTGGCACACCTGACAAAGCTATGCGATCTTTATGGTATGGATTCCATGTCCTGCGGTAATCTCATCGGCTTTGCCATGGAAGCCTGTGAGAAAGGAGTGATCCCATCACCCCAGGGGATCAGCCTGTGCTTTGGCAATATTGATGCTGCCGAATACCTGGTTCATGCCATCGCCAACCGAACGGGCGAGCTTGGAATGCTTCTGTCCAAAGGCGTGAAACAGGCTTCAGAAGAAATCGGCATAACGGCAATAGACCTGGCTGTGCACGCCAAAGGCCTTGAATCACCTGCCTGGGGTCCCAGGGGGGTATCCGGCATGGGTCTTGCCTATATGACAACGGACCGGGGCGGCTGTCACCAGCGTGGATTTACCGTGACCTATGAATTATCCGGAGAATGGAAAGGAGCACCGCTTGATCCGCTCTCACCGAAAGGCAAGGCCCGGATGGTGATAGCACTGCAGAATTATTCCGCCGGCAGAGACACCCTTGTCAATTGCGATTTTGGCAGTTACGGCATCTCAGACGACACTTATGCAGAACTTCTCAGCGCAGCAACAGGACAGAAAACAGATCCTGCTACCCTTGTCGAAACGGGTGAACGGATATGGAACCTGGTCAGGTGTTTTAACCTGGCCCAGGGGCTGGATCCGAAAAAGGATACCCTTGCTCCCAGGTTTGTAAACGAACCGCTTCCTGACGGACCTTCAAAGGGTCATCGGATTTCAGCAGAAGATATGGATTATATGAGACAGGAATACTATCAATTGAGGGGATGGGACAAAAAAGGGATTCCCCTTGACAAAAGATTGAATCAATTGAGGATCGCCTATGCCGGACACCATAAATAAAAAAGAGACCAAACGGATCGCAACAAAAGGAAGGGTTCTTGAAGCGGCCACCCATTTATTTGCCCGGCTGGGATACCATAAAACAACGATCCAGGATATTGCCAATCATATCGGCATGACAACGGGAGCTGTGTTTCACCACTATAATTCAAAACCGGAAATTTTAGAAGATGTGGTGGAAGCGCTTGACCATAGTTTTGACCAATACATTGAGTACCTTGACCTTGACCATGAAGATTATAAAAAAATGATCCACGGCATGATGAATATTTTTATGGCCCGGTTTTGCGACCATCCGGATACCATCATTGTACTGGCGTCTCTGGCAGCCGAATTCAGCCATATCAAAGGGCCTGTCATGGCAAAAATCCAGGCAGCCTATGACAAATTTGTGGATGCATTTGAAAATGCTCTGAACCGGATTTCCCAGAATAAAACCAATCGTGCTGCAGCCGTGTGTTTTATTTCAGGCCTCCAGGGAGTTGCCCTCCAGGCCCTTATCCGGGAAGGTGAAATGAACATTGATGAACTGGTGGCAGGATTTAGTACCCTTATGACCTTAAACCGGTAATCTAAAAAAGGAGTTAAGAGAATGAAAGAAACATATGATTATATTATTATTGGCGGCGGATCTGCCGGCTGTGTTCTGGCCAATCGCCTCAGCCAGAACCCGGAACACAGGGTATTGGTCCTGGAAGCCGGCCGGCCGGATTATATCTGGGATGTTTTTATCCACATGCCCGCAGGCCTCACCTATCCTCTGGGGAATAAATATTATGATTGGTGTTATGAGTCAGAACCTGAACCCCACATGCACGGCCGAAAGGTTTTCCATGGCCGGGGCAAGGTCCTTGGCGGCTCTTCCAGTATAAACGGCATGATCTACATCCGGGGCAATGCCATGGATTATGAAAAATGGGCCAAAGACGAAGGCATGGCAAACTGGGATTACGCCCACAACCTGCCCTATTTTAAACGTGCTGAAAATCGTCTAAAAGGGCCGGATGACTATCACGGCACAGACGGTCCCCTAATCCTTGAAACAGGACCCTGTAAGAACCCGCTCTTTGCTGCATTCCTCAATTCCACTGAGCAGGCTGGGTATCCTTTGACCAATGATGTCAATGGATATCAGCAGGAAGGATTTGGCGCCTTTGACCGAAATATCAGCCGAGGCCGCCGTATCAGTGCTGCAAGGGCTTATCTGCACCCGGTCCTGAAAAAACGGCCCAATCTGAATGTCATCTGCCGGGCGCTTACCACCCGGGTTTTGTTTGATAATAAAAAAGCCATTGGTGTGGAATTTGTCAAAGGTAAAAAAGGCAGTCCGAAAACCGTCCATGCAGGAGAAGTCATTGTCTGCTCCGGTGCCATCAACTCTCCCCAGGTTCTGCAGCTGTCAGGCGTTGGAAATGCACAGGAGCTAAAAGAGCTTGGCATCAATGTGGTCCATGATCTGCCAGGTGTGGGAGAAAACATGCAGGATCATTTGGAAGTCTATGTCCAGTACAAAAGCAAAAAACCCGTGTCCATGAATCCGGCCCTCAAATGGTGGAAAAAACCCTTTATCGGCTACCAGTGGCTTTTCCACAGATCCGGGCCTGCTGCCACCAATCATTTTGAGGCGGGCGGATTTATCAGGAGCAATGAGGATGTTAAATACCCCAATATCCAGTTCCATTTCCTGCCTCTGGCCATCCGCTATGACGGCAGCCAGCCCAGCCACGACCACGGCTATCAGGTCCATGTCGGCCCCATGTATTCCAATTCCAAGGGATCGGTTAAAATAAAATCTACAGATCCCCGGCAGCACCCTGCCCTTAAGTTCAACTATCTGTCCACGGACCAGGATCGCAAGGAATGGGTGGAAGCTGTCAGATGTGCAAGAAAAATAATGAACCAGCCGGCCTTCAGCGAATTCAACGGGGGTGAAACCTCCCCGGGCAACCATATCCAGACAGACCAGGATATCCTGGACTGGGTGGCAAAAGATGCAGAAACAGCCCTGCACCCCTCGTGCACCTGTAAAATGGGCAAAGATGACATGGCTGTAGTGGATCCAGATACCATGAAGGTTCACGGGGTGGAAAATCTGCGCGTCGTGGATGCATCTGTAATGCCCTATGTGACCAACGGCAATATCTACGCCCCCACCATGATGGTTGCGGAAAAAGCCTGTGACCTCATCCTGGGCAATACTCCGGAGCCGCCTTCCAAGGCGGTATTTTACCGGCACAAAGCCTGAAAAACCTTTACCACCCCAACCGGTTCATAAGATTTTATCTGTACCTGGTTGGGGTTGGTTGCAGCCCAAAAGTTACCTATTAAAAATCTCAAACACACTAATTGAATTTGTATCTATCACGTAGTATGAGAAACGGTTTTTCAACTATTATATATAGAGCAAAACCACCAAGGACGGCTGCAAATAAGGACATTAAAAATATTTGGTCCGTTCTCATTGTAAAATTATCAGCCAATTTTGTATTCATTAAATGATTGGTGATTTTGTGGATTAAATAAATGGAATAAGAAAGTGTTGCAAGCATTCTTGATGGCCGGAATTGAAACTTATACAATGCCGAATCAGGGCTCAAAGCTGCAATTACCATCAGGCCGTATGCAAACGATATCAAGGGGAAGCCAAAAAGTGATGTTCCCAGAGAAGTAAATTTCATAGACAGCACAGAACCTCCAAATTGAAAATATGCTATGAAAAGCAAAAATACAGAAATTAAAAATAAAAAATTCCCATGCTTTACCATTTTTTCTTTTAATAGAGGACAATATCTGAATATGGTTGCTACAGCGACACCTGCCAATAATCCATCCATTCTCATATAGGTTGGATAATAGATATATTTGATGGCTAAAATCAGTCGTTGACGTCCCAGGGCCGGCTGGATAAATATTTCCCACACAGAATACCGGATGATCAGCCCCATGACTAAAACTATTGCAAGAAAATAGAATGTTTTGTTGGTCAGTTTTTTTGAAAAAATAATGTAAAGAACCATCGGCAAAAGCAGATAAAAATGTTCTTCTGCACATAATGACCACGCATGAGAAAATGTGTTTAAATACATGTCTATGGAAATATTTTGGGTAAAAGTAAGAAATTTCCATAGCGGTTGAAGGCCCCGGCCTTCTCTAAGCTGTGGAAAATAATAATAGAATAGTACAATAGTCAGATATGCTGGTATAATGCGAAAAAAACGGTTCCAATAAAATCCTTTAAAATTAATCCGGCCTGTTTTTTCATGTTCAGAAAATAGTTTCTCAGTAATGAGATAGCCGCTTAATACAAAAAACAGGTCCACACCAGACCATCCAAAACTGCTAAAGCTGTTTATCCATTCAGGAACCCCGTAATAGACTTTATAGTGAAATAATAAAACAAGGATTATGGCTGCTGAACGCAAATGATCAAGACCATGCAGTCTTTTATTTTGTTTTCCCATTTTTAAACTCTATATATATAAATTAACAGCCAGTTCTCATATACATGAAATACAGCATCCAATTCAACGAAAAACCGGGTCAACCTGATTGTAATTTTAAAAAGCATCTGTAAAACACGGCTTGAATAAGGCGAATATATAAAAAGCATATCTGGACAAAAGCTCTGGCAAGGCTTGAACAGGTATATGACAAAGTTTTTCACGATGAATTTATGGACTTGTCTTAAAATTTCCAGACTGATAATCTTATACTCAAATGCAAACATCAAGATTGTTCGTTTGTTTTGTGCCCTTACAAAATTGACAATATTATTAATTTTTAGTATGCACCAAACTGGAAAATAAGCTATCTTATAGGCACCTTGAAAAGGAAACAAAAAAATAGGACTTGTATAATGGATATTTCATTAAATTACGGAAAAACCAGTCTTGGGATCAGTCTTGATAAGGACTGGGAAGCAACTATAATAGAAAAACAGGATATGCCTGTTATTGATGACCCTTTGTCTGCCATATCAAAGGCCTTTTCCAAAGCAGATGAATCAGGATCACTGGAAGAGGTGGCAAAAGGAAAATCTTCTGTCTGCATATTGATCTGTGATGTTACCAGGCCTGTTCCCAACGGGCTTATACTGCCTCAACTGATTGAAAGGCTGATAAAAGCAGGAATTAAAAAAGATTGTATCAATGTGCTTGTTGCTACTGGTCTGCACAGACCAAATATTGGAGACGAACTTTTAGAAATTGTGGGGAGTAAAAAAGTCCTTGAAACGGTGAGGGTGGAAAACCATTATGCAAGAAAAGATGAAGATCATGTTGTCTTGTGTACTTCAAAATCCGGTCTTGCCATAAAAATCGACAGGCGTTTTGCCATGGCTGATCTTAAGATCGTAGTAGGACTTGTGGAACCCCATTTCATGGCAGGGTATTCAGGAGGTAGAAAGCTTGTTATCCCCGGGGTAGCCCACCATAAAACCATTACAGGGTTTCATACTGCAAAATTTCTTGAACACCCCTGCTCAAGGACCTGCAATCTTAAAGGGAACCCCTTTCATGAATTCCAGCTTGAGGGTATAAGAACATTATCCAATCTTTTTGCTGTTAATGTTGTCATTGATGAAAAAAGAAATCTTTCCTTTGTAAATTTTGGGGATATTGAAAAAAGCCATGCCAGGGCAATTCAATATTTAAAACAATATGCGGAAATTAAAATTTCAGAAAAATTTTCTACAATTCTTACAAGTGCCGGTGGATATCCTTTGGATAAAACCTATTACCAGACTGTAAAAGCAATGGTTACTGCCCTGGATATACTTGAGCCAGGCGGAGATATCATTGTTGTATCAGAATGTTCCGAAGGCATGGGGTCAGATGAGTATTTAACTGCACAGAAACTTTTATTCAAACTTGGAAAACAAGCATTTCTTGAAAAATTAAACTCGCGGGAATATGCTGAGATCGATGAATGGCAGACTGAAATGCAGTTAAAACCCATGCGTATCGGAAACATCCATTTGTTTGCCCCAAAACTTTCAGAAAAACATAGAAAATATACCTATGTAAATAATATTTTTGATTTAAATAAAATGCTTTGTGAATCCATTAAAAGATCAGGCAATAGAAAAATAGCTGTTATCCCTGAAGGGCCTTATGTAATACCTTTTTATGAAAAAAAAAAGGAGAAGTAAATGCCTATTCAACAAGAAAAATATTCTGATCTTTTAGATCTCAGAAAAGATGCCAAAGATATTTTCCATGCCGGTCTTTTATCGGCAGATCCTGCCATTGCAATCAACAGCCATCTTACGCTTTGTGAAAATATGCTTAAAGTAGGAGATACCACATTTGATCTTGCAGAGTTTGAAGAAATCCTGGTTATTGGAGCAGGCAAAGCCAGTGCTGCCATGGCAAAGGAACTTGAAAACATTCTGGGTTCAAGAATAACCCGGGGAAGTATTAATGTAAAATATGATCACATTGCAAGTCTTGAAACCATTGAACTGGTTGAGGCAGGCCACCCCATTCCAGATGAAAATGGAAGATTTGGGGCAAAAAAACTTTTTGACATGGCAAAAAATGCCCATGAAAAAACTCTTGTTTTCTGCCTTATTTCAGGTGGCGGGTCTGCACTTTCACCTTTACCATGTGATGGCATATCCCTGGCTGAAAAACAGGAAACAACAAAAATCCTGCTTTCCTGTGGCGCTAGAATTCATGAAATAAATACCATCCGCAAGCATCTTTCCCTTATCAAGGGCGGAGGTCTTGCAAAAGCAGCTTTTCCTGCAACCATCATCTCTTTGATCCTGTCCGATGTTGTGGGTGATGATCTTGATATCATAGCTTCAGGCCTTACAGTTCCAGACACAGGCACTTTCGAAGATTGTAAAAATATCATAGAATCATATAATATTTCCTTAAAACTGCCAAAAAATGTCCTGGATCATATTAATAAAGGATGTAACTGTGAAATTCCTGAAACCCCCAAGCCTGATGATCCATATTTTAAAAAAGTTAAGAACCTGATCATCGGGAATAATTTTAATACACTCATCGCTGCCAGAGCCAAAGCTGAATCCCTGGGGTATAACACAATAATTTTATCTTCTTTGATTGAGGGAGAGACAAAGGATATTGCAAAGATGCACGCAGCCATAGCAAAAGAAGTCCTTAAAACAGGCAATCCTGTACCATTGCCCGGATGCATTATTTCAGGAGGGGAAACAATCGTCACCATGGATCATCATGGGCTTGGAGGACGAAATCAGGAATTTGTACTGGCATCTGCCATTGAGATTGCAAAAGAAAACAACATTGTTGTTCTTTCTGCTGGAACAGATGGTACTGACGGCCCAACAGATGCAGCAGGGGCAATTGCTGATGGCAACACCCTTGAAAAAGCCCGGGATCTTGGAATCTCTGCAAAACAGTTTTTAACAGCCCATGATTCATATAATTTTTTTAAGAAGATAGATGATCTAATCATAACCGGTCCCACCAATACAAATGTCATGGATCTAAGAATTTTTCTCATGAAATAATTTTAAATCAAATCTTTCTATAATTTGCGCACGAGTCATCTCATTTGGATATTCAACTCAATTTTAAGTCGTCATGATTGGATCATGGTTGTCAAATTGTTTTAACTGGCTGTACAAAACGAGATTTAACTGAAATTATTTGGGAGGAATGATGTTACTCACCCTGATCACATATTCAGATAATATGGTGCTCCAGCAAATACTGCAGAACGTTGTCACTATCTCTATTCTGTTGGGCATTGGGTATCCCATTACAAAATTTCTGCCGAATTATCTGCAGCAGAAAATGGGTGTCGATACCATTCGGTTTACATCAATTGGTGAAATGTTTGCAGCCATGCCTTACGGTTTGAACAAGAAAAAAGCATCTGGAAAAGATGTTACCATTCAGTTTCACATTACCGGCGATGAAGTAATCAACTGCTTTTTTACTATCCGCGACGAGAAATGTACTTATACGGAAGGCGAATATGAAAATCCGACTATGACCATTAACACTCCGGCAAAGATCTGGCTTGACGTTTCCAATGGTGATCTGCCAGATGAGGGGTAACTTCGAAAAGAATGGCTGAGGTGTTGGCCTTTTTTTGTTATTGGTGACCTGATATATAAAATCTGGCAGATCAAACCGAGGCAAATTGAGGCGAGGACTGCTGGCTTATGTTGCAAGCCGGAAACTCAACCATAACTTGCATCCTTTGGATGCTTAAGCTTGAGTCCATCAATCTGGAAACTGTGGTGCCTTTTTTTCCATGAATGCTGTAATGCCGTGGATGCATTCACCTGATGCAATTAATTTTGCGGCAGCCTCGGCCTCTTTTTCAAGGGCCTCTTTAAGGGGAAGTTCACTGCTTTGCCGCAGGACAGTCAGTGCATGGCTTACTGCCTTTGGCCCGTTTAGGCTGATCTGTTCTGCCAGCTTCATTGCATCATCAAGGCAACGGCCTTTATCACTCACACGGTTGATCAATCCTATCCTGGCTGCTTCATCCGCCTTTACGACCCGGGCAGTAAGAATCAAGTCGGTAGCATGAGCAGATCCTACAAGCCGGGCCAGGCAAACCCCTCCTCCCCAGTCCGGCATCAGGCCCAGCCGCACTTCTGAAAAACACAATTCCGCCCCAATATCCATCACCCGTAAATCGCACCGTGTTGCCAGTTCCATGCCCCCTCCATATGCCAGGCCGTTGATGGCTGCAATGATGGGAACTGGCAGACCGACAAACCCGTCAATGGCACGCCGCATGCGGTTGATAAGTTTTCCGGCCAAAGCAGTATCTTTTTTATTTACCGCATCCAGGAACTCTGTTGCCATAGGATTTTCCAGATTGACATCAAATCCTGCGCAAAACGCCCGATCACCGGTTCCGGTGAGAACAACAGCTCTGGGATGATCCCGTTCCAATTCCAGGGTAAGCTGTTCCAAGGCTTCAAACATGGACGTATCAAAGGCATTATTCTTCTCAGGGCGGTCCATAAAGACAAGTGCAATCTTATTTTTTCTTTCCAGCCTGATCCTGTTATCGGTCATGATCATTTCCTGTTTTCCCCCCTAAGGACACGCAAATGAAAAACTCAACCCGTGTCTGTTGATGATTATTTTCGGTATTCCTGATAATTTAAACCTTTTTATAAAATCCTAAATTGTTAAAAGCAGACTTCTGCCACCCTTCTTTTTGGGGGTATCAAGAACAGAAAATCCAATGGATTTAAAATCTTCGCAAATGGTTAAGAATTTTTTTTTGCTGACATGAAATAATGGCTCAACAATAAGAAATTTACCCCCTTTCTTTAAAAGTTGTTTCACTTGTTTTGCAAAAGCAATAGGATCTGGTGTCTCATGAATCATATAGAAGGCCAGTATGAAATCGGCCTGCACCTCTTCATTTAAACCTATTTTGTCCTGACCACAATTGTGAACAACAATTTGTTTAGATAAATTTTGTTTAGCTGCCTTGATTTTAACATCATCAAGCATCTCTTTTTGAAGATCAACAGAATAGACTTTTCCTGTATCGCCTACCATCTTTGCCATATCAATGGAAAAAAATCCAGGTCCGCAACCAAGGTCGATCACTGTATCCCCCTGCCTGATATATTCCCCTACAATTTTCTTTGGATTTTGTAAAATCCTTCTAATAAAATTATCCAGAAAAAAAGAATGGGAGTGACTGCAAACATCGCCTTTGAACTCTTTGTTATACATAATAATAATCCTTACCATGTGTTTATATACTATACTCTTCAGCCAAAAAAATATTACGCGTCTGACTCAACCCGTCGCGTTAAAAAATCTTCTACTCTTTCTAAGAAATTAACGATGATAGTGAATGTACGATCATCAAGTTCATCCAAATATTTTAAAAATCCACCATCCATTGTTTCATGCCAGTACTTGTGTGACCAATAGGCGGTTTGGCCTTTGGAGGTAAGCATTACAATGGATCGAGACAGATTTTCCGGATCACTTTTCTTTGTTGTGAAGCCTTTTGTTTCAAGTCGTTTTAAACTCTGGGAAACTGCACCTTTTGTGATGTTAAGGTGCTTGGAAATATCGGTGACGCTTAAATCCTCGGTATCACCAATAATCTCGATTAAATGAATTTCAGAAGCGGAAATCATCTCCCCTGTACCAAAACTCTTGGGGGTTTTCTCCATTTGCTGTGCAAGCGTCATAATGGATTGGAACTTTCCATGGATAATCAATTTTTCATTTTTCATACGGCATAGTGTATATAAGCTAAACTCAATTGTCAACAAAAAATATTATCAGGAAAATAAAATAAACTTTGGCAACCTTTGTAATTATTTCGCCAGGCTAATGACGATTTGTAATTGTTTTACCAGCAGAATAATAATTTTACGAGGATACACCATGGAAATAAAGGTTTTAGAATTTCGTCCGGCAGGATATGCATATATACTCAAAAATTTCGAGCTGGCCGGGATGCCACACTGGCATTCATCATTTGTATCGCCAACTGGAACTTACAGGACTAAAGTTCAGGATGGTGCAATTGAAGACATATATCCAATAAGGTACTGGCCCGGGGAAAAAGTCAGCGATCATCAGAAGAACCGAGAATCTTTCCAAATTGGATTCAGTTGATCTACTGAAAAGATGTGAGGATATAATCACCTCTTATCCTACTAACACCCATGCCCTTGCGGGCACAACAAAAAATGAAAGAGTAATGAGATGTGAGATATGAGATGTGAGGGGGGATAGACTGATGGTTTTTTCTCACTACTCAAAACTCAAATCTCACTACTTTCATATAAAGCTCCTTCGCAGGGCTCTGAGCTACCTATATAATAAAGAGACAAAGTCATCCTTTGAGATTGAGCATATTAAGCCTAATGCCTTACGAACTGAAAAATTCATTACCTCTCTGGAACTTGCTGAAAAAGAGGACTTCTGCGAGAAGGAGAGACTGTTATAACTTCAGAACCGGATCGTTGACCCTCGATTCAAAGACAGCGATTATTGCGTCGGTCAGAATTATGTCGGGCAAACGATCGCTTATCAGAAGGAGGTCATTCATTTTATCTGTCCAAAGCCTGGTGACCTTCCAAATCTGATGTCCGGGCTGATTGAATCCCACAAGCGGATGAAAGAAGGTAAAGTCGCACCAGTCATCCATGCAGCGGCAATTGCCTACGGTTTTGTTTTCCTGCATCCGTTTGAAGACGGTAACGGACGAATACATCGATTCCTGATACACAACATCCTTTCACTTAAGGGAATGGTACCGCGTGGGCTCATGTTTCCGGTATCGGCCGTCATGCTCAAGAATCCGGCTGATTATGACATCAACTCCTGCCTCTCGTATGGTTGCAAGATCCTTCTATTTATCGGAAATACCAATTCTGGTATTTCCGATAAATTAGCTTGCTCACTATTTTTTGTTGGCCAGAAGTTCAACAAGATGGAGCACTTTAATATGGCTTTGGCGCTTGTCCAGGCCGCCACTCAATTGCATGACGCAACCCGGGCAGTCTGTAACCAGTATGTCGGCTCCTGATGCCTCAACATTATCCAGCTTTTTTTTAAGAATTTCCGAGGATATTTCAGGAAAATCCACGGAATAGGAACCGCCGAATCCACAGCAGACATCTTCATCCTTTGAGGGGACATAGGTATATCCGGCCTTTTGAATCAGGGCTCTGGGCTCATCTGTCACATGAAGTCCCCGGCACAAATGGCAGGGGGCATGATAGGTTACTTGTTTATTCATATTCTGATCCGTTTGGGGGAATTTATATACCCTGTCCATAAAGGATGAGAAATCGATAATCTTATCTGTAAATAATTTAAGATCCATGGCAGGTTCTTTAGCTTCCCTGAAAATCTTTTCATAATTGTGGGTCAGATGGGAGGCACATGATGCGCACAGGGTCAGGATATAATCATATGATTCTGCTTCAAAGGCCTGGATGTTCTTAACAGCTAGCTCTTTAGCTGTTTTTTCTTCTGCCGCCATCATTGCAGGCAGGCCGCAGCAGGTCTGATCCAAAGGAAAATCCACCTGGATATTGGCCTTTTTCAGCAGTTTTAAGAGGTCCTTTCCATGGTCAGGATAAATAAAATCCATGGCACATCCGGCAAAAAGAGCGATTCTAAGTGAAGGGTTTTCCAGTTTGGGGCTAAGGGTTTGCCAAAGATCCCTTAACGGGATTTTGGCAATAGTGGGAAGACTCCTGAATCCATGATCTTTCTCCAGGAAAGCTGGCAGATGACGTATCAAAGGCCTGCCTTTGGAAAGGGGCTGCTGTGCCAGATAGGCTGATCGCAAAATAAAATGAAACAGCTTTCTATTCTTCATCACCTTTGCCAGGAGAAAATTTTTAACCGGGGTTTTGCCTTCTTCTTTGATCACCCGGGCATAGGTCTTTTTGATGAGATGGGGAAGATCTATACTCACGGGACACACTTCCTTGCAGGCCTGGCAGTTGATACAATTTCTCACAATGGCCCTGTCATTATCCTTGCCATGGAAGAATAATGTTAAAATCAGGCCAATGGCACCTATATAGACATGACCATATCTGTGCCCGCCCACTTTTGAATAAATGGGACATACATTGGCACAGGCACCGCACCGGATGCACCGAAGACTTGTGCAAAACAAGGGATCTTTTGAAAGGGAAAGCCGGCCGTTGTCCAGGAAAACAACATGCATCTCTTTTTTCCCGAAAGGAGTATTCAAACTTTGGTTGGCCCCTTTGATCCAGGTCACATAGGAGGTTATGGCCTGGCCCGTTGCATTCCTGGGCAAAAGTTTTAAAATGCGCAGGGCAGATCCAAGGTCTGAAACAAGTTTATCAAATCCCACCAGGGCCACATGAACCCTGGGAAGCGTAGTGGTAAGGCGCATATTGCCTTCATTGGTGACCATCCCCAGGGTGCCGGAATCTGCAATGGCAAAATTAGCGCCCGTAATTCCCATGTCTGCTTCAAGGAATCTGGGGCGAAGCTCACGCCTTGCCACCTTAACCAGCTTGTCAATATTTTGCGCATCAACCTTTAAATCTGTTTGTTTTTCAAACAGCTCTCCAACCTGATACCTGGAAAGATGGATGGCTGGCATGACCATGTGGGAAGGACCTTCATGCTTAAGCTGGATGATCCATTCTCCAAGATCGGTCTCAGTGACAATAAATCCTTGTTTTTCAAGGTAATCATTTAAAAAAGTTTCTTCGGCAGTCATGGATTTGGATTTAATGATCTTTTTAACCTTGTTTTCTTTAGCGATCCGGGCAATGATCTCATTGGCCTGCCTGGCATCCTTTGCCCTGTGGACTATGGCACCGGCCTTTTGGGCATTGAGCCTGAATTCTTCAAATAAGACTTCAAGAAAAGGGATCAGGCTGTCCTTATTTTCTGCAATGATATCCCTGAGACTGTTAAAATCAATATCCTTGTAAACATTGGGACGGTTTTCACGATAGGCTGTGTTGAACTCATCCAGGGCAGAGCGTAAAAATGAATCTCCAAGGGCCTGGCGAATCTTTTTTTTATAGGATTTCATATCCTGGGCAGTTTTGATCATGGCTGCATATCCTTTATCAAGAGTAGATGAAGCTCAACAGGGCCGTGGACTCCGATGGCCAGCACCCGTTCAATATCAGCCGTTCGGCTGGGGCCCGTAATAAATGCAGTGTAGGAGGCAGAATCTTTTTTCAGGATATCATTGAGCGCAGCTTCAATAGATCCTGTGTCCAGCCTTATTTTTGATACGGGCAACATGGCAATATGGATCTTGGCCAGCATGGTGGCAATGCGGATTTCTTCAGAATCAGATGCCAGCATCAGGGTGCCTGTGTCAGCAATGCCGTAATTAACCCATGTGAGTGAAGTGTCTATGGAAGAGGCCTGATTTCGCAGTGGCTCCTCCAATAGATCCAGGTTTGCTGAATTACACAGATCCAGCAGCCTGTCCTGGTCTTCAGAATCCAGGCCCGGGCATGCCAGGGTTTTCAAATTTTTCTCTTTGTTCAGGTCAACAGCATACTGAAGAGCGTCGGAAACCGAAGATATTTCATGGACAATGGTTCCCACGGCAACAGCCTTTTCTGTCATTATCTGGATTAAATTTTTTTTTTCCATTCCATGTTCCCTATAAAAAATAGTTTTATCCCTGGGCTTCAAAGCTTAAGCTGCTATAGGATTATCCTTCGTTATACCATATAAAGTAGAATAGTCAATGTTACAAGGCTCAGCACTGTAGTGAATAATACGGCTGTTGTAACAAATTTTGGCCTGATATTATATTCAATGGCAATAATGGATCCCAGAACTGCCACAGGCATACCGGCCTGAAGAATTCCTGAACGAATTTCCATGCCAGACAGAGAAAAAACAAAGCTCAATCCAAAGGCAATAAGAGGGGCTGCGATAAGCCTCAGACAAGAAGCTATGACTAAATCAAGGCTGAAATTGAATTTAGCCAGATTTGATAATTGAACCCCCAGGGTTACCAGCATCACGGGGATCATAGCCCTGCCTAAAAGTCCCGTGATCCTGGATAAAAACAGTGGAGGCTCAAAATCAGTGCCATAGAAAAACATGGCCGGCACCATGGCAATCAGGGCCGGTGTTTTAAATACGGACAACACAGCTGACAAACCCGTTCCCCGGGTCCAGCTTGAAATCCCCACGCAGACCACAAAGGATAGCAGCACAATAGTTATGAAATAGATGGTGGCAGATGTCTGGGCAGCCTGACCCAGCCTGAAGTCAATAAGGGAAAGCCCCAGATTTCCCACATTCCCGAAGGTGGCGATAATAACAAAGGCAGCTGTCACTTCCCTGGAACGTTTCAGGAGTTTGGCCAGGATAAAAGCAGCCACTGCCACTAATATATGGGTCAATGTAGTATACAGGATCATCTGGCCTGCCACTGCAATATCAATATCTACCTTGCTGATGATATCAAACACAAAACAGGGTATCAAAAGAAAATAGGCTGTCCTGGACAATGTTCTGGCATCCAGTTCCAGACGGGGGCCGACATAATACCCCAGAAAGATCAGAAAAAATACGGGTGTGACAATATCAATAAAGATCTTCAGAACCTGAAGATACATAGTAGGCCTTTCCTGGTTTTATTTATCTTATAATAAAACAGCTAAGTTTTTTTTTCAAAAAAATAATGGATTCGAGCCAGAACCTTATCCAGGTGAATGTGCATTTTTTCACGGGCAAGCACTGGGTTTTTATCCTTGATGGCCTGGTATACGGCTCTATGCTCCTCCAATATATCCCAGCTTTCGTTGGCCTCATAGCAGATACCAACGGTACTCTGGATAAGAGCGTATATGGAATACATTAAATGGGTCTGAATTTTATTGTGGGCTGCGCTGGATATTGCAAGGTGAAATGCTGCATCATCATCTATAAGACTCACTTTTTTCGGGATACCTTCTTCCATGGATTCAAGATTTTGCCTTAAAAGTTCGATATCCTCTTTTGTTGCCCTTTCAGCAGCGTAATAGGAATTCCAGGACTCCAGGCACCTTCTGACATCATGTACCTCCAGAACAGTGTCAATGTCCTCTTTTAAAAGCTTGCGTATGGGCTCGATAAATCCTTTCGGTACAATGGATTTCACACGGGTCCGTTTTCTCTGGGAGATTTCCACAAACCCAATGGTATCGAGGATTTTCAATGCTTCCCGTAATGAGGACCGACTCACATTAAAGAGACTCATAAGCTCCCTTTCCGAAGGAAGCGGATCTCCAGGGTTTAAATTGCCCTTAATAATGTGAGCTTTTATCTGATCAACAATCAAAGTTGAAATTTTAACTTGTTTAATTGGCTGATAATCGGGATGATTCATTTATTTCACCATTTTAATTTTTTTTTACATCGTTCAAATTAAGATTCTCTGATAAACTTATACCGCTACAAAGCATTATGTATCGAAATATTCATCCTTTGTCCAATAAAAGAATGTAATTTTTCAGACATCCCGTATGCCACATGGGTTGCCGCTGTATTACCGTCAATTGTCTGCATGTTCCATTTCATAAATTTACCTCATTTAAAAATATCATTATTTAAAAATCAAAAATGACAAGTAGTATAGTTTAATAAATTAATATTATTATCCTTTGGGTTTAGCTCCAGTAACAATCTCAGAGATGTGACAGACTTTTGTATTTAATCCAGCTCTACGGATACCGTGGGAAAGCTGAATCATGCAGGCCGGACAGGAGGTCACCAGAAAATCCGCTTCAGTTGACTCCACATTTTTCATTTTTCGATCCAGCACCTTCATGGAAAGATCATAGTGCGTTAATGCGTAGGAGCCAGCACCGCCGCAGCACCAGTCAGCTTCCGGCATCTCTCTGAATTCAACTCCTTGAATATTCTTTAAAATTTCCCGGTTTTCCCTGGATATTCCCTGGCCGCGAACTGCATGGCAGGGATCATGAAAGGTCACCACAATGGGTGATTTGCCTGTTGGAGTTGAATATCCATTTTTAAAAATAAATTCCACCATGTCCTGGAAAAGGGGAGTCTGTGCCTGGGCAAGGTCCTGATTTTTTTCATCGCCTTGAAATACTTTGGGGTATTTCTTTAAAAACGAGGCGCAGCTTGAGCAATCTGTGACAATTACGTCAAAGGATTGAGATGAAAAGGCTTCAAGATTTTTCAATGCCAGCTTTTGAGCTGCATCAATATCACCATAGGTCCATGCAGGCAGCCCACAGCAGCAATTGTCAAGTACAGTCACTGTTTTACCAATTTTTTTCAGTATTTTTAAGCTCTCCTGCCCGGCTTCCTGCTGGATAACATCAACCCCGCAGCCTATAAAATAACCAATGCGAAGAGTGTCTCCCGTGCCTGGGTATTCACCTGGCTTAACAAGCCCCCGAAAAGGGACGGGAGGAAGTTTTTCGACAATATTTTCAGCCTTGGCAAAATCTCTGCCCAGAATCCTGAGGAGACCCAGGGCTTTGGCAACCTTTGACATACCTGAATTTTTCCCAAAGGCTGCTGCCCGTGCTGCCATGTGCAGCCTCTTGGGATAGGGAAGCAGCTGTTCAAACAACAGCTTGTGGATGGGTTTTCTTCCTACTTTTTCCAGATACTCTGCCCTGCCCTTAATGACCAGATCGGCTGTGGGAACATCAGCCAGACAGCTGGCAGTACATGCTCCACACCCCAGGCAGTTAAACAAAGGATCTTCCAGTTCTTTGGTCCATTGAACACGATCTTCAATAATGCCGCGCATCAATGCCAGTCGTCCCCTGGCAACACCGGACTCATGACCGGTTGAACGAAATACTGGGCAGGCCTCCTGGCAGAAACCGCATTTATTACATTGGGAAATTGCATCGTAATCTTCAAAAATATTCATAGCCCATACCTCTCCTTGATCTGGCTTTAAACCTCATATTCCTTCTTTCCGGGCATACGTCCGGGTGCAAACAATGAATGGGGATCCAGGGCCTTTTTGATCTTGTGCATCATGGCCCATTCCGGCCGTAGAACTCCTCCGAAAACATCCTGTTCGCGCCTGAAGTCATCCGGCGCTTTTTCAAGGTGCACATGCCCATCAAGGGATATGGCCCCATGGGTCAAAGAAGCCCATTGATCTTTATCCAATGAATCCAGAGCACTGAATATCCTGCCGCATCCAAAATCAAGGAGCCAGTCTGACATCCTTGCCTGGGCCTTGATCCCATCGATAGAATTGATGACATTGATAAGATCCAGCATCTTTCCAGTGGCTGTCGCAAGTTTCAAGGTATAAGGAGCCATTGCAATTTTATTAAAAATATCTTTAAAACACCCGTCAATCAAGGGATAATCCCAGGTTTCCAATTCCTTTAATTTGTGTTTACCCAATAGAAGGGAGCATTGTTCCACCTGGTGTTCAACAACATTGGCCATGCCTTCAAAACCCACGACCATTTTCCATAGTTTTGGGAATTGGTCTGTACCATTATCTTCTGGAATATTATTTACTGGAACAGCTGTTACAAAGGCAGGGAACAGATTGGCATTCATAAGCTCCAGCACAGCTCCAAAACAATCATCCAGGTTTCCTGTCATGGATAAGGCCTTGCACAGTTCAGGCCTTGTTAAGAGTCGCCAGGTGGCTTCGGTAATTATTCCAAGGCTTCCATTGCTTCCGGTCAAAAGCCGGGTCATGTCATATCCGGCAACATTTTTAACCACCTTGCCTCCCGTGGAAATTATTCTACCCTGGCTGTCAATATATTGAAGCCCCAGTAAAAAATCCCTGGGAGCCCCATAAAACATACGTTCAGGACCGCTGATTCCCATGGCGACCAGAGAACCCATGCTGGCCTTATTGCCAAAAAAAGGCGGGCGCAGGGGCAGCCATTGATTATTTTTACCCAGAATCTCCTGAAGTCCATGCAGGGACATTCCAGCCCCCAGAGTGATAAACTGGTTATCAGAGTCATACTCAATGATATCTGTCATGGACAGTGTGCTGACAGGTGTAACATCCTGTTTGCAGATATTGCCGTAATGACTGAAGGTGTCGGCCCCAACAACGATTACAGACTTGCCAGCATCTTTTGCATTTTTAATGGCAGCCATAGCTTGGACAACCCCTTTACAGGATGCCCCACCCAGCCGTTTCAATATTGTGGGCTCAAAAGATTCCAAAGGTCGGCCAGGCGATTTGGACAGGGGGATCACCTTATTTGGATTTAATATGTTTTCCGGATCAAAGGCAAATTTTACTGTTTGCTGGGTATTTAGATCATCACCGGAAAAAATCATTTTCATGGCCTCTTGTTTTTCCCGGCCAATACCATGCTCGCCTGATATGGTACCACCCAGATCAACACAGGCTTTCATTATATCCCATCCAGCCTTGTGCACTTGTTCCAATTCTCCTTCATTCCTTGAATCAAACAATAAAAGAGGGTGCATATTACCATCCCCGGCATGGAAAACATTACCAACCCGGCATTCATATTTTTGGGCAATTATCTTAATCTGCTCCAGAGCTTTGGGCAGACTGGTTCTAGGTACAGTGGCATCATTTACAAGGTAATTCGGTGCCAGGCGGGCAATAGCGCCAAAGGCTCCTTTCCGGCCCTTCCATAACAGGTTTCGTTCCTCTTGATTTTTAGCGATCTTGATGTCCCGGCACTGGTTGGTCATACAGATTTCTTTGATCTGCTCAGCCTGCTCCTTAAGCCCAACTATCATGCCTTCAACTTCAATAATCAACACAGCCGCCGCGTCCAGAGGGTACCCGCATGAAATACTGGCTTCTACTGCTTCAATTACCAGGGCATCCATCATTTCAAGGGTATTTGGGAGAATTCCAGCTGATATGATTTTTGAAACAGAAAGGGCAGCTGCCTGGATATCATCATAAACAGCTAACATGGTTATAACTGATTGGGTTTTGGGCAAAGTACGCAGAGTCAGCTCCGTTGTAATGGCCATGGCTCCTTCGCTGCCCACCATTAGCCCACGCAGATCAAACCCGGGAGGATCCAGAGCCGGCCCACCTATTCTCAGAATTTCGCCATCAGCCATCACTATTTCCATCCCCAGGATATGGTTGGAGGTGACACCATATTTCAGACAAAGAGGGCCTCCTGAATTTTCTCCTGCATTTCCGCCAAGAGTGGCCACTTTCTGGCTGGCCGGGTCTGGAGCGTAAAAGGCACCAACCTTTGCCAGGGCCTGTTGTACTTCCAGATTGGTCACCCCGGGTTGAACAACGGCATATCGACTTTCAGGGTGAATACCCAGGATCTTATTGAATCGAGACAGACAGATCACAAGGCCGTGGGTGATAGAGATGGTGCCGCCGGATAAATTGGTACCAAACCCCCGGGGAACAATATCAATTCCCTCTTTATTGGCAGCTTTTACTAATTGGGAAACCTCCTGGGTATTTGCCGGAAACACGACAACCCCGGGATTCCCTTTTACCAGGGAGGCATCATAGGAGTATAGTTCAATACCCGTATTGGTCACTGACACATTGGATTTGCCTACTATTTTTTCCAATTCACGAATAAAATTTTCATTAACCATTGTTTCCCCCCACAAGCAGAACTTTTTATTTTGCCTGCATTTACTTTAAGTTTTCTTCCACTTAACAGCCAGAAATGCACCTTTGTCAGAATTATTCTTTTTTCCATGACGTTCAATTTCAGGAATATCTGAAAGGCAATCTTCCTTTTGAAAATGAATAGCTGTTTTCACAACAGGATTTGCTGGAATAAGGGAGCGCATATCATCCGGAGACCTGAAAAATGTTTTTTGAAATAAATCATGCCCGTTTTCTGCTGCCTTGCGCCTTTGCTCTGCCCATGGACTGAGACTGTTCAGAGTGGTTAATACAATAGTCCCTCCCTGTCGGGTCACGCGGTCAAGCTCGGCAACAGCCTTGTTTGCATCCTCTATAAATTCAATGGCTGTCATGGACAGAACTTTATCAAAACTATTATCTGCAAAGGGCAGCGCACACATGTCTGCGCAAATACCGATGAAAGCATATCTGGGAATTTTGTCAATTTTATTAACAGCCTTCCTGAGCATGGGTTCGGATATATCAATGCCTGTAATCCTGGATCCCAGAGCCATCACATCAATGGTGAAAACCCCGGTACCACAGCCCACATCAAGAATTTTTTCCCCGGAAAGGGGATTTAGAAGTTTAAGCAGCAGCTCTGATTCATACTGCTTAACGAGAATACCGCATTGCGTTTCAAACCAGCAATCATATCGGTCAGTCCATTTATCAAAAAGAGTGGTTGTCATCTTTTTTCCCACAAGACCTGTCAGGATTTCACAGAGGTAAAACTATGTTTTATTAATCCGCCAGATCTTGTTTTATATAAAACCCAATCGCAATTAAGCGCCTAAGTAACTGAATTGATTTTGCTCTTAAGCGTCGCGTCTTTATCCCCTCTGTCATCGATTTTCAAATCAACAACAATACGTTTTGCCCCCTGGTCAAGATGGGCCTGGCGTACCTCTTTTACCAAAGCAAACAGGGAATCCATGTCAGGGACTTCAATGGCAGTAGAGAGTCCTCCAACACTATAGGTATACCCTGAATCTTTTATCACCTGAATTCCTTTTCTTACAAAGGATCCTAAACTTGTACCCTCGCCTATTGGATATACTGACAATTGTGCTAGAATCATTTTGTCTTCCCTTTAGAATTTCACAAAAAAAATCTGTTATTTCCTGGTTTTATTTTTTCCTCTTATTTCCATTACAATTTTGCAATGGATTGCCGACTATGGGAACCCGCGGAATTATGGTTAAAAACCCGGGTCCCCATGTCAATAACATCAACAGGTCAATGCTTATTTAGTGCCCGACCGAAAACCGCCAATTTTCCCGATTACTGCGTTGGATTCAAATTTTAATCCTCGAAATACTCAATGTATTCCTCCGGTTAAAATTATCACCCGCCTTGTACTCAAAAAAATTTTCAGGTTTTCGTCCAGGCACTATTTAGCATCGGCAGCACGAATCTCTTCCATGGTTCTTAAAATCTGCATGGCATTTTCATATACGGGGGTATCCACCATCTTGCCAAGATAGGTAACTGCGGCTGTGCCTTTTGCAATACCCTCTTCTTCAAATACTTTTTTTACGCCTTCCGCCCATTCGATACTGGCTGCAGAGGGGGTATAAATCTCATGGGAGGGTTCGATCTGGCTTGGATGAATCAGCATTCTGCCTTCATATCCCATCTGACGACCTTCTTCCGTACTCTTTTTATACCCTTCTGTATCCTGAAATGCAACATAAGGACAATCAATGGCAACGCATCCAGCTGCTCTGGCGGCCACGGCAGTATGGAAGCGGGCATAAAGCTGTTCTTTGCCTTCAGAGGTCAAGGTAACCCTCATGTCTTTTGTGAAATCCACTGCACCAAATATCAGAGAATTGACCCGGCAGCTTGCAGATGCAGCTTCATACGCATTGATAACGCCTTTGGCAGTTTCAATGAGCAGCTGGATGGCAACGGAGCCGACCTTCATACCCCTTCTCTGTTCCAGCTCTTCAAGTTTCCAGTCCAGACGTTTTACATTCTCGCCGCTTCCGCATTTTGCAAGGCAGACACCATCAAGACCAGGATAGACAACAGCCTCAAGATCGTCATTGGTCATCTCTGTTTCCCAGTTGTTAACACGAACATAGAGATATTTTGCCTTCTGTGACGCTCTGCTTGAATCAAGATATTTTTTGATCTCTTCACGACCCCTGGCTTTTTCCGCCGGAGGTACTGAATCTTCAAGATCCAGGGTTAATATGTCTGCTTCAATGCTTGTGGCCTTGCCAACCATTTTTTCGTTATTGCTTGGTACATAAAATACAGATCTCATAACTGCCATGATCATTTTCTCCTTTTAATATAATTTGTTGTTTAATTATGCTTTTTTAATTATGCCTGATTTAATTATAACCCAATTTAATTATAATTGGATCAGTTCTTTAATTTTAGGGGCAATCTTTTCAGGGCTGTCCACGATGTGGGCTCCTGCCTCAGTCAAGGCTTTCATCTTGCCCTTGGCAGTCCCTCTTCCTTTTTCAACAATACTGCTGGCATGGGAAAATCTCATGCCCTCGGGTGCCCAGGCACCTGCAATAAAAACAACAAGCGGTTTTGTAAACTCGCCCTTGGCAACACACTCGGCTGCTTCCTCTTCAAGGGTTCCACCGATTTCACCAAAAATCGCCACTGCTTTTGTCTGGTCATCAATTTCAAACATTTTCAATACATCAGCCATGGTCATCCCCAATACGGGTTCTGTACCAATGTGAAGAGCTGTGCTGATACCAAGCCCTGCTACCTTGAGTGCCCAGGGCACAGTACCGGACTGCCCGCCGCTGCGGGAGATAACCCCTACTGGACCCGAATCAAACAATGCTCGGGCCCATTCCAAACTTCCGCCCAGCCAGCCAATGGCGGCTCTGCCCGGACTGATCAGTCCGAGGCTGCCAGGTCCCAAAAGTTTTACATCATTTTTCAAGGCATAATGGACCATTTCAATAACATCCTGAATCGGAATACGCTCCACCGGGGAAACCACAAATTTAATGCCGGCATCAATGGCTTCATAAACAGCGCTTTTCAAAGCAGGACCAGGGATAAAGGTAACTGCGGCATCAATCATTCCAACCTTCTCCATGGCTTGTTTTATAGTATCAAACACTGGAATCCCATGGACCTCAACGCCTCCGCGACCTGGTGTCACACCAGCCACCACCTTTGTACCATACTCTTTCATAAATTGTGAACGCAGGGAGCCTTCTCTTCCTGTCAGTCCCTGTACAACAACCTTTGTATTTTCATCCAATAATATGGACATTTTTCCCCCCTGCTAATTTGTTCCGTGTCTTTGCCTGTATTCGGATAAACCTTTGATAGGCACCTCAATGGTAATGGCACTATTCCCCCTGAACCAGCATGCATATTCGCAGGCCAGGCATTCTGTTCCTTTGCGTGCCAGCTCATCAACAGAGTCTTTCACAAAGGGTTTTCCATCTTTCAAACCCAGAATACCCCTGCTGAAAGTTTTACAGGCTTCCACACAGGCATGGGTTGTGCAATCATCACATTTAGATTCATCAATGATGATTTTTATTGTTCTTTCATGAAATTCCATTTGTTTCTCCCTTCTATGATACTGACTTTTCATGGTATTCATCGACCAGCGCCTTGACTCTGCCGGCAATAAATGTGGCATCGTAGACATACTCCCGATCATAAATTTCTATCCTGGCATCCAAATCTGCCAGACCTTCCTTTAAAATCTCCTGGGATTCTTTTTCTTTGTTGCCGCACAAAAGCAGAACAACTGGAAAGCCGGCAGGTTTTTTGGGCAATTCTTCCCTTAACGCCTTGACAACCCCATGGGCATGGTGCCATTGTTCCTGATTAGCCATCATGAATCCTGCAAGAAAATATGCTTCAATACCTGGCTGGGACATAATCAGCTTGGTGGTTCTATATACTTTGGAAGCTGTTGGATTCCCACTGGTATCTGCATAATCTGCTATTTTCAGTCCCACCCGGTTAAGGGCATCCATACCGATCATGGCAGCACCGCCGCCAATGCCGTGGTATCCCACATAACCGCCCTGGGCTACTTCTTCAGGCGTTGCCATCTCAGCAACATAACTTGTGCCCCTAAAATCACTGGCCTCAAATGACCAGCCAATAAGGTCAAACTCAGTGGGTTCCTTTAAGAATTCACGACCGATTTTAATGCCCAGTTCAGGGTGTCTGAAAAGGGCCTGATCATCAACAGCCATGCGGCAATCTGCAGCCAGCACCCTGCCATCAGTTGTTAATACAAGAGGATTGATCTCAAGACTACGACAATCCATCTTCTGGAAAATCTTAAAAAGCTTGAATACTATATCCGCAATCTGCCTCAAAGGCTTGCCAGTAATTCCCATTGATGCCACCAGGTTTAATGTATCATAGGGCATTAATCCTTTGATTACATCCACATTCATTATTGCAATTTTATCCTGGGATACAGATTCAATATCCATTCCCCCCTCAGGGCTGAACATCAGTACGGGCCCCCGAACATCCTGGGCAGAATTAATAATAATCCCGGCATAAAATTCCTGGACAATGTCCAGTTGTTCTTCCACCAGAACCTGTTTAACTTTAAGCCCCTTTATATTCATTCCTAAAATTTCCCGGGCCAGGATTCCCGCCTGTTCCGGTGTTTCAGCAAATTTGACCCCACCGGCTTTTCCCCTGCCTCCGGCAAATACCTGGGCCTTGACCACAACAGGTCTTGCCAGCTTCAGCACTGCCGCTTTTGCTTCTTCAGGGGTATTGGCCACTATACCTTCAGGGATGGGTATCTTGGACTGTTTGAAAAATTCTTTGCCCTGATATTCTAAAAACTTTGCCATTTATCCTCCATAACCAAATATTGATTTTTTTCCCAGCGTTTTGCTTTTAACTGAAAAATTACCTTTGGCCATAGACCTGACAAACAATATATGCTGGTTGCTATCTGGTCTGACCTGGTACATAAAAACATATCAAACCATTATTGTCAAATAGTTTTTTGGGGAAAATTTGGCTTTCTTTTAAAACAATTCTGATATTGTCTTTAGCCGATTAATTTTTTGTATTTAATTTAATAGCTATTCAACTTTTTGGCTGGTCGTACCAGATTAGATATGGTTTGATCAGATATCTATCATTTCATTTTTACAAATTCTGAAAAACTTTCTTTTTCCGGATAAAATTTTATGCGGTACACAATCGCATCAACAATTTTATCTGAAATCTTCCGTCCGATCAGTGGCTGGTGCCGGTGCTGGTGTCAGACTTGCCAGTTTTTGGTACAACTCAGTCGTCATGTTGATTTCAATGGAACGTAACGAGTCTTCCAGCTGCCCCACATTTCTGGCCCCCAGAATCGGTGCAGTTACTCCTGGATGTGCAGCAACCCAGGCCACTGCAAGACTTACCGGATTAATATCATTATCACGGGCAAAGGCCTCATACCTCATTGCAGCATCGAGCATCCAGTCATCACCATATCTTTTTTTATACATTTCTACCCTGCCAAGCCGATTCTGGGAGGATTCTATTTTATGACCATATTTTCCTGTCAGTAAACCACCACCCAATGGATTATAACTGACCACACCAATATTCTCAGAAAGAGCAAGAGGCAGAATTTCCACCTCTGCCTGGCGTTTGACAAGATTATACATTGGCTGAATGCACTTAAATGAGGCCCAGTCATGCAGCGCTGATACGCCAAGCGCTTTGGCCACCTGCCAGGCTGCAAAATTGCTTGCTCCAATATAACGTATTTTTCCCTGGGTCACCAAATCATCGAGTGTGGCAAGGGTTTCCTCAAGAGCTGTGTGGGGATCAAATCTATGCAAAAAATAAATATCAATATAAGAAGTATTCAGTCGCCTGAGACTTGCTTCCACACAAGCGATAATGTTTCGCCGGGATGAACCTTTTGCATTGATATCCGTGCCCATTTGGCCCCAGGCTTTACTGGTTATGACCAGCTCATCCCTGGATCCTGCGATCAGGTCTCCCAGAATTTTTTCTGCCTTGCCCTGACTATAAATATTAGCGCAGTCAAAAAAATTAATCCCAACATCCCGGCAGCGATTATACATGGCTGCAGATTCGACTTTATCAGCCTCATTTCCAAATGTCATCGTGCCCATGCACAGCTGAGAAACCCTGATCCCTGTAGAACCAAGAAATTTATATTCCATTTTTTTCCCCTCCCCATTTTTTTATTTTAATTTCCACTATCTTTCCGACAGTTAGCCGTTTAATCTGTGATAGCCTTGCCTTTTTTTTGGTAAGATTTATTTGCTGTACAATATCGTATCCTCTTTTGCTTCATAAATATGATTCCTCATAATACGCTCACACAACTGAGGATCTCTAAGCTCCAAAGCCATCAATATTTTTTTATGCCCGCTAATGCTCCTCCGAATACCTTTGGGATGGGTAAGCGTATTTTTCCGGTATCGCAAAACATATTCCCGCATGTCTTCTATGATGCTGAAAAGTCTCGGCTTTTGTGAGACAAGCATGCCATAAAGCAGATCATGAAACCTGGTATTATAATCAAAAATGTGTTCTAATTTTCCCCTAAAAAAAGCCTGTTCAGCAGATTGAACAAGTTCTTTGAGCGATTGGATATCCTTATCCGTGATTATTTTACATACACAGGCCAGGGCATGCCCTTCCAGGACTGCCCGAATTTCAAAGATCTCACTCATGTCCTCCACAGAATCCTCGGGCACACAAAATCCTCGGGCACCCGCCACCTTTACCAGACCTTCCAATTCCAATTTGTGCAGGGCATCCCTGACAGGTGTCCTGCTCACTCCGAATTTTTTGGCCAGGGACTCTTCTGTCAATTTTTTCTTAGGTGGAAACTGCCCTGTCAGTATCTGTTTTTTTAAAAGACTATAAGTCTTTTCTCTTACAGAAAGAGAATTTTTGGAGCTTTTTGGCAGTGGTTTTATCATTATTGTATCCAAAAAATGGTTTATAATTTATTATGTAACCAATATAACTTTCAGCGTCAAGAACATAATTCCATCTAAAATGGAAGGGTAAAAAAAGAATAGCAGTGCATTACCAGATACATAGACAAATTATCTTTAAGGCATTTATGAATATTTCACAGGGATTAAATATTGCATTCTATAATATTTTTGGATACAATGTTTTTGCCGCCATCACACAGAGTGACTATTAGCAATAAAAACAAAATATTTAAAAGGAAGCGGGCTATGAGGATATCAAAGGAAAAATGCGTTGGCTGCGCCAATTGCGTTCCTGTCTGTACCGTTGGAGCCATCTATATAGATGAAGATGGCTTAGCAAACATAAATGCTGACGAATGTGTGGAATGCCACAATTGCTATCGGAGTCTGAGTTTTGAACATCTACGGCCAAGCTTTACGAGAACAATCAGAAGGCTTCTGAAAAAAATAAGCCTGCGATTTCAACCTGATCCTGATATATGCCCCACTGAAGCTATTGTTCCGGAAGACCTGGAATGGCCACGCATTGTTCGGCAAGCTTTTTCCGATCCCATGGTTACCCATGAGTCCACGGGTGTACATGGCCGGGGAACTGAAGAAGTCAAGACCAATGATGTAAGCCATAGAATTAAAAAGGGCGAAGTCGGGCTGGTGGTGGAATTTGGCCGACCAGGAATAGGCGTCTTTTTCAGAGAAGTTCAGAAGGCAACCAGAGTTATGGCTACAGCCGGTGCCAGGTTTGAACAAGGAAACCCGGTTACTAAAATGATGACTAACCCTGCAACCGGCGACATCCAGGAAGACGTGCTTAACGAGAAAGTCCTTTCCTGCATTGTAGAAATCACCACCACGATCCAGGATATAGTCCACACGCTCACTATTATAAAAGAGATCTGCAAAGCTTCAGAGACAGTGGTCAGTATCGGGGTTTCTACCGTTTGTGAAGAAGATGGCTCAGAACCACTTAGAGACATCCTGACACAACAAGGATATGAGACGGGGTGGGCAAAATTAAATCTTGGACTTGGGCGCGCTACCAACTCTTCTTTCACCAGCAGGGAGAACTTATAATGACCAATACGCTGCACAGGTTTGGAAAACCTGAAACATTATCTGACGATTATATTGTTTTTGCCATGGCAGGCAAAGGATTCAATGAAGAAGGGGCTCTTGAAAAAGCACAAGCTTTTTTGCGTGCTGCAATCAAATACAACCCTATAAATATGGGCAACGGCCTTATCAATTCGCTCTATCGGCCGGAAAAAAACCTCAGTTTCTTTAAACTTTACTTTATTGGCAGACAGGAAAAAATAACCTATGAAAAACTCATAGATGAAATCCCCAATTCCGGTTCAGCTGCAGTAGTGTTCGATGATCGCAAGAAAGTGACTCAGTTCATTCAAGATGTGAAAAAACTGGATCTGGGTCTTTCTATTAATATGAGTGCACTGGTAGACAATGTGCGAGATATCTGCGGAGAAGTGGACATCACTCCCCATGCAGTAGAGTATACCCTTGGATTCCACGGGGATACATCCAGGCTCCCGGACCGGGAAACCCTGTCTCTTTCAACCATGTGCGGTCATGGAATGGTTTCGGCAAACTTTGCAAAAAAAATGCTGACCCATGTAAAAGAAGGCCGCATGGATCCAGAAGATGCCACCCGCACCATGGCAAAATTCTGTGTATGCGGAGTCTTCAATACCACCAGGGCAATGGGTATTTTGAACAATGCAAAAAAGGGACAATAGATTTTTATATGAAAGTAGTGAGATTTGAGTTTTGAGTAGTGAGAAAAAACCATCAGT
>JACKQG010000766.1_pt1 | contig 45760 bp, 41 predicted proteins | sample 8237621 | NCBI WGS metagenome assembly JACKQG01 (sample SAMN15677084, study PRJNA649215) | marine metagenome | biome: marine; feature: Black Sea; material: saline water; isolation source: suspended particulate matter (SPM) from the Black Sea western gyre | collected 2013-06-09/2013-06-10 | depth... | reverse complement strand
TAGAGAGTCCATAGCCAGGTAACTGCAGCATCCGTCCAGTCGCTTGCCATGGCGTCGCGGACGGGTCGAAGAATATAGTAGGCAGACATCAAGATGACAACAAAGAGAAATGAGCTTAAGGCGGCTTTGACTTCGTGATCTTCAATGTTTAGCGACGTTTGTAGCCATCTCATATTGGGTTGCTGCTAATCACTGGCATTCCTGTCTCCTAGGATAAAACTGAGTGCGTTGAATTTTCATCTGGTTGTTGTGAATAAAGGCCAACATTTCACTTGGACAGTATCATATCGGCTAGGATAGTTTTAACAAGTAGGCATGATAATCATACTGGTCTATAAATGTAGACTAAACAATCCGATTACTAACTTTTTAAAGCTGATCGACGGCAAGTGAAAAAGATTACTGTGATTCCATTTTGTAGTGGTCTAAAGCGACAAGTGATTACGTACGTAACGCAGGTTTTTAATAGATAGGGTATTTGGTATGACTAGTTTAAAGAAAGCACTGTTACCCTATGGAACAACGTCTAGTTCGCCCTCTATAGTCTTGCCTGATACTGCCTTATTTTTGTCAGAGCGTGGATCACTGACCAAAAACTATTTTGAGAATGCTGTTGAATTATTAAATAGAGAATACGACGCCATAAGAAGGCTTGCTGAGTTAAATGAACTTGTCTATAACGCCTCTTATAACTTTGTACCTCGTGTTGGTCAGCGCTATCATCTTTATCAGAAAGTTGATGGTGGATACCTGCTAAGTATGATTGAAAATTGGAAGGCACACGAGTTCATAGTATCTTTAGAGTATACCGCCGACAGCGTTTGGAAAGATGTTACATCCCTTTAAAATCTGCTCCTACAAATAGCAGCGCATTCTAGCCGGCTCAATTATATTGATTAACTAACTGATCTTAAAACGAGTATCGTAATGCATTTCCTTTTCTTCAAACACCTCAGAAACATGATTGAAAACATTACAAGACCTGATTGGCTTTGCATATAAATGTAGTGAAAACCCTCGGCTATTGCCTATGTTCTTTAAACTATGAACGCCTAAGAAATCCGACATATAGCTAACGGCGCCACTGGTAGCCATCTTTGATAGGCTTCTTTTAACGTTAGATTGATCTCGTTCATAGATTATCTCTTCAAATTGACTGTCCATAAAATACACCCAACATTCTTCTCCTCCATGATCATGGATAGCTGTCATTTGGCCCGGTTCCCAACACAGTAAAATTAGTTCAAAACGCTCATTGAACTCTAAACAGTTTCGGGTGTGGCTGATAGGCGAAAAAGTGGCATAAGGCAATATGTCAGTTTTTGTTAGGGATAGATGTTGCGGAATGGATGCGAACTGGCCGCTCGGAGTGTCTTTAAGAGTCTCGATTAATTGAGTAAGGCTAGTGATAGCTCCATTTGGTTTGCCAATGCTTTTATTATTAGACTCCAAAATTTAAGATCCTTTTTGTTTTCAGAGTGACTCATTTAAATGAGTTGATATCATATAAATAGAGTATGTAAAAAGACTATTAATTGCTACTTAATTTAATTAAAGCTCTGATTTAAGGCCGGCTAGCCAATAGAGTAGGTCTTTAAATACGTCGGCCCGGTTGGTTTCATTGAGGATTTCATGTCGGGCCTCCTCATATAAACGCACATCGACTCTTTTGATTCCGGCTTGAATTAGCGCGCACTTCAACTTTTCAATCCCTAGGCCTTGCTTACTTACAGGATCAAGAGCGCCAGATATCAAATAGATAGGCAACGCTTTATCGATCGAGGCCATAGCTTCTGGGCGCGACAAATCAGCCATCCCGGCAAGAAAATCACACCAAGATTGGGTTGATAGCGGGCCACCGCAGTAATAATCGTCGACATACTGATCAACGACTTTTTCATCTCTGGACAACCAGTCACTGACTGTGCGGTTAGGCTTGAAAGCGTTATTAAACGAACCAAAGGATAATTTCTCTAAAACACTACTGGGATTTCGAAGGCCAAGCCTCCAGCGCTCAAAATGAGCGACGTACGAAACACTTTTATACAATGAAGGAGTGTCGTAACTTGACCCAGATAGTATTAAGCCGCATAACTTATGGTTGAATGCGTCGGGAATTTGGCTGGCATATTTCTGGCAAAAGCGCGTCGCCATAAAGGATCCCATGCTATGACCCATTAAAATAAACGGCAGATCCAGTCGAGTTTCAATATGATTAATAAGTTGCCATTGGTCATCAACCATTTGTTCCCAACCATCGGCGTCAGCCAGATGATAGCTGCTGTCCATGGCTTTTCCTGTCTGACCGTGACCGCGATGGTCGCCTGCGGTAACTAAAATACCCTGCTGGTTCAAAAATTCTGCGAATTCTGCATAGCGAGCGCCATGCTCAGACATGCCGTGCATAATATGTAACCAAGCGACTGGGTGTTCTGGGACCCACTGACAATAGTGATGCTCACCTGGCTCTCCGCTGGAGAATGGCAGTGTCTTTTTTTCGAGTACACTCATATTTATGTCCTTCTTAGCGCAAGGTTAAAGCTCAAAATAGCGCTACTTTCTATATTTAGTAGTTATTTTAATACTAGCACAGCTTATGAATGTTATTAGATGACTGTGGTAACCTTATTTTTTTGTTGCTCCATCTGGGTACACCCTCCGAAAAATACTCTTTGGGCATATAATGTTGAGGATAAATGGACATTTAGGGGTGTCGCTTTTGGGCTGCCTAGGGTTGCCTTGCCAGTAACCTTAGACAAAAGCGAGGTCCAGATTTTAATCGGCTCGTTTCGGTCAGATCGTATGGGGGGCTTTAACCCTGAAAAATTAATCGAGAGAAAGTAAGGGGCAAGCTATTCTCATAACCGCCCCGATATCTTATTTTTATTAAGCTAGGCTGGGAGTCCCATACTTAGCCATTATTTTGTCTACCTTAGAAGGGCAGATGTTGACCTTTGATAGATCACCTTGAATATGGGGTAGTTCTAAGACACGTTTGTCCATAACCTTAAACCATAGCCATGGAATATAAGCCAACAAGTACATTCCAAAATAGCCATTAGGTAACTCTGGGATGTCGTCAAAATTCCGAAGGCTCTGGTACCGTCGTGCTGGATAAGCGTGGTGGTCTGAGTGTCTTTCAAGATGGAATAGCACCAGATTGGTGACAATATAATTGGCGTTCCATGAGTGATGAGGCGCACATCTCTCATACTTGCCATTTTCTTTTTTCGCTCTTAGTAAGCCGTAATGCTCAATATAATTCGTCAAGGTCAACTGAGACCAGGCCCAAAAATTGTGCATCAATAAAAAGGGCACCATGATCCAGCCGAAATAAGCGACTAGAGACCCTTGCAGCAAGATACTGATGGCATACGACTGTAAGATATCATTGTGGTGACTCCAAAATGAAAGGCCCGATTTGGTAAGTCGATCTTTCTCTAATTGCCAGCCTCTAACAAATGTGCCTGAAATTTCCCGAATAGCGAAGGCGTACAGGGACTCACCTAGTCGTGAACTCGCTGGGTCTTCTGGTGTCGAGACTAAAATATGGTGGCCTCGATTATGTTCAACCGAGAAATGGCCATAGGCTGGCACGGCTAAGACAATTTTGGCTAACCATTTTTCTATTTTAGTGTTTTTATGGCCTAACTCATGCGCGGTGTTGATGCCAATACCGCTGTAACTGCCAGCGACTAAGGCAACGACCACCAAAGACAAAATACTTAAGTCAAACGTACCAACTACCCAAGCGAATGCTAACAACACAATAAAATGCATTGGTACTGTGAGATAAGTGAGAATTCTGTAGTACCTGTCTTCTTCAAGCTGCGGCACTAACTCTTCCGGAGGATTGCTGTTGTCTGCGCCAATAGCCCAATCTAATATTGGTAAAAGAATATAATTGATCGCTAGAGGGATAGCCAATAGAGCTTCGATACCAGTTTGTGAAAACCAATAAATACTCATCAGCGGCATTAGTGGAAATGTTATTGACATAAACCAAAGATATCTTTTTTTGTCGGTGTAGCTTATCTCGCCTTTTTCAGGGTGGTTCATTGAATAAGTGGCCATTCCTATAATCCCTTAGCTAGTGTTATTTTGTCTTATAGGGAGATTATAGTTGACAGTTAGTTTCTTGGGAGGGTTAAATAGCGTCAATATAGGGTTCTTTTACCGTCAACTTAGAGTTCTTTTACTGGCACATGTCAGATTTTTACGCTCACATTTAGGTGTTAGTTTATGTACGGAATCATTTTGCCAGAACTTATAGGGTTGCTAAGGGAGCAAGGAGTTACCGAAGATGAGCTTCTGAAAACTACCCAGCTAGACGCTATTGATTCCACACAGCCGTTTTTTTTAACCAGTCAACAAGCAGATATCATTTGCAGTAATGCGATCAAATTGTCAGATGATAAAGCCCTTGGGCTCAAGCTTGGGGTCAGGTTAAATATGGTGGCATTGGGGATATTAGGTTATGCGTTGATGACTAGTGACACGGTTGGGGACACGCTAAAATTATTACTTAGATATAATCAAGCGATACTCCCGAGTATGACTATTGACCTAGTTGCGGATCAGAGCGGGGTTATGTTAGTTGGTAAAGGGCGGCATTTACCCAAAGAACTAGAGAGATTTTATGCTGATACGCTCTACTCGGCAGTGGTCCATAATTTACGTATCTTAACGGGTGAGGTAAACGTCTCTTTTAGCTTAGGTCTAGATTATAGTGCGGGAGAAGATGCGGAGCTATATACCTCTGTATTCGGTTCGAAAGTAAGTTTCATGTCGGACAAGCCCGGTCTTGCGTTCGGTCTGGATGGCTTGGCAACCAGCATCTCTACGTCGAACCCGCTAGCGCAAAACATTTTCCAAAGAGAGTGTGATCGTATTATGTCGGCTGACAATCAACTTGGCTTGGTCAGTGAGCGCGTAAAACAGATTCTTATAGGTGCAAGGTTAGACTTCCCCTCAAGTGCCTCAATTGCCGACAAACTGCATATGAGCGAGAGTACTCTGCAGAGGAGATTGGCAAAAGAGGGATGTCGTTTCCAAGAGCTTCTCGATCAGGTTAGATACCGCTTAGCGCTAGAATATCTGCAGAGTACTCAGTTGCCAGTTACCGAAGTGGCTGTGCTTTTAGGCTACAGTAGTGCGGCCAACTTCCGGCGATCTTTTAAACGATGGAGCGGATTGACCCCTGTAGAAATTCGAAACCAAGTGAAGGTTTAGTAAGTCAGTTATTTAGTAATCCCACTGAATTGAATTTAATTGTTAATCGCATCCGTTATATAGGACAAAAATTCTGAGTCACTCCAGTCTAAAGGCTCTAACGTTGCATGGTAATTATCACCCGTTCGGATAGAGCTTGATCCCACCTTGGTGTAGAGGCTATTTCGCACAATCACCAAGTCCAACTCAGGGAATATGTAGATATTATTTTTATTTAAGCCTTGTGAAGAAAAATACCCAGCTGATGAATTCACCCACCATTGCAGAGCGTAATTTTGGTTGTCTGTACCCGTTGGCACAGTTGTTGATTCTTTAACCCATGCTTCAGAAACAATTTGATCTTCTCCCCATCGACCATTGCGGGCATAGAGAAGCCCAAAACGAGCAAAATCTCTAGTTGTTGTGTCAATGCAACAATAGGTCATCGCATGGCCCAGTTCGTCTGTCCACCAATCAGCATTCATACCGATTTTTGAAAACAGATGCATGTCAGCGTAATCACGCACATTTTGTCCAGTCGCCGCTTCTAGAATACCGGCAAGTAGCATAGAGTCTGTATTTTGATAGGCCCAGTTGTTCGTTCGTGGCGTCGTTTCTGGCGTTCTATCTAGTGCGTAAGATAATTGATCACCATTGTGTCCGCCAGACGCGTAAATATTGGCATCACCATCGGCAGCTTGAGAAAGACCAGTGCGCATCTCTAAGATCGCTCTGACGCTGATTTCTTCTTTGTCTGTATTTACCCAAGGAGCGAGATAATTTTCGGCTGGTACATCAATCGAATCTATATAGCCTTGATCCATGGCTATGCCAACCAGAGCGCTTGCGAAGGATTTTCCAGTTGACCAGCTAGTTGCTAGGCTATTCTCAGACTCATCATTAGCATAACGCTCCCCTACAATTACGCCATGACGAATAATAACGACGCCTTGAGTATTTCGGGTACTTTTAAACGCGTAGTCTAAAGCTTGCTTAAGCCCTGATTCAGATATATTAACGTCAGCTGGTTCATATGTATCCCAGCTAACGCCAGGATATGTATTTGTGTCAGGCAGGTCATCAGTTGTTGGAGCAGGGGAGTCTGCAGCAATGGATGAAGAGTCTGAACCACCACAGGATGCTAGAGTTACTAAAATAAAAAATAAATATAGTTGTTTCATGCACCTGGTTCCTAACGAATTAATACTCTTATTATAACTTATCATTGTTCTCCAATTACACGTAAAAAAAGTGCTTTTGGGTCAACATCTGGTCCCTATACTGACTGAGTACCATACGTTTGCATTCATGCTTTAGTTTGGTACAAATTGCTTTTACACACGTATCTAAACCACTTGTGGCAAAAGGTACGTCTAGTTGGAAAAGTTTAAGCAGTTTTGTGAAGATGATTTATCACGGATCATAGAAATGGCGTGGGAGGACAGAACACCGTTTGAGGCGATCGAGTTAAGTTTTTTGATCAATGAATCTGCCGTTATTACCATAATGCGCTCCGAGTTGAAGCCTAGGTCTTTTCGCTTATGGCGAAAAAGGGTGTCTAGCAGGAAAACTAAACATTTGGCATTGCGATCACCTGAAGTAGGTCGAGGTTATTGCCCAACGCAATATAAACAAAGGTAGGAGATAGTTGAATATGGGTAGATTGACGGGGTTAATCGGCGGCATGGCATGTTTGAGTTTGAGTATGATGGCTAACTTCATAGGGGCGGACGAAATAATGATTGATAATTTTGAGTCTGACTCAGAAGTTCGCTGGGATTATTTCAGTGACCAGGTCATGGGAGGCGTATCTGAGGGGTCTGCACGCATGGGTAGTGACAATGGTGAAGCCTATGCACATATGACGGGCGACGTTAGCACAGCCAACAATGGAGGGTTTATACAATTGCGAACCCGTCTAGCCGTAGGCGCTGATAAGAATGCTGCAGGGATCTACGTCAAGGTGCGAGGAAACAGTCAAAAGTACTACATTCATCTGCGTACGAGAGGCACTATGCTACCTTGGCAATACTACCAGGCCGCGTTTGATGTTACCGAGGACTGGCAGACCATAAAATTACCCTTAGACAGCTTTAAGCCCTCTGGTTCTTGGTTGAGAAAGACAGCGTTACCTAAGTCGATACGCAGTATCGGGATTGTTGCTTACGGGCGAAACCACGAAGCTGATATTCAAATCGGTGAAATTGGCTTTTTTTAGTCAGGTTAGCTGAATCAGCCATTATTTAGCCTGAAGTTTTGGAGCGTGCAGCGAAAAGAGCTAGTTGTTCTTCTGTGGCTGGAGATTGGTATTTTGCTTTCCATTCAGGAAAGGGTATACCGTAAATAATTTCACGTGCTTGTTCATAGTCGATCTCGGTTTGACGTTCTACTGCTGCCGATACGTACCACTTGCTCAAGCAATTGCGGCAAAAATTCGCGAGATTCATCAAGTCGATGTTTTGTACATCTTTGTTTTCATCAAGATGTTTCAGCAAGCGGCGAAACACAGCGGCTTCCACTTCAGTTTTGGTGGTTTCATTCATCATCTATCGAGTCCGATAAGGTGGTTGTTGGTTGGGTAGTGTAAACGAATTGATGTGAATTGAAGAGCCCCGATGGGTAATTCAAACGCCTGATTATTGGGCTTGAATGATGATGTTTTACATGTAAAGGAGCGGTTCATTGTTAATGTTTTGTGATACTCTTGCCGATAAACAATTATGACCTCCGATACGCACTGATTTTGGGCCTTGCAGCCTGGTTAAGGGAACAATAATGACTATACATACATCTCTTTTGTCGATGATTGGCAACACGCCAATGCTAAAACTCACAGCGTTTGATACTGGCCCTTGCGAGCTGTTTGTTAAACTCGAATCACAGAATCCTGGAGGCTCAATAAAAGACAGGGTAGGTCTGGCGATTATCGAGGAGGCAGAAAAGTCAGGTGAATTAAAAGCGGGTGGGACCATCATTGAAGCCACTGCTGGTAATACCGGTATCGGACTAGCGCTGGTAGCAGCTATCAAGGGATACAAAATTATTTTGGTGATTCCAGACAAAATGAGCCGTGAGAAGATTCTCCATCTGGAGGGGTTGGGAGCTGAAATTGTATTAACTCGTTCCGATGTGCCAGAAGGGCACCCTGAGTATTACCAAGATTTAGCTAGAACAATTGTTGCCAAGACGCCGGGTAGTTTTTTAGCCAACCAATTCTCTAACCCTGCTAATCCAATGATTCACCGTACTACCACAGGGCCTGAAATTTGGGATCAGATGGATGGGAATATCGATGCAATGGTAGCAGGTGTGGGTTCTGGTGGGACAATCACCGGTTTAGCAGAGTTCTTTAAAGAAAAGAATCCAGACATTCAAATGGTGGTCGCAGATCCTGAGGGATCTATTGTTGCAGATGCCGTTATTAAAGGATCATTTTCCTATGAGGGTGGCTCGTGGCTTGTTGAAGGGGTAGGTGAAGATTTCATTCCAGATAATTTAAACGTCGACTTACTTGATGATGCTGAAGTGGTGACCGACAAAGAAGCGTTCCAAACCTTACAGGTGTTGATAAGAGAGGAGGGGGTTTTGGGAGGTTCGTCTACAGGTACTTTGGTTGCGGGCGCTGTGAAATGGTGCCAAAAGCAGACTAGTCCCAAGCGCGTAGTCACCTTTATTTGTGATACGGGTAATAAGTACCTTTCAAAGGCATTTAATAAATCTTGGTTGCATGACAATGACTTGTTGGAAGTTCAGACAGCGGGTGATGTAACCGACTTAATTAATCGTCGCGCAGACCAGGGCGATATGATTAGCGTCTCTGTCTCAGATACCTTGCTAACTGCCTATAAAAGGATGAGAGCGTCCGATATTTCTCAAATACCTGTACTTGATGGCGAGCAACTTGTCGGTGTTCTAGATGAAGAAGATTTACTGTTTAATGTGAGTAAAAGCAAGACGGCTTTCACACAGCCGGTTTCCGACTTTATGGTAACAGACCTAGATGTACTGCCGGTAGGTGCTTCAGAAGAGGATCTGCTAAAAACATTAACTCAAGGCAAGGTTGCTATTATTTATGACGGGGATACCTTTGTGGGCTTTATTACCAAGGTAGACCTTATTAATCATTACAGAACAAAGCTTAGCAAAGACTAGAGACGACTATGAAAAATAGCACAAAAATTAAGGGTTTTGAAACCAAGGCAATTCACGCAGGCCAGCAACCCGATCCAACGACAGGCGCAATTATGACGCCTATTTATGCCAGTTCTACTTATGTGCAAGATAGCCCTGGCGTACACAAAGGTTATGAATACTCCAGAAGCCATAACCCCACTAGAAAAGCCTTAGAGGATTGTATTGCCGCTCTTGAAAATGGGTCTGGCGGCTTTGCATTTGCCTCAGGAATGGCTGCCACAGCGACTGTATTGGAGATGTTAGATTCGGGAGATCATGTGATAGCCATGGATGATCTCTATGGCGGAACCTATAGGCTTTTTGAAAATGTACGTAAGCGTTCCGCGGGTTTAGAATTCACCTTTGCTAACCTGAGTGATTTAAATAAGCTAGAAGCCTCGCTTCAAGAAAACACTAAGATGATTTGGGTGGAATCACCCACCAATCCGCTTCTCAAGCTAGTTGATCTACAGGCTATTGGTGAGTTTGCTAAAAAACATAATTTGATTGCGGTCTGTGACAACACTTTTTGCTCATCCTATGTGCAAAAACCACTCGACTTTGGTTTTGATATTGTCGTGCACTCAGCAACAAAATATCTCAATGGTCATTCTGACGTGATTGGTGGCATTGCAGTGTGCGCTCAAGGTAGAGAAGATTTAGTAGAGCGGATGTTTTACCTATCTAATGCGATCGGATCGATCATGAGTCCTTTTGATAGCTTTTTGGTGTTGCGGAGCCTAAAGACTCTTGCTGTGCGTATGGAGCGACATTGCAAAAATGCTATGCAAATAGCGACTTATTTGGAAAGTCATTCAGCGGTTGAGAAAGTTTATTACCCTGGCCTTGAAAGTCACCCTCATCATGATTTGGCAAAACGTCAAATGAACGGATTTGGTGGCATGATAAGTATTGTCTTAAAGGGTGGTTTAGCCAGTGCCACTGCATTTCTTGAGAGTACCGAGGTGTTCGCTCTTGCTGAAAGCTTAGGTGGTGTAGAAAGCCTGGTGGAGCATCCAGCAATCATGACTCATGCGGCGGTTCCTGAGGCTATACGTAATGAAATTGGTATTGTTGATGGTTTGGTCAGGCTTTCAGTCGGGCTCGAAACCTTAGACGACTTGATGGCTGACTTGAATAGTGCATTGAAGGCCATATAGGCCTTCTTGCGCAGACACTTACTTTGTGTTGACTACATTTCTTCATGGGCATTGATAAATGCCTGTGCCGCTTCGACACCACCAGCATTAATGACATTACTATACCCAAGCTGGTCTAAAATCGTCTTGGCTTTTCCTGACCTATTGCCACTCTGGCAGTAAACATAAATTGTTTTATCTTTGTCCGTTGTCAGGGCGCTGATTTGCGAGCCTATGTCCTGCCATTCGATATGATTAGCTTTGTCGAGGTGGCCCGTGTTGTATTCTGCAGGAGTTCTTACATCTATAATCATTGGCGACGGCCCTTGGTCTGATATTGCAAATGAAAAGATAGGTAATAAAATTATCGTTAGTAATATTGCTTTCATTTTTGCACCTGTTAAATTAATGCTCTAGTGTCTATTTTATACGCAGTAGGTTTCTTTGGGCAAGGTTAAACGACTATCTTAGATTATGTGGCCAATAACGGGGTTATAGGAACTATATGTGGCCTAGTGTTAACGCGATTTCTGTTTGCAGTTCGAGGTTTTGTTTCAACTGGAATAACTTATGATACATTTGGCTGGTTCAATTTTAAGTGGGTGAATTTAAAACAACGGAGTATGATTTTGTGTTGCCCCCATAAGTGAGGAAATATAATGTCAAAGTTAGGATTTAAAAATCTTTTTATTGCCACATTGCTTCTTGTTTTATCTAGCTATTCTTTCAGTGCCGACATTACCATGCCGTTTGGCGAAAAGGCATTCGAAATTTATAAGACGTCAGTGGAAATGCGTACTGCAGAGGGTCAAAGGCAAGTGCCTACATTGGCACGATATTTAGCATCAGAGTTTAAAAAAGGTGGCTTTCCTGAAGCGGATATACATGTGCTCGAAATAGAGGACACTGCGGCGCTTGTGGTGAGGTATCGGGGTGATGGTTCCTTAGGTAAAAAGCCGATTAGTATCTCAGCCCATATGGATGTTGTTGACGCCTTGCGTGAAGATTGGGATCGCGATCCTTTCACCTTAGTTGAAGAAAATGGCTATTATTTTGGGCGTGGTACGGTTGATGATAAGTTAGGTATGACCGCAGTTACCGCCGGGTTTTTGCGGCTTAAAGCTGAAGGATGGGTGCCTGGACGCGATCTGATTATCGCCTTTTCTGGTGATGAAGAAACCACTATGAACAGCACCAAGGCACTGGTCAATGAGTATCGAGCGCTCACTGACAGCGAATTTGTTTTAAATGCTGACGCCGGTGGAGCATCGATTCCTGAATCAGGTGGTCGACCCGCGAGTTTTGGAATGCAAGCAGCGGAAAAAACCTATGTTACTTGGGATATGACGTTTCGTAATCCCGGTGGACATAGCAGCCGGCCGAGAGAAGACAATGCCATCTATGATCTTGCTCAAGCTTTGGCCAAGATTCAGAGCTATAAGTTTCCGGTGAGTTATAACGATCTGACTTTAGCTTATTTTAAGGGCACAGGCGCTCGTACTGAAGGAAAATTAGGTAAGGCAATGCTAAACTTTTCCGCTAACCCAAAAGATTCCACTGCGATTGAAATACTGCGTGCGAATAGCAGCTTTGTGGGTACTTTAGGAACCACTTGTGTAGCCACAATGCTTAGGGCTGGTCATGCCGAAAATGCCTTACCTCAGTCCGCTACAGCCACTGTTAATTGTCGTGTATTTCCTGGCACGGGTGTTGAAGAAACACTCAGCCAACTTAAGGTTACAGTTAATAACCCAGCAGTTGAGTTTGTGCTGTTAGATGAAGTTACTGAGACCGATGCCTCGCCTTTGCGCCAAGATGTCATAGTGGCCTTGCAGAAAGCCATTGATGTTAAATATCCTGGATTAGCAATCATCCCCAGCATGTCCTCGGGCGGCACGGATGGTATGCACTTTAGGGCCGCAGGAATTCCTAGTTACGGCGTAAATGGCCAATATAGTAAGTCAAGCGACAGCTTCTCTCATGGTTTGAATGAACGCGTATTGGTCGAAAGTTTTTACGATAACATTGCGCACTGGTATGTACTTTTGCAAGCAGTTGCTGGGAAGGACTAACGCGGTAGTTATTATGAACACTGGAAAAGTTTTCAGCATCGCTAATCAAATCTTCTATCCGGCCTTGTCTGTCTGCACATCACGACGGGCACTCGCGATCTGCTATTTAGCCAAGCTATGAGTCTGAGAGAGCAGGATGTTGTCGTTGATCTGCATGTTTGGGACGATCTATGGCATGTCTTTGAATGGGGCGAACAATTGCCTGAGGCCCTAGATTCCGTGGGTCAGATTGCTAAATTTCTGACAGAACACATGGGCCAAGACTTTACCGGCTGATTTATTTCGACCTTGCTCGAGGGCTATAAGCCGTGCAAAGTTTTGGTTTCAAGAAAATCTTCTAACCCCATTACTCCGCCTTCGCGACCATTTCCTGATTGCTTGTAACCACCAAAAGGCGAACCATAATTGTAACCCCCTCCATTGACGTGCACGGCTCCAGCTCGCAGCTGAGCGGCAACACGTATGGCTCGTGTCGCATCGCCAGTCTGGAGATAGGCAGCCAGTCCATAGGGGGTGTCATTGGCAATAGCTATTGCTTCGGCCTCATTCTTGAACGGAATGATAACTAGAACCGGGCCAAAGATTTCTTCTTGGGCTATACGCATGTCATTTGATACATCTGAAAATACAGTGGGTTTAACAAACCAACCCGTCTCAAACCCCTCAGGCTTACCTAGGCCGCCAGTCAAAAGAGTGGCGCCTTCCTCGATGCCAACACTAATCATTGCTTGCACTCGATCAAACTGAATACGATCAAAAAGTGGCCCAAGGTGATCACCCTCTAACTCTGGATCACATACTTTTATTGCTTCTGCGGCGCGTTTTGCAATGTTTACTACTTCCTCGTAGCACTCGCGCTCCACTAAAAGCCGTGTCGGCGCATCACAGGATTGGCCGGTGTTCAACATACACTCACTTACTGAAGCTGTTATCTGTGACTCAAGATCACAATCAGTAAATACAAGATTGGGAGACTTACCGCCAAGCTCTAAGGTTACACGTTTAATTGTCTCTGCAGCGTCGCGAGTTATTGCTCTTCCAGCGCGCGTCGAACCGGTGAAGGACATCATCTGAATATCCTCATGAAGCGATAGGGCAGAGCCAACAGTCTCTCCATCACCATTAACAAAATTGAAAACCCCCGGTGGATATCCTGCTTCATGGATAATTTCAGCATAAATCATGGCAGAGATTGGCGTGTGCTCCGAAGGTTTAAGTACACAGGTACACCCAGCTGCAAGCGCGGGTATAACTTTGAGCACAATTTGGTTGATGGGCCAATTCCAGGGGGTAATTAGGCCACAAACACCAATCGGTTCACGTATTACGATATCCCCGTTAGAGAGTGTTTGTTGCTCTTCAAGATTCTCTAATGCGTCTATGAAACTATCAAGATGACCAATTGCCGCGTCGGCTTGGGCATCTCGGGACATACTAATGGGCGCCCCCATTTCTATTCGCATAGCTTGAGCTAAATCTTCTAACCGCTTTTCGGTCACCTCTTTTAATCGATACAATAAGGCCAAGCGCTCTTCTTTAGTGGTCTGTGAGAAGCTTTCAAATGCTTTTTTAGCAGAGGCTACAGCGATGTTAACGTCAGTCACATTTCCTAGAGTTATCGTACCAACCTGTTCTTCAGTGGCTGGATTTAAGACGGGTAAAGTTGTGGTTGAATTTGGGGTGACCCAACGACCATCGATATAAAAGTTTTTAAGATTTTTCATTATATGTTCATCTCTAGGTTAGCGCGCGCTTTTTACCGTTAGTATAGCCTCTAGTTTAAGATTATCTATGATATCTAGGGTAATCGTCGGCTTTCAACTAAACGGGATAGTTTTGATGTCTGGCTTGTCAGGGAGTAGGACTTTTGAAACACTTAAAGGGGAACAGATGCCAGAATTAGTCACTTATCGAGGCTAAAGGTCCTTTCAGGTATGTTCTTCTAATGTATTGGAATAATCCAGTATTGACCATCTGTCGTAATCGAGCCTTTCATGCGCTGGACAACTACTCTATCCACGGTACGCATCTCGCGTTCAGCCATTTTACTAAAGCTGTCTTCACCTAAGGCATCTTGCGTTTTATCTGGAAAATTACGGCGAGTGCGGTGAATCCAGTATGTGTCGGAGAGGTTACTTTGACTAAAAGCCTCTGCGATCCCTTGGGGGCCGATTATAAAGCCTAGTAATCCTCCCCAAGTTGCCGTTGGGTTATCCGAATCCCATCCAGCAAGAGACCCTATTTGGATGGTGCGAGCAATGTTTCCCTCCCCATAAAATAGACTCACTAGGCTAGCCGCAAAATTAATTCCACCATCAAAGGGTTCTCTGTAGACATATCCATCAGTACGCTCTAACTGATAGCGATGATAAATTGCATCTCTAGTACTTTCCCAGTCATCTTTGTTGGGATTATTCAGATAATGCTCCTTTATAAAGGCATACATTTTGGCAGGAGTTGAGTTCGGAGGCAGGTAGCTACTGGCTTGTTCCGCCAGCCCGAGTGTTTGGTTAGCTAGCGTCTCTGACTTGTCGACAACAGACGCTAAAGAATGCATCGCTATGTAGAATTGAGAAATCCATTGTGCATCTCCCATCGCAGTTGTTCTAACAGGTAAATAGGCGATATCTATCGCTACATCAGGTCGTGCCGGTGCTAGTAGTCCAAAAATCTCTGTGGTCAGTTGAGCATCGATCATCATGTAATTGCTGTTATTTGCTGGCTCGCTAGTTTCTGGGGGGCTCATCCCTGTTTGCATTAACTTTCTAGCCTGCTCATTAGATACCCACAAAAAGTTTTCGACTATTGGGTTGGACGTAGGGAATTTTTGGAACAGCGGAGCATCTTCTTCAGAGTAGATGTGATGGAGCCATCCATCACGTATTTGGTTTGCACTAAGTTTACTAGTCTTCAGTTGGTCGTGGAGGTGTGCATACATATACTCAATGTCGGTATCGTCATCAGCGCCCCATGGAGTTCCTGAGAGTTCGAAGTAAAAATCAATAGTGCTTGAGTGCGGTACAAATTCTCCCCAAATTGCTTTTAAATCTGGTTTCCCCCAATCCTCATCGGTATAAAAAGGTAATGTTTGAGGCGTTCCCACCTTATCCATTTCGGTGATTAGACCAGTCCAGTTAGCGATATTTTGGCCAAGCCAAAAGCCCTGGAGTTGTTGCATATAGTCAGATCTTGAGATCTTAGTGACTTGCCTGTTTCCTTCCAGCTCTCCATATGACATTGAAGAAGTCAGCAGGCTTATCAGCATAATAGAGGGGTGGGATATCATTCTCATCTGGTCGTGCTCAGCCGTAATGTTTTAATGGAAGCCTGTGTCCATTTGAACTTTCAAGTACCAATCATGACGGGAAAAGGAAATTACGGCAAGAATAGCGATAGTTTATCGCATGGCCTTAATATTGCTATATTTATGGTTGTGCTTAGGTCAGCCAAGAATGCTGCTATATCACTCTGTAGTGTGCTCTAAGCGAGGCTGTATTGGGCCTTTTTAATCTATAAATAGCTAAGTGCCCACTTAAATTTTTAAGTAAGTTCCGCTAGCGCAGTTAAGGGTGGGTGCATTTTGGATGAAGCGGGGCAGGTCTATGCCAAGAGATTTGATGCGTTTGTTAAATCGGCCAGTCTGCGGCATCCATCGAATCTAGAGTTGCAAGGTGGCTAGTACCTTGCCAATGATTTATGAATTCGCCATTAGGGTCATAGGTTGCGGTTTGCTTATTTAAATCGAATTTTCTGTGGCCTCGAGGATCAGCACCTACCCCTGCTAAGTACTGCCAATTTCCCCAATTGGATGCAGTATCATAATCAATTAACTGCTGTTCTAAATATGTCGCACCATAGCGCCAGTCTAAGTTGAGTTCATGTACAAAGCAGCTAGCCACAAGTTGGCGTCCTCGATTGGACATGTAGCCAGTGGTGTTGAGTTGGTTCATTAGGGCATTAATTATTGGGAAGGGCGTATTTCCATGGCACCATTTTTGGTATCTTTCAGGATAAAAGCTAGTACGCGGGTTCTCCGCACTAATACCCTTTAATGTGAAGAGAGCCGATTGATGCCTGTGTGCATACCACTGGTAGTATTCACGCCACAATAATTCAAAATAGATCCAATAGGTTGAGTCATTAGATTCGATGTCTCGCTCATACTCGCGCAGTTTTGCGATTACTGTGCGCACCGAAATACAGCCGTTGGCCAACCACGGAGAAAATTTAGTTGAATAGTCCATGCCGTCCAGACCATTACGAGTTTTTTTGTAGCTGCTGGCAAGCTTTTGGCTGAAGTAGTTGCTCAGATGTCTGAGGCCAGCACTCTCTCCTCCTTCAAAAATACCATTACCTATTGCCTTGTGACTGTTTGCCGATAATTTATGATGGCTTGCTAGCAATGGACTTGGTGCAATGGACGTTAGTGTTGACTCAGGTGCGTTAATCTCGACACGTTCAATAACGCGTCTGAATTTGGAAAAACTATCCGGCAATTCGGCTACAGCAAAGGGCAGCTGATCTTGATCAAATAGCGTATGGCTGTGTTGTTGCTGAAATACGATCCCAGGATAACGCGATGTCAAAACCTTCCACTGATGGTTTTCGTACCATCCGGCGTTGTAACTGCTGTAGACGTGGCTAACATTGTGCAATGTTATTAGTTCTGCTACCACATCGAGCAGCGGCTCCTCACGGATAAGCAAGTGCTGTTGATGTTGTTTTAGATTTTTATCAAGTGCCTGCAATGATTGATGTAAAAAATGTAGCCGATGGTTTGACAGTTTGGCGGGTGCGCGGACCCTACTTGATGGGGAAGGCTGCTCTAAACAATGCAGACAAATGAGGTTGTCCATTTCATGACTTGCCTGCGCCAAAGCAGGATTGTCTGCAACTCGAAGATCATTAGAAAATAAAAAAATACCAATCTTTAACATGTGTATATTCGCCGTCTAAGGTCAATCTGATAGGCTCTTAATACGGGTCACTTATGCGCGCGGATTGCCTCACTGTAAATCAATGCGCGCCTTGTAGTGCGGCAACTAATATAGCTGTCTGCAATATCTGTATCTCGTAATATTAAAATTGTAGTGGCTATGCTTAGCAGTAGTAATAAACTGTAGTATGTCTCCATATCATTGTTATCTGTGTTCATTCTAATTAGGTACGGATAATGTAAGACTACTCAGCTATTAAACTTGTTATTAAGGTTGGTATGACAGGTGCTGAAGCTATTGAGTTGTTGAGATAAAGGTTAACTAAATAACAATGTCGAAACCATGTGAATATCTAAAGGAGATGTGCTTTGAAAGGCTATATGATCAGGACATCAACGCTCACTTTATTTTTTATTATGGCTGTCGCTCTGGTGGGTTGTTTTATTACTTTTACTCCAGTGGCCGGCGGTATTCTTTTGGATAGCTTAGGGTCCGCTTCAGAGCCCCAACAACTACTAGCATCTATGTCGGCCGTTCAAAAGACCGCACACTTCAAAATAACTCTTTGGCTAGACATGCTCTTTCCTCTAGCTTACGGCGGGTTCTTCGTGGGTCTCCCTCTGAAATATTTTGAGCAAGCGGGTAGGTGGTTAGTGATTCCTGCCGTTCTTGTCATCCCGATAGATATTTGTGAGAACCTGATCCAGTTATTAGCACTCACAGGTACGGAGGATTTACTCCATATCAAAGCCATGCTTACTCCAATCAAATTCATGCTATTTAATGTATCGGCCACTATAGCCACCCTATCTCTCGCCATAGGGATTTGGCGTCGCATAGCATGGTTAAGGAAATAAAGTGATTAATGTTTTAGATCAACTGATTCAGCACACACATTGGTTGGTGCTAACGGGCGCAGGCGTTAGCGCAGAATCTGGAGTGCCGACATATCGCGATCGCCATGGAGTGTGGCAGCGAAAACCGCCGGTAACGCACCAAGAGTTTATTCAAGATCACACTGCCCGACAGCGATTTTGGTCGCGAAACATGGTCGGGTGGCGTTTTATGGTATCAGCCAAGCCCAATATTGCACATAACACGTTGGTAGATTTAGAGGCTATTGGCTACGTTGGCTGTTTGGTCACTCAAAATGTCGATGGCCTACACCAGCGTGCCGGCAGTCAAAAAGTTATAGATCTTCATGGGCGCGTCGATACCGTGACCTGCATATCCTGTCAGCTTAAGTTTCCCCGCCAGCCATTGCAGCAATGGTTGGAGCAAAATAACCCCGATTATGCGGCACTGAGCGGCGCTATAGCCCCGGATGGTGATGCCGATATTGACGAGCTTGATTATTCTGCAATGCAAATTCCTTACTGTGAATATTGTGGTGGTATATTGAAGCCTGATGCTGTGTTTTATGGTGATTCAGTGCCTGTACAGAGGTTGGCCGACGCTGAGCGCGAAATGCTTAATGCTAAAGGGCTAGTAGTGGTTGGTTCTTCGTTAACGACTTATTCGGGGTATCGCTTTTGCTTATGGGCCCAACAACAAAAAAAACCTATTGTTATTATTAATCAGGGCGCAACACGGGCAGATACAATGGCGACACAGTGCACAGATGAAAATTGCAGTCAGGTTCTTGAAAATTGGCTGCAACGAGTTAATTAATCAACCAGATATCCATCAGCAATGTTTACCAGAGCTTAAATATGCTGCGGATCATGGTTGAGGGGGAGACTAAGATAATAAAGATGAGAGGCTAGTAAAACGTATTTTTAGTGGGCAGTCGTGGTTTTGGTGGATCGCTACAGCCCAGTGAGAATGGTGCACCCGGAGGGATTCGAACCCCCGACCAAGTGGTTCGAAGCCACCTACTCTATCCAGCTGAGCTACGGGTGCGTAACAGCAGGGCGCCAGTTTAACTTATCTGTAAGTAATATCTAGCTTAAAACCGCCTATCGCTCTAAATATTGAAGTTTGTTTTTAACGCCATCCCATTCTTCGGCATCTTGTGGATGTTCACCTTGTTCGGTAATGTTCGGCCAGACTTCTGCGAGCTCTGCATTTAACTCAAGAAAGAGCTCTTGACCCTCTGGTATTTCGTCTTCAGCAAAGATAGCTTCGGCTGGACATTCAGGTTCACAAAGCGCGCAGTCAATGCATTCATCAGGATGAATGACTATAAAATTTGGACCCACGTAAAAGCAATCCACAGGGCAAACTTCTACACAATCCGTGTATTTGCACTTGATGCAGTTTTCTCCGACAACAAAAGTCATTTCGAGCTTCTCATGCAAGTAATTCGGTTAATTAAGCGGCGGCATTATAGCATCAAGGTTTGCAATATTGACGCATGTTTTCACTCTATTTAAGTTCTGCGCTATCGTAATTTTTTTAGCTCATAAATAAGGTCTAGCGCTTGTTTCGGGGATAGCTCGTCAGGACGTAAACTGTCAATACGTTTTTCGACGGCACTGCTTACTGGCGCCAAGTAAAGTTCGGTTTGATCAGGCTTTGCTGAGCTGGCAGATGCCTTATTCGAGACCAATTTTGCAGGGCTTTGTTCTTCTAAAATCGCTAGCTCGCGGCGAGCAAGATCTATAACGGCATCAGGTATTCCCGCCAACTTAGCGACTTGTATGCCATAACTTTGACTGGCTGGACCATCCTGTACGCTGTGCAGAAAAACAATACTGTCATTGTACTCTGTGGCATCTAGATGAATGTTGACAGCACCGCTGACCTTTTCAGGTAAGGAGGTCAATTCAAAATAGTGTGTCGCAAATAAAGTGAAAGCTTTAACTTTTTCGGCGAGGTGAAAAGCACAGGCCCAAGCCAGGGACAAGCCATCAAACGTACTCGTACCACGCCCGACTTCGTCCATTAATACTAGGCTTCGATCGCTAGCATTATGCAAAATGTTGGCAGTCTCGGTCATTTCCACCATAAATGTTGAGCGCCCGCCTGCGAGGTCATCTGATGATCCGATACGGGTGTAAATTCGGTCCGCAAGACCAATTTTGGCTGATATGGCGGGCACGAAGCTACCAATTTGCGCGAGCAGTACTATCAGGGCTGCTTGGCGCATATAGGTTGATTTACCCCCCATATTAGGGCCGGTGATGACGAGCATCTTACGCTCGTCGTTCATCTCTAAATCATTGGCGACAAAGGGGTCGCTAGATACTTGTTCTACCACGGGATGCCTACCGCCCTTGATATCAATACCTGGTTTGGTCTGTAATTTAGGCTGACAAAAGTTTAGGTTGAGTGCTCGCTCTGCCAGTGTTGCAAGGACATCTAATTCGGCAACGGCGACCGCGCATTTTTGAAGTTCTGCTAGGTCTTGATTTAAGTCTTCTAGTAGAGCTTCGTAGAGATATTTCTCTCTCGCAAGGCTGCGACTTTTGGCGCTAAGGGCCTTATCTTCAAACTCTTTTAACTCGGGGGTAATGAAACGCTCAGCATTCTTTAATGTCTGCCTACGAATATACTCAACAGGCGCTTTATCACTTTGACCGCGAGAGATTTCAATGTAATAGCCATGCACTCGGTTGTAACCCACTTTTAAGGTAGCGATACCGGTTTTGGCCTTTTCCCTCTCTTCCATTGCCAGCAAGAACTCACCAGCGTTAGTGTTAAGCGCTCGCAAATCATCCAGTTCTTGGTCATAGCCATTGGCAATAACACCACCGTCACGGATAACCATAGGCGGATTGTCTTGAATGGCGGCATTCAGTAAGTCAGCCAACCTTGGCATTGGTTTGGCTGCTTGCCTCAGAGTTGTCATGTGCCCTACATGACAAGCTTCTAGAGCAGATGCAATTTGTGGTAGGGCGGACAGAGAGTCGCATAGTCGAGTTAGATCTCGTGGCCGTGCAGAACGTAACGCAACTCTCGTAAGGATGCGCTCCATATCACCAACCTGCTTTAACTGGACATGCAATGTCTCATGCAGGTAATCACCCTGTAGCTCAGCGATACTATCTTGACGCGACTGAAGGGTCGCAAGGTGTTGCAGAGGACGATTTAGCCAGCGCCTTAATAGCCGACTGGCCATCGTTGTCGCCGTATTATCAAGAACATCCAGTAATGTGTTTTCAATACCGCCTGATAAATTCGTGTCCAGTTCAAGATTGCGCCGAGTAGCCGCGTCTAACATGACTGACTCATCTCTATTTTCAGCGGTTAGACTGCGAATGTGGGGTAGTGCGCCACGCTGTGTGTCACGGGCATACTGCAATAAGCAGCCAGCGGCACCTATGCCAATGGGCAGGTGGTTACAGCCAAAACCAGCTAGATCTTTTGTGCCAAAGTGCTTATTAAGAGTTCGGTGGGCATTGTCTAATTCAAATTCCCAGGGCCCTCGTCGTCGCATGCCCGGGCGTTTATTGAGAAAATGCAGACCGGTAAGTTCTTCTGAAATCAAAATTTCGACAGGATTTAATCGTTGCAGTTCGCTGTGTAGTTCTTCTTCGCTTGCTACCTGCATGAGTTGAAATTGGCCGCTGCTCATATCTAGAGTGGCGACACCAAACTGATTGTTCTGCCAATGTATAGCGGCTAAAAGGCTATCACTGCGATCGTCGAGCAACGCTTCATCAGTCAGTGTCCCAGGGGTCAATACTCGCATTACTTTGCGTTCAACTGGGCCTTTGCTAGTCTGCGGGTCACCAACCTGTTCGCAGATAGCGACGGAAATACCTTGCTTTACCAGCTTTGCCAAATAGCCCTCTGCGGCGTGATAGGGCACACCGCACATAGGAATTGGATTGCCGTTGGCTTTGCCTCGAGCGGTGAGAGTGATGTCTAATAGTTGACTAGCTCGCTTTGCATCCTCAAAAAACAACTCATAAAAGTCGCCCATACGATAAAAGATGATGTCATTTGGGTGCTCAGCCTTGATGCGCAAATATTGCTGCATCATTGGGGTATGCTCAGTGTTGGGTTGGATAGTCATAAAAAAGTCTAGAGTTGGCCCGTTTAGTTAATCAAAATTCTTGCTCTAATTATGCCATAGTTGATGCTCAATTCAGCGATTTCAAACCGATGATACTAATTTACTGCGAGCTCTGTGAGGCTCCGTTTCGTGATCCTACGCAGATTAGTTAGCGCTTCTAGCGCACCTTAGAACACGCGTTTAATTTCTAGTGCAATACCGCGCCCTTCGCCGACGAAGTAACGATAACTGCCAAAGGCATAATCCGCCCTGTCAGCGATGCGTCGGTCTGTCAGATTAGTCAATTGCGCGGCAAACTCCCAAGAACCGAAGGTTTGTTGGCCACGCAAGTTAAGCACAGCATGACCGGCATAGGCATGAGTATTTTGTGGGTCCAGGAAGTACTTTCCAAGATAGGCCCACTCTAGCTCGGCACTCCTGTTTTGGGAGGGTTGATACAATAGCTGAGCACTTCCCTCCCAGCGAGGAGCCGTGTCAATATCATTGCCGTCAATATTGATCCCGCTATACAGGCGAAGATAGCTGTATTGGTGTTTGGTCCAGGCCGCTACTGAGGTGATCTGCCAGTCCGTATTTATTTGGTAGCGTATCAGCCATTCAATGCCGCGATGGCTCGTTTTGGCATCGTTAACAACATAGCTATTCGAATCTTTAACAATTACCTGATCTTTCTCCATTAGATAAACTGATAATTCCGCAAACCACTGTGGAGACTGATAACGCAAACCCGCCTCTAGGCTGTCTAGCTGCTCTGGCCTGATCTTTGAAATCTCCTGTTCTTTTTGTAGTCGATAAAGTTCATTAATCTGCGGTGCGCGATAGGCGCTGGCCACGCGCACAAATGCACCAACTCTATCGTTAAGATCATAGTGGGCGCCAAGCTGATAATTTAGGTTGTCAGTGCGGTCAGATCGATCCATCGGTCTGTAGTAGCGACAGCTGCCGCTAGTCGAATTACAGAGGGTGCCATCGTCACGGGTACTGCCATCGATCATATTATTTTGATAGTTATAGTGCAGTGACTCATATCGCAAGCCAGCTTCGAGAGTTAATTTGTCAGAGGCTTGCCATTCAGTATTGGCAAATAATGCAAACTGACGACTGCTCACTTGAAAATCATAGTGCTGACCTTGGAAACGCACATTATCGGATGTTCCTAAGGGGTTGGCTTGAAATTCCTCTACCCACATGTCAGCCCATTCGGCATCTGCACCGATCCAAACTTTGCTTTTAGCGTTGCGATCAAATTGATAGCTTGTTTGCAGTCCAGCGCTGGTTTGACCATTTTTTTCTTGTGCCTGTCCGGGTAGGTAATGCTGTAAAAAAGTCATGGAACTGCGTCGCAAGTATGGTGTTACTTGCCATTTTCCGTCGAACCCAGCCAATGGCGCCGCGCCACTAATCCGAGATGATAGTCGGACTGCTGATGCGTCACGGTAGGCTTCAGGATTAGGGTTGGTTTTCCAAACGGCACTGTCTTTGTAGGATTCATAACCTTTGATATAACCTGCTGTCTCTTGATTGAGATTTACAGCTGTAAGATGAGTTCGTGCTTCAATATCGGTATTGGACCAGCCATGTTTGATGGAGATCTTTTGCTGATCAAAACCTGATTCGTCTTTAAAGCCGCCATCAGAGACGCCATTAGCGGCTATTTGCCAAGACTGTGAGCCTTGGGTGGTTTTCAAGCCAACTTTAACCCTGCGATAGTCATGGCTTCCTAGCTGGAGGCTTAGGTGGTTGTCATTAATTACTGGTGACACTAGGTTGATAACCCCATGCATGGCGTTTGAGCCGTAAAAAACAGTGCCAGGACCACGCCAAACTTCCAGGCCTGAGGCTTGCTCGGTGTTAATTTCAAAAAGTTGATTAACATTGCACATGCCCGTAGGGCGAATGGGTAGACCGTCTTCTGTCGTGAGAATTTCGGCGCAACTACCAGGACCTGTAAAGACGGGTGACCGCACAGAAGCAAGCAACTCCTGACCATTGCCGCGACTTAACCAGACCCCGGGGAGGCGAGAGGCAGCTTGACTAATATGGGCATGAGCTATTCTGTCGAGTTCTTCGCGATTAACCTGACCCACTGAGCCAATAAGTTGGTCAAGGTTTTGCTGGTCTCGACGACCGGTCACAACGATGCTTTCAATCTCTAAGGATATAACCTTTTCATCAGCTAGCCCATTAAGGGGGCTGAAAATGAGCGTGGCCAATAAGGCCCTTAGTAGAGTCAATTTTGAGGGGCTATCCGTAGTCATTGGTTGCTTAATCCTTGAGCTCTTTAAAATTAGCGGCTTAGTGTAGCTAAGTTGATTCTAATGTAAATAATTAATACAGATGGTTGTCGGCGAGGGGCACTTCTAAAGCATTTGATGATGTTTTTTCGGGCCCGCCGATCATTTCGTCATAGGCGCTGGTATGTCTGAGCACGGTTACTTCCGCCGATACACCTTTAAGCAAATTTTGCAGTTGCACTAAATTGCCAGAGCGCAAAAAACTCTTTTTGTCGTCTGTGATGTAATGTTCCTCTCCTTCGATGATAGCTGATGCTTGATAGAGGCTGAGGTCCACAGAGTGATAGATTAGTTTTTCTATTGAGAAGTATTTTTGTAACTTGGATAAAGCGATCGTCAAAATTAGGTTTCCTTGCTTTCTATTGATCTACCGGTGGTTGTACGTGAACCTTGATTCTTGAGATCAACATCGCAGTTTGATATGCCCTATGGCTTTTATAATCGTTTAGGGGATTGGTTTATAAACTTATAGTTAAATCCCAGAGCCTGCAGCGAAACGCCAGACCAACATTACGGAGAACCAAAGGATGAGGAAAAGCTATACGGGTACTATTGCCGGAATATTGGGTCTACTTGCGTTTGGATGTGCAGAAAAGCCGCCACTGGTCAGTGCTGACAGCATTTATTTTAATGGTAACGTTATTACCCTCGACAGCACCGAATCTGTAGCCGAAGCTATTGCGATCAAAAAAGGTAAGATTTTGGCAGTCGGTAGGAGTACTGTTGTTATTCAGATGTCGGATGAAAACACCCGCAAGATTGACCTGCAAGGTAAAAGTATAGTGCCTGGGTTTGTCGATGCTCACAGCCACCTGTCGGGTGTGGCTATTCAAGCTGTCACTGCCAATCTCTTACCCCCTCCTGATGGGCCCGGTCACAACATTGCCTCGTTGCAGCAGGCATTACGCGATTTTATGGCTACCTCTGAGACGGTTAAGGAACATGGCGTGGTCATTGGGTTCAATTACGATGACGCCCAACTTGAGGAGGGCAGGCACCCTAATCGCCACGACCTTGATGTCGTGTCCACTGACATACCGATCATGATAACCCACCAATCTGGCCATCTAGGTGTTTATAACAGCAAAGCATTAGACATGTTTGGCATTACCGCCGATTCGGATGACCCTCCAGGAGGAGTTATCGTGAGAGAGTCAGGTGGTCTTGAGCCCAGCGGTGTATTGGAGGAGACCGCGCACTTTGCTGTGATATATAAAATGATTCCATCCTCGATGGTGGCTGAAAACTGGGCTGTTGCGGAAATGCAGTATTTGTCTAATGGTTTTACGACTATTCAGGATGGTAAAACTGATGAAGTGACTTTAGCACTGATGTCTAAATACGCTGCTGATAGTGGTTTTCTGGCAGACGTGATTGCCTATGCTGATGTTGCGGCGATGAATGATTACTCACTCCTAAATGGGCCACTTCATTCCCATGACTATGCCAATAACTTTCGTATTGGGGGAGTGAAATTGACCTTTGATGGCTCGCCTCAGGGCAAGACCGCGTGGTTTACTCAGCCTTACTTTGTTCCGCCACTGGGACAAGACAGCGGTTATTCGGGGTATCCAGCGTTTACTGACGCTGAGGCCTTAAAGTGGTATTCCCTAGCGTATGAAAATAATTGGCAAATGCTCACCCATGCTAATGGTGATGCCGCGATTGATCAGCTAATTGATATTGCTAGTCAGGCGTCAGTGGCGTTCCCTAAAGATGACCGGCGCACCGTGCTGATTCATGGGCAATTTTTAAGAATCGATCAGATCGATGAGATACAGAGGCTTGGTATTTTTCCTGCCCTATATCCCATGCATACATTTTACTGGGGTGACTGGCATAGAGATTCAGTGGCGGGGCCAGAGCGAGCTAAGAATATTTCCCCTACCGGCTGGATGCTAGACCGAGACATTAAATTCTCCATACATTCAGATGCGCCCGTGACCTTCCCAGATTCTATGAGAATTTTAGATAGTGCAGTAAATCGAACCACCCGCAGCGGGATGGTTTTAGGTCGAGATCAAAAATTGCGGCCTGTGGATGCCTTAAAGGCGATGACAATTTGGCCGGCCTATCAGCATTTTGAAGAGTTGAAAAAGGGTTCTTTGGAGGTAGGAAAGTTAGCCGATATGGTTATTTTAGATCAGAATCCCCTTACTATTGAGCACGCGAAAATTGTCGATATAAGGGTATTGGAAACAATCAAAGAGGGCATTTCAGTTTACATTGCGCAGTAGCTAAAACGCCCTAACTCTGCCCCAAGACACCACTGCAATTCGTTGTGGTTAAGTCGCCGTAAAAAAAAGGTTTAATTTGAGTGGTTTTGTGATATTTTCCTGTTTTCGGCGTCATTTTGCAGAAGGATAATCGTGATGCGCTTAGAGAACACTACACCTATAGCTCCTATGCTTAATGGCACCCCCAGAATTGAACTGGGGGCATCAGATGCAACGTCAGTCAAAGTGGAGATGAATGGCTTCAGGATGCTAGATCTTCCTTACCTGTGGCTGCGAGACAATTGTTTATGTGATGATTGTCGTGTGTCTGAAACCCAAGAAAAACGCTTTATGCTCAGCGACGTACCCGCTGACTTATCACCGTTGAGCGTCGCGCTAGACGATAGCGAGCTTGTTATTACTTGGCCTGACCAACATTGCACTCGTTTTGTACTTGAAGACATTGTCGCTTTAAGTGCCCCAAGGCATGATCCAGCTATGGCTTGGGCTCCAGATTTTGCGCCGAGGTATTTTGATTGGAGTTTGTTTTTGCATGATGATATTGCGGCTGCAGAGGCTATTAGTACGTTCTTGATTGATGGCGCCATTGTGATTAATAGTGCTCCCCAGGATTCAGAAACCCTTGAGTTACTTTCTCCTCGCCTAGGGCCAATACGTGAGTTGTTGTTTGATCGAATACATAATGTGCTTGTAGACACTCACGTTTATAATGTCGCTCATACGCCTTTTGCTCTCCCGCCCCATAATGATTTTGCAAGTTATAGCTTTCCGCCTACAGTGCAGGCTCTGCATATGTTGGAGAATGATGTTGAAGGCGGCAAGTCTATTATTGTCGACAGTTGGGGCGTGGCTGAAGACTTGCGCAGAGATCGGCCTGATTATTTTGAAACACTTTGTGAGTTTGCGGTTCCATTCCGAGAATTTGACGAAACTAACGAGACCTTTGCGGTTGAACCTATTATTAAATGTGACACAAAAGGCCGGATAATCAGCGTACGTTTTTCCAACCAGCTGATGCAAACCATGGATCCGATGAAAGAGGGGGTGAAGACGTTTTATCAAGCCTACCATGAGTTCTGTCGACGCATTACGGACCCAACTCGGCATTGTACCTTTAGGTTGGAAGGGGGGCAGATTCTATTAGTCGCAGCCCATCGTATTTTGCATGCTAGAGAGGCTTTCAACCCGGTGGGTAAAAGGCACTTGCAAGATGCATACTTTGAGTTAGACAATATAGCTAATAAGTTAATACTACTGCAACGAAATGCAAAGGTGAGCCATGTCTGACACTGTAGCTTTTACAGCAATGGAACACGCCAGTCGGGCTGATTATGATCTGGTGTTTGATCATGATGCTGAAAATATAGCCGAGCAGGCGGACAGAATCATTGGCTGGTTAAGAATGATGGACGGTGACTCGCCCTACCAGGTAAGTCGTTTAGAGCATTGCTTGCAGACTGCGACTCGAGCGGAACAGGATGGGGCGGATGAAGAGACGGTTGTCTGCGCATTACTTCATGACATTGGAGATGTTCTTTCTCCGGCTAATCATTCTCAAGTGGCTGCCGCACTTCTAAGGCCCTACGTCAGCGAGAAAAACTACTGGATAGTCTTGAATCATGGGTTGTTCCAAGGGTACTACTGGATGCATTTCTATGATCAAGATCGAGATGCCCGTGACAAACTGAAGAATAATCCGCATTATCAGGCTTGTGTCGACTTCTGCGCTCGTTGGGATCAGGTGTCCTTTGACCCTTTATTTGAGTCTAAGCCTCTAGAATACTTTGCTCCCATGATAGGCCGGTTATTTACTCGAGAGCCAGGCGCGCATCTGTAAAAGCCCACGTTGACAGGATCGCTGGAGCGCGTAGAGTGGCGTGGCTGTCATCGTTATATCTTTCTTTAAACGCTAATAAGGTGCTCCTAAGTTGTCAGACAATCAGAATCACGACCAGTTAGAGCATCAACAGCTGGGCTTTTCCACGCTGGGTTCACTATTGCGATTTTTATCTCCGTATAAACGTGAAATTGCGGTCTTTTTAGTCGCTCTTTTATTGACCGCAGGAATTACTCTCTCCATTGGCCAAGGACTCCGCTTGTTAATCGATGGTGGCTTTGCTGAGCAATCGAAGGACAATTTAAACACGGGCGTACTGTTCATCATTGGCATGGCAATACTGATGGCAACGGGCACCTACGTCAGATTTTATCTTATTTCATGGTTGGGTGAGAGAGTTAGTGCGGATATTCGTACCGCGGTTTTCAATCATGTGATCAGCCTACATCCGGCCTTTTTTGAGACAAATAGAAGCGGCGATATTATGTCTCGCTTAACCTCAGACACAACGTTATTGCAGTCTATCATTGGCTCATCTATGTCGATTGCGTTACGCAGTGGTATTAGTTCCTTCGGCGCCTTAATAATGCTGTTGGCAACGAATTTTAAACTCTCATTGATTGTCTTGGCTGCAGTGCCTGCGATCTTAGTGCCTATTCTTTATTTTGGGCGGCGGGTGCGCAATCTTTCGAGGCAAAGTCAGGACTCAATTGCCAGTGTCGGTAGCTACGCAGGTGAGGTGATTCAACAGATAAAAATTGTACAAAGTTTTACTCAGGAATCCTTTGAGAAGGCTGCTTTTGGAGTAGAGGTAGAAGGTGCTTTTACGGTCGCGAAAAAGCGTATTGGGCAGCGGGCAATTCTTACTGCATTGGTTATTTTGGCAATATTTGGGGCTCTTAGTGCCATGCTTTGGTTTGGTGGTAGAGATGTGATGGCAGGCACCATGACGGGTGGAGACCTTGGCGCCTTTCTTTTTTATGCAATGCTGATGGCTGTGGGTATCGCGTCTTTATCCGAAGTTTACGGCGAGCTTCAGCGGGCAGCTGGCGCGACTGAGCGATTAATGGAGTTATTACACGCGCCTAACGAGATTAAGTTGGCAGAGTTGGTGAAAGTTAATGTTTCAAATCTACCGGCCACTCTCGTTTTTGATGCAGTTACATTCTGTTATCCATCCAGGCCTCATCAGCCTGCGCTTAATCAGTTTTCAATCAACATTCCCGATGGGAAAATTGTTGCGCTGGTAGGTCCCTCTGGGGCTGGAAAATCTACTCTTTTTGCGCTTATTCAGCGGTTCTACGATCCTCAAGCTGGAACCTTGCAGTTCGGAGGCAGTGATATTAGGGAACTGAATTTGGAGCATTTACGTCAGCAAGTTGCGGTGGTCGATCAGCAACCAACGTTATTTACCGGGGACGTGATGTATAACATTCGGTATGGAAAATCAGGCGCTACCGATGCGCAGGTTGTTGAAGCGGCAAAAGCTGCACATGCAGATGATTTCATTAATCAGTTGCCGCTCGGCTATGCATCTAACCTTGGTGAACAAGGCGTGCGGCTCTCTGGCGGGCAACGACAGCGTATTGCGATTGCGCGGGCTTTATTGAAGGACCCAAGAATATTATTATTGGATGAGGCGACAAGTGCGCTCGATTCTGAAAGTGAATATAAGGTTCAGTTGGCCTTGGACAAATTAATGAAAGGCCGAACAACGGTTATTATTGCTCATCGACTGTCTACGATCCTTCACGCAGATGAAATTATCGTCATGGATGGTGGCAAAAAAGTTGCGGCAGGTAGTCACCAAGAGCTCCTGTCATCAAGTCCTTTGTACGCCCGCCTTGCTGAACTGCAATTTTCGACTGACGGGACTACATAGTCAGGCTTGGCTATGGTATCTTTTTGATCGTTCTCGTAAGCTATTGCGTACGTTACATATTATAAAAATAATTTTTCTCTAGCCTGTCAGTCAGCAGGTTGTGATTAGTAAGATAGGGGTGATATTGATGGTGCGATTTCTGATATTAGTAACGTGTATTTTTTTGGGCGCTTGTGCATGGTTTGATCGTGGCGAGCCCGTGACGGAAAAGCCTGAGGCTTATCGTATAAAGTCTTCTGGTGGTATTGTTCAGGGGCTGCGAATAACGAGTGGGGGTAGCGATATAACCTCAGCATCCGTCGTGTCTTGGTTTGACATTCCCTTCGCTGAGCCTCCTGTAGGCGAATTGCGCTGGCGGGCTCCTCGTGCGATTGAAGCTCCGGTTGATATAATCGTGGAGAAAGAAGACACATCTTGTGTGCAAAAATCAAGTGACTATGCTGGTGCTGACGGCGAGGGTATTGTCGGCCTGGAAGATTGCTTGTACCTCGATATAAAGGCTCCTGCTGACTTTGCGAATAAATCATACCCAGTAATGTTCTGGATCCACGGAGGTGGCAATACCACGGGACACAAAGACTATTACGACTTTACTCGCCTTGTTGCTGCGCAGGGCGTGGTGGTGGTCACCACTAACTATCGACTGGGGGCTCTAGGCTGGTTCACACATCCAGCTATTCAAGGTGAGCAAAAAGGTTTAGACAAAACGTCTAATTTCGGCACCTTAGATATCATAGAATCCTTAAAGTGGGTTCAGAGCAATATCGCTCAGTTTGGTGGCGACGCGCAAAATGTGACTATCTTTGGAGAATCTGCCGGTGGTCATAATGTGTTTGCTTTGTTGGCATCACCGTTGTCCGATGGGTTGTTTCACCGAGCCATTTCTCAATCGGGTTATACCACCAGCTCTTCAAAACAAGATGCCTATAATGAGAATGGCCAAAATGTGTTGATTGAACGCGGTGCTTGGCAAATTTCCAAACAACTTAATGCGGGTTCTGACGTAGCAGCAAACTCAAAGCAGATGCGAAACCTTCTCAAGAGTACAGATGCTCGAGCGCTTGTTGCTCTTTATTACACGGGAGACGGCGTAGATAATGTGCCCCTCACTACGATTGACGGAATTGTTATCCCTGAGGTGGGGTTATTAGGGGCCTTAGGTCTTGAAGAATATGCTAAAAACATACCTGTTATAGCGGGTGCTACTAAGGATGAGGTCTCCCTTTGGTTGGGATTGCACCGTTACTTTGTGGACGTGAGTTATCCTTTTACCAAGCTCTTACCGCCGGCATTTAAAGTGAAACAGCCGGATCTGTTTGAGTTCTGGATACGCACGCGCTCCCATGGTTGGAAGCTTCGCGGTGCTGATATTCCGTTGCAGGCTCTTGAGACTGCGGGTTATAAAAATCTATATGCTTACCGCTTTGATTGGGATCATCAGGAAACCTCTATTTTTGCTGATTTCCCTAACATTATTGGAGCCGCCCACGGGACCGATATCGCTTTTGTTACCGGGCAGTATAACTATGGCCCAATCTCCTCTTATATTTACCCTGAGGGTCCAGCACGGGCCGAGATGGAGGCTACAGTGATGAGTGCGTGGAGTGAATTTGCTCGATCAGGCATTCCAGATACAGATGCTTCTCTGCAATGGAGTCGTTTTACCGCGGCGAATCCTGCTTATATTCACTTGGATAAAGACGACTTACTGCGTATGAGCGTTGAGAATGAAACTATGCCGTCATTGCTAAATGGTATAGCGGACCATTCGTCATCCACCGACCTTGAAAAGTGCATGATAGTATGGGAATCATTAATCAACGTAGGAGACCCGCAGCTAGATACTCACAATGCTTGGAATGATGGATTTTGCAATAAATTTGACGTTCGCGCTGAGCAAAAACAATTAGCAGCTCGGCTTGTTGATGAGTTTGGCTCCGTTGGCGTCAATTAATAGGAATCGTATGTCGGTTAAACGAATCGTGGGTAAGCTGGAGCTTCCGCGTAGCTGGGTCAAAGCATTGTTGCTAATACTGCTATCGGCGTTCTTTGTTAATGTGGGTGTCGACCACTTTATAAATCCTGAGTTCTATCTTTCCATAATGCCTGCCTACTTGCCGTTGCATTCAGAAGCGGTGTATATCAGTGGATTTTTTGAGGTTTTAGGCGGCATCTCAGTGCTTATTCCGCGTTTTCGTTCTGCAGCAGGGTGGGGCCTTGTGGCGTTGTTAGTAGCCGTTTTCCCTGCCAACATACATATGGCGCTCAATACTGACTTATTTCCAGAGATCTCACCGACATTGCTCTATATAAGGTTGGTGTTTCAGTTTATATTTATTTATTGGGCCTATAAGGTGACCCGTCCGGGTAACTAAGTTTTCGATTGTTCCGTATAAAGGATTTCGTTGCGCAGGCGTTAGCTAAGAAACCGGAAAAAGCGATGAATGGAAGTCTATTTCTGACAAATATATGTGATATTAAATGGGTGATTTATATCAATCTAGCTTAAATGTTAAGTATCTACCTCTTTAATACCGAAAATCACTTCCTCAAACCCCAATGCAAGGATAAACTTTCGTTATGAATGAAGATATTTTTGACCTATCCAAGAAGCTAGGTGCTGCCTTGTTATTGCGTAAGGCTACCGTCACTGTCGCGGAGTCCTGTACTGGAGGAGGCGTTGCCAGTGCAATCACGGCTATTGCTGGTAGCTCCCAATGGTTTCACTGCGGTTATATAACCTATGCCAACCATGCCAAGAGTAATATTCTGGGTGTCCCGGTGAGTCTTTTACAGGCTGAAGGCGCAGTGAGTGAGTCGGTCGTGCGTAGTATGGTTGAAGGTGCTGCGCAGTGTGCCGAAGCTGATTTTGCTATCGCTATAAGCGGAATAGCCGGTCCTACCGGCGATTCCAGCGAAAAGCCGGTGGGGACTGTTTGGCTCGCATGGCTAGGCCCGCAAGGTGTCAGTAGCGCGAGATATCAATTGTCTGGAGATCGTAACGCGGTTAGAGAGCAGTCCATTAAAATTTCTCTTCAACAACTCTTGCATCACGTCACTGAATGTACTACTGTACACTCATACAGTAATTGATCAGTGGTTGTTTTTAGACCAATTCATAGTTTAGCGGCTTAGTTTGAGCATTTAAACCACTGTAATCGGCCGTTAAACAATATTAAGAGGATGTAGTTATGGACTCAAACAAATCAAAAGCGTTGGAAGCAGCCTTAGGTCAAATCGAGAGACAGTTTGGTAAAGGCACAGCAATGAAGTTGGGCGATAAGCCTATTGAAAAAATCCCATCAGTTTCTACAGGTTCACTGCCATTAGATATTGCCTTAGGTATAGGTGGTCTTCCTTTCGGCCGTGTTGTGGAGATTTATGGGCCTGAATCGTCAGGCAAAACAACGTTGACGTTGAGTGTTATTGCTCAAGCGCAAAAATTAGGTAAAACCTGTGCCTTTATTGATGCTGAGCATGCACTTGATCCAGCCTATGCAAAAAATCTTGGCGTGCACACTGACGATCTGATCGTGTCACAGCCAGACACGGGAGAGCAGGCGTTAGAAGTAACTGACATGCTTGTTCGTTCAGGTGCTGTGGACGTTGTGGTGATTGACTCGGTTGCAGCTTTAGTGCCAAAAGCCGAAATTGAAGGCGAGATGGGTGACCATCACGTAGGTCTTCAAGCTCGATTAATGTCTCAGGCGCTTCGAAAACTGACGGGTAACATCAAAAACGCGAATTGCCTCGTTATTTTCATCAACCAAATTCGCATTAAGATCGGCGTCATGTTCGGCAATCCTGAAACTACGTCAGGTGGAAACAGCCTTAAATTTTACTCGTCGGTCCGCTTGGATATCCGCAGAATCGGTGCAGTAAAAGAGGGTGATGAAATTATTGGAAATGAAACGCGTATCAAAGTTGTTAAGAATAAAGTAGCGCCACCCTTTAAACAGGCAGAGACTCAGATTCTTTATGGTACGGGCTTTAACTTCTATGGCGAACTCATTGACCTTGGTGTAAAAGCCGGTTTCGTGGACAAAGCGGGCGCTTGGTATGCCTATCAAGGCAATAAGATAGGGCAAGGAAAAAAGAACTCTGCAGCCTTTTTAGAGGAAAATCCAAAAATAGCAAACGAACTAGAAAAGTCTATTCGCGACCTATACCTAGTTGAACCTGAGCCTAGAGCGACAATCGAAGTTGAAGAAACACCAATAGATGAGTAAATGGAACAAGTAAAGATCTGCCAAATTATTGAGAGCAAATTGTTACTTATTCACCCCGGGCAGAATGGTTGTCTGGGGGTGGTTGAGTCACTGGCAGCTAAGTGTTTTATTCAAGCTTTGGAGAAAGCGTAGGGTGGTTGTTTTAGCCAAAACGATACGAATCAAGGCAATGGATTTATTGGCTCGAAGAGAGCATTCAGTAAAAGAATTGGTGAGAAAACTGTCCGAGCGCTTTGAGGATGACGAGCTTATTAATGAAGTCGTTCAGCAACTTGCTGAGGATAATCTAGTAAGCAATAGCCGGTTTGCAGAAATGTTTGTCCGAAGCAGGATTAGTAGACACTGCGGGCAGGTTAGAATTGAAAACGACCTCCGTGAACGTGGTGTGTCTGACCAGCTCATTGCTGCAGCACTAGAAGAAGCGGGTCAAGATTGGTTTCAGTTAATTCGGGAGCTTTCTCTAAAAAAGTACGCTAATACTCCGCCCTTTGACGCGAAAGAAACCACGAAGCGAATCAGGTTCTTTCAATATCGGGGTTTCGATTTTAACCAAATAAAACATGCGCTTGAGCAATGTCGTGAGTAACGTCGCTTTTAGACCTCAGTGCCTGGTGTTTTAGCTTTATCCTTTTAAATAACTATCGAAAATTTCCACGAGTCTAGGTTCAACCCAACTATGAGCCGAGAGATCCTGAATAAATCCGCAGTGCCCACCGTTTTCCTGAATTTCAATAATAAGATTTTTTGGTTTAATAATCTTCGCAATATCTTCTATTGGCAGTATCGGGTCATCCTTCGAAGCGATGAGGTAGGCGGGCACAGCCAGTTCTTTCAAACGATCTCCAGTTAGGGCATATGACGCGAAATAACTTTGAGCATCATCAAAAGGTGTATATTTTGGGATAAAGGTATTATTGACATCGTCTAATGTTTTTACTTTCTTGAGTTCGACACCAAAATCACTATCAGGAAAATGTTTTTGTTTTTTTCGAATTGAGCGAGTCCAGCGCCGGAAGAAGTATTGTTCATAGATAAAGAGACTGTTGTTGAGGGCGATCATCGCGTTGTTGGGGTCGACGGGGGGGCAGATCGCTACAGCAGCTTTCAAAGTAAGTTCCGTAGCACGATCTGCGGTAATTCTAAGTGTAAAGTTCCCACCAAGTGAAAATCCAGCGAGAAATACGTTTGGATATTTGTATTCCTTCAGAAATGAGGCTATGGCATCACCTACTTCGTCGATCATCGTAGAGTTGAACATTTCCCTATTTAAATGATGGCTCTCCCCGTGATCGCGTAAATTTAATCTAAGAACATCATACCCATGGTTTAAAAGATAATGAGCTGTGGTTAGCTGGTAGGCAGATTGACTTGATCCCTCCCACCCATGAAGAAGAATAACCACTGCATTTTTCGAGATCCCTCGGCACACATCCTCGCAGCAATCAAATTCCGCGGTCAGCTGTATGTTTAAAGGTGTTGATAATATCAGAGGCTTTGAGTTAAGTTTTTTAGCAATTCTTTTAGCGCGAAATTTACGCGGGCCCACGCTATTAAAAATACTCTGAACATGTGCATTTTTTAAAACGAGAGGGGGAGAAAACGTGTTTTTAGCAATCGTGTTCATTAATAAAGGTATATGTTTATGATGGTTGAATTATTTAATGGCAATCATAACTATGCATCATCTATAAGGCTATGCTTAATGCTAGAAAACAGGCGTTTTAGTTAAGATAGTCGCCGATAAGAAATAATCGCGGTAAGGGTAAATGTCAGTAACAGGCTTACTTTAGTGATTTGAAGCTTTTACACTTCTGATCGTTGCTTGGTTAAAGCGGATTGCTGGTCCATGTGCTTTGTTGCTTCCATAATCGCCCGTAGAGAATTATAGTCAGGCTCTGTTCGTCAACTATTGTGAGTGTTATCTATGATGAGGTTAGTCGTATTATTTTTAACTCTGTTAATACCATTAGGGGCTGTTGCCTTAGATGATACGGCAGTTGTCGGAGCGAACGATAGCGTTGCTGATAAGGGGGTTAAGACACCTGGGTCTAGCATTCTCGATAGACTAAAGGGTATTAGTAATTTAAATCCAGCCGATTGGGGTATTCGTAACGGCTGTATTTCTTTAGTGCGTGTAAAAAGTATTCGTTTTGTAGACGATCAATCAGCAGTCATAGAGCTGAAAGGAAAGAAAAAGGCATTGCTCAGATTACGTCGAGAATGTCCCGGTATAAAGAGAGAGGGTTTTATTCATCGCTCACATGGTAGGCAGTTATGCGCTCGCTTTGATCAATTTGAAGTTATAGACAGGGGGATTCCTTGCTCTATTGAGTCTATCGAGCCTTATGTTGAGGTGGTTCCTGATTCAGGTTCTAATAATGACGGGACTACAGGCGGAGCTAAATGAGGAGACATGTAATAAGGCTCGAAGGACTATGAATAGATCAGGAGCTAGTAGAGTGCATTTTTGGATAGCGGCTCTATTGACTGTCGGCTCAGGCTTCAGCTTTGGTGCTGAGTTGATTTCTTTTCAGGGTGACTTGTCCCAGGGAAGCCTGGTGTTAGGTTTGGTCGAGCCTAGATATAAGGTTAACTATAAGGGAGAACCATTAAAGCTGGCTCCTAGTGGGCAATTTCTGCTTGGCTTAGGGAGGGATTCAGCTTCAGTAATGGAGGTGACCTTAGAGGGTCCTGATGGGCAGACAACGGTGCATTCTTTTGAGATAAAAAAAAGGCGCTATAACGTGCAGGCAGTTGAGGGGGTCTCTCAGCGAACGGTAAGCCCCTCACAGGCTGATTTGACAAGGATTAAGCGCGACAGCCTGATGGTTAGGAATGGTAGGCAATTGAGGCTTGAAAAGGCCTATTTTCTAGGTGGGTTTGAGACTCCCATAGAGGGCCCGATTACAGGAGTTTATGGTAGTCAGCGGGTATATAACGGGGTACCTAAAAGCCCGCATTATGGCGTTGATTATGCCGCGCCGACGGGAAGTGTTGTGAGTGCGCCCGCTGGAGGGATTATTACCATGGCTGAAATAGATCTTTTTTATTCTGGTGGTACTTTGATCATGGATCACGGGCATGGCCTGACCTCGTCATTTTTACATCTGAGTGCCATTTTGGTTCAAGTTGGGGATCTGGTCCAGCGGGGCGACCCTATCGCTCAGGTTGGCGCAACAGGTCGAGCTACAGGCCCCCATTTGGATTGGAGGATGAATTGGCACCAAGTGCGCATCGATCCTCAGTTGGTTCTTAAGGCGTTACCGTCAAAATGATGCAATGCATAGGTCGATCAGTTTCAGTATTGGTGCTGCTAGCATGGCGGTTTTTATCTACTTTGCGTACAATGCCCGAACAATCAAATGGACAGTGTCGTGGATAAAAAACTCTTAAGTATCTTGGTTTGCCCTCTCAGTAAAGCGCCTTTGGAGTACAATAAAGAGACGCAGGAATTGACTTGTAGTGCTAGCGGTCTGGCTTACCCGATAAAGGATGGGATTCCAGTGATGTTAGAGTCCGAAGCTCGACACCTCAATCCCGATGAAAAACTAAAGAGTGCTACTGCTAGAGATGGCAACATTAGCTGAGGTCATAAAAATGTCCAATACTGAAGCTACATTGTTTACTCGGATTATTAACCGTGAAATTCCAGCCGATATCCGCTATGAGGATGATCTCTGTATCGTGATTAACGATATTGCTCCACAGGCGCCTGTGCATATGCTGGTCATACCAAAGCAACCTATACCAAGGTTGGTCGATGCTAGTAAAGCGGATAGGTCTGTTTTAGGGCATTTGATGTGGGTTGCCGCCGAGGTGGCCCGAGATGCTGGGGTTGATGAAGCTTTCCGATTGATAGTCAATAACGGAGAAGGCGCAGGGCAGACGGTATTTCATTTGCATTTGCATGTGTTAGCCGGCCTAAAAGCAGCACCAATGTTCGTCGAGGCAGACCTCGGAGAACCGTAATTGGTTGGGTTTTATAGTGCGATTTAAACTAAATTTAGAATAACTAAGTGACTAAAAAAGAATGATGAAAAGTGCTGACATCCGAAACTTGTTCCTTAACTACTTCGCAAGTAAGGAACATACGATCGTGCCAAGCAGCAGCCTGGTTCCTGGCAACGACCCAACTCTGCTGTTCACTAACGCAGGGATGGTGCAATTTAAAGATGTATTTTTGGGGGGAGACCAGCGTAGTTATAGTCGTGCGGTTTCCTCGCAACGTTGCGTTCGAGCTGGAGGCAAACATAATGATCTGGAAAACGTCGGCTACACGGCTAGACATCACACTTTTTTTGAGATGTTGGGTAATTTCAGTTTTGGTGAATATTTCAAACGTGATGCCATTGGTTTTGCCTGGCAATTCCTAACTGAGGAATTAGGGCTCTCTAAAGATCGGCTCTGGATTACGGTACATGTAAGTGATGATGAGGCGGCAGACATATGGGTCAATGAGATAGGCATTGATCCTAATAGGCTCTCTCGGTTGGATGAAGATAACTTCTGGCAAATGGGTGATACAGGACCCTGTGGCCCCTGTACTGAAATATTTTGGGATCATGGAGAGGATATTCCTGGTGGGCCTCCGGGCAGCCCCAACGATGATTTAGATCGATATATTGAAATTTGGAATTTAGTGTTTATGCAGTTTGAACGTGACGCCAGCGGCACGATGACACCGCTCCCCAAGCCATCGATTGACACAGGTATGGGGTTAGAAAGAGTTGCTGCGGTGATGCAAGGCGTTCACAGTAATTATGACATTGATCTTTTCCAGCATTTGATTAAAGACGCCTCAGTGGTTACTGGATGCAAAGATCTTCAGGATAACTCGTTGAAAGTTATTGCAGATCATATACGTTCCTGTGCGTTTCTAATCGTTGATGGGGTCAAACCGTCAAACGAGGGGCGCGGGTATGTCTTAAGAAGGATTATTCGTCGAGCATTACGGCATGGGCATAATTTAGGGGCCCATGGTAACTTCTTTTACAAGTTGACGGCATCTCTGGGTGAGATTATGGGCGAGGCCTATCCAGAATTGCTTGAAAAAAAGCAAGTTATTAGCGATACCATCAAGAAGGAAGAAGAGCAGTTTGCGCGTACTTTAGACAAAGGTATGGGTGTTTTAGAGGCGGCCCTTGCGGAAATGTCCGGGACTGAATTGTCTGGAGAGTTAGTATTTCAGCTTTATGATACCTTTGGGTTCCCTACTGATTTAACGAATGATGTGGCCAGAGAAAAGGGCTACACCCTTGACATCGCTGGCTATGAGAAGTGTATGCAGGAGCAAAAGTCTAGAGCGAGATCGGCGAGCCAATTTTCGGTTGATTACACAGACAGTATTCGGGTGGAAGGCACTACAGAATTTTGCGGCTATGAGGCTTTAGCGTTGAGTTCGAATATTATTGGCTTATTCACTGCGGGTAAGGCGGAAACCAGGGCGGAAGAGGATGATGAAGTTGTCTTGGTGCTAGATAGAACAGTTTTTTACGCAGAATCTGGCGGGCAGGTTGGGGACACTGGGTTTTTAACAAAAGGGTCAGCGAAAATAGAAATTACTGACTGTCGCAAGGCTGGCAATCATCATATTCATATCGGTCGGGTGCTGTCAGGCGAATTCAGCGTCGGTGACTCTGTCGATGGCGTTGTTGATCATGGTGTTAGGCAGGCCACGGCATTGAATCATTCTGCGACACATTTATTGCACGAAGCACTTCGACAGGTTCTAGGTAATCATGTTGAGCAAAAAGGCTCTCTTGTAGATAGTCAGCGTTTGCGCTTTGATTTTTCTCATGAAGAAGCTGTCAGTAACGAACAAGTTCGCCGTATTGAGCATCTTGTTAATCAAGAGATCTTTAAAAATACCTCTGTATCGACACAAGTGATGAGTATGGATGATGCCAAAGCCAAGGGCGCGGTGGCTTTGTTTGGCGAGAAATACGGGGATGAGGTGCGAGTTGTCAGTATTGGTGGAGATTACTCTGTCGAGTTGTGTGGCGGCACTCATGTGTCTCGCTCTGGTGATATTGGAGCAATCCGGATCTCTGCAGAGTCCAGCGTTGCATCTGGTATTAGGCGAATTGAAGGTGTTACTGGAATGAAAGCAGTTAGTTTTTGCGATGACCAACAAGACGCAATTACTGACGTCCTCAGTATCCTTAGAAGTGGCCGTCAAGGCTTGAATGAAAAAGCTCAGTCTATTGTTGATGATAATAGGCGTCTTCAAAAGGAAATAGAAAGACTCAAAAGCAAACTGGCTAATACCGCTGGCAACGATTTAATGAACGGCCTACAAAATGTTGGTGGTATATCTGTTCTCTCGACCGTTGTCGAGGGTGCCGACGCAAAAAGTCTTCGAGGTGTTGCGGATCAGGTTCGGTCTAAAATGCAGCGGGGTGTTTTTATGCTAGCCGCTGTTGAGGGAGAAAAAGCATCTTTAGTTGCCGGGGTCACGAAGAACCTAACCAATGAAATTAAGGCAGGTGATTTGTTGAAATTTGTGACCGATCAGGTTGGTGGTAAAGGTGGTGGCCGTCCCGATATGGCTCAAGGTGCAACTGGTGATGTTTCGCAGTTACCAAAGGCACTGGAGTCTGTATACCAGTGGATTAACGAAAAATCAGTCTAATATCCTAATTATTCTCTTATAGTAGAAATGGTTCGGATGCCTCATGAGGACGCAAAGATAATACCTTTTGCCTCAGAATAAGGTTAAAGGCTTAACTTTTACGGTGAATTGTTGTTTAATTCGACACTTTTTTTGGTAAATGAATAAAACTAATGAGTCTGATAGTCCAAAAATATGGCGGCACCTCAGTAGGGACTGTGGAGCGCATCGAAGCAGTTGCCGATAGGGTGGTGAAAAGCCATAACTGCGGCAACCAAGTGGTTGTTGCTGTTTCTGCTATGAGTGGTGAGACTAATCGGCTTATTGATTTAGCGAATCAAATCGATGAGACCCCGGATCCTCGTGAGATGGATGTGTTGGTGAGTACAGGGGAGCAAGTAACTATTGCATTAGTCTGTATGGCTCTTCAGAAACGTGGTATCCAAGCGCGATCATACACTGGGGGACAGGTTAGAATCCTAACCGATAACGTCCACGGTAAGGCTAGAATCAAAGAAATCGATGCTCATCGTATGCAAACTGACTTACAGGCAGGTCGAGTCGTTGTCGTGGCCGGATTTCAGGGCATAGATGAGGCGGGAAACATCACAACCTTAGGCCGTGGTGGTTCAGATACGACTGCAGTGGCAATAGCCGCAGCGCTTAATGCCGATGAGTGTCAAATATATACCGACGTTGATGGGGTTTACACAACAGACCCGCGGGTGGTTCCTGACGCTAGGCGATTAGATCAGATAACGTTTGAAGAAATGTTAGAAATGGCAAGTCAGGGTTCTAAAATATTACAGATTCGATCTGTGGAGTTTGCTGGAAAATACAGTGTACCCCTTAGAGTGATGTCTAGTTTTGTAGAAGGCCCCGGCACCTTAATCTCTCTTGAGGATAATGACCAAATGGAACAACCAGTAGTATCAGGGATCGCATTTAATCGAGATGAAGCCAAATTGACTATTCGGGGTATACCTGATCAGCCTGGTGTAGCTTACAAAGTCCTTGGCGCGATTAGTGAAGCCAATATTGAGATTGACGTTATTGTACAAAACGTTGCCAAAGATAACTCCGCAACTATGACGTTTACAGTGCATCGTGCTGCTTTAAAACAGGCTGAAGCACTATTAAAAGAGATTGCAGCTGATCTTGGGGCTCTAGAAGTTGACTCCGATGATCGTATTGCGAAGGTTTCTATTGTGGGAGTAGGTATGCGGTCGCATGCCGGAGTAGCAGCTCAGATGTTTGAAGCTTTGGCAAGCGAAGGAATCAATATTCAATTAATTACCACGTCAGAAATAAAGATAACGGTGGTGATAGAAGAGCGTTATCTAGAACTAGCCGTTAGAGCGCTTCATTCAGGTTTTAACCTGTCTGACGATAAGGCTACAGAAATTTAGATGTAATTATGGGCAGATAAAGCTGTTAAGGATAATCACCTGAATTTCTTGCGTAGCAGACGGTAGTTTTTGATAACCGGTTCAACGGGGTGTTTAGGGTTTTATAAGGGAGAAGGGGATGTTAATTTTAACAAGGCGAGTGGGCGAGACTCTTATTATAGGTGACGAAGTTACAGTTACCGTATTAGGCGTCCGCGGCAATCAAGTCAGATTGGGCGTTAATGCTCCCAAAGAGATAGCTGTTCATCGAGAAGAAATCTATCAAAGAATTCAAGATGAAAAAAATGGTGAAAATACGGGTGAAAATCAAGAAAATCGCAATAGCGACGTTTGATTTTCCCCATGATGTGATATTATGCCGCCGCGGTTCAGGGCGGCATATCTGTTTTATTAGTACATAGATATTAATCACCCGGAACAGCATACGGAGAAGTGGCCGAGTGGCTGAAGGCGCGCCCCTGCTAAGGGTGTATACGTTAATAGCGTATCGAGGGTTCGAATCCCTCTTTCTCCGCCATATAGATTAATTAAGCCTCTGTTTTTACAGGGGTTTTTTTATTTCTGAGCGTAAATTACTATATGGGTCACCATCTAGGTCACCACTTGGCTGAGATGATACCTCCATTGAACCTCCGCAAATCATTCATTAACACCTCGCAAAGCGTGACTATTAAGCACTTTTGAGTCGTCTTTTGTTTGCACTTCACACTTCACAATAGACCGATTCTAGCTATCTATCTCTATGCCGCATGTTTCCTCACAATGACTTTGACGCATGTTAAAGAGAAATGATTCATTTTTACATCGTAATGGAAAAAAACACTACATGTAGTGTATTAATACTTGAAAGACACAATATGTAGTAGATTAAGACTTGCAAGACACACTATGTAGGATAAACTGCCTTGGAAGGCTTAGGACTACTGGATACATTCACAGTAGGAATTGAAGGGCAAAAAAAGGCCCAGATTAATCTAGGCCTTTTAGTTTGGTTTGGTTGGTTGCACAACCTTACCAAGAATATGAAAACCTGACCGGTCATCACGGGATAGATTCTATTCCGTCTGTTGACGAAAAGCCACACTTAAAGTGATGGCATAACTTACAGAAGGTTTAGCCTTATGAATGCAGTAGATTTAGACCAGCACGAAATAGATACACTGATAGACGGATTATTTCTCTCCACTCAACAACGTAGGTTTATCCAGTACGTTGCCACTAACCCGCACTCACTCACGGTAGCCGTCAATAATGCAACTGCCATTGGCAATCTCTCCAATGTGGCTAGTAGGGTTAATGAAAAGTTAATGCCTCTAGGTTATGTCATAGCCTGTGTGAAGCCGTTAGAGAGCATCTCAAACCGATTCGGTGAACCCTCACGCATGTATGAATGGTCAATGTTTAAACTGCCTCAGCGAGCCGCTAATGACTCATTTGGTGCTTCTGCATTGGAGGTTTCACAATGAGTAGCCCTTATAGTGTTATCAAGATGAAAGAGCTAGTGGGAGTAGTTGGCCTGTCACGTTCTTACATCTACGCCTTGCAAGCTAGAGGTGAGTTTCCATGTCCGATTCGCCTAGTAAAAGGGGGCAGGGCAACTGGCTATCTGAGATCAGAGATAGACGATTGGTTAAAGGGTCGTATTGATGCGACTCGCAGTGATGTTAAGGAGGTGGCTTAATGAGTGCCTCTAATATCAATTCAATCTCAATAGCTTTGGTTGAAAATAATCCAATTAGACAATTTGCCGCTAATCCCAATTCTAGGGTAGCGGCCATGAAAGCTAAATGTGCTGAATGCATGGGTTGTAATCTTGACCACATGGAAAGGGGCTTCCGAGCCTCTATTTCGGAGTGTTCGTCGTATTCCTGCCCATTGCATAGCTTTAGGCCGTTCCAAGCTAAAACAACCTCTAGGTAGCATGAAAACAGCTAGCTAGTACCTATGAAAAGGAGGTTGTACAGGTATGGATTTATTTCCTAAAGATGGGGGGTCTTGTGTAAAAGCAGGGCTTCCCTCTATCACCCCCACTTACGGGCTCAAACAGCATGTTTTTGTAGGTGGAAAATCGGCTAATGATGCAGACCTAACTAGTACTCGGATAGTCAGTACTGGTATGGGTTGTAGCCTTATATGTCCTATTAATGTACTAGGTACTAATACTGCCTCTACTGAATACCAATACTCGTTGGGTTTAGGACCACAATTACCATTACCATTTAATGTTCATCGTATTGATCATGGTCTTTCACTGGCACCTAATGGTCGTTGGTCTAAGTTTGATTATCATATTAATAAAGATGGTTTGGTTGATGAGTTTTTAAAAGACTTTAGACGGTTCACCATACTTAAACGGTTAAACAAAAAAGTCTACTTTGAAGCATTCGATATGGTGTTGGCTAATCTTATGGCTGTTCACTATTCATCCAGTCAATTATTGTTAGCCCGCTCAAACGGTAAATATAAGAGTAGCAACCCATTAGGCATTGATAACAGAACGATCACCTTTGTTACTGACTACCTAGCTGATCGAGGTTTGATTGATCTGCACATTGGCAAGCAGAACGACACTGACAAGAATTCGTCGTGGTGTATTCCCTTGCTACCTCTGGTTGCTTTACTTGATCGCTATGATGCTCGAATCAGGCTTCACGCTAAGACCCAGTTTGCCGTAGTTCGGGATGATGATAAGAATGCTATCCCGATGTATTCAATGCGTAGCAAACGATTACGTTTGATTAAGCTAGGCGAACCAGTGCGTGAGCAT
>JACKQG010000765.1_pt1 | contig 45864 bp, 35 predicted proteins | sample 8237621 | NCBI WGS metagenome assembly JACKQG01 (sample SAMN15677084, study PRJNA649215) | marine metagenome | biome: marine; feature: Black Sea; material: saline water; isolation source: suspended particulate matter (SPM) from the Black Sea western gyre | collected 2013-06-09/2013-06-10 | depth... | reverse complement strand
GGCGAATATTCCCTTTTTGTCAACCTTTCGATTTTTCGATTTCACATAAGCCGTAAATTAGAAAAAAGTGAAGATTATTATCGCAATTTTCTTCGTGATGAAGCAGAGGAAGCTTGGGATGAAGCGAGTGATGCATTTGTCAATTCAATAAATTTGGTTACATCTCAAAAAAATAGAAGTAAACGAAATAAATCCATTTTGCTTGCATTTGATACTCTTGAAGTTTTAGCCATATTAGCAAGTGATGAAAAAAAAGATCCGGCTGGGCAAAATGTTGAGGATGTGGGGGAATGGTTATTTGATCGAATTCTTCCCAACTTAAAGGGTTCGATATATATCCTCCTGGCAGGTCGCGCCCGCCCGATAATCAATGATCGGTATATTAATTGTTTGGATCGAAAGTATTGGAATGTTCGCATTATTCCAAAGCTGCGATCTTTGAATCCTGATGAATGCAAAGAATATCTTGAGACTGTGGCCTCGTCGTTATTTAAGGAAAAGCGAGTAAGGGGATCAAGAAATATTCAAAGGTACATAGAGCATTATGGAAGTCAGCCACTTTTTATGGGAACTAATGGTCGCCCCCTGCGTTTGGCCATTGTTGCTGACATATTGCAGTGTGGAGGGAGGTTGCCTGAAATATTTTATAAAACTGGAGAAATAGATTTGAAAAATGGAGATGATGCAAATTCAGTTGCTCTGGATGAACCATTAATTCAACACCTAGCGGGATTAAGAACACCTTTAGGCGAGATATTGCGAACACTAGGATATCTAAGAAAGGGTGCTAATTCTAAGTTGATAAAAGTACTAATTGGAATTAAAAAAGATTTTGAAGAAGATGAAAGTGAAGGTGCAAAAGATGAAGTGGAAAGCACATTGAAAAATATTCGTAATTTGGCGATAGTCAAATATCGTGAAGGAGAGTTCAACCGACCTTTCTTTTTGCATGATGAAATATTTGATCTATTTGAGAAGTATAGACCCCTAAATAATTCTATTCGTTCAGTTCGATTTGAGGTCCTGAAGAAATATTATGATTATCGTCGTACCACGTTATTGAAATTTTTATTTCAGGTTCAGGATGATTTATACAAAAGAAAGTATCAATCTGAAATCCGTGTAATTGGTGTCGAATTGTTGCATTATGCTTTTTGGGCGGGTATGGCTTTAGGATTCGAAGAGTATTTTCTAAGAATGACTGAAGCAATCGAAAATAACAATCCTTCTCCGTTTTTGCTCATAAAAAATGAGATTGCGCGTTCGTTTGATTTGCTGGCAATTCATGATCGGATAGAACATCCTTTATCTGATCATATTGATTGCTCGCAAAGGATTTTTGAAGCTTACCGATTGCTAATGCATAGTGGTCCACAAGCAGCGGCTGATTCTCTCGCGAATTTGATGTCCGAAGTTAAAAATATGTCAAGTTTCAATCGAGCGTTTCTTTCGTATTTAAATGGTGTTTACAATATTAAAACGGGAGAATTTAGGAAGGCAGAAAATTTGATGAATCAATTGTCAGCTGAGATAGATGAAACAGAAAAAGTGTTCCCTGACATATTTCGGGCTGGATTGTGTCTCAAAGCGTTCGTTCACAATTACCAGGGATATTTACATCGATTGCATGGAAGGTTTAAGGAAGCAATATCGCCATACCAGGAATCAACCGCGTGGATGAGAAAGCTTGATTTGGCAGTAATGGGAGGTGTACTTTCAAATCAGGCATACGCAATGGTAATAGCTGGGATGGAACGAAATGCAAGAAAGACAATTCGAGAAGCACTGATTAGATCTAAAAACCAGGAAAATGCGTATTACCATATTCGGGCACGAAATGTATATGCAGTGGTGGAAACTCGAGCAGGAAATCCTGAGAAAGGGATTGAGCACGGGCAAGAAGCAATAAAACGGTTGCGACTTTATCCGAGCCGACGATTAGAAGGGTTTGTATGTGTGAATTTAGGGAGGGCCTGGCGATATAAATGGAGTCAAAGAGTTACTGAAAATATCGAAAGTGGGTGGTTGGAATCCTGGAGAGATTATTTGATACCTGCATTATGTTATCTTGAAGGTGATGACTCTGTTAAAGATTATTTTGGAGATACAGCATTATCAAATCTTCGTGGTGTCGACGGAGATGCTTTGATAACTCGTGGAGCTATCAACTTATTAAAGGTCACATCACCAGAAAGAAGTTCAGAAGCTTTAGGCGAAGCTGGGTGTATCTGGAGAGAAATCGCATGGGTGGATCGCAAATTAAAGGCAAAAGGCTCACAGGTATCAACAACTCGGAATACCACTGATTTTCCGTCTGAAATGGCTTTTAATAGATTGAAAAGAGCGGCTGGATTAGAGAAAGTTTCAAACGATCTGGATCAGTGGGAACAACCCACCTTAGATCACATAGAAAGCGTGGGGGGAAATCCATTTTTCCCAATCCTTGCATTAGTAAATATGATTTGGCATCATCACTATCAACGTTTGGGTAATGAGCGTCTTGGTAAAATGAGTGAACTTGTGAACAAATTAGTTCGGCAAATATATAAAGTTGACGAGTTATTCCCCCCTCCCGCAGATGCAGAAGTATTGCTTTGGGACGCCTTAGGTAAAAATGAAATGGCCCTCTGTTATCAAAAACTTTCTGAAAGACACGAATTCACAGATGTTGACAAACGGAATAAACTGATTCAAGAAGCCGCCTGGCATGCCACGATCGCACTGGAATATAATCGTTTTGGGGGGCGCGATGACCATCATGATCTTCGAAGAGCGGAAAATGGATTAGAAAACCGGTTAAGTGAAGGTGTTGATTGGGACAAAGTGCTGTTACCAAGTTTTTATAAGGGGGCAATTGAATCAAATAAGAAGTTGGTGAAAAAACAGGAATTTTTGGAGGATAGAACCACGAGATTATTAAAAGTTCTTAGAGAAAGGTTTGGGGAACCAGAGCTTTGGGGGGTGTAGGCAGAAGGAGATGCAAATGAATAAGAGCCGATTGTATGATCAGGTTTTTCAAGCCTTATTGGATGGCTTACCAAAATCCGATTGTGACTGCGCCCCTGTGAAGATGACGGATATGGGATTTGATCAGCTACAGTTAGAGGCGTGGAAGTGGAATATTGCTCTCAATATGAATGATTCATCAAATGAATTGAGCAATATGAATTCATCCTTTTCAAAAGAGGATTTGAGAAAAATTAGGGAAGAGGTTCAAGATTATCTTCACCAAAAGCAAGGCATTGAATATGGCGGAGCAAAAGGGATTGAATCTGATTCAACGAAAATGATTTCAATTTGGCTCCATATTACAGACCGCTGCAACCTGCGTTGCGCCTATTGTTATTTACCGCATAAACGTGAGGATATGTCTCTCGAGACCGGTCGCGCGGCTGTAGATGCAATTTTCCGATCAGCTGAGGCGAACAATTATCAAAAAATAAAGACCAAGTACGCCGGCGGCGAGCCGCTGCTGCGTTTTCCATTGATCGTGGAATTGCATCAATATGCACAAGAAATATCAAAGGTGCATGGTTACAACCCCGATACTGACATAGATGGTGTGGTTCTCAGCAACGGTACCCTGCTCACGGAAGAAATTGTCTCCAATCTACAGTCTCTCAATCTTCGTTTGATGATCTCTCTTGACGGTATGGGTGACTGGCACGATGTTCAACGCACTTACGCTGGAGGACGCGGAACTTTCAAGGATGTTTCCGAAGGGGTGGACTTGGCGCTTGAGCACAAGCTTGTGCCCGATATTTCTATTACAGTCAGTGGGCGCAACGCTGATGGTTTACCAGAGATTATTGAATGGGTTTTGGAGAGGGATTTACCTTTTAGTATCAATTATTATCGCCAGAATGATTTCTCTGTTACACATGATGATTTGAAACTCGAAGAAGAAAAGATCATTGCAGGAATGCAAGCAGCTTTTGCTGTAATTGAAAGCAATCTTCCGGAACGCAGTTTGCTGGCATCTCTGACTGACCGTGCTAATTTATCTGTACCGCACATGAAAACCTGCTCAGTGGGACAGGATTATTTAGTTTTCGATCAAAACGGACGCGTGGCCAAGTGCCAGATGAAGATGGATGAACCTATTGCCGACGTTCATACCAAAGATCCATTAACATTGATCAGGGAAGACCAAATCGGGATTCAAAACATCTCTGTAGAAGAAAAAGAAGGTTGTCGCGACTGCCAGTGGAAACTCTACTGTGCTGGCGGCTGCCCGTTAGAAACCTACCGTGCTACTGGGCGCTACAATGTCCAATCTCCCAACTGCAATATCTACAAATCCATTTTCCCCGAAGTGCTACGATTAGAAGGTTTACGCCTTCTCGAGCAAGCAGGTGAGCTTGTGTAGACAAATAAAAATATTAAAATTCTAAAACCCCTTCTCAATGTATAACTGAGAAGGGGTTCTTTCTTTAGACGTTTAGACAATTCGACTAAGGACAATCAGACTATTTGGCATACTCCGTCGCCCTCGTTTCTCGAATTACCGTCACCTTAATCTGTCCGGGGTACTGCATCGTCTCTTCGATCTGCTTGGAGATGTCGCTGGCCAGATTGATGGAGGCCAGGTCGTCGATATCTTCGGGTTTGACGAAGATGCGCACCTCGCGACCAGCCTGCAGGGCGTAGGTCTCTTTGACGCCTTCGTAGGTGTTGGCGATCTCTTCGAGCGCGCGCACGCGCTTAAGGTACATTTCCAGACTCTCGCGCCGGGCTCCGGGACGCGCCCCGGAGATGGCATCAGCTGATTCAACAATCACAGCTTCGACAGATTCCTGTTCAACTTCATGATGGTGCGAAGCAATCGTGTTTAGGATTCTCTCATTGACTCCATAACGTTTGGCAAAATCGGCACCGATCTGGGCGTGGGTGCCTTCAACGTTATGGTCCATGGCCTTACCCAAGTCATGCAGCAGGGCGCCAGCTTTGGAGACTTCTACATCGGCGCCCAATTCAGCGGCCAGCACGGCGGCCAGCTTGGATGTTTCCACAGCGTGCGCCAGTTGGTTCTGCCCATAGGATGTGCGGAATTTGAGCCGCCCCAGTATCTTGGTGATCTCTTTGTGCAGCCCAGGGACACCCGCTTCGTAGGCGGCTTCTTCTCCGGCCTCACGAATGACGCGATCAACTTCTGAAGCTTCCTTCTTGACAATCTTTTCGATGTGCGCCGGGTGAATACGGCCGTCTAAAACCAACCTCTCCATAGAACGGCGGGCGACCTCACGCCGCACCGGGTCGAAGGATGAGATCGTGATCGCTTCAGGAGTGTCATCGACGATGACGTCCACTCCGGCAGCGCGCTCGAAAGCGTGGATATTGCGTCCATTGCGACCGATGATGCGCCCCTTCATATCATCCGATGGCAAGGGCACAGATGAAGAGGTCACTTCGACAACATGTTCCGAGGCCACTCTTTGGATCGCATCGGCCACCATCTTTCGGGCTCGGCGTTCGCCCTCTTCTTGTGCTTCTGCTTCCACCTGCCGGATGATGCGTGCCATATCATCGCGTGATTCCTTTTCGACATCGTCCAAGAGGAATTGCCGAGCCTCCTCGGCGCTCATTCTGGCAACTTGTTCGAGTTTCTCCCTGGTTTCAACCTCTATTTTTTCAATATCATTGGATTTACGATCTATTACACTTTGCCTTTTGTTCAGTGATTGCTCGCGTCGCTCCAGGCGCTCGGCACGCGCATCCATTTGATCCTGACGTCGCTGCAAGCGGTCTTCAGAGCGGGATACTTCTTCTCGCCGACGGGAAATTTCTGCATCTGCTTCTTCACGAACTTTCAGCATTTCGTCTTTGGCTTGGAGCTTGATTTCACGAGCTTCCTCTTTGGCATCGACTATTATTCTGTCCCCCTGATCTTTAAGCTTCAAATTTGCTTGCCGAACTTGATATGCTTTCAAGAAAAAGCCGATTGCTGCGCCTAAGATCGCCGCTACAATGGGTATCCATAATACTGGTGGTGAATTCATAGTGTTACCTCGTTTCCAGGTTAATTATCTTAATTTTGAAGGATGCGTCTCATGATGATTGCCAAATAAGTGCTGATTCGACGCGTCCCGGGCCGGATGTTCACTGTCTAGCTTAGGGGTGTTTCCCGGACCCTATGCCTGTTCTTGCTCCTCGGCCCAAACCTGCTCAACCACAGGTGCTGCGACACCATAGTTGAAACCTCGTCGGGCTAAGAAAGCCAATAGTTTTTTTCGAAATTCGGGCCATTCAAATCTAAGGTACTTGCGAGCATTCTTCTTTGCGGCCCGATATGCGAGCTCTTCTTCGTCTAAATTTTCAAGAGCTTCTTCAATGACTTCTTGCTCAACGCCTTTTTGGCGTAATTCACTTTGTAAAGCTCTGCGACCACGAGGCCGAAACTCGGAACGGTTTTCAACCCATGTGCTGGCGAAATGGAGATCATCCACCAGGTTGTTGCGGCGCAGACGTTCTAGCACTTCTTCAATCACACTTTCTGGCGTGTCATGTTTGTTCAGGTTCCGACGAATCTCGGTTTCAGTGCGAACCCGATAGCTGAGGAAGTTCAACGCTCGCTGATACGCTTTTTCTCCGGCCTCAGTTTGATTGAGCTGGCGAATCTTCTCTTCATCGATCTCCTGGCCAACTTGCAGCCAGGCTGCGACAACCCGGAAAAGCCCAAATGCGTATTCACCGTCCAGAAACACACTGACTCGGTCAGAATTTTTTTTTTGGGCTTTCAGCGCAGTGATCTTTTTCGCCATGTTCCAAATATTAACTTACTCATTTGGGGTAGCTAGCCCAACCTCGTTGGGCGGAGTTTTGGTAAACTAACAACCAACGCAGTTGGGTCGCTCCGCGTGCATCCGGCATTACTACCCTGAAAATAAAAAAAGCCGTAGCTAATCTTCAAGCCACGGCTGCGCGCCTCATCAATCTGGATCTCAGTTTATTGTATGATGCTTATCTTGTTCAGGTATTAAATAAATACCTGTGCTGACAAATACTAAGCCTAAACGCCCTTTGGGTTTTTCGTCTACTTAAATCTTTCCCTGTTATAAAACTAACTTACAACCTGAGGGCAAAAACCATACGTAAAAACGTTATCTGAGATCAAATTTCAAAGCCATGGCCGCGCGCGATAAAAAAATGAGATTCAATGAAACTCGCGCGGCGAGAAGATTAGAATGGATTTTTTCGCAAAAATTTACGAATTCCATTCTTGCTGAACTAAATGTCCAGCAGTCGATGTGTCAATGTTCAAGTGGCATCAGCGGGGGTGGGAGCAGTTCTTCACGAATGGTCGCTTCGATCTCCACAGCTATGTTCCAGTTTTGGCGCAGGAATTCTTTAGCATTTTCGCGTCCCTGGCCAATTTTCTGGTCTCCGTACGAATAGTACGAACCCCGTTTGCTGATGATCTCCATGCCAGATGCGATATCGAGTAAGTCACCGGCTTTGGAGATGCCTTCATTATACATGATATCAAATTCCGCCGTTTGAAAAGGCGGGGCAACTTTGTTCTTGACCACGCGCACCCGCGTGCGGTTGCCAACAACTTCTGAACCAATCTTGATAGTCTGGACGCGGCGCACATCTAATCTCACTGATGCATAGAACTTGAGCGCCTGTCCGCCAGTGGTGGTTTCTGGGTTTCCGTAGACTACGCCGATCTTCTGGCGTAGCTGGTTGGTAAAGATTACAGCCGTGTTGGCGTGTTTGATGGCCCCAGATAGTTTGCGTAAAGCTTGTGACATCAAGCGAGCCATCAATCCCATGTGGGCGTCGCCCATATCCCCATCTAATTCAGCTCGGGGAACAAGGGCAGCGACAGAATCAATCACGACCACATCTACTGCGCCAGAGCGCACCAGGGTTTCAGTAATTTCTAGAGCCTGCTCACCCATATCGGGTTGGGCGATGAGCAGGTTGTCGATATCCACTCCGCAGGCCTCGGCGTACGTTGAGTCGAGGGCGTGCTCCATATCGATGAAAGCAGCCGTTCCGCCCAGTCGCTGCGCTTCGGCAACGATGTGCTGTGTAATGGTCGTTTTTCCAGAAGATTCAGGGCCATAGATTTCCGTCACGCGGCCCCGGGGTATGCCACCCACACCGAGAGCAATATCAAGAGAAAGGGATCCTGTGGGTATAACATCTACGGTTAGGTGACGTGCGTCGCCTAAGCGCATGATGATCCCTTCCCCAAATCGTTTGGTGATATCACCTAGAGCACTGCTGAGCGCGGCATCCTTCTCTTCGCTCACGGTGTAGTCTTCTCCTTAATAACCAAGTGATAACAGTTTAACATGATTGAGATGATATTGGAAGGCATCGACATTTCTCATTATTTTAAGGTTACGAAAATACTTTTTATTTAGCAAATTAACAATTCAGGGTATGTATTCAGTTTTTTATATGACAAACGCAACTACTTGAATCGAATATATTTGAGAGAATTGGGGTTATTAGTAAACGTATGAGAACTGCAAAAAGTTTGGGATGCATGATCATCCAAAATCACGTTCATGTATCCTGTTCAAAAAGGAGAAATTCCAATGAGCAAAATTACTCGTGAAGACGCTCTTGAGTATCACCGTCTAGATGGTAAACCAGGGAAAATAGCGATCCTGCCCACAAAACCGCTGGATACGCAGCGCGATCTGTCTCTGGCGTATTCCCCGGGCGTGGCAATCCCCGTTCTCGAAATTGCTGAAGATCCTGATCTAGCATATGAATATACTTCCAAGGGAAACTTGGTGGCTGTGGTTTCCAATGGCACCGCCATCTTAGGATTGGGGAATCGGGGGGCTCTGGCCTCCAAGCCAGTTATGGAGGGCAAGGGGGTGCTCTTCAAAGTATTTTCAGATATTGATGTTTTCGACATCGAGTTGGATGTTCATGATCCGGACGAGTTGATTCGTGTCGTAGCAGCCATGGCGCCGACTTTTGGCGGAATCAACCTTGAAGATATCAAAGCCCCGGAGTGTTTCTATATTGAAGAGACGCTCAAAGAGATGCTGGATATCCCCGTATTCCACGATGACCAGCACGGCACAGCGATCATATCGTCGGCAGGTTTGTTGAACAGTTTGGAAGTTGTGGGTAAAGATATTGGTGACATTCGTATTGCTATTTCTGGCGCTGGCGCTTCGGCGATATCTTGCGCTGGTTTGGCCGTAAAGATGGGCGTAAAGCGTGAAAATATTTTGATGGTAGACAGTCGCGGAGTGATTTTCAAAGGTCGAGATGGTCTGAACAAATATAAAGAGCGCTTTGCCCCCGAAACGGACGCGCGCACCCTGGCGGACGCTGTGCGCGGCGCCGATGTGTTCTATGGCCTCTCCGTGGCTGACGTGCTCACTCCTGAGATGGTCAAGACCATGGCCGACCAGCCGATCATCTTCGCCATGGCCAACCCAGACCCGGAGATCAACTATGACCTGGCCAAAGAAGTGCGTCCCGATGCCATCGTGGCAACCGGCCGTTCAGATTTCCCCAACCAGGTCAACAACGTTTTGGGCTTCCCCTTCATTTTCCGCGGTGCCCTGGATGTGCGCGCCAGCGCCATCAATGACGAGATGAAATTAGCTGCTGCCCACGCACTGGCTGCTCTGACCAAAGAAGATGTGCCCGACAGCGTGTTACGTGCTTACGGTGTTGAGAGTATGAAGTTGGGTCCAGAATATATTATCCCCAAACCCTTAGACCCCCGTGTGTTGATTTGGGAAGCTCCCGCAGTTGCCAAAGCTGCCATGAAGAGTGGGGTTGCTCGCATTAATATCGATTTGGATGAATATCGCGAACAGCTTGCCTTCCGCCAAGGCATGGGACAGCGCGTGCGCCATTTCATCATGAATAAGGCTAAGGCTGCGTCACCAAAGAAACGGGTTGTCTTTGCCGAAGGTGAAGAAGATAAGGTTTTGCGCGCGGCTGCTCAGGTTGAGGAAGAGGGCATCGGTATCCCAATCCTGGTTGGGCGAGAAGAAATTATTCATGAGAGGGTTTCAGCTTTGGGATTGCGATGCTGCCCCAAGATTATTAATCCTCGCCAATTCGAGCGCATAGATGAATATGCTCAAGCGTTTTCAAAACTGCGACAGCGAAAGGGCATTAGCGTAAGTGAAGCTCAAAAACTGGTTAAACAGCCTAATATATTTGGCCCCATGATGGTCAAAATGGGCGATGCGGATGCCTTTGTTTCTGGATTGACGTACCAATATCCTGAAGTGCTGCGTCCAGCTTTGCAGATACATCATACTCGCGCAGGTTCCAAAAAAGCCGCCGCAGCCTATATTATGGTGGTCAAAGACCGGGTATATATCTTCGCTGATGCCACAGTAAATATTGATCCCTCTGCGGAGGATCTGGCCGAAATTGCTCACCTGGCTGCTGATTTAGCCAAACAGCTTGAGATTGAACCACGTGTGGCGCTGCTATCGTTTTCGAATTTTGGCAGCACTCCACATCCCATGTCGGCGAAAGTCCAGAAGGCATTGAAGCTGATTCGCGAGAAGAACCCTGATTTGGTGGTTGATGGCGAGATGCAAGCCGATACGGCCGTAGTTCCAGAGATAATTGACGAACGCTTCCCCTTCAGCAGGGTCAAAGATGCCAATGTGCTCATTTTCCCCTCCCTGGAAGCTGCCAATGTGGCCTACAAGCTGTTAGCTCGTCTCGGCGGCGCCAATGCGATTGGGCCTATCCTCCTTGGTGTAGGTGCCCCAGTGCATGTGCTGCAGACCGGTGATGATGTACGTGATATTGTCAACATCGCTGGCGTGGCCGTGATGGATGCGCTTAGTCGCGAAGAGTGAGTAAAACTGACTTGATTTCCTAATCAAAATCTTGAATTGAATCAGACAGCTGACAGCAGACGGCAGACCGCCCATAATTAATTTTGCAGCGGTCAGTAGTCTGTGGTCAGCCGTCTTTTATGGTAGGATTCGGTGGGCAAAAATAATAACCACAGATGAATTGGATGAATACAGATAGCAATCAAAATATCTGTGTTTATCTGTCACTCCACTGTAAAAAGCCACCAAGCAAGTTTCCCGCCGGAATATATGGGGGTGGTTGCGGAGCAACCACCCCCATATATTCTGGCGGAAGCCCTCATCTGGTATTTTTTGCAGTAGAGTCATCTGTGGTTCATTTTTTAAGATTTAATGGAGGACAGATCTTGTCTGATGTAACACGGATTTGTTTTGTTTGTTTGGGCAATATTGTTCGCAGCCCATTAGCGGAGAATATGTTCCGTCATTTGGCTGAACAAGCTAACGTGGGCGATAAATACGAAGTCGATTCGGCAGGCACCTCTGGTTGGCATGAGGGGGAGCAGCCCGACCGACGCATGCGGCGCGTGGCCGCCGGCCATGGTTTCAAATACGATGGTAGAGGTCGGCAGTTCAAGCTGCGCGATTTTGATAAATTTGACTTGGTCATTGCCATGGACTCTGATAACCGCACAAATTTATCGCGATTAGCCCGCTCGGAAGAAGAGAGAGCCAAAATCCATTTGATGCGTGAATTTGACCCCCAGGGCAGCCCCACCGCCCCGGTGCCTGATCCCTATTATGGCGGCATCGATGGCTTCGAAGAGGTCTTCCAGATTGTCAAACGCTCGTGCCAGGGATTGTTAGATGCCTTGGAGAGCGGTCAAATCGATTTTTGACGAGCTCGATTAGATCAGATATCTTAGCAAAATTGATGATTCCCCAACAGGTTACAACCTGGTTAGTTGAAAACGATTTTGGTGACGTTAATTCCAGCTATGCTGTGGCTGGTGGCTGTATTAACAATGGCCAAATTCTCAAAACTGTGTCAGGGAAATCATTTTTCTTGAAAACCAATCGCCGAGCACCCTCGGATATGTTTGCCAGGGAAGTTGAAGGACTTGAAGCTTTAAGGGTGGACGGTGGTCCCGTTGTTCCAGAGCCATACCTATTTGGAGGGGATTTCATTTTGCTGGAAGATCTTACTCCGTCATCTCCCAGCAGCGATTATTGGCCGGAGTTTGGGCGTCAATTGGCAACTTTACACAACCATAACAACTCCCAATTTGGGTTTGACCACGATAACTATATTGGCAGCACCCTCCAACCAAATCCCTGGACTGATAATGGGTATGAATTCTTTGGGGCGAGTCGTTTGATGTATATGACGCGCCTTGCACGAGATCGCAACTTGATGGGCAGCGACGATGCCCACCGGGTTGAGAAATTAGTCTCGAAGTTGCCAGATCTGATTCCCCAACAACCTGCATCGCTCATCCACGGCGATCTTTGGAGTGGCAATGCGACTAGCGATTCAAATGGTGAGCCAGCCATCATCGATCCGGCAACGCATTATGGCTGGGCTGAAGCTGAATTGGCTATGACGTCGCTTTTTGGCTCCTTCCCTGGTGCCTTCTTTGCAGCCTACGAAGAAGTGCGCCCTCTTGAAAACAGCTACCGCTCACGCTTTGCAATTTATAACTTATATCATTTGCTCAACCATCTCAACATTTTTGGGCGCAGTTATTTGGGGCAGGTGCAATCAATCATCCATCAATATTCATAAAATATCTGTGTTTATCTGCGTCCATCCGCGGTTAATAATATGTCAAACAAAGATATTCGCTTCGAACACATCAAAGTCAAAGATTTACAAGAATTTGCTGAACGCGTCTTGGGAAACTCGGTCAAGGGACAGTTCGTGCCTATCACCATGCAGCGTGCCATTGCCCACGCTAACAATCCCTACGCTGCTAAGAACGATGTCGCCTTGTTGGTAGCCATCGATAGTGACGAAGATGTAGTTGGATATTTTGGTATCTTGCCGCTATTGCTGCGCAACGGCGATGAGTTCTTCAAAGCCAATTGGTTTACCACCTGGTCGGTTTCATCAAAGGTACGCGGCCGTGGGGTTGGCGCGCAGTTGATGGCTGAAGCGCTCAATCTCAAGCAGGATTACCTGATTGTGGGCAGTGTACATGCCCGGCGAGTTTGCCAGAAATATGGATTCTGGGAGGGTTCCCCACTTACCTATTATTGGTTAGATACAACTGGCATGGGGCATCTTAATCCACTGGTGTGGGCGCGACGCGCCTATCGCAAATTGCTGCACGTGTTGCGCATTAATCGAGAAATTAAATTGAAGACTACTTTAATTGAGCGGATTGACAGTGGGGTTGGACCTGTTCTAAAGCGAATGTTCTACACCCTGATCACTGGCCCTCAGGTCAAAGTTTTGGCTGATATCCGCTTTGAAGAGGTGGATCAAATCCAAAGGGAGCCGGCCACTCCACTCAATCGTCCGCAGGTTGAACTACATCGCGGAGTTGATGCAGTCAATTGGATGCTCAAAAATCCCTGGGTGATTGGGAACGGCCGATCCATAACAGAAGAAATGGATTATTTCTTCAGCGATACTCGCCCTCTGTATCGTTTGATTGCTTTGGATGTATTTTCTCCCGAAGATGAGTATAAAGGCTTTGCAGTCTTCTCGATATCACAAAAAGGCCACAAAATGGTGCTGCGAACCCTGGATTACTGCTTTACTCAACCATCAGACAAACGCTATGTCTTGGCTCTGGCAGTCCACTATGGGCGCCAATATTTAGCGGATATCATTGAAATTCCTGCAGAAGCCTCAGCGGAATTACACCCCAGCTTGATTGCAAAAATACTGCTCAACAAAAAAACTCGCATTTATCAGTGCATGCCTAAAGATGATCACAGCCCGTTGGCTCAGGCTTGGGAAGACATCACCCTCAAACTTGTTGATGGAGATATGGCATTTTCATAACCCGTTTCAAGCTTGTCCTGAGCCTGTCGAAGGGTTAGCATGTTGAACGTTACACGTTAGACTCTACTGCAAAAAGCCACCAAGCGAGTTTCCCGCTGGTATATGGGGGTGGTTGCGGAGCAACCACCCCCATATATTCTGGCGGAAGCCCTCGTCTGGCAGTTTTTTCAGTGGAGTCACGTTAGTTATGAAGAAACTATTATCACGCCTAATTGAACTAATTTCTAATCTGATCCCTTTGTGGCTTTACCCGGTTCTGATGAGACGGGTGAGCATTGATTTTTTCTACCATGCAGTCTCTGACGATCCCATGGAGCACGCCCGGCATCTTTACCCTATTGTGCCAGTAGATCAGTTTGAGCAGGCTTTAGATTACCTTCAACAACGATATCAATTTGTCTCCTACGACAAGGTTCATAATCACCGCCTAAAGGGGAATTTATTGCCTGTGAAAGCCACCCACCTATCTTTTGATGATGGTTTTGCAGCGTGCTTTTCTGTGGTCAGGCCAATCCTATTGCGGCGTTCAATCCCATGTACTTTCTTTCTATCCACGGACTGGATCGATAACCGGGCCATGTTCTATCGCAACAAAATATCTCTATGTGTTGACCGCTTGACCATCAACCCAGCACTGATTTCAAAGATCAATGCTTGGACACCGGATGACAAATCTCTTGAAACTACTATACGATGGCTCAAAGAACTGCGGTTGCCAGACATTGAACTCATTAACACGGTTTGCGATGCCTTGGATGTTGATTGGCAAAAATTCTTGGAAGAATTTCAACCCTATTTGACGATCCCACAGATTCAACAAATGCACGCAGAAGGATTCACCATCGGCGCACACACCAAGACGCACCGCAAATTGAAGGATCTGTCCGATGCAGAGATTGAAGAAGAGATCATCGAATCCTGCATGGCGATCAAGGAGATTACTGGTCAAGATGTTGTGCCTTTCTCCTTCCCTCACTCGGCCTTCGGAATCGAGCGTGGCTTGTTAGGAGACATTCGAGCTAGGCATCCATTTGTTGGACTGCTTTTTGATACCAAAGGTGTCAGGAAGGATGAAAACTACATCGTCAATCGCGTTTGGGCTGAGCGAGCGCTGACTCCTGAACGCAGATTGCATTCTCTTCCCGAAGTGCTGCACAACGCGTATCAGGAAGCCTGGATGGATGAAATGATGGACGCAGCACGCAGGATCAAAGCATAAGCTTTAGTATCATTTCTCAAATCTTGGGGGATAATCAGACAATAAATATCTTGTTATGTGAATTATTTCCTTAACAAAACCTAACCCAAACCTATAAAAATCTACATGGTTGTCTGACAATCTATTCAGTAAAATGCGTTTATTGCTGGTAAAACGGAGCGCATTACATTGATAGACGTTATTGGTAGCGAGCGAAAATCCCGACCCAATTCAATTGGCATATTATTGTTAAACACGGGTACTCCTGATGATCCCACACCATCAGCGGTGCGCCGATTCCTGGCCGAGTTCCTTTCCGATAAGAAAGTCATCTATTATCCGCGCTGGTTGTGGCTTCCCTTACTCTACGGGGTAATCCTGAATGTTCGACCGCGCCGTTCTGCACGCATGTATCATCGAATTTGGGGTGCTGAGGGTTCTCCATTACTCACAATTACACAGAGCTTACGCGATAAATTACATGTACAGCTTGCCGATTCCATTCCTGGGTATGTTCAGGTTGAGTTTGCCATGCGTTACGGTAATCCATCTATCCCCAATGTTTTGTCAAAATTTCAACAATCTAGGATTGATCACTTAATCATCCTGCCACTTTTTCCTCAATTTTCGGGTACGACGACTGGCACTACTGTGCAGCGTGTTTTTGATTCCCTCAAATCTTGGAACCGGTTGCCCAGTATCCAAGTTATTAGTGATTATCACCAGCATCCTGCATACATCGGGACTTTAGCAGAGAGCATCCGCTCAAATGCGACTTCTTATGACAAGTTGCTTTTCTCCTTTCATGGGATTCCGCAACGTTATGTGGATGCTGGCGACCCGTATGAAACTCAATGCCGGCGATCCGCTTCCTTAGTAGCCGAGAAGCTTGGTTTGCAACCGCAGGGGTGGCAGGTGGCTTTTCAGTCTCGCTTTGGCCCTGAGGCTTGGACGCAGCCATACACCGATCAGGTGTTGGAGTCTTTGGGAAACCAAGGAGTTGCAAAACTTCGGGTGGTTTGCCCAGGTTTTGCCATCGATTGCCTTGAAACATTAGATGAAATTGAACATGAAGGCCGAAAAACTTTTCAGCTGGCTGGGGGTGGGGAATTTTCCTATATTCCCGCGCTCAATGACACCAATGCGCACGTGAACGCGTTGACAGAAATAATTCTTAACTCGTGTTACGCACACGTAGCGTAATATCAATTCTTCAATCAGGAAATTATTTATGAGTAAAAATATTGTAATCATCGGCGGCGGCATCACAGGTTTGAGTGCCGCCTGGGAATTACAGAAACACGCTGGGGATAGTCTGCATATCACTCTTCTGGAGCGAGAGAATCAATGGGGCGGAAAAATCTCTACCAAAAAATTGATCACCCCCGAGGGAGATTCAATCAGTATTGATGGTGGCCCTGAATCCTTTGTCACCCGTAAACCCGAGGTGTGGGATCTGGCCCACGAATTAGGTATCCAAAATAAATTGACCGATCCTGGCAGTGAAACCAGCCACATGTATGTGCTCGATGGTGGCGTGCCCACACCTGTACCTTTGAGCCCAGCGGCATTTATTCGATCACCCTTGATGACTACCAAGGGTAAATTGCGCATGTTGGCTGAACCATTTATCCCTGCCAAACGAGATAATGCCGATGAATCCCTGGCAGAGTTTGCCAGCCGCCGTTTGGGGGTAGAAGCAATGGAGAAGTTCATCGGCCCGATTTTGGCGGGTATTTACAATACAGATCCCCACCGTCAGAGTATTCTGACCACATCGCCGATCATGCGGGAAATGGAAGCTGAATATGGCGGCCTGTTCAAAGGTGCGCTAGGTCGAATGCGGGCTGCGCGTAAGCAGAAAAATGAATCCAAACCGCCGCGTTTCATCGCTTTTGAGCAAGGTGCCCAAGATTTGATCGACGCATTGAGTGTGCAAATGGAAGCAAATGGAGCAGATCTTCGCCTAAACGTTGAAACTGTAAAGGTAGAGCCCCATGCAAATGGTTATGCTGTCACTCTTGGGGATAGTGAAGTACTGTATGCTGATGCATTGATTTTGGCGACGCCCGCGAACGCCTCTGCCCAAATACTTGATGGTGTAGGAACAGAAGTTTCAAGCATGCTTGAAAAAATTCGTCATGAAAATATCGGCACGATCTCATTGGTTTATCGTGCTGAAGATGTTCAGATGGCTAAGCGCATTCATGGGTTGATGGTGCCTCGCCGAGAGGGGCGTGCCATTGATGCGGTCACATTTACCTCATTGAAAATGCCAACTCGAGCACCCCAAGAATTATTATTGCTTCGAGTGTTCTTCGGCGGCGGCAAACCTGAATTGGTGGAATTTGAAGATGATGCCTTGCTATCGAAGGTTTCTGAAGAATTGGCTGATTTGTTGGGGATTGCCGCTGAACCCATTGAGATGGTTCCCTTCCGCTGGCCTTGTTCATTCCCTCAGGCAGATGTTGGTCATCTTGATCTAGTTGATGAAATAGAAAATCTGTTGCCAAAAGGAGTTTATGTGGCTGGCAGCTCTTACCGCGGGATTGGAGTTCCAGATTGTATACGGCAAGGACAACAGGCTGCTGACGATGTTGTGAATTACCTCGCTCTCTAAAGCGAGTTTTATCAAACTTTATTGCACAAAAGGATGATCTATGAAAACTGTTGCTCGAATTCTCAACAATATCCGCCTGGCATTCTTCCCGATTGCCTATGGCTTGAGTGGCGCCCTTATTGGTGGCACGTTAAACCGCATCATGATCGCTGAATTGGGTCTGCCGGCCACGTTGGTTGGTTTCTTCTTTGCAGTCCCGCTGCTGATCTCCCCGATCCGCGTTTGGTTAGGATATCGCTCGGATGGTTTCCCCCTTTTCGGCCGCCGCCGAGAACCCTATATTGTCATCGGCGCACTCTTAATTGGCTTGGGAATTATCTCCGCCGTAGTGCTCTTGGTAAATATCGCCCAAACATCGCTTGGGTTGTTTGTCGGCGGATTATTGGCATTCGTTCTATATGGCATTGGCCGCAACTTAGGGCATAACACATTCCAGGCTCTTCTTTCTGATCGCTTCAGTGGGCACCAGAAAGCACGTGCGATCACACTCTATGAAGTGGCAACTTTATTGGGTTTGGTTGCTGGGGCCGGTGGCTTAGGCGCCGCTTTAGAAGAATATGATCCTGCACGGTTGCTTAGTGTGGCCATTGGCGTTGCTGCTGTTGTTTTAGCATTAGCGACTTTTGCTGCCCTTTGGCAGGAACCACGCGGTGATAAGCTCGAAGCTGCTGCCGAAAAAGCCCGTGAGATCCCTTTCAAGAAAGTTCTCACCGATTACGTGTTTTCTGACCCTCAGGTGCGCACCTTTTTTGCCCTGGTATTCTTTACTTTTGTGGGCACTTTAGCCCAAGATGTGCTGCTCGAGCCTTATGGTGCGCTCGTTTTGAATATGTCTGTGGGTGAAACTACTCGCCTGACTGCCTTTTGGGGTGTCGGTGTGATGATCGCCATGCTGCTTTCGGGCGCTATTTTGGTCAAGTGGCTGGGCTTTATGCGCTTGATGCGCATTGGTATGATTTCGAGCATCATCGTCTTTATAGGTCTGATCGTGTCTGGCTTGATGGGCAACCCAGGCTTGTTCAAAGGTTTGGTCTTTGTGATGGGTTTTGGCACGGGTCTGGCTGGAGCCGGGATGCTGACCGGCGTGATCTCGTTTACAACTGCCATTCGCGCCGGTATGTTGATGGGCGTTTGGGGTGTGGCTAATATGGTCGGTCACGCTTTTGGCAGCTTGATGGGAGGCGGCATCGTAGATTTGGTTCGCAGCCTGACTGGCGGAAACGCTTTTGCAGCCTATGGCACAGTATTTGCCCTGGAAGTGGTCATGCTCTTAGTCGCCCTCTATCTTTCAACTCGCTTGGATGTTGAAGAATCTCAGGCTTATGCTGAAGCGCAAATTTTGGTGGCCGCAGATTAGGCCGTGTTGACATTTGGGAATTTCTCTCTTGAAATGGATGAATTCGTAACCGGGTTCGCACTCCTAAAAAGCCTTGAAATGTCAACACTACCTAGTAACTGATGTTACGCAACCTTAATAGAATCTCCCTGGAAATAGGGAGGTGGGGGGCTTTGTCCCCACCCCCTATTTCCAGGTAAACCTCGCTACATGTGCGTAACTTGAGTTAGTAATAATCATTGGGAAACTGGATTGTTGATCTTAAAAACAGATACGGCTCCTCGAAGGAGCTGTATCTGTTTTTAAGATCAACAAGATAACAAGATGTGCTGGTTCTCTGGGAATCTCCGTGGCTAGGGGCCACATTTGGGGGGAGGCCTCTTACGGCAAATTCCATAGAACCGATGTGTTGTTATCAACAATGATTGACAGTATTGCTATAATTATCAGAGCCAGGTCAACCATCGATGGAAATAGGAGCCTAAACCCTGATGAATAACCCTAATCAAGATTTCTCAATTGAAAACATGGATGATGCCTTTGAAGAATTCCGTAAGGATTATCCGTGTTTTGATTCAACAAGAATTATTGATGAACTTCGTGAGCGTGAATACAGCCGCCTCGATCGGCTCAATCAGGTTTATCTGGATTACACCGGTGGGGGGTTATATGCGTCTTCGCAGTTACGCCAGCATATGGAATTGCTCGAAGAAGGAGTCTTTGGCAATCCGCATTCTAAGAATCCTACATCGCTAGCTATGACGCATCTTGCTGAGCAGGCACGCAGTTATGTGCTTCAGTATTTCAACGCTAATCCCGATGAATATACCGCCATTTTCACACCAAATGCCAGTGGAGCCTTGAAGCTGGTTGGCGAGGCTTATCCCTTTCATCCAGGCGGACGTTTTCTTCCCGCCTTTGATAACCATAACTCTGTGAATGGCATTCGGGAATTTGCGCGCGCGAAAGGAGCCAAAGTTACCTATATGCCAACGGTGTTGCCCGAGCTGCGGTTCGATGACCAAGCTTTGAATGCTGAACTAGATCGAGTGCAACCTGAAAGCTTCAACTTATTTGCCTATCCTGCCCAATCGAATTTCACAGGAGTGCAGCATTCCCTGGAGTGGATTGAAAGAGCACATGCCAAAGGTTGGGATGTCATCCTGGATGCAGCGGCTTTCGTTTCAACCAATCCGCTCGACCTGGGTCAATGGAAACCTGACTTTGTGCCGCTCTCTTTTTATAAGATGTTCGGATACCCCACTGGGATGGGGTGTTTGCTGGCTCGAAAGAGCACCCTCAAGAAGCTCCAGCGGCCCTGGTTTGCGGGCGGAACGATCTCGATCACATCAGTTCAAGGCGAAGGGTGGCACTATCTATTGGAGAATGAAGCCGGCTTTGAAGATGGCACGATAAATTTTCTGAATCTCCCCGCAGTTGAAATTGGTCTGAGGTATCTTTCCAAAATCGGAATAGAAACCATCCACGAGCGTGTTGAATGCTTGATAGCCTGGCTGCTCGACCAAATGACGGCCATTCGTCACAGCAATGGTACACCGTTGGTACAAATCTATGGTCCCACCGACACGAAGGCGCGCGGCGGCACCATTGCATTTAATTTGAATGACCCTGAAGGGGTGCGTCTCGATTACCGTAAGATTGAAGCCCTGGCAAACCTCGAAAACATCTCTCTTAGAACGGGTTGTTTTTGCAATCCTGGCACAGGCGAGATTGCTCACGACCTAATTCGAGAGGAAATGAGCCAAGCTTTCAATCACGCTGAACCCATGTCCTTTGATTCATTCTATGACTGGGCACGCACTGAGCACAATCTCTATCCCAGTGCCATCCGAATTTCAGCAGGCATTGCCACAAATTTTGCTGACATCTACCACTTCATAAATTTCATTAGCAAGTTTGTTGACAAACCCGAAGCGGATGTTGAATCTGTTGAGGCGGAATACCCAATCTACAATTTGATGCGGGACAGCGCATAAAATAATCTTGCAACTTGTCTAAAGCGCAGTTCGGATGGGGGAGTGATTAACCTTTTGATGTTAAACAACCAATGAGATCTGTCTGGAAATAGAGGGTGGGGTCATTGCCACTACCCCCTATTTTCAGAGAAAACTCGCTAGGCGAGCGTATATAAATAACCTAAAGAGATTGCAAGGTCAACCCAATGAAATTCGGACAATTTTACTTGCAATTTGGGTAGATATCAGCTATACTGTGTGTGATTGTGGGTGAAAGTGGTTAAAAGTGGTATATTTGTAGTTGCAGGCGCCGGGCATTCCGGCGTTCTGCTCTTAATATCGAGTTAGAACATATGTTTCTAGGACAGTACCGCCACACACTTGATGAGAAAGGACGCTTGACAATTCCGGCGCGTTTTCGAGAGGAGTTGTCCGGTGGCGCGTACCTGACCCAAGGTTTTGAAAAAAATCTCCGTTTGCTCACAGAACCAGCCTTTGAAAGAATTTCCGAAAAGTTGAATGATATGAAAACTACCGATCCTATGGCCAGAGAGTTGCGGCGCTTGATCTTTGCCACCGCTAGCCAGGTTGATCTCGATAGCGTTGGGCGCATCTTGATTCCTCAGTTCTTGCGAGATGTTTCCAACCTGGATGGCGAAGCTGTTATTGTTGGCGTCGGTGAAGGTGTAGAGATTTGGTCGCCAGGAGTCTGGGAAGGTCAAGTCACTCAATTGAGTGATGTGGATGCTAATTCAGAGCGTTTCTCTGATCTCGATCTCTAAAATCATAAATTTTATTTTCTAGTTGGATTCTATCAAATAACTCGACAATGGACAAATCATCCAACTACAAAAAAACTCAAAAAGATGCACGATCCTGTACTTTACCAAGAAATTATACAAGCATTGCGCCCCCGTGATGGCGGTTTCTATGTCGATGGTACAGTAGGAGCAGGTGGCCATTCATGGGGAATTCTAGAGGCCAGTTCACCCAGTGGAAAATTATTAGGATTTGATCTTGATCCTCAAGCCTTGGATCTGGCCCGGGAGCGGTTATCCCTTTTTGGGGATCGCGCAACCCTGGTGCAGGAATCTTATTCCACTTTGGGCGTGCAGCTTGAATCCTTGGGATGGGATTCCGTTCATGGAATTTTGCTAGACCTTGGCCTTTCATCCATGCAGCTTGATACGCCAGAGAGAGGATTCTCCCACCGTTTTGATGGCCCACTGGATATGCGCTTTGATCCTGAGGCTGAAATCAAAGCCGCAGATTTGGTCAATAACCTGCCAGAAAAAGATTTAGCTAATATTATCTATCGATACGGAGAAGAGCGTCATTCTCGGCGAGTTGCTCGAGAAATTGTTGCTGCCCGACCGATACATACCACAAAGGAATTGAAAGATATTATCCAAAAAAATGTACGTAAAGGCCGGTCTCGAGTTCATCCTGCGACGCGCACATTTCAAGCTTTGCGCATTGCAACCAATCAGGAGCTAGATACAGTTGAAAGCGTCCTCCCTCAAGCTGTAACTGCCCTTGCAACAGGCGGTCGCTTGGTGGTGGTCTCTTTTCACTCTTTAGAGGATCGCATCGTCAAGCATTTTTTCAAACAAGAAAGCAGAGATTGCATTTGCCCACCTGAAAAACCGATTTGTGATTGCGATCATCAACCAACCCTAAGAGTGGTTACGCGAAAGCCAATCCGGCCTGAAGAGGTTGAAGTTGAAGCGAATCCACGAGCACGGAGTGCCCGTCTCAGAGTCGCCGAGAAACTGTAAACATGGCATAAGACTTGCAAAGAGAATAACTGCGGATCGTGAATGGCGAAATAATAATAATTTTGTATTCGCAATTCGTTATTAGAAATTATCTATGGATCGTGTACTCAACTTTACTCAAGCTTATTCCCAAGCCCCGTGGCGAAAACAGTTACAGGGGATTGGTATCTTTTTAATTGTTTTGGTAGTTGTTTTATTGGCAGCCGGAATTTTCATTAGCGTAACGGCGAATACAGCGGCCATGGGAAAAGAAATCCAACGACATCGCCTCGAAATTGAAGCTCTTGATTATGAAATTGCAAACAAAGAATCGCAATTAGCAATTTTGACCTCGTCAACTATTTTGAAACAACGCGCGATCGAGATGGGATTTCGTATGGTAGACCCAGAGAAAATAATTTATATTCAGGTCCCTGGATATGCTGGTCGAAATTCAGTACTGTTTGCTGAAGCTTCACAACCTACTATGGTTCCAGTGCCAGTAATCTCATCAGAATTTACTCAATCATGGGTAGATTGGCTCGTACAACAATTTAGAACACCGCTTATTCCGCTAGCAGAAGTAGGGCCATGATGGAGAAGCACCGATTTCGTTACGCGACTTTGGGGATAGTTTTCGCCATTTTTGGCATTGCTATCATTCTGCGGTTATTCCAAATTCAGGTTGGTGCACCTAACGAGAAAATCCAAGTTTATGAGGATTTCGATGGTAAAGAGTGGGTGACACTGACCCCAGCGCGTGGGGATATTTATGATCGTCATGGAAGTTTATTGGCTGGTAGTCAATTAATATACGAAGTGGCTATTGAGCTCAACGAAGTTATCAATCCAACGACAATTGCATTGGTCACAAGTGTTGAATTAGAACTCAATTATCATGATGTTTTCCTAAAAGCTAATCAAAAGGCGAGTGAGGCACCTAAAACACATATCACCCTTAATTATTTTGTGTCCTACGAAAAAGCACAAAAATTAATGGAATTGCAGAATCAACTGTACGAAAATCCTAAAGAAGCAGGCGCCAGTAATGATGGCATAATTCACAGCCTCTCTGGATTGGTTATTACGCCTCGTTTAGATCGTAGTTATCCCGAAGGCGATTTGGCTTCGAATGTCATTGGTCTTGTAGATAAAGAAGGCAGCAGTCATAATGGCGTTGAAGAAAGGTTGCAGTGGCTATTATCTGGTGTCGAGAAACAAGAGATTATATCTGCTGACCCCTATCGGGCAATGGACTTGCCCGAGATTACGGATGGCGCCAGCCTCGTTTTGACTATTGATCGAGAAATCCAAGATGCTATGGAGGAGTTATTAGAGCATCATATGGGCGTGAGCGGTGCCTATGCCGGCAGCATTATCGTTATGCATCCTCGAACTGGCGAGATTTTGGCGATGACTTCCACACCGCGTTTGGATTTGAGCGGCGAATGGAATGTTGATGAGATATACCAAGAAGGCCATACTTTCAACATGGCTATTGATGGTTATGAGCCTGGATCAGTATTCAAGATCATTACCATGGCCGCTGCTTTAGATTCTGGAGTAGCAACCCCCGAAACTCCCTTCACAGATACCGGTGGACTTGAAGTCGAAGGCTGGACAATCCGAAACTGGAACGGAGGCGCTTGGGGACCGCAAACCATGAAAACATGTATGGAGCACTCCCTGAACGTGTGTTTAGCGTATATCGCTACCGAACTTTTGGGTCAAAATCGCTTCTATGACTATGTTAGAGCATTTCAGTTTGGACAACCAACAGGTATTGAACTCGCTTGGGAATATGGTGGTAACGTTCGCTTTAACAATGAAGATGATTGGCATCTCATTGACCTGGCGACTAACTCGTATGGCCAAGGTATAGAAGTTACGCCAATCCAAATGCTGCGAGCGGTTTCCGCAGTAGCTAATGATGGAAAAATGGTTACACCGCATATATTGAAAGCCGTGATCAATAACGGGCATCAATACACCTTTGAGCCGGAAGTGGCCGGTTCACCGATATCGAAGCAAACCGCTCATACACTCTCAAATATGTTAGCCCAGATTGTTGAAAGCGAATCCTATACAGATATGCCAGAAAATTACCGGGTTGCTGGAAAAACAGGTACAGCCACAATTTACAATGACTCTCGTACGAACACATCGTTTATCGGGTGGGGTCCTGTAGATGATCCACAATTCATGGTGTACATATGGCTAAATAAGCCAACATCATCTCAATGGGCATCACTTGTAACTGGCCCAATTTTCCGAGATGTTGTCGAGAGATTAGTAATTCTGATGGACATTCCACCAGATCATGTTCGTCATAGCTTGACTGCTGATTAATGTAAAGCGTAATGTTGACTTTAGGTGATATTCTCTTCGCTCTTATCGATCAACGCCCCGAATGGGCAAATCAGGTGATCACCGATGCCGTTGTGGACTCACGTCAGGTGATTCCTGGTGCCCTCTTTGTTGCTATGCCCGGAGAGAAGGTCGATGGTCATAGTTTTGTTGATAAAGCGTTTGGCCACGGCGCAAGCATCGCTTTTGTTCAGAAAGATTTACCAGAAGAGATTTCGGTACTGGATTTGCGAGGGAAATCACATCTTGATCGGGCAATTATCCCTGAGATTCCCTTTGCCCTTAGAGTAGATGACACACTTTTAGCATTACAGAAGGTGGCTCACAGTTGGCGTCGTCAGTTAGATATTCGAGTTATTGGTATCACTGGAAGTGTTGGTAAATCTACAACCAAAGAATTAGTTGCTTCTGTTTTAGATCAGCGTTATAGCACACTTAAAAATTCTGGCAACTTGAACAATGAAATTGGTTTACCACTTACAATGTTGCGCCTGAGTGCGGGGCATCGCCGGGCAGTCTTGGAAATGGGTCTTTACGTGCCAGGCGAAATCGCTTTTCTATGTGATTTGGCTCAACCGCAAATTGGCGTTATCACTAATGTTGGCACAGTTCATGCTGAGAGAGCCGGTTCCCAAGAAGCCATCGCGCGTGGGAAAGCTGAACTTGTCGAAGCTTTGCCATCTGATCCCGAAGGTGTTGCCATTCTCAATTATGATGATCCTTTGGTAAGAGCAATGGCAGAGAAAACTCAAGCCAGAGTTTTCTATTATGGCTTAGATTCAAGAGCAGATCTTTGGGCAGATCAGGTAGAGGGGTTGGGGTTGGATGGCATCCGTTTTCGCCTGCATTTTCACGGTGAAACTCTTCATTTGAGAGTTCCCCTTATTGGTCGCCACTCTGTCCATACGGTTCTTCGAGCTGCTGCGGTCGGGTTGAATGATGGTCTAACCTGGCAAGAAATCATCAATGGATTACGTTCTGGTCATACGCAATTACGACTGGTGGCCGTGCGTTCCAGGAGCGGAGCATTGTTATTAGACGATACGTATAACGCTTCCCCGCAATCTTCATTAGCAGCCTTGAATATGTTAGATGAAATGGAAGGCCATAAGATTGCGGTGTTGGGTGATATGCTGGAGTTAGGTCAGTATGAAAAGGCTGGACACTGGAAAATTGGCCTGCGCGCTGCTGAAGTTGCTGACGCAATTTTGACGATTGGAGAACGCAGCCGGCATATTGCAGAAGCAGCGCGTAGCACAGGTTTCTCAAATCAGGATCTTGTTGAGTTTGAAAACAGCGATCAAGCTATTGAATACTTACAAGACATTTTGCACGAAGATGATGTTGTCCTAGTGAAGGGCTCACGTGGCATGCGCATGGATCGCATTGTAGCAACCTTGGAGGCACGTTAATGGCCCAAACCACTTTAGCTTTGGCTCTAGCAGGATTTAGTTTCTTGCTGACAGTGATTTGGGGACCGCCTCTTCTGCGCGTTTTACGAAACTTTAAAATGGGTGAGCAAATACGCGTAGATGGCCCTGAAAGACACTTTTCCAAGTTGGGTACTCCAACAATGGGTGGTGTTATGGTCGTCTTGCCGGTTGCCCTGATCACAATATTGCTAAATGCTGCCTCTTTCATCGGCCCAACGGAAGTGCTAGGCACTTCGGTGTTACTACCCCTTGGGGTCTTGATCCTGTTTTCCTTGATTGGTGTGGCTGATGACTGGGAAGGCTTGCGAGGTCGCCGCCGCGGTGAAGGTATGCGTGCGAGGACCAAGCTCATTCTTCAGATAATTGTGGCTTTTGGCGCATCCTATGGGCTTTATCATTTCCTCGATGCACCGCATTTATATATGCCAGGATTTAATATCGATTTTAGGGTTGGTCTGTGGTATTTCCCCATTGCAATGTTCCTTATTGTAGGGTTTTCCAACGCCGTTAACCTGTCTGATGGTTTAGATGGCTTAGCAGGGTTGATCTCGGCAACTGCATTTGTAGCTTATGGCGGCATTGCGGTTTTGCAAGGTCAGATCTTCCTGGCGCGGTTTTGTTTCACTTTGGTGGGCGCTCTGTTTGGGTTTTTATGGTTCAACGTCCACCCGGCACAATTATTCATGGGTGATACGGGATCCCTTGGATTAGGCGCTACGCTCGCCGTTGTAGCTTTAATGACTGGCCAATGGGGAGTTCTGCCAATTATTGGCATCATCCCGGTCAGTATTACTCTGAGTGTGATGATCCAAACGGGTTATTTTAAACTAACTAAACGTTTATACGGTGAAGGCAGGCGGGTATTTAAAATGGCCCCGCTGCATCACCATTTTGAACTTTCTGGCTGGAGCGAAACACAAATTGTACAGCGATTTTGGTTGATTAGTTTGATGGCAGCCATGATAGGCGTTGCTTTATCCGTAGCATAATGAAGAATATAGATTGGAAAGATCAACGAATATTGATAATCGGGGCGGCACGTCAGGGAACAGCCCTGGCGCGCTATTTGATTGCACATGGTGCACATGTGATCCTCAATGACCATCGCAATCCTGATGATTTAGCTGTTATTAGACAGTCTTTAAAAGATCTGCCCATTGAATGGGTTCTGGGCAGCCACCCATTGGAATTATTGGATCATGTGGATTTAGTTTGTGTGTCTGGCGGCATACCATTGAATTTGCCAATTATTGTAGAAGCTCAAAATAGGGATATGCCGCTCTCCAACGATTCACAGATCTTTCTAGATGCTGTTCCGTGCAAAGTGATTGGGATCACTGGTTCTGCTGGTAAAACGACCACAACGTCATTGGTTGGCCGAATTACCGAAGAATCTGTCAACGTTCAACCTTCATCGATCAACCGAATTTGGGTGGGCGGTAATATTGGCAACCCTTTGATTACTAATGTCGATGAAATTGTGCAAGATGATTTGGTTGTAATGGAGTTATCTAGCTTTCAACTTGATTTGATGACCTGTTCTCCAGATGTTGCTGCAGTGCTGAATGTGACCCCGAACCATCTCGACCGTCATGGAACTATGGAAGCCTATACCGCTGCGAAGAAGCGAATTTTGGACTTTCAGAATCCTGGTGACACAGCTATCTTAGGTCATGATGATCTTGGGTCTTTGGGATTCGCTGACTTTGTTCGGGGTGATTTGTACACCTTTGGCATGGCGCGCCCACCCAAAGGTCGGTTTGGAACATTCCTGCAAGATGGCTGGATCACACTTTGGGATCGAGACTCCTCTCAAAAACTACTTCCTATAGAATCGATCCAACTCCGAGGTGCGCATAATTTGTTGAATGTTTTGGCTGCCTGTGCCATCGCATCTGCTGTAGAAATTCCGGCTGGTGTCATACAAGCTGGTGTAGAGAAGTTTAAGGGCGTAGCCCATCGATTGGAGTATGTTCGATCCTGGGGTGGTGCGGATTGGTACAACGATTCGATGGCCACAGCGCCTGAGCGAGCAATTGCCGCGATCAATGCATTTGACGAACCGATTGTGTTGTTAGTCGGCGGGCGGGACAAAAACTTGCCCTGGGCAGAACTTGCGGCAGTCGCTGGACAAAGGGTCGATCATTTGGTTATTTTTGGTGAGGCATCCGATGTAATATCCCATGCTATGAATGAAGCAAATCATGTTGAGCGCCCTTATACTACAGCAATTTGCCAAGGTTTGTGCGAAGCGGTCAAAGTTGCTGCAGAAGTTGTTGATCCTGGAGATGTTGTGCTACTTGCCCCAGGTGGAACGAGTTTTGATGAATTTATAGATTTTTCTGAAAGAGGAGAATATTTTCGAAAATGGGTCAACGAGTTAGTGTAGCCACCCGAAGAAATGCGAAACGTTCGGGGAACAACTGGCCATCCCCACGTTTGAATATTGATGTGCCTCTAATTTTGGTGATTCTGACCTTAGTTGGTTTTGGATTGCTGATGATGCATTCGGCTAGTTGGAACGCTTCTTTGCTGCTAACCAAGGATAACGTTGAAGGTAGCTCGACAACGTATCTTTTCTACCGCCAACTGCGCTGGTTGGGAGTGGGGTTTGTGGCATTGATAGCTCTTACATGGATAAACTATCATCGTTGGCACTATCTATCTATTATTGTAATGGGTGTGACACTGGTCTCATTGTTGGGTGTGTTGATCTATGGTGAAACTGTAGATGATGTCACCCGCGCATATTTTGAAGGCTCCATTCAACCCTCCGAATTGGCTAAATTTGCCATTGTGGTGTATTTAGCAGTATGGCTAAATGCCAAACGAGATCAATTATCTGATCTCGGTTATGGTTTATTCCCATTAGCAATCATTGTTGGGATCACAGGAGGTTTGATCTTGCGCCAACCTGATTTGAGCGCTGCGGCTATGGTGTTGATCTTGGGTGGCACCATGTATTACCTGGCAGGCAGTGATGCCATACAGACAGGTATCTTGTTCTTGGTGACAGGATTGGCAGGCTTCTTCGTATTGCGCTTTAATCCCACTGATAACAATCGTGTTGCAGTATTCAAAGATGGTTGGAACGACATTCTTGCTTCATCTGATCATGTGAAGCATTCATTGGTAGCTTTCGTGCGCGGCGAATGGATCGGCGTAGGTATTGGTCACGGAACATCTAAACTGACCACATTGCCATTTCCACATACGGACAGTGTTTTCGCAGTAATTGGAGAGGAAACCGGTGTTATAGGTGCCGCGTTTGTCGTCATTCTCTTCGCGATTATATTCTGGCGTGGACTTGTCATTGCAAATAATGCCCCAGATGGCTTGGGATCGCTGCTGGCAGCCGGGCTGACGTTGTGGATTACTTTAGAAGCATTTATGAATATGGCTTCACTGCTTGGGCTGATGCCATTTGCTGGTAATACGCTGCCCTTCTTTAGTATTGGCGGTTCAAACCTGGTAAGCACAATGGCAGCATTAGGTATTGTCTTGAATATTTCGCGTTTATCCGAACGCAATCAAGTTGAAGAATCACGGAGGAATTTTGGTGCGATTGTTGATTTGCGCAGGTGGAACCGGTGGAGGCGTATATCCCGCCCTCGCCGTACACGAAGCGCTCGTCGCCGGTCACGATGATTTACAAGTATTGTGGGTCGGTGGAGAAGGTGGCATGGAGGCTGACTTGATCGCCAAAGCAGCAATACCATTTGAAGCTATTCCTGCAGCGGGTGTACATGGTGTGGGGTTACGAACCTTGCCAGGTAACATTATGCAGTTAATCCGCGGATTTTTTGCTTCCCGAAAGATCGTCCGACGTTTTCACCCAGACGTGATGTTATTTACAGGTGGTTACGTTGCCCCACCGATGGCTTTAGCGGGTATGCGTATCCCTTCTGTGCTTTATGTCCCTGATATTGAACCAGGATTGGCTTTGAAAACACTAGCGCGGTTTGCTGATCGTATTGCTGTGACTGCAGAAGATTCGCGCTCATATTTTCCCAAACACAAAGGTGTAGTTGTGACTGGCTATCCTACCCGACGAGAAATCCTTTCATGGGATCGTCAGCAAGCTCAAAAAACTTTGAATTTACAGAGTGATTTGCCAACATTATTGGTATTTGGTGGCAGCAAGGGCGCCCGTTCGATCAACCGAGCCATATTCTCAGTTTTGCCCGAGTTGTTATCTGAAATGCAGATCGTCCATATCACCGGTAAGTTGAACTGGTCAGAAATTGATCAAGTTTGTAAGGGACTTACTCCAGAGCAGGGAGAACGCTTTCACCCATATCCGTACCTGGACGATGAGATGGGCGCCGCCTTCGAGGCAGCTGATTTGGTTCTATCTCGAGCAGGAGCATCTAGTTTGGGCGAGTTTCCTCTCTTTGGGTTGCCCGCCATATTGGTGCCTTATCCCTATGCTTGGCGTTACCAGAAAGTCAATGCAGAATATTTGGCTCAACAGGGTGCAGCTGTCATCGTAAATGACGAAGAGTTACCAAAGCGTATCGTTCCTCTTGTAATTGACCTGATGTGCGATACTGGCCAACTCGCTGGGATGAGAGTCGCGATGCAGTCGTTGAATAAACCTGACGCGGCATTAGCAATTGGTATGGAAATTATAAAGGTTGCCCATACCGCAGGAAGTGAACAATGATTAGTTTCACCGTTGTATTTTTCATGTTTATGTTCTTCTTCGCCTTGATTGGGGGTTTGCGCGGATGGGCTAAGGAATTGTTGGTTACCTTCAGTGTCGTACTAACCTTGTTCCTGGTGTTTGTGCTCGAGAGATACAGTGCTAACGCAGTCGTTCCATTTAGCGACCTTGATGCCCAATTGCAGGGAGCAAGCATCCAAGTGATTGAACCTCAATCAGTAACGCCATTTGATGCGCTTGATGAAGGAACTCAAAACAATTTTCAACGTCAATTTTGGATCCGAACAGTCGTTTTGGTCACCTTAGTCTTTTTTGGTTTCCAAACGCCTTCCCTTACACGTTTGGGTGGTACTGCCCGAAGGGAAAAAATTCAAGACTTTTTATTAGGATTGTTTATTGGTGGCATAAATGGCTACTTTATTATTGGAACAATCTGGTCGTACATGCATTCGGCGCATTATCCCTTTGCGCCATATATTATTGCACCAAATGGGAATGATCCCTTGATTGATACTGCCAATGCACTTGTCAATATCCTGCCGCCCGTATGGCTTGGCACATCGCCAGGGATTTTCCTTGCGATCGGTGTGTCATTCTTATTTGTTTTGGTGGTGTTTATTTGATGCAACACGTTCACTTTATTGGGATCGGGGGAACTGGCCTGTCCGCCATTGCCAAAGTGCTGCTGGAAAGCGGCTACTCGGTCAGTGGTTCTGATCAGGAGTATTCCCCCTTGGCCAAAGCTGTCGATGCTGCCGGAGCACAGGTTTTTATAGGCCATCAGGCATCCAACGTGAACGGTTCTGATATTGTAATCCGCTCCTCGGCGGTACCTGACGATAATCCTGAAGTCCAGGCAGCTCTTGAGAAAAGCATTCCTGTACTCAAACGGGCTGATTATCTGGGCAGTTTGATGGAAGGCCGCCAGGGCATTGCAGTTGCAGGATCACATGGAAAAACCACGACTACGGCGATGTTGGCCTGGGTTCTAACTGCCCTCGACCAGGATCCCACCTTCATTGTTGGTGGTGTCGTTTCAAATCTTGACACCAATGCACGCGCAGGCAAAGGTGATGCCTTTGTGATCGAGGCTGATGAATATGATTATATGTTTTTGGGACTAAAACCCAAAATTGCAGTGATAACCAATGTGGAACACGACCACCCCGACATTTTTCACACCCCTGAGGTATTTCGACGGGCCTTCCTGGATTTTGTAAGGGTTCTGCCTCCTGATGGAATTCTTTTAGCATGTGGCGATGATCCTGGAGCCTCAGACATTATGACTAATGCTTCTAAATCAGGATACCAGGTGATAAGCTATGGCATCGAATCTAGTCATTATGATTACTTTGCTGACAACATAGTGATTAATCATTTTGGCGGCTTTGATTTTGACATGCTCCACGATGATAGCCTTGTCACTTCAGTCTCTCTACAGGTGCCTGGAGATCATAATGTCAAAAATGCGTTAGCATCATTGGCCGTGATAGATCAGATGGATTTACCTGTGATCGATGCTGCTCGTGCTCTCGAAGAATTTATTGGCGCAGGTCGGCGTTTTCAGGTGATCGGTGATATTGATGGTGTCACCTTGATTGATGATTATGCTCATCATCCCACTGAAATAAAGGCAACTCTGGCTGCCGCCAAAGCTCGCTATCCTCATCGCAAAATTTGGGCTGTCTGGCAGCCGCATACATATAGCCGCACGAAAACTTTATTCAGTGAGTTCGTTTCATCTTTTGATGATGCAGATAGCGTACTCGTCACCGAGATTTATCGATCCCGCGAGCCCTTTGATCCAGAATTTTCTTCTATTCAAGTTGTGCAGGCAATGGACCATCTGAACGCATATTTTTCAGGCTCATTAGCCGATACAACTAAGAATTTGTTGGATAACTTGCGAACTGGAGATGTAGTACTCGTGCTCTCTGCAGGAGATGCAACTCAAATTTGTCAGGATTTGATGCAATTGTTATCTAAGCAAACTAAGAGCAAGAATCGATGACCAAGACAAAACGCAACTTCGAATCTGAAACGTTGACAATTTCTGCCTTACGCTTGGAAAGCACAATGAAACTGGCTCAGAAGCCAGATCGTAAAAAGCAGAAATCAAGATCGCAGGCGAGTCTGTTCTTCACCGAGGAATTGATACAAAAAATCATTGATCAAGTAAAAGCCATCTAGAAATTTATATGATCCCTGTAACCACCTTACCTCTCGATAGCTTGCGCTCCATTTTTGGCGATAACATGCAAACGGATGTGCCTTTAGCGCGCTATACGGCTGCCCGGGTAGGTGGTCTTGCCGATGTTCTCATCACGGTTAATTCAGCAAAAGAATTAGAAATGACCGCGAAAGAACTATGGGCCAAAGTTATCCCTTATCTCATTCTCGGCGGTGGATCAAATGTATTAGTTAGTGACGAAGGTGTAAGGGACGTGGTAATTTTCAACCGGGCGCGTGAGATCAGATTCGATGAAGATGCTTCGCATCCTGCTGTTTGGGCAGAATCAGGTGCCAATTTTGGCAGTTTGGCCCGAAGGGCAGCAAACAAAGGGTTATCTGGCTTGGAGTGGGCGGCAGGAATTCCAGGAACTGTTGGTGGCGCCGTGTTCGGCAATGCAGGCGCTCATGGTGGAGATGTGGCAGGCTGCTTGGAAATGGCAGAAATCTTGCATCAAGACGGACGCAAAGAAAATTGGACGACTGAAGAGATGGATTACTCCTATCGCACCAGCCGATTGAAGCGCGAAAATTTGCCAGATGTAATTTTGGCAGCGAGTTTCTCTCTGGAGCATAGTTTTGCCGAGGAAGTTCAGCGGCAAATGGATGAGTTTTCTGCATTCCGTCACCAGACACAACCTCCTGGAGCAAGTATGGGCTCAATGTTCAAAAACCCTCCTGGCGATTATGCTGGACGTTTGATAGATGAATCTGGTATCAAAGGTACTCGTGTCGGTCAAGCCGAAATCAGCCCCTTGCATGCTAATTTTTTCATCAATCATGGAGATGCTTCTGCGACAGACATTTACAAACTGATTGTGTTTGCACGGGATACTGTGTCTAAGAAATTTGATGTCAATCTTGAGTTGGAAATTGAGCTAGCTGGAGATTGGAATTTGGCTATTGGAAAATAGGTTTATGACAGATAAATTGAAAGTAGGCGTTATATTTGGCGGTCGTTCGGGAGAGCATGAAGTTTCCCTAATGTCGGCGCGTTCTGTCCTAGCTGCGCTCGATCTTGATAAGTATTTAGTCACTGAAATTGGTATCACCCATGATGGAACCTGGTTAGTAGGAGAGAATGTGTTGGACAGCTTTGTGAACGGCAAAACCGACCATCTTACCCCTGTGACCATGCTGCCTGATCCCAATCGCAGTGGTATCTACGCCATTCATTCGGATGATAAAGGCGAAACTATTCAGCATTTACAAGATTTTGATGTGCTTTTTCCAATATTACATGGGACCTTCGGCGAAGATGGTACCTTGCAAGGTATGCTCGAGATGGCTAATGCGGCTTATGTCGGAGCCGGGGTTTTGGGTGCCTCAGTTGGCATGGACAAGGGCGTCTTTAAGGCAGTCATGCAAGCCAACGATATTCCCGTGGTTGATGGAATCATCGTTTTACGTAGTGAATTTGAGACTGGAATGGATGCCATTCTGGACGATGCTGAAAAAATGTCCGAGTACCCAGTTTTTGTGAAACCTGCCAACATGGGTTCGTCTGTGGGAGTGAGCAAGTGTTCAAATCGCTCAGATCTGCTCGAAGGTTTGATGGATGCAGCGCGTTTTGATCGCCGAGTTTTGGTTGAACAAGGTATCAATGCTCGCGAAATTGAGCTGAGTGTTTTAGGGAATGATAACCCCCAGGCGTCTATCCCAGGTGAAATTCGGCCCGCGGCAGAGTTCTACTCATATGATGCCAAGTATCATGATAATCGCTCAGAGGCTTTTATTCCTGCAGAAATTCCCTCCGCAACGGCTGAAGAAATGCAACTTATCGCCGTAAAAGCATATCAAGCCATTGATTGCGCTGGAATGGCGCGGGTTGACTTTTTGTTAGACAAAGACAGTGGTGAGGTTTACCTCAACGAGGTCAACACTATTCCAGGGTTTACGCAGATCAGCATGTATCCCAAACTTTGGGAAGCCAGTGGATTGTCGTACCCTGAATTGGTTGATCGCTTGATCGAATTGGCTTTGGAACGACGCGCTGAGCGCGATCGCACCGAATGGCGCTATGAACGATAGGAGATGATGAAAAAGAAGCAGTCCAATACCCGGGCAGACCGTGTCCGGACGAAACGCCAAAATGGGAGTAAATCCTCTGCGCCCAAACGCCGTCGTAAGCAGAGTGATGCTGGGCGCGGGAATCCCCCAGTTATGGTGCGCGGGAACCGTGTGGATAATGCTGCAAAGCGCCCGAAGAAGAAAAAGAAACGCGTAAAACGACGCTATGATGTCGCTTTACCCACCCCAGGGGTTGAGGTGCGTTTGCCCGCCCTTCCCACAGTGCAATTTGGATGGCGACTACTTTCGTTCCTTTTGGTGTTGCTTCTTGGCGCTGCTCTATATTATGTGTTCAACTCGCCAACGTATCGGGTACATAATGTGCAAATTGATGGTCTTGCTCGATTCTCGACAGAAACGATCAGTCGTTCTATGCTCGTTCACAACGAACAAATTTTTTCGGTTGAACCAGAGAAATTAGAAGATCGAATTGTGGACACCTTTCCGGGAATTGTGTTTGCTTCCGTGCGAATAGGTTTTCCGGCTAGAGTAGAAGTAGAGATTGAAGAAAGAGAACCAATATTGATTTGGGAACAAGGTACAACCACGCAATGGGTAGATGCCCAGGGAATCTCATTCCCGCAGCGCGGGGAGGCAGATAATCTGGTTCGGGTAGTGGCAACAGCCTCACCCCCCGCACCGATAGTTTTGGAAGAAGAATCCACGGATGAGGGTATCAATGCCCTTCAGGTGCTCATGTTTCCAGAGACAGTGGAGTCAATTTTATCTTTGAGTGAACATGTTCCCGACGGGTCTCCGATAGTCTTCAACAATCCTCATGGATTTGGATGGCATGATCCACGAGGGTGGGTGGTGTATTTTGGAGTACAGACTGCGAGCGAAGAAATGGAGATGAAATTAGCCATGTATGACGCCGCAGTAAAACGATTGAAAGGAGAAGGAATAAAGCCAGCAATGATAAGTGTAGAGTACCTGCATGCACCTTATTATCGCCCGGAGCGTTGAAAATTATGGATGCGCCGATTATTGTTGGAATTGATGTAGGCACGACGAAAACCTGTACGCTGGTTGCTCGTATGGAGAACGAGCAGCAGGTGCGTATTCTTGGTGTGGGTATTGAGCCTTCAAAAGGGATGCGTAAAGGCTCAGTGGTCGATATGGATGCTGCTGGGAAAGCAATTGCGCGTTCGATCGAAAAGGCCGAACGAACTTCTGGGCTAGAGATTGAATCTGCTTTGGTGAGTATGTCTTGCACGGATGTATCATCAGAGAACAGTCAGGGTGTTGTGGGAATCTCAGGGCGAACGATCGATAACGAAGATGTGGTACGGGCTGTTGAGGCAGCTCGAGCGGTGACAATCCCTCACAACCGTGAATTGATCCATGTCATCCAACGTGGATTTGTGGTTGACGGCCAGGGAGGCATTCGCAATCCTGTGGGGATGCACGGCTATCGTTTAGAGGTTGAAACGCATGTGATCACAGCATCGGCGGCAGTTGTGGAAAATTTGCGGCAGGCTGTCGCGGCGGCAGGGGTAGGGGCCAGTCAATTTGTGCTCAACCCCCTGGCTTCTGCTGAAGTCGTGCTCTCGGATTCAGAGCGAGAGATGGGCGTTGTGGTCTGTGATATTGGCGGTGGGACAACCGATATGGCCATCTATATTGATGGCGATGTTTGGCACACCATGGTTCTGGGCGTTGGTGGAAACCATATTACATCCGATATCGCCCATGGGTTGCATTTGCCTGTCAACCATGCCGAGGAGATCAAACTCCAGCACGGGTTCGCACTTGAATCTCAAGTAAATGAAGAAGAGGCATTTTATATTCATCCGTTTGGTGAAGAGAATCCAGTAACAATCAACCGCCGAGAGTTGGCGCATATTATTGAAGCACGAGTTGAAGAGATTTTCAGCCTGGTAGTGCAAGAGATCAAACGCTCTGGTTATGATAGCTTACTCCCCGCTGGGATGGTGTTGACTGGAGGAGTCAGCGCCCTTCCTGGGATTCGACAATTGGCTAAAAAAGTGTTGGGTATGCCAGTGCAAGTTGCTCAGCCAAAGGATTTGATTGGTATGGTAGATCAATTGCACTCTCCTGCGTACGCCACTAGCGTTGGGCTATTGCGCTGGGCGGTGTTGATGAGCGAGTTTGTAAATACTTTCGAAGCTCACCGGCCTCGGCGTCCCCTTCCTGTGCAAATAGGCAGCGATATGGATTGGAAGAAAATGAAAGATTGGCTGCGGCGTTTATTGCCGTAATCGTTTATTTTAAGGTAAATAAAGTGTTTAGTTTTATGACGTTTGGTAAAATGGAGGAATCCTTGTGAAAGTGGCATTTTGCTGCGAAACAGAAGCATTAGTGAACGCAAAAGGTGCTTTTCAAGGGTGAATCGAGGAGGATTCAAAAATGCAAACAATGAATCAACCAGAATCATTTGCACGCATTAAAGTGGTTGGTGTTGGCGGTGGAGGCTGTAATGCCGTCGATCGAATGATCGAAGAGGGATTGCAGGGTGTTGAATTCATCGCTGTCAATACGGACGCTCAGGCATTGGCGCTATCGAAAGCGTCGATCCGTGTTCGGATTGGCGATAAGTTAACGCGCGGTCTTGGTTCAGGTGGTGACCCTGAAGTAGGGCGCAAGGCTGCAGAGGAGTCTGCTGAAGAGCTTTACAATGTGCTCAAGGGCTCCGATATGGTTTTTGTTACTGCTGGAATTGGTGGCGGTACAGGAACCGGCGCTTCCCCCGTGATTTCACAGATAGCTCGTGAGATTGGTGCTCTGACTATCGGTGTTGTTACTCGTCCGTTCACCTTCGAGGGCGCGCGCCGCAACAAATCTGCTGAAGCAGGTATCTCTGGTCTCAAGGAGCACGCTGATACGCTCATCGTGATCCCCAATGACCGCCTGCTGCAAATTGTAGATAAACGTTCTTCTTTGCAAGATGCGTTCAAGGTGGCTGACGATGTTCTGCGCCAGGGTATCCAGGGCATTTCAGAATTGATCACCATCCCTGGCTTGATCAACCTCGACTTCGCCGATGTACGCACGATCATGTCTGAAGGCGGAGCAGCATTGATGGCTGTGGGCACAGCCTCGGGCGACGAACGAGCTCGCGATGCCGCTGAGCAAGCCATCTCCAGCCAGCTGCTCGATATCACCATCGATGGTGCTCGCGGTATTCTCTTCAATGTGACCGGTGGTCCAGGACTGACCCTTTTCGAAGTCAACCAGGCCGCCGCAATCATCAAAGAAACCGCGCATCCCGATGTTAACTTAATCTTCGGCGCGGTGATCGACCCAGATATGGGTGAGAACTTACGCATTACGGTCATCGCTACTGGCTTCGAAAGAACGGGTATGCCGCGCAATATTATGGAGCGTGCTCTTCGACCTCGCGAGATTACACCAGCGAAAGACGAACACGGAGAATTTGCGCCGCGTACTCTAAATACAGAAGATTTAGATATCCCCACATTCCTACGAAATCGGGTCCGCTCTGATAAGTAGGTATTCACCAATTTATTGAATATTAGAGATATCTGGCCCTCCTCCCAGAAATTTCTAACTGTCTGTTTACCCCAGGCTCCCCGCGAATGCTTTCGGGCGGGGAGTTTGGGTTTAAGCATTCCGTTGGATATAGAATAACCTTGGAAATTGGCATCACGCTCGAAGGATTCCAATATTCTCCCGAGTCTTAAAGATTCAAATATTTTAAGGAATTAGTACTTTGGTTTGCTTGCACTTATAGATCAAGCGTGCTAAAATGTATTCCCGTAACCGCCACATGTATGGCTATTGTAACGTCATACCCCCATATATGGGGGTATGACCCGTGGAATTTCTATATGCTTTGTCCTTATTGTCAGAATGAACGTTCTCGTGTAATTGATACTACAAAAGATAAACGTGGTGGTGTTCGTCGTCGTCGAGAATGCCTGCACTGCGGCCAGAGATTTAGTTCTTATGAACGCCCTATTTTGGCAACCCCTCTGCTAATCAAAGAGGATGGCAACCGAGAAGTTTTTGAGCGCGAAAAATTGCTACGGGGTATTCATATATCGTGTGCCAAAAGACCTGTATCAGCGGCTGATATTGAGCGCTTAGCTGGGGAGATTGAGGCGTCATTACAAGCCTTGGGAAAGGCAGAAGTATCTTCGAGGGTTGTGGGGGATATGGTTATTGCCGGATTGAAAGAGTTAGACCACATCGCCTACATCCGTTACGCAATTGTTTATTTGGGGTTGGATGATCTGAAATCCATCCGCACTGTGATTGATCGATTGTTGGAAACGAATTAATCAGGTGAGAATATAGTTGGGGGGTCGAACGTGTAAGAGACCTTATCGTCAGAGGAGTGATTAATGGTTTTGAAAGCTGTGGACAAAATAAAATTGCCCCCCATACCGGATGATACCCAGCAGGTGGCATTGACGGATAATTCTTATCAGGTTTTCAAGCGACGCTATATGCGTCGAGACAGTGAGGGGCAGACAGTAGAAACAGTTGAGGGCACATTCTGGCGAGTAGCTTACCATATTGCCGAGGTCGAGAAGGAATGGGGCGAGGATACCTCTGCGGTGGCACGACAATTTTATGATTTACTTGCCGAAAAACGCTTCCTACCAAACTCTCCAACTTTCACGGGTGCAGGGACTCCCCTGGGGCAATTGGCAGCCTGTTTTGTGCTGCCGCTTAGTGACGATATGGGACGTTGGCATGACGGCATTTTTCAAACCCTGCGCAATGCTGCTCTGATCCAACAAACCGGGGGTGGGAATGGCTTTTCTTTTTCGCGTTTGCGCCCCGCAGGAGCGATCATAAAAACATCTTCAGGTAGAGCGACTGGTCCGGTAGGTTTCTTGAGTGTTTATGACAAGGCCTTTGGCGAGATCGCTCAGGGTGGAACTCGCCGCGGTGCCAACATGGCCGTGTTGCGCGTAGATCATCCCGATATTGATGAATTTATCAATTGCAAGACAGATGAGAACGCCATCACGAATTTCAACATCTCAGTGGGCATTACAGACGCTTTCATGCAGGCTGTAGAGAGTGATGAATTATGGGATCTTCGTTTCCCAGATGTCGATCATCCTGATTATCGTAAGTATAGCGGCACCATTGAACAGGCCGAAGCGGCTGGTATCCCCATCAAAACTTACAATCGGGTTCGGGCACGCGAATTGTTCGACAAGATCGTCTCACAGGCGCATCACAATGGTGAACCGGGTGTCCTCTTCTTGGACGCTGCTAATAGAGCAAACCCTGTTCCGCAGTTATACAATTTAGAAGCCACTAACCCTTGCGGCGAACAATTCCTGGGTCCTTACGAGAACTGCTGTCTGGGATCGGTTAATTTGGCCCAACACCTAGGGCCAGATGGCTCGGTCGATTGGTTGAAGTTGCGGACTACTGTTGAGTTATCAACTCGCTTTTTGGATAACGTGGTCGATGCCAATGCCTATGTCCCAAATGTGCCGGAATTACGCGAAGCCGCTCTCAACGCCCGTCGGATTGGGTTGGGTATCATGGGGCTAGGCGATTTGATGTACCATGCTTGCATCCGCTATGGATCACCGGAAGGTCAGGAATTTGCTGCTCAGGTGATGGAATTTGTTCGTTACTATGCCATGCGAACTAGCATTGAGTTGGCAAAAACTCGCGGCGCTTTCCCCGCAATTTCTGGGAGTATTTATGATCCAGACGATCTGACCTGGGAACCGCCGAAATCAATCGTGGAATACCAGCAAAATTGGGATCGACCTGAGTTGGATTGGGAAGAATTAGTTGAAGGAATCCGCAAACATGGAATCCGCAATGCAGCCCAGACGACAATCGCTCCCACGGGCACCATCGCCACCGTAGCTGGATGCGAAGGATATGGCTGCGAGCCGGTTTTTGCGCTGGCATATATCCGCCATGTTGATGACAATGGTAAGGATTTGAAACTTACATATACCAGCCCACTTTTTGAGAAGGCTCTGATCGAAGCAGGTTTGGAAGAAGATGAACGGCAACGACTAATTGTGCAAGTATTGGAAAGCGGAACATGCCAGAGTATCGAGATGGTACCAGAGCATTTGCGTGACACATTTGTTGTTTCTCAAGATGTCGCGGCTGTCGAGCATGTGCGTATGCAAGCTGCCCTACAAGCATTTGTGGACAATAGCCTCTCTAAGACGATCAACTTCCCTGAAGATGCCATGGAAGAAGATGTTGCAACGGCTTACAAGCTGGCTTGGGAGTCAGGTTGCAAAGGAATAACAGTTTATGTTACCGGTTCTCGTCAAAAGGTTGTTCTAGAGACAAAGATTACAGCCAAAGAGAAGGAAAATGGTAGCGCTGCTCTCATACCCGATGCAACCCAGTTGACGATTTGGCACCAAACTAAAAAACCGCGCCCGCGCCGATTGAGGGGGTATACCTATAACGTCAACACTCCATTAGGTAAGGCTTTCGTTACCGTTAATGAAAACGGCGGAGAACAGCCCTTCGAGGTTTTCATTAATACAGCTAAAGCCGGTTCAGACACAGCCGCGGTCTCTGAAGCGATTGGTCGATTGCTTTCGTACACGCTGCGAATAGCTTCACCTATTGAACCGCGCGAACGTCTGCAGGAGATCGTGCTGCAGCTCTCTGGGATTGGTGGGGGTCGTCCATTAGGGTTTGGCCCTAACCGGGTGCGCTCACTGCCCGATGGAATCTCTCAAGCGCTGAGAGAGTACCTGGAGAACTCTCTTGATGAGTATGCCTGGCGAGAAGCCGAAAATGGTAATGGTCAAGAACCTGCCGAATCTCTTCAACGTTCCTTAAAAATCGGAGATCTGTGTCCTGATTGCGGGGAGGCGGCATTGGTCAATGAGGAGGGCTGCAGGAAATGTTACGCCTGCGGACATAGTGAATGCTAATCAGTAAATCTGTGCTGCATTCAAATGGATTGCGCCGCAGTTATATTCTCTTGTAGAGCTTTCTGAAATTCCCTATCAAAGTTATTTGGATAAATCTGCATCTTTTGGTATTATTTCAATGAGGAATTTATTTTTTTTATTCTAGAACCAATATTTATATAATTGTACTAAGTGGGGTACGTTTCTTAGTGTTCGAATCAATGAACAACCAAGTTTTTCTATATCTTCTTCCTAACCTTGTTGCGATAATTGCATCACTTGGAGTTTTTATTTATACCTGGGGCCGTCGCGACGAAATCAACGCGTCTGAATTTTCTTTATATGCACTCTCAAGTTTTTTGTTCGCCTTGTTCAATACACTAGAACTCCTCAATAGTTCAATTGAAAGAAAAATTCTTTTGGGAAAGTTGCAGTTCGTGATGACGCTATTTGGCCCATTAGCGTTTTTAAATTTTTCGATTGTATTCACACGAAGTCAGTTAAATAAGCCAAAAAGAGCTTGGACGTTGTTAATTGGCTTGGCAAGTTTATTTGTTTTGCTACTCTTTTCAGATAATTATCATCATTTAATATATCCAAAAGAGTCACTATCTCCGACAGAACCTTTCTCTACTTTGAATTATGAGTTCACGACTGTTGCTTGGTTAATCATTTATTATGGTTCCGGAGTAGGCATATGGGGTTTATTGCTCTTGATATCTGCTTTGATTCATGCTCGCAAACCATTTCGATCTCAGATTATTGCAATTATCGTAAGTGTGATGATGCCGTTGATTGGAATCGGGCTTGTATTGACCGGGATACCACTACTAATACAGATTGATATTTCACATTTTGCTTCGGCATTAAGCAGTATTATCATTGCATTTGCATTATTCCGTTATCGTTTATTTGATATAGTGCCTGTAGCCCGCGATATATTGATCGAGAAAATGCAAGATATTGTTCTCGTATTTGATAATCAAACGCGCATCTTAGATGCTAATCCCGCAGCGCTGACATTCTTGAATTTAAGCGAGGATGAGATCATAGGAAAAACAGCTGTCGATGTTATTCCAAATTGGGAAAATCTCGAACAGCAATATTCCAAATCATCTGAAAATTCGCTTGAATTGGTAATTGGAGAGGGGGCGGCGCAGCAAGATTTTTCTATACTGCTTACAGAATTATTTGATGAAAAAGGTAAAAATGCAGGTCAATTAGCGATTGCTCGAAATATTACCGAAAAAAAACTCGCTGAGAAAAAGATCAATGATTATTACGAAAAGTTAATATTTCTAAACCGAGAGCTTGAAGACGCAAATAAGGAGCTTCTTGTGCTCGATCAGATTAAGGATGAGTTTGTGGCTAATGTTTCTCACGAACTTCGGTCACCAATGACTAGTATTCGATTATTTCATGAAATTATCGAACTCCAGCCTGAACGAGCTAGCGAGTTCATGGAAACACTATCTCGTGAATCTGACCGATTGGCAGATTTGATTGAAAGTATATTAGCCTTATCCCGCATTGATCAGGGAATATTCAAACTTAAGAAGAGTAACTTTGACCTCGGAAAGCTTATTGAAGAATATGTGACCGACCGGGATTCCTTGGCTAAAAATAAGGATTTGTCCCTAAGTTTAGCAAGTGAAGCTAAAACAATTTCAGTACGAGCCGATCGTAAACGAATTGGACAGGTTCTCAGCATTCTTCTCACCAATGCAATCAACTACACATCTGAGAGTGGAGAAGTGCAGGTTCATCTAACGGACAAAAGCCATAATGACGAACAATGGGTTGGTTTTAGTGTAAAGGATTCAGGGTTGGGGGTTTCTTTGCGAGATCAAAAAAAAATCTTCTCCCGTTTTTTTAGAGGGAGTGTTGGTCATAAATCAGGGATTTCAGGTACCGGACTTGGGTTAGCAATTGCAAAGGAAATTGTCGGTCTTCATGGGGGCAAGATTACAGTGGAGAGCCAAGGGATACCTGGTGAAGGGGCGACTTTTAGCGTCTGGCTTCCTCTTGAAAATGGGCTCGAAGGTGTGTAAATTTATCAAATTCTTTGGTACACTAAAAAAGCCAAATCACCATTCAATTTTTATCTGGAGGTAAATAGTTATGTTATCTAAAACGGTTTTCTCATCAGAATTTTTTCAAACGGCTGGGTTGCCCGATTGGGTCTGGGTAGTGATAATATTCTTGATTATTTTGCTCGTTTTCTTGGCAGCCTATTGGAATTCAAAGAAAAGCGGCGATGATGTGGTAGTTCATGCAGCCGAAGATGTCCTTGTTGAACATGATGATCTCTCCAAGATCGAAGGTATTGGACCCAAGATTGCTAGCGTATTCAATGCCGCGGGCATCACAAGCTTTGCCCAACTTGCTGGATTTGATGTCGAGAAAATGCAACAAATCCTCGACGATGCTGGCATTCGCCTGGGTAATCCCTCAACTTGGGCAGAGCAAGCCAAACTGGCTGCCGAAGGGGATTGGGGCGCCCTGCAGAAGTTACAGGATGAGCTTCAAGGCGGTCGTCGGGAATAGCTTCCTCTCGGCATTCTCTGACTTGGACCGGTGTTTAAGCGCCGGTCTTTTTTTGTGCAGTATAATCTCAACTTGAAAAATGACTTCATTTTAAAATTGGGAGGGCCTTCATGTCAAATGCTACGATTGAACTTCTTCACAAGCATGGCTCAGTGAGGAACTACAAAGTTGACCCAGTACTTAAGCAAATGGTCGAAACGATTGTCGCCGCGGGGCAGCGAGCGTCGACATCTTCGAATATGCAGATGTACAGCGTTGTTGCTACCTCAGACCAAGACAAACGAAACCGCTTGATGGAGTTATGTGGCGGGCAGAAACAAATTGGGTTGGCACCTGTTTTCTTGGCATGGTGTGCAGACCTCAGCCGGATAGCGCGCATTTGTGAAATGCAAGGCTACGATAACGAATCAGGGTATTTGGAGAACTTCGTGCTCTCGGTTGTAGATGTTTCCATCATGATGCAAAATGCCGCCATAGCAGCTGAATCTCTTGGGCTGGGAATGTGCTATATTGGAGCAATTCGTAATAATCCGCAGGAGGTGATTGATTTATTCGACCTGCCTAATTTGGTTTTTCCCGTGAGCGGTATGACTCTAGGTTGGCCTGAAAAAGATCCGCCCATCCGCCCGCGATTGCCATTGGATGCTGTACTTCATTGGGATGTTTATAACAAGGATGATGAACAGCATCTAAAAGCCTATGACCAAGAAATGATCGCAACGGGAATATATAAAGGACGTCAAGTATCTGGAGGCGATGACAAGCCTGAAGCTGTTTATGGTTGGACAGAACACACTGCACGCCGCGCATCAAAAATTCTTCGTCCACATCTCAGAGAAGTATTACAAAAAGCTGGTTTTGCAATGAAGTGAGAAGCAATTGATGGATTTCCGTCGAATAGAAGAAGCTGCTCTAAATGCCTGGCCAGCAGTGAGCCAAATTACTTATGATGGTTGGGTCTTAAGGTTTGCAAATGGGTATACCAAGCGAGCGAACTCGGTTAATCCAATCTACCCTGCAAAAATCGAGATG
>JACKQG010000764.1_pt1 | contig 45892 bp, 39 predicted proteins | sample 8237621 | NCBI WGS metagenome assembly JACKQG01 (sample SAMN15677084, study PRJNA649215) | marine metagenome | biome: marine; feature: Black Sea; material: saline water; isolation source: suspended particulate matter (SPM) from the Black Sea western gyre | collected 2013-06-09/2013-06-10 | depth... | reverse complement strand
TCACTGGCGATGTGTTGCCTGAGTTTAACGAAGAACTTGAGGGGCAGAAGAATGAGTTGATTGGGCAGAAATTCCAACAACGCCACAGGTTGCTGCTGCGTATCAGGTTGGAGGAATTGTATAAAAACGGGGGCTATGCTGATGTGGCCATACAGACCAGTGAGGAGAAAGAAAAAGAAAGTGGGGCCGTTCATCTGCAGGCAGATATTATAAGCGGTACTCTGGTTGCAATTCATGACATTACCGTATCTGGTCTCAGCCGCACCCAAGAGACATTTGTGTACAAGAAGTTGAAGTTTCAGGCTGGGGAACCATACAGCCAGGCGAAAGTCCGTGAAAGTTTTTCTTCACTTTACGAAACAGGCCTGTTTCAGTCCGTAAACATTGAGCTTGAAAAAGGTCCCCAGCTCCAGAGTCGGAGCATGAGTGTCGATATTAAGGAAAAACGCAACCGTGAGCTCTTTGTGGAGCCGGGATGGGGGTCATATGAATTGCTGCGCTTGAGTGCCGGTTATCGAGACTGGAATCTTTTTGGTAATGGCCATCGCTATCGTTTGCAGACCGGTGTTTCCGTGAAAGGACGAAGCGTAGAAATGGCTTTTACTGAACCCAGGCTGCTGGGAACCGATATCGAGATGGATTTTCCAATCCATTACCGTTACAGGGAGGAGCCAACTTTTACAACGGAAAATACCGGGTTTGCTGTTTATTTGTCTAAGAAATTTCCAAGAAATATTCAGATCACCGGTGGCTACAAGACAGACATAAGCAACACCACTAATATTGATGTGGCTGAAAGCGCCAGCGGGACAGAAGACAGCTATACAACAGCCATTATGACCATGCAGTTGGTAAGAGATACACGGGATGATTATTTTTTCCCCACCAAAGGGTATCGTGGGTTTGCCTCGGTGGATATTGCCAGTCCGCTGGTGGGCAGCACTCTCTCATTCTACAGGCTGAAGGCCGGAGCTCGAGTTTTTCGGCCCACAGGAAAATCCTCGGTCCTTGGAATGCGTTATGCCGCAGGTATTATTCTTCCTGTTGGCGATCAGGAAGGTATTCCTGTGGGAGAGCGGTTTTATAACGGCGGGGAAAATTCTGTGCGCAGCTTTAAGGAATCGGATTTGGGCCCCCTTGATACTGCCAACCAGCCTCTCGGTGGTGCTGCCTACAATGTATTCACTCTTGAATGGCGGTATAAATTTTCAGATGCCATTGCTACTTCTTTTTTTGTTGATACCGGAAATGTCGCACCCAATGGCGGCCAGCAGTTGGAGTCCTTGATGGCCGGGTCGAAGAAAGAGCTTATTGACGCAACCCTGCAGGATTTTTTCAGGGATATGAAGATCGGAATAGGAGCCGGGGTGCAGTATCTCCTACCTGTAGGGCCTGCCAGACTGGATCTGGCTTTTAATCCAAATGCCGATAAAGAAACTGATGAGGACGAATATGTGATCCATTTCAGTATCGGTATGGCTTTCTAAGCTGGCAGAATAGAAAAATAAAGAATGTTCACCTAAACTTCTAAGCGTTTAACTGCTTTTCGAAAAAAAATCACACAGGTAGATACAGTCAGAAGGAGGGCAAAAAAAGCCCATGCCGCGGTCCAGGCAATATTCTCAGGGCTTATTGGCAAACCGCGCAGCCACTGTTTCATGATACGGTAGATCGGAAGTGCCCCTGAAAAGATAACGACGAAAAGGACGGTCATGGATGTGAACAGGTAGAGGATGGCACCCATTCCACCCAGGGCCGCCGCCTTGTTTTCTTCCTTGAAATCAGTATAGAGAGCCCCGAATGAAATAGCCAGGCTGACAACAGTCCAGGTTGCAAGTAGTGATATCCCGATGCTGAACCACCACATCGGGCCTGTGATGTGGAGCAGGTGGTCGGAGACAATAACGAGAAACAGTGAGAAGACAGTAAAAGGAACGGCATAAAAGACACATTTGCTGAGCAGGTAACTTCTGACAGCGAGAGGAGCCGATAGAATCATTGCGAACGCTCCTCCTTCAGAGCCAACGGCCGGATAAACGAATCGTGCAGACAGAGAAGTGACCATAAAACCAACAAGCCCAATGTTCAGGAACGAAACCACATTGGCAACATACTCTTCCTGGATCGGGGAGCGGTCAACAGGGAGCACTTTGAAGTTATATAGGTAAACCACCACTAATGCGCCAATCATGAAAAGCTGGGACCATTCCGTTGAATCCCTGAGGAAAATCTTGGTCTCCTTGATCCAGATCCACCGCCATATTCCCCTTTTATAATAGCGGGACACTCCGAAACGGATATGACCGCCGAAAGATTCCTGGGATTTATTGAAGCCCGAGAAAAAGAATCGTTTCATGGCCCATTGTCCGGCAAGGTATAAGGTTGGAACCGTCCAGATGATGAGACCGAGCAGCAGCCAGTCCACCTCCCGGTCCAGCAGATAGGTGGAAAGCAAGTTGGCAGACCATGCAGCAGGAACAAGGGGTCCGGCTGGTGTTGAAATAGCGGAAAGATATTCAACAAAATGGCCGTATTTTTCAGGGTTGACCAGTTCTTCAGGGCGCAGCATACGGAACATAAGGTATATAAGCAGTCCGAAGCACAGGGAGAGATAGATGATGATATCCTTTGTCCGGCGGGCAGGGAAGAGATTGACCAGGACAATGGTTATGGCCATTGCAATGCCAGTTCCTGTAAAGGCCGTTGCCACAACAGTGCAGAGCATGAGGGGCCAGTAGAGAGGCCCGGCATTAAATACCTGGCCGTAGGCTCCAAAAACCGGGATGGAAAAGATGACCATCATCCAGGATGTATAGACAGTGGTGGTCAGGTAGCGCATGAAATAAAGTTCCTGTGGCGGAACAGGGGCACTGAGAATAATTTCATTGTCCTGTGATAAAAATAGGGTGGATACAGCTGAAACCATGGCTGAGAATACCAGCATGGCAAACATGACAATCCATGCCATCTGGAAAATTTTGAGGCTGAGGATAATGCCAAGTTCATTCTGGCTGTGGAAGTAGTGGACCACTTTGACAGTGAGGAAATAACAGCCGAGACAGAGAGTAATGGCAAAAAGGAGGAGGCTCGTTGTTCGTGTCGGGAATCTGCCGGCAGGGAAAAAACGATTCCTGTTTGACAGCAAAAAAGGGCTTAGGAGTGTCCGTTTCATTGTGTTAAATTATTAATTGTGACAGGCATGCAAAAAGTCATTCTTTAACGTAAAGACACAGAGTTGCAAAGGTAACTTGTTGTTTTTGTAAAATGTTTTCTTTGGGTCTTAGCGCCTTTGCGTTATGTTTTTTAGTTCCCGCAATTGTTTAATTTTACAGGATACCCATTAAAAGTCATTATCAAAAATGGAAGAGTTTTATATCAGCCAGGGATATCCGGCATTATTTGTCTTGAGTTTCCTGGCGTCAACTATAATCCCCCTGGGATCCGAGTGGCTCCTGGCGGCACTTGTGGCATCCGGGTTCAATCCAGCGGCTTCAGTTGCTGTTGCCACCCTTGGCAATACCCTGGGAGCTGTTACCACCTACGCCATAGGTGTGTATGGCAGTCCTGTGTTGATGGAGAGAGTGCTGAGGGTGAGTGAGGAGTCCCGGAAAAAGGCAGAGAGGTTTTACGGCAGGTATGGGCTGTGGTCGTTATTGTTTTCCTGGCTGCCTGTTGTGGGAGATCCTCTGTGTCTCGTTGGAGGGGTTTTGAAGATCCGCTTTATACTTTTTCTCCTCCTGGTGTTCACCGGGAAGCTGGCACGATATGCGGTCATAAGCCTCCTTGCCGTCAAGATCTCAGGTGTGTAGTCTGTCCCACTGTCCCCAGTTACTCTTTTTCATCGAGGGCTGTTCTGACAATGGCGGCAAGTTCTTCGGCTTTGAATGGTTTTTGTATATATTTGATTCCTATTCCGCAGGCTTTTTCTGGTGAAATCATAGAACTGTAGCCTGTACAGAGGATAATGGGCATGGCCGGTTTTATTTTCAGGACATTCTGGGCCAGTTCCACTCCGGAAATGTCTGGCATGGTCTGGTCAGTAATGAGCAGATCAAATTTGTCTGGATATTTTTCGATTTCCTGAAGTGCTTCCCGGCTTCGGGTTGTTTTTGTGACTGAGTATCCCAGGGCCAGCAGCACCGCTTCAAGCATATCGACAATGGTTGCTTCGTCATCAACAACAAGAATGTGTGCATCACCGTTATTGATTGGAAGTTTTTTTTTCAGCTTTTCCTCGGAAATCGGGTTGGGAGTTTCCAGGGCAGGTATGTGTACATGGAAAGATGAACCTTTTCCTGGCTCACTTTCTACATTGATAAAGCCATTGAGTCCTTTAACGATTCCATCAATAACAGACAATCCGAGACCGGTGCCTTTCCCAAATTTTTTCTTTGTGAAATAGGGCTCAAAAACCCGTTCAATCGTGGCCTTATCCATACCGTGACCGGTGTCGCTGACAGACAGAACTATGAAAGGGCCGGATGGGGCGGAGGCATTATCATGTGTCTCTACGTCCCTGCGATGTAATTCGACCGTGAGGGTGCCTTTCTGGTCTTCCATGGAATGCAGGGCATTTGTGCAGAGATTCATGCAGATCTGATGGATTTTTGTCGGATCAGCAAGGATGTGTCCGCTTTGCGGATCGATGTTCTGTTTGATGTTAATTGACGCAGGAATTGAGGAGCGCAGCATTTTTAATGTTTCTTTGATAAGAAGATGCGGTGTGATAGCCTGCAGGTCCTGATCATCTTTACGGCTGAAGGTAAGAATCTGATTGACCAGGTCGCTGGCTCTTTTCCCTGACTGAATCACTTGGTCAATATGGGCAACAGCTTTGTTTTCTGAAGGAAGAACGAGTTTGGCGAGTTCTGAGTAGCCGATAATTGCCGAAAGAATATTGTTGAAGTCATGGGCAATACCTCCGGCCAGGGTGCCGATGGCTTCCATTTTCATGTTCTGTTGAAGCTGCTGTTCCAAGCGTTTGCGCTGGGTGATATCCCTGACGGTTTCAATCCCGCCTATAATCGAGCCGGAACTGTCTTTTATGGGACTTGCGGAAACCTCGATGTAGATTGTTCCATTGCTGGTCTCTGCTTTGGTTTCTCGGCGGTGTATTTCACCATCTGCATAACATTGTTCCAGCAGGCATCCTTCGCAAATAGAGTCTTTTCCCTGGTAGGCCTTGTAGCAATACTCTCCTGTGTGGTCCCCCTGTTTTTGTTTGTGAATTTCATTTTGATAGATAATTCTGAAATCCTTATCCTGCAGAGTTACACCGTCTCCAAGGGCGGCGAGAACCGCTTCGAGTTTGTTTTTTTCTTTGCACAGGTTTTCTTCAGTCTTCTGGCGTTCAATACTTTCAGTGGTTAATTTGTTATTTGTTTCTTGAAGAGATCTGGTTCTTTCTTTGACCTGAAGTTCCAGCGATGACAGAGCATCCTTGATATCTTTTTCAAGTTCTTTTCTTTTCGATATGTCACGAATAATACCTAAAAAGCCGAGGAAACGTCCTTCCTCATCATTGATAATTGTGCCAACTGTTTCACTCTGAAAAACCTCACCGTTCTTTTTACGGTAGGGGACCTCGAAAGGCTTGAGCTTTTCTTCTGCACTCAGATTGAAACGGATACGCCCTTGTTCCTCATAGGCTTCTTCACTAATGTAAAAGAACTTTGTGTGTTTCCCTTTGACTTCTTCAAAAGAATATTCAAAAAGGTCTGTAAAAGCAGAATTGACTTTTACAATACATCTCTCTTTGTCCGTGAGGATAACAGCGTCAGGAATGGCTCTGAAAATCAGATCGAAGTGGGAAATTATCTGTTGGGAGAGAAAATTGTCTCCTGGTGCTTCATGAGTGGTCATTGTCTATGTTCAAATGTTTTTATGTTGAGAGAATGCAATTTTATGTCATGTGGGGTTGAAATCAGATCCATAATGATGAATTTTTATTACCCCGGGAGATTAATAACCATCATATCACCGTGTGGCATTGATTTGCAAATACTTAAAAAGAAGACGAAAGATGAATATGGGCGAGGGAATGACTTTTCCGCTGGGACTTGCTGATGGAACTGGGGTTGTGAAGGAAGAACAGGTGGCTCAACCTGCTGTTGTTTGAGCCACCTGTTTTGAGGGCGTGTATAGCTTCTTACGGATTAACGTATGTATCTTCGATCTGTGTGCCGTTTTTATCAAGTACGCGGACATGGACTGCACCTTTGTAATTGAGGCCCCAGACAGGGGTCGCCTCGACGGTGTTGCCCTCGCATGATTTGGTGACAATTCTCATGGTTGTACGAGCGTCACTGACAGCTTCAGCGATAACTGCTTCACAGGGGTTTTGCTGGGATTGCTCTGTAGCTTCTGCGGCGGCAGGGTCGATAGCTGCTTTTTGCTGATCAGAGGATTTCCCGGCACAGCCTGAGAAGAGGAAAATGGAAAAAATCAAAATACTGGATAATAACACTCTGGCGAACATACTCTTACTCCTTTACGCTTTGAAAATTAATATCATTTTGTCATTTGTGACGTCTTTATGAACGAATATATATGGTGATATGCCTTCCCTATCTACCATGGTTTGCATGCTGTTGCTATCCCTGATTTGTAGAAAGTCAGCTTCGCAGGGCGTTGACAACATCCTGGACTTCATAGGCCCCTGTCAGTTCCAGGAAAACATCTTCCAGGTCAGAGCCTTCCATTTTAGCCTCTTTGCGAAGTGTGTCAACGGTTCCAAGTGATTTGAGTCGCCCTTTGAGGATAATTCCGATTCTGTTGCACAGTTCTTCAGCAATTTCCAGGGAATGGGTGGAAAGAAAAATCGTCTTTCCGCTGCGGGCATGCTGTTTGAACAGTTCCTTGACGATTCTGGCACTTTTAGGATCAAGGCCGACCATAGGTTCATCGACGATTATGAGAGGGGAATCAAGCATGAACACGGAGGTCATGATCAGTTTCTGACGCATCCCGTGGGAGTAACTTTCGATGAGGTGATCCTGCCAGTCTGTCAGGTCAAAAAGCTCGAGATACCGTTGGCATTTTTCAAATTCTTCCCCGGAAAGATGATAGAGGCTGGCAATAAACTGAAGAAGTTCCCGGCCTGTCAGTTTTTCGTAGAGATAGGGCCTGTCTGGGATATAGCCGGTTATCTTTTTGCAGACCAGTGGGTCTTTTGCCAGATTGTGGCCGCCTATTGTAATCGAACCGCTGTCCGGTTTGAGAAGTCCTGCCATCATTTTTATGGTGGTGGTTTTACCGGCGCCGTTGGGGCCAAGAAAACCGAAAATTTCGCCTTTTTCAATGGTAAGGGAGATATCCTCAACGGCCTTGAAATCGCTGAAGTTTTTTGAAAGATGCGTCACCTCGAGGGCGGGCTGTCCTTCTGGTTTTCTTTCAGGTTCCGGCATTAGTCTTTCCTCTGCATATTTATATTAACCAGTTCAATTCCCAGGTTTCCCAGAAGGCTTATAATTTTTGTCTGATCACGGATGCCTCCTTCGATAAACTTGATATGGGAAAGATCGGCGGGGATCTGGTTCTTTGTTGTGTCTATACTGAGCCATGTATCAGAAATACAGACTTCATTCCAGGCATGATAGTAAAATTTGCCGGCGTGATACATGACGCCGGAAGCTATTCGTGTTGGTATCCCACTGTTTCTTGCGAGGGAAGCAAAAAGAACCGCATGTTCATTGCAGTCGCCTTTTTTCGATTTGAGAGTGCTGAGCGCATCCGGTATGGAAATCACAGGCTGTTTGTCGATATGTGTGTAGAGCCAGGTGCTGATTGCCCTGACCTTGTCTGTTGAGGAAACCTGATCCCTGGTCAGTTGTTCCGCCAGTGCAGCTATTTCCTGATTGTTTGTCTGGATAAATGGAGTGGCTTTAAGATTGTTTTGCTGGTCGCGGCAGAAATCCCCTTCAGGAATTGTTTCCCTGGTCACAGTCAACAGTGAATCCTGGAAGATTTGACGGTCTCCGTTAAGGTCAAAGCTGGAGCCTTCCGGCAGCGTCAATCTGAAGGTAATTGTCGATGCCTTGTCAAGGTCGGGGATGTCTCCGGCAAAAGGAACGGCAACTGCGCCGAGGATTTCCTCGCCTTTGCCGGTAATATCACGGGCCTTGAATTCAGGCTCGGCCAGGAAGATGAATCCGGCAGGGGATTCTTCTTTGATGACTTTACCCTGATCATCCAGCCAGCTGTTTATTCTGATACCTGCATAGCTTTCGATAAAACGATGAAGGGATAAGACCCTGTTGTGGATTAATACCTTCTCTTTCCCCCGATATTCCATGGTGGTTTCTTTGCCGGACAGGGTGATTGGATCAAAGAAGGGAATTCGAATTTTGTCACCGGGTTTAAGGTCCTGTTTCAGGAGGTAGCCCCGTTGGTTTACCGGAAGAATGGGTGGGGCTTTCAGAGTGATGGAGGCGGAGGTGTCTTCCTTGCCGGTTGAAAGGGAATAATGGACAGAATTCCCTTCAATGGTCCCTTTTACGTTCATTTGGTAGAAGGTTGAACCCAGCTCAAAAGAAAAGGACTGCAGGAGATAATCAGCCGATAAGTCAGCCTCGAGGTTCATGTCTACAGGATGGCTTTGCCCTAGTATATTGAGAAGAAGATGGGAGTTCTGGAGAAGCCTGATGGAGCCATTTTCACGGGGGCTATACCTGTTCTGGACATACCCTATTCGTTCACCCTGGAAGTAAACGCCAAGATAACTCTCTTCCCTGGAAAGTGTGAGAACCTGTTTTTCGTGGAGATTGATTTTTTTGACGAAGTAGTCGCGCTGGAGGAGAGCCGCGAAAAGGGCGACCCAGATGATGACAATAAGGAGAACGGCTATGCGGGGAAAGGTCATATCCCTATAACGCTAATTACTTTCAGGTAAAAAAAACTGCAGAGACCTGAGAATCAGTTGCTGATTTCCGGTCTCTGCAGGAGAGTGTTGACGCTGGTTTTTACCCTTTGAACTCGGCAATCAGGCCGGTGATGGAAGCCTTTGCATCGCCAAAGTACATGCGGGTATTGTCATTAAAGAACAGGGCATTCTCGATACCGGCAAAACCGGGATTCATGGAACGCTTGAGGACAATAACCGTTTTGGCGCGATGGACTTCAATAATGGGCATACCGTAGATCGGGCTTGACTCGTCATCAAGGGCCGCCGGGTTTACGACATCGTTGGCACCGATGACAACGGCAACATCAACGGTTTCCATATTGGGATTGATTTCATCCATTTCAATAAGCTGGTCATAGGGAACATTGGCCTCTGCCAGCAGGACATTCATGTGGCCGGGCATACGGCCGGCAACAGGATGGATGGCGTATTGAACATCGGTTCCATTCGCTTCAAGGATTTCTCCAAGCTCTCGCACCTGATGCTGGGCCTGAGCAACAGCAAGACCATATCCGGGAACAAAAGCAACAGAGTCGGCAGCTTCAAGGATGTAGTAGACGTCTTCCTGGCTGGCTGGTTTGATCTCGCCTTGTTGGGCGCCTTTCCCTGCAGCAGCTGTCTTGGTAGAACCGAAACCGCTGAAGAGAACATTGGCAAGAGATCTGTTCATCGCCTTGCACATGATCTTGGTGAGAATAATACCACTGGCTCCAACCAGGGCGCCGGCAACTATAAGAATATTGTTGTGGATGACAAAACCGGCGGCACAGGCGGCAAGGCCGGAATAACTGTTCAGCAGGGCAATGACAACGGGCATGTCTGCGCCGCCGATGGGAATAACTGACAGGACACCGAAAATCAGAGCGATGACGATCAGCAGTATGAAATAGCCGTTTCCTGCGCCGGAGTTGAGAACAAAAAGTACGCCAAGGATTACGGTAGTAATAAGGATGAGACTGTTGACAATGTGCTGTCCGGCAAAAAGATAAGGTTTGCCGGAGATCTTTTCACTCAGTTTTCCATAGGCAATCATACTTCCGGAAAAGGTCATGCCGCCGATGAAAACAGAAAGGATGAGAACAAAGGCGGTAAAAGCAGGCGCACTCTCGAGGCCCTGATATTTGCCGCTGTATTCAAACCAGGCGAGCAGCAGACTTGCCGCACCACCGAAGCCGTTAAATATGGCGACCATTTCCGGCATGGCAGTCATGGCAACCAGGCGTGCAGCTGCCAGACCAATACCACCGCCGACAGCCATGCCGAGGAGTATCCATTTGTAATCAATTCCCTGGGAAACAAGGGCAGCACAGATCGCCAGCAACATACCGATGGCGGAAATCATATTTCCTTTTCTGGCAGTGGCTGGTGAGCTCAACATCTTTAGGCCTAAAATAAACATAACAGTCGAGATGATGTAGCTGAAATTGATGAGAAGATTGAGATCCATTATTTACCCCCCTCTTTTTTCTTGAACATGCCGAGCATCCTGTCTGTGACGACATAGCCGCCGACAACATTGATTGTTGCCAGAATAACAGCGCCAGTGCCGAGGATAATTCCCAGGGTGTTCTGGTTCAACTGAAGAGAGGCTATGGCGCCAACCAGGGTGATCCCGGAAATGGCGTTGGAGCCTGACATCAGGGGGGTGTGCAGTGTAGAAGGTACTTTTGATATCAGTTCAAATCCCAAAAATATTGCCAGGACCAGAACAAATGTAAGAAATACTGGAGTCATATTATCCTCACTTTACAATACTTTTATAGGTTTCACTGAAGATCTGCCCGTTATGAGTCATGAGGCAGCCTTTGATGATTTCGTCTTCCAGGTCGAGGTTGAATACTTTCTCCTCTTTATCCCAGAAATGCATGACGTAGTTGGTGATATTTGCTGAGTACATCTGGCTGGCGTGGATTGCCACCTCACCAGGGAGGTTGCCAAGGCCGATAATGGAGACACCGTTTACATCGGCAACTTTATCCAGTTCGGATCCTTCAACATTGCCGCCGGATTCAACAGCCATGTCAACAATAACACTGCCCGGCCGCATCTGTTTCACCATGTCAGCTGTAACAATAACAGGGGCTTTCCTGCCGAACAGCTGGGCAGTGGTGATAACAACGTCTGCCAGGGAGCAATGTTTGGCCATGCCTTCCTGCTGTTTTTTGATCTGCTCAGGGGTCAGCGCCATGGCGTAGCCGTCTTTTGTCTGGCCTGTCTCGCCAAGATCAATCTTGACGAATTTTGCACCCAGTGACTGGACCTGCTCTTCAACGACAGGGCGGGTGTCAAAGGCTTCGACTCTGGCACCAAGGCGTTTTGCCGTGGCAATTGCCTGAAGTCCGGCAACACCGACGCCGATAATGAAAACCCTGGATGGTTTGATTGTTCCCGCAGGAGTTGTCATCATCGGGAAAATCTGGTCGAGCTTTTCAGCTGCCAGAAGGACGGCGACATAGCCTCCCAGGTTGGCCTGGGAACTGAGAACGTCCATTTTCTGGGCAATGGTGGAGCGGGGGATCATTTCAAGGCTGATGGCGTTGATGTCAGCGGCCATGCAGGCGTCAAGGATTTCCTTTTCGTTGAAGGGATCAAGGTAGCTGATGTGAATGGCTCCCTTCTTCATCATGGGAATTTCTTCAACCGGAGGTTTACGAAGCCGCAGGATCATGTCGGCGGAGGAGATCAGTTCGTTTCTGTTGGCACTGACCTTGGCGCCAGCTTTTTCATAATCTGCATCAGTATAGCGGCATGTTTCGCCTATGCCTGATTCCACGGTGATGTCGGCACCGCTTTTGACCAGTTTGTCAATAGATGCCGGGATCAGCGCAACGCGCTTTTCACCAGGAAAAGTCTCTTTTAGAGCTACTATTTTCATGAATGCTTTTCCTCTTTTCGAGATTTATAATTAGTTTCCATCCGGAAACGATCTTTTTTGTGAATCTCTGCGTCAAACTGCGGGGTTCCTTGTGCGGCGTATGGACATACGCCTCCGCGGAACTCCTCGTTTTCCTTGATCTTCTCAAAAAATATTCGTTTCCGAATTGGAAACAACTTATTCTAAATATCCGTTAAGCCTTCGACTTTCCGGATGAGAACGAAGTAAGATTTCGTGTACCCAAAATAAGAAAACTGTAACTCCAATCCCAGAATTCTGAGACAAAAGTTGCAGATTTGTATAACAGGTTATGTAATATTTGCAATTAATTGAATGAAAAAAATGCATTTAACTGGGTAAATTAGGGCATTTTATGTCAGAGTTGCGAACGATTACTGAGTGAAACCCATCGACCTCTGTTCAACGTTTATAATGAAAAATTTGAGGAAGTGCGGAACATTCTGCTAGTATATCTCTGTCGTTAAATAATAGAAAGGGAACAGATGAAGCAAATATTTCAAAGTATTACCCGCAGAGGGAACACTTCCTGTGGCTGATGACAGGTTTGCCCGGCTGAAAAGGCTTATCGGTCCGGAGAGGCTGGATGTGCTTCGCTCCAGGACTGTCACCATCGTCGGGCTTGGCGCTGTCGGGGGCTATGCCCTGGAAGGATTGGCCCGGTCTGGAGTGAATCATTTTCGGCTGGTTGATTTTGATCAGGTTAGTTTGACTAATATAAATCGCCAGGTTCTGGCCCTTGAGTCCACTGTGGGGAGGCCTAAGGTCGAAGTGGCCCGGGACAGGGTAAGGGATATTAATCCTGACTGCCAGGTTGAAATACTTAATCTTTTTGTTGATGCAGAGACGGTTGGCCAGGTGCTTGACCCTCAACCGGACCTTATTATAGATGCGATTGATTCTTTGAATTCTAAAATTGAACTCCTGGTCAGAATTACTGAGCAGGGGATCCCTGTGATTTCTTCCATGGGGGCTGCCCTGCGGACCGATCCGACATTGATCAGGGTTGATGACATTATGGACACCTGGAAATGTCCCATGGCAAAAAGGATTCGAAAAAGACTGCGCCGAAGAGGGGTCGAGGGAGGAATTCCCTGTGTCTATTCAACCGAAGATATTGATTTTGCCTATAGCGGAGTTGAAATTGTTGATGAACCCGAACAAGGGCACGATCAGGGAATTGAAAGGGGCAGGGTGCGGCAGATTCTTGGCAGCCTCCCCACTGTAACAGCTATTTTTGGGCTGACCATCGCAAATCTCGCCATATTGCAATTGTCTTCCCTTGAGAAGGAAAAGTAAGTAAGTTTTTTTAGGCACATAGGGGCAAAGGCACAAAGGCACAAAGTTAAAATCTATAAGATATTATATATCGTTAAACGCTTTGTGCCTTAATCTTAAATCTTAAATCTTAAATCTTAAATCTTAAAACCTGTAACCTGTAACTTAAAACTATCCCATAAAGGAGTTTCCGATGAAAAGAGTTTTCACCATAATGTTTTTTTTAGCCGTCCTCATGCCTGCGCTGGCTTTTGCTGTTGTGTCCCAGCCGGAAGGGGCTCAGGAGGATGGGAAATGCCTTGAGGGTGATTGTGTCAACGGTATGGGTGTGATGACCTTTCCCATTGGAACACGCTACGAAGGGGAATTCAAAAACAGTCTTCCCGACGGCAAAGGGACATTCACTTTTCCCCAGGGGGTAAAGTACGAAGGTGAATTCAAGAAAGGAGAATACAGTGGCCAGGGGACGTTGACGACACCTGAAGGTTTGAAGTATGTCGGTCAGTTTGCCCAGGACTCTCCTAATGGAATGGGCACAATGACCATGCCTGATAGGGTTGTATTTACAGGTAATTTCACGAATGGTCTCCTTAATGGGTTAGGAACCAAGACCTTTCCAGACGGCGCAAATTATGAAGGTGAATTTGTTAACAATAAGTTTCATGGTCAGGGGACATTCAATTTGATCAATGGATCAAAATATGAAGGGTCTTTTGCCGATGGAACGTTCAATGGGAAAGGAGTCTTTGTCTCTCCTGACGGCAGCCGACAGGTTGGTGAATTCAAGGATGGTGTCCTGGTAGAATAGCGTGGGGCTCAGGCGCCCGGAATTTCACCGTTTCGGACTGCCTCTTCGTACCAGTCCTGGCCGCCGTAAAGTTCATCAGAACATGGCCGACATATTCCGTGGCTGAGTTCAGCCGTGGAATGTTCGGATATGTAGTGATCAACCTGTTGCCAGAATCCCTCATCGTCTCTTATTTTTTTGCATTTTGAACAGATGGGAACAATGCCGCGGAGGGCCTTGACCTCGCTAATGTCATGAACGATACCGAGGGATCGTATCGGCTTGCCATTATTGTTATATTCGGTGTGGCATATCTCACGGACCCACTTTTCTGTTCCGTTGTTTAAAAGTATCCGATGCTCTATGTCATATGGTTTTTTGTTTTCAATAGACTCTGTATATGCTTTGAGAACACGCCTTCTGTCCTGGGGATGAACTGTTTCCATAAAGGCCTCAAAGGTTCCCGGGAATTCCTGGGGGGCCACTTCGAAGATTCTGTATGTTTCGTCTGACCAGGTCACGGCGTTGGATTCAATGTCGTGTTCCCAATGGCCAAGTTTGGCTATCTGCTGGGCTTTTTTCAGTTTTTGTTCATTTTCTCTTAGCTTTTGTCCTGTCTGAAGAGCTTCCTGTCTGAAGACAGCTGCAGCCCAACAGATATAACCCAGGACAAAAACAAGCAGCACGTTAATAATTATAAAGGGAAGTCTGTTTGGGTGCAGGTGTGCATTGAGGATTGCCGTAGGGATATGTGAGACTATTTTCCATTGATAATCCTGGGCCTGGAGGACACTGGAACTTTGTGCATACGCCTCCGGTGATCCGGTGCTGGATTTCAGGCCTTCCTGAAGCGGGAAGACGGTAGTGAATGTACACATTCCATTTTTTCCGACAAATTGGCCGGAGTCGCTTCCTGCTATTTGGGCCCATGCTTCAGGGAAACTCTTGGTAAAGGAGATGTCTTTCCTGTTTTTGTACATAAAACCCCACTCTTCATCCTGATTCCGTCCCCGAAGCCAGTAGCCGTCACTGTTCAGCAGCAGGAGGTCTCCAATGGTGTTTTTCTTCAGGTTGTCTAACTGAGAGAGGAGGGTGTTGCCTTTGTAATTGAGAATAACTATGCCGCATTTGCAGAGGTCATTATCTACAATGGGGACGGCAAAGCGTATCATGGGTTTCCTTGGCTCTTCAATAACCCCTTTTTCAATGTTGAGATCAAAAGGGGAGACAAAAATCTCTCCCTTTTGCAGATTAATTGTATCCTGAAAATAATAGCGCTGACCTTTGGACTGAAGATTCTCTTTGGATATGATAACAGGGTCGCCGTTATTGTCGTTTACGCGGATGATTTCCATGCCGCTGCTGTCCAGAAAGCGAATCTGGTCGTATATTTTTTTATGACGAGCAAAGGCCAGGAAGTCTTCCGCTATTGTTTTTGTGTCGGAATGTGAGAGAGTGCCGTGATCCGTGTAAAAATGATGCTGGTTGGCAAGGACCATGAGGTCTGTGACTATATGCTGAAGGTGATTGCGAATGCTGTCCTGCTGCTGGCTGATATTGATTTGTTCCCGGTCTTCAAGGATTCTTTTGCGGGCCTTCAGGTCTGTTGTGTAGAAAATGGTGGAAATAATAAGAGTCAGCGCTATAAGAGGAATAAAGAGGGTCAGGAATTTTTTAATCAGGGTTTTCATGTGAATATGTAGAGTGTTTTAATAGTTTTGGGTGGGAGACTGGGAGTTCCCGATCTGGTTCATGTCGTCTGCATTCAGTATCTCATAGCGACATTCTAATATCCATATTTTTTATATATTTTGTTTCACTGTTTCGGGGAGGTGTCATGGTTTTTGGTCAGCTTTTTATGGGTGTTTTTTAATGGGCATGATGAACCTGTTGTCTTGTCTTGTTGTGGCAGTGATTATGGGCTTCTGGTCTCCCTTGTCAGGGTATGCTGAAGTATTGCCCTTTTCTGTTGGGGAAAAATTAACCTACGAGCTCAAATGGGGGATTGTTCCGGCAGGAGAAGCGTCTCTTGAGGTCTTGTCTGGTGAAAATGATGGGCTGGAAGGATATCATTTCCGGATGACGGCAAAGAGTAATTCCTTTGTGGATGTCTTCTATATGGTAAGAGATGTGGTTGACGGATATACCGATTTGGCAGTAAGTCATTCACTTCTGTATAAGAAGAGCCAGAATGAAGGATCCACCAGAAGGGATATAGTTGTTGCTTTTAATTGGGAAGAAAATACAGCACAGTATTCTAATTTCGGCAAGTCTGAACCGCCGATTCCTATCAGTGACGGGTCCTTTGATCCGTTCTCTGTGATTTATTATTGTCGGCTTTTTGACTTCAGTACAGGGCAGGATATTATTCGGCCGGTAACAGATGGCAAAAAGGCGGTTTTAGGTGTTGCCTGGTTTAAAGGGCGTAAAACTATTTCGATCAATGGCACAACGTACGATGCTTTTTTGATTGAACCGGAGATCGAACATATCAGTGGCGTTTTTAAAAAAAGTAAAAAGGCGAAAATTCAGATATGGCTGACGGCCGATGAACGAAGAATTCCGTTAAGAATCAAAAGCAAGGTTGCGGTAGGAAGTTTTGTAGCGGATTTGGTTGATGGTGGATTATAGAGGAGCTGAAAGGTTGCCTGAAGTTTCAATTCAGCGGCTCAGGAGGGATTGCGGAGAAAAGCCGGTACAGCGTGAATGTGCCAATGTTACTGTTCGGTAACTGTGAAAGGCGATATCTCTTTTAATGCGCAAGTTCCCTCATATATAACATTTTTGTTCATTTGTAATGCAGGTGGCCATTTCTCTTGACAATGGTGTAGTTTCAGTGCTATCAATTCGTGTTATTGTATGCTCGTCGGCTGTTACGTGCCAGCCTGAAGTGTATGGATTATGTTGATGTTTGCTATTGTACAAATTTTTAGATTTTTCAACTTTTAACTTATTTATATTTAAATTTTAAGGAGAATGTAATGTGTCGGTTAGCGTTAAAGACTGCCAGTGAGCCTTTTTCTCCCTATACTGTACTCCAGGCAATGGAAGCTATGCAGGAGGGGTATGATGGTAGCGGTCTGGGTCTTCTCCTGAGAGGGCTCGACTTTACTGATTACAGTTATAATGCCAGGGATCCAGTCTTCTCAGGAATTGCCCATACCGAAGCGGCCTTGCATCGGTTTAATGCTTTCATGCAGGACAGAGGGTTTGATCTGAAATATGATCATGAGTTTGAAATGGATCTCTTTAAAATAGAGGCAACAGACAGGCATAAATATATCCTTCGGGTATTTAAAACACCTAAAGCCTGGAAAAGTCTTACGCAGGATGAGATTGATCTTGAAATGATGCTCACCAGACTAGCCCTGCGCAAAGATGGTGAAGAGAATGGCGGGGATTTTACCGCTTTTTCATTCTGGCCGGATGTGGCCATGATGAAGGAAGTGGGCTGGCCCCTTGATGTTGGTGAGGCCCTGGGGCTCGACAGTCATCGCATTAAATCCCGGGTTTGCATGGCCCAGGGACGGCAGAATACCAACTGGGGCATCAATCTCTACGCCTGCCATCCTTTCTTTATTCAGGGTATTGCCTCCATGACCAATGGCGAAAATACAGCTTTTCTTCCGATTAAAGACTGGCTGTCCGGTAAAGGTTTTCCCGGGTACATAGGGTATCAGTCAGATAGTGAGGTTTTTGCTCATATCCTGCATTATGTGGTGAAACAGCTGAAGCTGCCTCTTGAAGCCTATAAACATATCATTACCCCTCTGACAACAGAGGCGTTGAAGGATCATCCCCAGGGAGATTTTCTCCTTGGTTTGCGCAATGTCTGCCGCCGCCTGATTATAGACGGCCCCAATGCGGTTATTGCCTCTTTGCCGGATGAAACCTGCCTGCTGGCAATGGATGCCAAAAAAATGCGTCCGGCCACAATCGGCGGCAAGCCCGGCGAGTGGGCTATTGCTTCGGAAATGTGCGGCGTTGCCGCCATGATTCCGGACCGGGATCCTTCTTTAGATTATCAACCTATGCGTGAGCATACAATTATTGTACCTCCAGACAGACAGGAGTTTCAGATATGGTCTCAATTCGATCAGTTCCCTCTACCCCAAGCAGCTTAGCTGCAGGGGATTTCCCCTGGGTTATTGAGCACCGGGAAGACCGGTGCACTTTGTGCGGACGCTGTACAGCCGTCTGCCCTGTAAATGCTATAAAGTTGATGTATATGCGCCAGCGTATGCCAAAGCTGGTGCTCTCTTCAAGTGAGCGCGGCAGTTCTTTCCGTACTTTTGTCGGTATTCGCCAGAGAACAGAAGTAGCTAATCGCTGTATTGGTTGCGGCACCTGTGAAAAGGTGTGTCCGAATCAGGCTATCAGGCCACAGCCGAACACTGTGTCTGATCGTCACCGTTTTGTGAATACTCAAGGTGGTGAAGCGTGGAAACGCGGCGGCCGAAGAAATGAGCCTGGCCCTAGCCTTCTGGACAAGATTTCTTTTAACAGGATCTCCATGCTCACCGATCCGGCTCTTGATGCCGGGCGCCATGAGTTCAGCGTCAATACCCTGCTGGGGCGCGTATTGTCTCCTGAAGAATATCTTCGGCGACAGATGGCAGGGGAGTGGATTCCGCCGGTAAGGGAAATTTTCCCTTTTATCATCGGTTCCATGTCTTTCGGCGCTTTGTCTCCAAATATGTGGCTTGGTCTTCTCCAGGGTGTTGCCTATTGCAACGAAGTTCTGGGCATTCCGGTTGTCATGGCAACAGGTGAGGGTGGATGTCCTCCTTGGGTTCTGAGAAGTCCTTTCCTTAAATATATTATTCTTCAGATTGCCTCCGGGTATTTCGGCTGGGATGAGATCATCCGGGCTATCCCGGATATGCAGTGTGAGCCGGCAGCCATCGAGATCAAGTATGGTCAGGGTGCAAAACCAGGTGACGGCGGACTGCTCATGTGGTTCAAAGTCAGCAAGATGATTGCCCGCCTGCGAGGTGTTCCCGAGGATGTTGATCTTCCTTCACCTCCGGTTCATCAGACACTGTACTCCATTGAAGAATCGGTCATGAAAATGATCCAGTCCATGTCAATGGCATGGGATTTCAAGGTGCCTGTTTATCCGAAAATATCTGGTTCCAATTCGGCAAAATCCGTTTTGAACAACCTGGTAAGAAATCCATATGCTTCGGCACTCCTTATTGATGGTATCGATGGCGGAACAGGTGCGGCCTATAATGTCAGTATGGATGCCATGGGCCATCCCATCGCTTCCAACGTCCGCGAATGTTACCTTGATCTCTGTGCCCAGGGTAAGCAGAACGAGATTCCGATTTTTGCCGCCGGTGGTGTTGGCAAAAACGGCAATGTTACCCAGAATGGTTTGGCGCTCATTATGCTTGGCGCCAGTGGTGTCCATATGGGTAAGTATATCATGCAGGCAGCGGCCGGTTGTCTCGGCAGTGAGCAGAATCGGTGTAACGTGTGTAACGTTGGTATCTGTCCGAAAGGTATAACCAGCCAGAACCCGAAACTCTACCGCAGGCTTGATCCTGATCTGGTGGCTGAACGGGTTGCAGAGACCTTCATGGCAATTAATACCGAGATGAAGAAAATTATGGCACCGTTGGGACGATCTCAGAGTCTGCCCATTGGAATGTCTGATGCTCTAGGCATAGCGGATAAGGCAGCAGCTGATCAATTGCAGATTAAGTACGTTTGCTAGAAGAGGAATACGAAAGTGAGTGACGCAATTACCGTAAACGGGCTGGATGAAAACGGCCAGCGGATTGATTCTAAAATATATAATGAAATGATCCAGGCGGCTTTTCAGAAGTCGAATAAGCTTATCCTGGAAACATATGGTCAGCATAATGTTGGCGGCCGCCTTAAAAACAATGGCGAGCCCATAGATATAGAGATCCATGGCCCTTGCGGTCAAAGACTTGGCTGCATGGGGATGCCCGGCACCACTATTACCTGTCATGGTTCCGCCTCCGATGATGTGGGATATCTCAATATCGGCGCTTCTATTACTGTTCTTGGAGACGCTACCAATGGCTGCTGTAATGCTATGGCGGAAGGTGTCGTCTATGTCAAGGGGTCTATCGGTTCCCGCGGCCTGACCATGACCAAGTGGAACCCGGAGTATAAAAAGCCTGAACTCTGGGTGCTCGGTTCCTGCGGTGACACCTTTGCCGAGTTTAACTGCGGCGGTGTCGCTGTTGTCTGCGGTGTTGATTCCAAAACTCCGAAAAATGTGCTCGGATATCGGCCCTGTGTCGGTATGGTTGGCGGTATAATTTATTACCGGGGCGAGACGGATACATCGTATTCACGGACCAACGTCAAGGCTGTACTTCCCAATGATGAACAGTGGCAGTGGCTCATGACCAGAATGTCGGATTATCTGACTGCCATTGACCGGATGGATCTTCTCGAAATGCTTTCAGTGCGTGCCGAATGGAAAATACTTGAGTCTATTCCACCCCAGGAACGTGCTTTGATGTTTTCCGGTCCCATGCCTATGCATGAATTCCGTAAAAACATATGGGATAAGGGATTTGGCGGCGGTGACCCTCTTCGCGATCTGGCTCCCGGACTCGACCGTTCTCCCATCGGCCTTATTGAGACGGGAGATCTCAGGCGCTACAAACCTTTCTGGGCCAACCAGGAATCTGCTGCGCCATGTGCCTATTATTGCCCGGTGCATATCCCCACTGTAGACAGACTGCGCCTGATGCGTGAAGGCAGGGAAAAAGAGGCGTATGATTTAGTCCTTGAATACACTCCGTTTCCTGCTTCTGTGTGCGGTTCGGTATGCCCTAATCTCTGTATGCAGAGCTGTTCCCGCCAGGTTGTCGATCAGAGTATCGATGTGGCAATGCTCGGACGGGCCGTGAAAGATTTTCCTGCTCCTGAGGTTGCTGAATCTTTAGGGAAGAAGGTCGCTATTATCGGCGGCGGTCCCGGTGGCATGAATGCTGCCTGGCAGCTTGCCCTGCGCGGTGTTGAAGCCCATGTTTTTGAGCGAGACAATAAAATCGGCGGAAAACTGGCCCAGGTTATCCCCTGGGAGAGACTGCCCCGTGCCATCTGGGAATCTGAAGTTGATCGTTTCATGAAGACACCGAATATTCATGTTCATTTCAATGTCAACATGACTAAGGATAAATTCGCGGAACTGAAGGATGAATTCGATTATGTCATTATTGCGGTAGGTACCCATGAACCCCGGACTATTCCTTTCCCAGGTCATGAGCGCGTTATTCCTGCCCTTGATTTTCTCAAGGAGGCAAAGAGTGACAAGCCTCCCGCTGTTGGTAAGCAGGTAGTTATTATCGGTGCCGGTAATGTTGGCTGTGATGTGGCCTGCGAATGTTATAAACTCGGAGCCCAGGAAGTGACTCTGGTTGATATCCAGAAGCCTCTTGCTTTTGGTGAAGAGAAGAAGGCCGCCGAGGCTTTTGGTGCTAAATTTAAATGGCCTGTGTCAACAAAAGAGGTGACAGAGGAAGGGCTGGTGGATGCCGCGGAAGAACTTATCCCTGCCCAGACCGTCATTATCTCCATTGGTGATGTTCCCGCTCTCAAGTTCCTGCCTGATAATATTGAGGTAATGACTGTTGGTGGCGCCGGATGGATCAAGACAGACAACTCCTGCCGGACATCGGATAAAAAAGTATTTGCGGTAGGTGATGTCGAGCGTCCGGGTCTTGCAACCAATGCTCTGGGTCATGGTAAAAATGCGGCCCATGCCATAGTGGCCGAGATTAAGGGCGAGGAGTGGAAGCCGTTTGCCAAGCAGGTTGTCAATATTACCAACCTGACTCCGGCCCACTATGAGCCGGAAATTTGTCCTAGTATTCATACCGATATGGATGAAGCGGATCGCTGCATGAGCTGCGGATCCTGTCGTGACTGCCATATGTGCGAAACTATCTGCCCCACAGGTGCAATCACCCGGGAAAAACTGGGAGAAGGTGACTTCAGGTATGTTTCCGACGATAATAAATGTATTGCCTGTGGTTTCTGCGCAGACACCTGTCCCTGCGGTGTCTGGCTGATAAGGTCGTATTGATATAATTACGAATTAGGAATTACGAATGAGGAATTATTTGAATACCGACATTCGTAATTCGTAATTGAAAATTAATAATGTAAACAAAAGGCCGGATTTTCATCAGGAAATCCGGCCTTTTGTTTTTGATGCCAATGACTGAACTGTACTGGATAGGTGTTATATTTTTTCTTGCCGGGTTTACCCAGGGGGTATCGGGGTTTGGCTCGGCCCTGGTGGCCATGCCGCTGCTGCTTTTGTTTATAGATGTTAAAACGGCAGTGCCCCTTTGCATGCTAAATGGTCTTGTTATTACCCTCTTTCTTTCTTTTCAGCTGCGGGCGCAGATAGACTGGAAGAAGATAATGCCGCTTTTTTTCGGCTGCCTTCCCGGTATTGTGGCTGGAACCCTCTTTCTGAAAGGGGCCAATAACGATGTGATGAAATTTTTGCTAGGTATTCTGCTCCTTGGCTATGCAACCTATGCTCTGGCTTTTTCTCCAAAAGCAAGAAAGATGGGAAAAGGATGGCCGGTATTGGCCGGGTTTTTTACCGGAGTAATTGGCAGTGCATTCAGTGCCGGCGGGCCGCCCACCATTATCTATACGACCCTTACCGGCTGGGCCAAGGATGAAATAAAAGCAACACTCTCCGTGTTTTTCTTTCTCACCGGGATTCTGATGGCCGTGGCCCATGCTCTGTCAGGACTGACCACCATTACCGTTCTGAATTATTTGAAGGTCACGGTTCTTTTTGTTGCCTGCGGGGTGCTGGCCGGGTCTATCTGCTATGGGAGAATTTCTCAAAAAGCCTATATCCGCCTCATCTTCAGCATGTTGATTATCATGGGCCTCATGATGGTGTTTACAGCTTTTTGATGCAAGGAGATGAACTCGCAAACAGTTTGAAAAGTTGTCATTCAGAGTCTCGCAGGCTCGGTACTATTGACGGCAAAAGTTCATTTGTCAATATCTTTGAGGATGGCTCCCAGTTTGGCTCTGCTTATAATTTAGGTTGGAGGGAGAATCAGGGAACAAATCTGTTAAAATAGAGTCTTTTTGAAAAGGACCTGCATATTGTGGCAGGTAGTTTGTCCGGGTAGAATAAGAGGCTGAATACATTTCCTCGACTGAGGGTAAAAATAGTGAATGAGTGGAGTTCTATGAAAGAAAGCTATAATGTTGGGACGATGGTGTTTATGAGTGGTGTTGTCGGTCTTGTAGGAGGTGTCGTGCTGCTGCATCCGGCAACGATGTTTATAATGAATGTTCACGGAACTCAACACACCTTGAATTGGAATGCCTTTGCAATGGCATTTTCATTCGAACATATACTCATGACGTGTTTCTATGCACTTCTGGGGGCTGTAACAGGGGTTGTTTTCGGAGTTCTTAATGCCCGGCTGGTAAAAACAGAGAAAAGAATGGAGATTCTGGAAGGATTTCTTCCTGTTTGCTCTTTTTGCATGAAAGTTAAAGATGACAAGGGCTGCTGGAGTCAACTGGAGGCATATCTCAGCCAGTATTCAGATGTCCAGATTAGCAGGAGAATCTGCGATGATTGTAAAACGACGCATTTCCCGGAGATAGCTGAAAGGAAGAACGGGAAAAATATTGAGTAGATAGTCTCTCACGGAGGCACAGAGTTCACAGAGTTTTTTTGTATTCGTAAGCTTTGACGTATTAACAAAAAGCTGTTGTTATTTTTTGAACCATTCTTCTTCCCCATACAACTCTTCGGCGCAGCCCGGGCATATTCCGTCACTTAAACTTATACCGGCTTTATTATGCAGATAACTTCCCAAGGGCATCCATTCGCCTGTTCCCGGTTTTTTCCCTGCATCATCACGGATCTTTTTGCAGACGCTGCAGATTGGCAGGATATTTTCATAGAGTTGTATTGTTTCCAGGAGCGCTACTTTTTCAAGGCAATTGCCAACCCTGAGGATGAGTTCCTCGTTGCTGCAGGGCTTTAATAGATAATCAGCCGCCCCGAGTCTTAGTGCTTCAATGGCCGAATCGAGTTCCCCGTAACCGGTAATGATAATAACCGGCATATTCGGAAATTTTTCTTTTATTGCAGCCAGAAGATCCAGGCCACTCATTCCCTCCATCATCAGGTCGGTGATGAGCAGGTCGTAGGTGTGTTTGTCAGCCATGACGAGAGCATCCTTTCCGCTTTCCACCGTATCCACATCATACCCTGATCTTTTGAGGTCAGCGGTGACGCTTTTCAGGATGAGTATTTCATCATCAACTACCAGAATTTTTCTTTTCATTGTAGGGTCTTGTGTCTATTGGCAGAGAGATAATAAATGTCGAGCCTTTACCCGGTTCACTCGTAACAGTAATATCACCGCCATGGCTTTTAATAATTCCATAGGAAACCGGTAATCCAAGCCCGGTTCCTTTCACTGCCAGCTTTGTTGTGAAAAAGGGTTCAAAAATTTTCTCGTGGTCTTCAGGTGTGATGCCGGTTCCTGTGTCTTGGATGTGTATATAAATCATATCATCGCGAGATGAGGTGGATATGATTATTTTGCCTCCTTCATCGGGCATGGAGTCGGCAGCGTTATTGAACAGGTTGATGAAGACCTGTTTTATCTGATCCTGTACAGCCAGGATTTCCGGAATGGAAAGATCATACCCTTTTGTTATCTCTACCTTTCTGTTTTCAAAATTCTTTGTATGAAAAAGAAGAATGGTGTCAAGGGCCTTATGGATATCAAACAACTCGTTTTTTCCTGATGACGGCCGGTTAAACTGCTGTAGTTCCCGGATCAGCAGTTTCATCCTGTTGCATTCGTTCAGGGCTATGTCCGTCAGTTCCAGGTAGTCTTCTGAGATGTCTTGATATTTTTTGATTCCGCTGATGACATTCATTACTCCGTGCAGGGGATTGTTGAATTCGTGGGCGATGCATGCGGAAAGCCTGCCAATGGCAGAAAGCTTCTCGGCATGGAGAAGCTGATTGTGGGTTTCCCGTAGGTCACGGGTTCGCTCTTCCACCTTTATTTCCAGTTCATCATGGGTTTTCTGCAGGGCTTTTTCGGCCTGCTTGCGTTCAGTAATATCCCTGACAATGGATAAGGTATATGGGTGTCCTTTCACTTCAAAGGAATGGTCACTGATTTCAACTTCTATCCTGTTGTTATCTTTGCGTATCAGGGTTGTCTCAAAGAGGGAATGTCCCCCTGCTTTCTGCTGGGCTTCAATAATTGACGGGATTTCATTTAATCTTTCCGGAGCAACAGTATCTATTGGCGAAAGTTGAAGCAGCTCCTCTTTTGTATAACCGAGCATTTCGCAGGTTTTGTGGTTTATCTTGATAAATTTTCCAGGCATACCTGCGGGTAATTGCTGATAAACGCAAATGCCGTCATTTCCGCTTTCAAAGAGTAAACGGTAATTCTCCTCGCTCTCGCGCAGTTTTTCATCATCTTGTTTTCTCTGGGAAATATCTCGGGCAATGGCAAGAAGGAGGGTGGGGTCTTTTTCTTGGAAGACGCCTATATTGACCTCAACAGGGAAAGTAGAACCATCTTTTCGCTGATGCTTCCCTTCTATCAGGACTGTTTTGCCTTTTTCTATTGTTTCCCATAATGCTGCGGCTTCTTCAGGGGAATAATCCACATCTATGTCTGTTACAGAGAAAGTCAGAATCTCATCTCTGGTGTATCCCAGATTTTCACAGGCCTGTTTATTGGTATCGGTAAATTTGCCGGTATGGAAGTCATGAACAAAAAAAGCATCTGATGCCAGGTCGAAGAGGCGTTGTGAACGATCAGCAGCGGCTGTCAGCTGTGCTGTTCGTTCTTTAATAATTTCGTCCTGTCTCTTGAGGACTGTTTCAAGCTTTCTTTGGGTTGTTTCACGACTCTTTTCATATATATATGAAAAAAGAAATACAGCTAGAAAAGAAGGGATGAAGCGGAAGGCAAAATCCATAGTGTAAAGATGGATTGAGTCTGAAACTATGTCGAAGATGATGAAGAGTGAGCATGGGATAAAAAGCAGGAGTGTCGCTATTAATCCATGACGTTCGCCAAGGAGAAACAGGGAAAAAAGAGGAAAGGTGTAAACCCACATGAATGCCGTTCCTTTTACTCCTCCTGTGAAGAAAAGGTAGAGAAACAAACAATACATAACAACAACACCAGTGTATAGGCAGGAGGTGTAACAGCCTTTATATCTGATAGTATACAGGATGCCGATCAGCACTGCCGCGGCCAGAAAATCTAGGGTCCCAAGGAAAAAAGCTCCCTGGAAAAGGGCAAGGGTGCCAAGAAGTACAAGGGTGCAGATCCCGACGCTGCTGAGACCGTACATCAGGGTGATCTTTCTGACCAGTTCGCTGTCATTCCTGTCATCAAGTGTCGACAGGACAAAGTTTTGGATGGTATCTAAAAAATGGGGCATAATACGGTAACGGCGTCCAGGTGATATCGTAAAATTCTAGTTCTCCAACAGACGTTGAGGCTCCAGGATGATTTCGGCAATGGTCCAGCGTTTTGAGCCGCATGACTCGCCTCCTGCACCTATCGAGTATTGGTAGAGGCTTTCCTGGAGAGGGCTCAGGTTTATGGTCGGATAGGATTCACCTTTGACGAAACCGGACAAGCCGCAGACGTGCCCTTCTCCGTTAATTACAGTGGGAACGCCGTATGTCCGGCAGTTTACAGGCCTGGCTCGATAACATGCACACTCGCCATTGTCATTGAGGAGAGGACATCGAATACGAGTAACGGAGGGATCGGCCTGATTGCTGATCATGACCTGCCACTCCTTTGATGCTTCATGAGCCTGTGTTGTCAGTTGTTTTCGGGTGTCTTTGTCGAGAGTCTCAAGAAAAGAGAGCAGATATCGTGCTTCAATATAGGAAACGTCAAACGCGGCATTACAGCAGTCAGTGCAGCCTTTATGGCATTTTACTTCTTCGTGGAACTGTTCATGGAGGACAGCCATGGCCTGGTCGACGAATTGATATAAATGCAGAAGATTGGTAAACATGAGTTAAGGGTATAGGGTGTAGGGTGTTAGGTAAAGGGTATTTGTAACCCTTAATCGAATAATTTCAATATGACAAGAAGAGTGATGAAAGTCCTGATATGCTGATTCTCAAATGTGCGGCATGTAAGCGTAAATTATGGCGCTATGATAAAATTGGTCCCGGCGAGGTATTGCGTTGTCACAAGGCCCGCATCCAGAAAATGTATAATTCCCAGATGAACGGCCAAAAGATCCAGTGCAGCTGCGGCAAGGATGTCGGCATCGACAAAGGCACGTTTTACAAGATGATCGCCAAGGCTTTTACCTATTCAGGGACCAAGAGGAACTGAGGGTACAAGATGTCTTTCGAGTTAATCTGTATTTAATTTTTGATAATAAATAAGCTCCATTATTCGTCATTCCTGCATGTTTTTGGCCGGAATCCAGGGTCTTTTCTTCTGGGTCATTATCGGACATTGCTTTACTTCTCTGAAAATCTCCAGCTCCTCACATCATGATAGATCAGCCACAGGGCGGGCATCAGTAGGAGAATGACAATGGTTGTGAACAGGATCCCGTAGCCCAGGGAAATGGCCATGGGAACCAGGAATCGGGCTTGTACCGACTGTTCGAAAATCATTGGCGCTAGTCCCAGAAAGGTTGTCATAGCCGTCAGCATGATAGGCCGGAAACGTCTGGTTGCTGCGTTAAAGGCGGCATCAAGGGGTGATTCTCCCGCGCTCAGCAGGCGATTGGCTGTTACTGTAAAGACCAGCCCGCCATTGATAACAACACCACAGAGGGCAATCATCCCAAAGATACTGATAATGCTGAGATCATATCCCATGATGATGTGACCGATAAGGGCGCTTGTAAGTCCGAACGGGATGGAGAGCATCACAAGGACCGCCTGGGAATAGCTGCGGAAAAGTATGGCCAACAGGCAGAAAATTGCCGGAAGGATAAAGCCCAGCCCAAGAAACAAATCATGCACGGCCTGGCGCCGTTCACGCTCTCTTCCCTGGAAAGAATATTTAAGCCCTGAGTAATTGGCCAGTAATGATGGCAGGTATTCGGTTTTGAGGTTGTCGAGTATTTTGTTTTCGTTTGCCAGGCCCGGGACAACATTGGCTGTGACGTTGATAACCCGTTTGCCATCCACCCTGTTGATTTCGGTGTAGGCCCTGTTTTTTTTCATCAGCGCGGCTCTGGCAAGCGGTATCTCGCCGCCATCGGGGGTCAGAATCAAGAGCTGCTCCAGGTGAAAAAGGGACTTCCTCTCAGATTCAGGAAGGCGCACCATGACTTTGACTTCATCCCTGCCGCGTTGCTGCCGCAGAGCTTCTGCGCCATAAAAGGCATGGCGAACCTGGCTGCCCAGGTCGCGGGTGCTGAGTCCCATGGATTGTCCTTCTGGCAGCATTTTGAAGTCGAATTGCGGTTTGCCCTGGGCAAACCCGTCATTTATATCTGTGACGCCGTTGTACTGGGATAGAATTTTTGCCAGATCTGTGGCTGCAAGTTCCAGGGTTGGCGGGTCAGGATGGGTAAGTTCGACGTTTATAGCTGCTGATCCTCCCGGCCCGACAAGATAATCAAAAAAGAGTTTTTCAAGGCCTGCTATGTCGCCAACTTCTTTTCGCCACTGGGTGCTGAATTCCTTTGTCGTGAGGCTCCGCTGATCCTGGGTGACGAGATTAAAGGTGATTTCGGCAGTATTGCTGCCGTTTCGTCCTATGTCAGTCATGGCGCCTACAAGGATGTCTTTGCCGCCATTTTTTTCAATAACACGGAAGCCACCCTCTTCAACGAGCCTGGCAATCTTCCTGACTTCATTAATATTGGTGCCATAGGGGAGTTCTATTTCCGCATCAATGCTGTCTGTCTGAATGCTTGGGCGGAATGAAAAATTGATCCAGCCGCTGTCCCAATAGGCGTAGGAAATTATCAGTATTGCCAGTGACAGTGCACTGACCATATAGCGGGAGGAAAGTGCAAAGCGCAGTGTCGGAGAAAAAACAGTTGCGATAAATCTTTCAAGTTTTTTGCTGAAGTAGGCCGGTATCATATCAAGGAAAATGAAAATTTTCCCCTTTCGTTCTTTGCGGCGATATGCCAGGTGGGATGGCAGTATAAAGAGACATTCCACGAGGGAGATGAGAAAGACAGCAATAACGACGGCCGGTAAAATAGCGAAAAAGCGGCCTGTTGATCCGGAGATAAACAAAAGAGGAAGGAAGGCGATGACATTTGTGGCTACGGCAATAATAACCGGTGCTGCCATTTCTTTTACACCTTCTATCGAAGCCTGGAGAGGAGGCAGCCCTGACTGGCGTTTGTGGAAAATATTTTCACCGACCACCACCGCATCATCAACCACAATTCCCAGGGTTATTATAAAGGCGAACATGGAAACCATGTTGATGCTGCCGCCAATAAAGCCGAGAAGAATAAAGGAGCCGACGATTGAAATCGGTATTCCCATGGATACCCAGAATGCCAGGCGCGGCTCAAGAAAAAGGCCGAGGGATACAAGGACGAGAAGGAGGCCCAGTGTGCCGTTGTTCAGAAGAAGATTAAGCCTGTCCTGATAGAGCTCGGACCTGTCATTGTAGGCGGCAAACCCTATATTTGCAGGGAGGGTGGGGGTGAGAGAGTCTATGTAGCGGTGAACGGCCAGGGAGATATCTTTAGGTGTCTGCTCCCCTGTCCTGTAGACATAAATGAGAACCGCTCTTTTACCGTTATAGTATGCCTCCCGATCAGTCTCTGCATATCCGTCATTGATCTGGGCAATGGAACCCAGTGATACTTCTGTGCCGTCTTCCTGGCTGAGAATGGCCAGGTCGGCGAATTCGCTGGCAACATCACGTCGTTCGGTTGTGCGGAGAAGGACTTCTCCGCCTGGAGTCTTGATGCCGCCGGCAGGGATGTCAATGGCCCTTTTTTTAACTGTCTCAGCTATTTCTCCAAGGGTTAAGCCGAAAGAGCGCAAGGTCTTTTGTGGCACCTCAATACTGAGCTCCGGCTGGCGAATTCCCCGCAGCTCAACCTGGGTGATTTCCGGGAGGTCAATCAGCTCTTCACGGATTGTGTCAGCCATATTGAAAAGAGACCACTCGTCTATGTCGCCATAAAGAGCGAGCCTTACTACTTCTCGTTTGCGTGTCTGCAGACTGATGAGGGGCCTTTCCACATCATCGGGGAGGGATGTGACCCGGTCTATTCCGTTTTTGATATCCTGGAGTGTTTTGTTGGCATTTGCTCCGGACAGGAGTTCTACGGTGATTCGGGCACGACCTTCTTCGGCCACAGCTGTAACCCTTTCCACATCATCCAGCGACCTTATTTCTTCTTCAAGAGCCAGAATAATACCTTTTTCAACCTCTTCCGGGCTGGCACCTGGATAGTGGACAGAGACGTCAACGATATCGAGGTCGTATTCCGGGAAAACTTCCTGGGTGATCATGGATGCCGTAACCAGGCCGCCAATGATCAGGATCAGCATGAGCAGGTTTGCTGCAACAGGGTTGCCCGCCATCCAGGCAAGTATGTTTTTCTGGTTTGGTTTATCGTCCATTATCTGGAGCCGCCTCAGAAGTGATCATTGTGCTGTTCTCTGTTTTGGCAACACCATTGCCTCTGTCAAGGCGAACAGTCATTCCGGGAAGAGGAGACTGGAGCCGGCTTATAATAACCTCTTCTCCCGGTTTGATTTCGGCGGAAACAAGCATTTCATCAACCCGGCGCCAGCGTATCTGTGCAGGTCTGATGTCGAGAATTCCATTTTCATTGACAACCCAGAGACGATCACCCTCTCTTATTGCCTGTCGTGGAATCGTATAGACGTTCTCCATGACGCCTGCATCTATCCTGACCTTGATATAGCTGCCAAGGAGGATTTTACTGAGGGAGTCTGGGTCCGGTTTTTTAGATAAATTCAGCGGGTCTTCAATTGAAATAAGAATACGGGCCATTCTTCCTTTGGGGTCGAGATCTCCGAGTAATTTGAACAGTTTTCCGTGGCGGACCATTTCGGTTCCGCCGTTTTTTTCTTCAAGGAGGACCTCGACGGTGCTTCCCTGTTTTTTAGGCCCATTTGGGAAGGTGATCCGGGGAATGAGTGAAGCCGGGATCGATACCTGTATCCAGAAATGATCTGCCCCGGCAAGGGTGGCAATGGGTGTCTGCTGCCCAAGGATCTGGCCATGTTCAACAAACTCCTCAAGGACAAGCGCATGGAATGGTGAACGGATTGTTGTTCTTTGTAAATCCAGTTCTGCTGCTTCCAGTCGGCTTTTTGCCGCATCAAGTTTGGCCTGGGCATGTTTCAGGTGGGGTTCACGGAGAGCCAGACTTTTACTGGCAAGGGAAGATTCAAGGTCCTTTTCCAGAAGCAGCCATTCCTGCCTGGCTATTGTCTGTCTTCCTTCTTCAAGTTCCAGCTCATACTGGGCATTGGCTAACTCTGCCAGGCATTCTTGAACCTGAAGGGTATAGTCCGCCGGCTCTATTTCAAGAATAAAATCATCTTTATTTATTACTCCTCCGGGTACCATTTCGGGATTCTGACGGATGACCCTGCCACTCACTTCGGCAGAGAGTTTGATCTGGCGGGCAGGAATAACAGTACCATAAGCCTCAAGAAAAACCTGTTCACTGGCTGGCTGGACATGAAGCGTTTTAACAATGGGAACAGTCCGCTCTGGAGGTTTCTTTTCTGTTTTGGGTTTATTGGCATAGAGGCTGAAAGATATGACTGCAGCCAGTGCCAGGGCAAGTATGGAAATGAAAAATTTCATTAATATGGACCTTCTTTTTGTAAATTTCTCACAGAGTTGCCCCGAAGGAAATGCCCTTGGGGTGCATAGAGTCACAGAGCTTTTTTGTTTTTCTCTGCGCCTTTGAGAGCTCTGTGAGATATGTGTTCATCCTGTTGCAGGTGGAAAAGCATCCAGTATAGGTGCTCCACCTAATGCCCTGTACAGCAGGATACGAATTGAAATGAGCTGTCTGTGTCGTGTCAGTATGTCTCTTTCGAGATTCTGCAGAGAGACAAGTGCAGAGAGGACCGGCAGATAATCAGTTAGGCCCTGCATGTATTGGTTGCGTGTTTCCTTCAGGGTTGCCTGGGATATGATCAGCTGGTCATCAAGGGCCTTGAGGAGATCCATGTGGTTTTTTTCAGTTACCAGAGCATTTTCAACTTCTTCAATGGCAGTAATATAGCTTTGTGAATAGTCTGCCAGTATTTCCTGGACAACAGCCTTTTGTTTTTCAACTTCACCTTTGAGACTTCCCCAGTTGACAATGCTTGCAAAGGCATCGCCGAAAAGAGTCAGGAAAAGATCACCGTTGAGCAGTCCCCCGGTGCCGCCGATGGTGATCTGCGGCAGCCGGTCAGCGACAGCAGCAGCAACTCGATGGTCGGCAGCCAGGAGGTTTTTGTGTAACATCCGCAAGTCAGGTCTGTTCTGCAGGAGGTCTGCCGGGACACCAAGAAGCGGTATCGGAGGCAGAGAGGGCAGGGAATAGGTTGTCGGCAGTGAAGTGCTGACCGGGGCCATACCCATGAGGATATCCAGGCGATTTCCAAGGGTTGCTATCTGGGTATGAATAAGGGGCATTTTGGCTCGGTCGGCAGCAAGGAGCTGGCGCTGCTGATATACATCGACAACAGAAGCAGCACCGTTTGCAAATCGCAGCGTTATAAGGTCAAGAAAAGTCTCATGGACCTTGATCTGTTTTTCTAGTAGTTCCAGCTGTAGTTTTTGCTCGATGAGCTGGAAATAGTTGTCTGCTACCTGTGAACTGAGAAGCAGTGCCACTGTTTCGACATCATCTCTGCCGGCTTCAAAATCAAACAAAGCCGCCTTGTCGGCAGACGAAAGTTTGCCCCAGAAATCAATTTCCCATGAAAGATCCAGGGTGAGATTATTACGGTTTTCCTGACTTTCACCGGAAAACCAGGTGGAAGTTCCGGAAAAATTACTGTCTAGCTGGGGATAGAGAAGAGACGCTGTTTTTTTTCGGCTATGAAGTGCCTGGGACATCCGGGCATAGCCTTTCTTGAGGGTGAAATTGTCTGACAGGGCTTTGTCAATACTGGCGTTAAGCTTTGGGTCATCAAAGACGGTCCACCAGTGATGGGGAAGCATGTCGCCTGATGGGTCTGCAGGTGAATACGAAGGAGCTTCCGGTACTGCAGGAGGAAAAGTGTTGTTAACTGTGTACGTGCAGCCGGAAAGCAGCAAGAAAAGAGCGGCGAATAGTGCCAGGGGAATGAGAGTGGAAAGGCGGGTCTTCCAACAATAATAATGGACAGGGAGAATGTCTTTTCTCAATAAAAAAGTATACAAATGAACCATCCAGTTTTTCTTTTGAACCGCCGTGAGTGTTGATTCCAGATACCATATCATAAAAGGAATGCCAAAGATTTAGTTCGTTTCCATTCGGAAACAATTTGTTCTAATAGCCGTTTCCGAATGAGAATTGGTTATTCCTGTGACGAAAAAAGAATGACAGGCTATGGACTCGTTTATATAAGGTACCTGTAAGAAAGGAGAATGGTGTTTTCTTTATTGTCTAATGGGAGCCTATTTTCTTGGTATATTTTTCAGAAATGGAATAAAATTCGGGGCAACATGTTCATTTTAAAATGGTAGTTTTCGAACAGATATTAATTCATTAGACAGGCTGAGGGAACTAACTCATTGCGAAGGAGATCAGGATGAAGATTTATGTTGGGAATTTGTCATACGATGTCACTGGAAAGGATTTGCGGCTTGCGTTGGAAGAATTCGGAGAGGTTCTGTCCGCTATCATTATTAACGATCAATTGACTGGCAAGTCAAAAGGTTTTGGATTCGTGGAGATGGCCTCCAAAGCTGCGGGCCAGGCTGCAATGGAAGGCTTGAACGGTAAAGATCTGAAAGGGAGACCCCTTAAGGTCAATGAGGCGAGTCCACGCCCTGAAAAGCGTGATAGTAGAGGCGGCAGCAGAGGTGGACAGGGCGGAGGCAGAGGCGGACAGGGCGGTGGTAGAGGTGGATTTGGTGGTGATAAAGGTGGGTTTGGAGGCAGTAAGGGCGGATACGGCGGAGGCAAAAGCGGGCACGGTGGTGGTCGCGGCGGCGGACAAGGTAACAGCAAGGGAGGCCAAGGGCGCAGCAGATGACGCCCATAGGGCGGCTGTAGCCGCTGGTGCATCGGGTTTCCCGGTCAGCTTGTTTTTATGGTTGGAATTGATAAAATGAAAAAAAAGATACTTGATCGTTATTCACGGACTTCCGGAAATAAGGTCATTATTGATATTGCAGCGGGAAAGGTTGAGGATCTATATAATGACTTTGATAAGCATGCACCGTATGTGAAAAAAGAACTGGATCAGGATCTCGTAGACTATATTATCGATTCTGTAAGCGAAATTGGGAAAGAAGATTTTGTTATCCAATTTCGCTTTACTGCCGCAGCTGATTTTAATCTTACGACTCGTGTGAAAACGAGTATCTACAATTATTTTCTCTATCTGAAGCAGCTTAAGTTCCGTGAGTTGGCGAGAATGACACGGTCCTCTTTTATCCTCTTTTCTATCGGAGTTGTAATCCTTTTTCTGTCAGTGTTGCTCAACCAGAAAACTGCTGGCAATGAAACTGTCATGGCAGATGTGTTTGCCGAAGGACTCAATATAGCGGCATGGGTGTCCCTGTGGAATGCCATTGCGAACTTTCTTATTGATTGGGCACCCCATCGACGACAGATAAAAATGTATGAAAGAATCGCCAATGCTACAATTCTTTTTTATGAGGCCTCCAATAAGTAAGGGCCGATATTATCTACAGGCAACCATACAGTCCTGCCGGAATAAAACTGAATTTTTTCAAAAAAAAAAGTGCGTTTTGAGGGGGATGGGGTACATTGGACACTATTACCTAATGGGAGTTAGGGAAGAAGAAATAAATGGTTAAATTTATATAGTAAAGGTGAAGAGGTATGGTTGGTCAGAAAAGATTTCATTTATGCGAGTTGTCCGTCATTGCTCTGCTGGCGGTGTTCCTTCTCGGTGGCTGTGCTAAAAATTTACATGACGATCATGATGAAGATGATCACGAGTTACCTGTCGTCTCAATTGATTCATCTTTTAATGCCAAGGAGCGCCTTGGTAAGCTGCTGTTTTTTGAGAAGAGCCTTTCGACACCACCAGGTCAGGACTGTTCAGCCTGCCACGATCCTGAAATAGCCTTTGCTGATCCTTTAACTGGTCTGCCGGTTTCCAAAGGAGCCCGTCCCGGTTTATTCGGCAATCGAAATGATATGACTGTTTCCTATGCTGCTTTTGTGCCGCCTTTGCATTTCAACAAAGGAGAAGACGTCTGGGTTGGCGGGCTTTTCTGGGATGGTCGGGTTAACTCTTTGGCCGAGCAAGCCCAGGGGCCACCGCTTAATCCTCTGGAAATGGCCAATCCTGATACGCTGACCATTGTTGAGAAACTGAGGCAGCTTAGCTATGCTTCTCTTTTTATTGAAGTTTACGGATCTGAGGCCCTGAGTACTCCAGACTTGGCTTTCGACAACATGGCAGATGCCATTGCGGCTTATGAGATGACCCCCGAGGTAAATCCTTTCAGTTCAAAGTATGACCACTGGCTTCGGGGTGAAGCTGAATTGAGTGAACAGGAATTACGGGGTTTAAAGCTTTTTGATGACGAAGAGAAGGGAAACTGCGCTGCCTGTCATCCAAGCAGACCTGAAGAGGATGGGACCCCGCCGCTTTTTACTGATTTCACATATGACAATCTGGGGACACCTCGGAATCCGGAAAATCCTTTCTACTCTTTACCTCCTGAGCTGAACCCTGACGGTTTTTCCTTCATTGACCTGGGGTTGGGAAAGACTGTCAATGATCCGGCGCAGAATGGCAAATTTCGTGTACCAACTCTTCGCAATGTTGCAATCACCGCCCCTTATCTGCACAATGGTGTATATAAGACGCTGTTCAATGTCTTGGCCTTCTATAACACTCGTGACGTCTCCTGTTGGCCAGACCCTGAAGTTGCCGAGAATGTGAACAGGGAGGAACTCGGCAATCTGAAACTGACCAACCAGGAACTCGAAGATCTAGTTGTTTTTCTTGAAACCCTGACCGACGGGTGGGAAGAATTAGATTCCGATGATGATTAACAATGAAGTCAGACAATTAAAAACGCACTGGTCGGCAAGCACGGCCATACCGCTAAGTTCTTACCTAATGTCGATGAACACTGAATGAATGTTTTTTTCAAAAACAATGAGGAGGTAGAGCATGGAAAAATGGAAAGAGCGATGTTTGTTTGGTGCATGTGTCACCATTCTGGCCGCAGGGCTGATTCCCTTTATTGGTGTCGGGAAGGCCTTTGCAAGTGAGTCGAGCTGTATCGGCTGCCATACTGACGAAGTAATGTTGGAAGAAAATATAACTGTCGTCAAGAAAAAGGGGTCTGCCAAACAGTCAGGTGCAGGCTGAGGCGGAAAAGTGGCCCCGTTGGGGCCAGTCGAAAAAGTTCTGGTGTCTGGTGATTTTCTGGAAACAGATCATGGCGAGGTCGGCTGTGAAAACTGTCACGGTGGAAATCCTGCTGATAAAACTAAAGCCGGCGCCCATAAAGATTTTGATCCCCATCCATCCATTAACAATCCTGAAGGTGCCTGTGGGGAATGCCATGAAGATATAGTCTCTACGGCAAAAGATTCTCTGCATGCTACTCTATCAACTTTTACAACAGTGCTGAAAACCCGTTCTGATATGAACAAGTGGCATGAAATTGACGAGGCTCGTAAAGGTCATTGTGCTGCATGTCATACAAGTTGCGGCGGGTGTCATGTCAGCCGTCCGAAATTTGCCAAGAAAGGATTTATAGATGGCCATATGTTCCAGAAACGGTCTGATCCGTTTAACCAGTGTACTGCCTGTCATGGCAGTAGGGTAGGCGCTGAGTACTACGGATCTCGCGGTGAGGGTGACGTTCATGTGACCAAGTATGATATGGACTGTGTGGCCTGTCATCCGGCAGAAGAAATGCATGCTGCCGCTCCTGAAGGCTTGAAAGGCCGCTACCATCTGAAAGAGATGGTGAATTGTGAGGACTGTCATCAGGACCTGAAATATGGATCTGTGCGAGATCATAATCTGCATGTTGGTAAAGTCCAGTGTCAGGTATGTCATTCCCAGACATATGTCAATTGCTACAGTTGTCATACCGGTAAAGACGATGAAGGCCTCCGCTACTTCCAGAACCAGAAAGAAGTTGAAGGCATGAAAATTGGCCTTAACTATGACAAGGATGAGCCGAACCAGACGAATAAATATATCCTGGTCCGTCATGAACCCACGGATCCGAAACTTTTTGATTTCTATGTGAAAGACGCGTTCACCAACTTCAGCAACACTCCGAACTGGAAGCGTACTTCACCGCATAATATTCAGCGTAAAACCTGGCAGACAGCCAACTGTAATAACTGCCATGGAAACCGAGAGCTCTTTTTGGATACAAAAGATCTTCTTGACTACGAAATAGAGGCAAATGCCAAGGTTGTCGTACCGGACAACAAGGTTCCCAAGAAGCGTAAAAAGGTCATGCCTCTCAATATTGATACCAGCAAAGTCAGGCATAACATGGTCGTCGATGCCAAATGGCTGCATGATAACATCGGGAAAAAAGGTGTGAAAATTGTTGATGCAAGAGGGGAAGGTCCTTATGAGAAGGGGCATATCAAAGGTGCTGTCCCTCTAGATCCGATTCAGTCAGGATTACGCCACTCGTGGGATGATGATTTCCCAATGCAGCTTATCGCAGATAATGAACTTATTGAGATTATAGGTGAACAAGGTTTAAAAGCTGATGACCATATCGTCGTATATGACAAAGATGGGAAAAATGCCGGATTTATTATTTGGGTACTTGAATATGCCGGTGCAACCAACGTTTCTTATCTTGATGGCGGCATAGAAGGGTGGCATGAGGCCGGTTATCATATGTCGGATGAGGAAGTCGAGCCTGAAGAGGTTGCCTTCGGTGGCACAGTCAATCCAGGGTTTACGGTTGACAATGATTATGTCAGGGCAAATCTTGATAATAATATGGTCAAGATTATCGATTCCCGTATCGTCAGCCAGGCAAAAGGTTTGGCCAAACACGGTCAGGCGGCACGTGCCGGAAGGATTCCAGGCTCCATTAACCTGCCTCTCAGCGCACTCTATATGGAAAACGGCGCGCTGAAAAAACCGGATGAGTTGCTCTGGATGCTGAAGAAAAATGGCATTACTCCCAAGCATACCGTTATCACAAGCTGTAATACTGGCCAGCTTGCCGGAAGCGCCTACTTTATGTTCCGTTACCTGGGCTTTGACGATGTCAGGGTCCATGATGCTTCATGGGTTAATTTCTGTGCTGTTGAGTAGCATAGCGCTCATCGATAGCTGATAAAAAAAGCGGTGGAAGAGGGTAACCTCTCCGCCGCTTTTTTTAGTTAAGCAACGACTGGATGTGGAAATTTCTGGAGAGAACTAAGGAATAGCCACTTTCAAAGCTTCCTTGATGTCGGTCGTATAATGAAAGGTAATTGTTTCCCTGACATTTTCACGCAACTCGGAAATATCTTTTTTGTTGAGTGCGGGCAAAATGATGTCGGTGATGCCGGATCGTACTGCGGCCAGGACCTTGTCTTTCACTCCCCCCACAGGCAGGACATCACCACGCAGGGTAATTTCCCCGGTCATCGCCACATCTTTACGCACCGGCCTGCCGGTGAGAAGTGAGGTGAGGGAGACGACCATGGCAACACCTGCAGACGGTCCGTCTTTGGGGGTGGCTCCTTCGGGGACATGGATGTGGATGTCTTTTTTGGCAAAAAGGTCCTCGTCAATACCGAGTTCCTGTGAATGGGCCTGGATATAAGTGAGGGCTGCACTGGCGGACTCTTTCATGACATCGCCCAGTTTTCCTGTCAGTTTTAATTCTCCTTTTCCCTTCATCTGGGCTGATTCGATAAAAAGGAGTTCTCCGCCCACCGGGGTCCAGGCAAGGCCGGTTGCCAGACCGGGCCCCCAGGAGTGGGCCATTGTTTCCGGGAAAAACTCAACCGGCCCTAGGAAATCTTCGAGATCTTCGACGTTGATATTGAAAGGCCCGGGTTCACCTGCGGCAATTTTGCTGGCAGCCCCGCGGCAGACTCCGGCCAGTTTTCTTTCAATGTTTCGCACACCGGCCTCACGGGTATAAGAACGGATAATAGCCCTGATACTGTCATCGGTGAAGGTCAGGTCGTCGGCAGTCAGGCCATGGGCGTCAAGTTCTTTTTCGAGAAGATGTCTTTTGGCGATATGAAGTTTTTCATCATCAGTATAGCCTGACAGGGTGATGGTTTCCATTCTGTCACGCAGGGGCGGAGGAATGGTGTCCAGCATATTGGCGGTGGTGATGAACATGACCTTGGAGAGATCAAAGGGAACTTCCATGTAATGATCGCTGAAGGTGGAGTTCTGCTCTGGATCAAGCACTTCCAGAAGAGCCGAGGACGGGTCACCCCGGAAATCGGTGCCCAGTTTGTCGATTTCATCAAGCATGAAAAGCGGGTTGTTGGAACCGGCTTTGCGAAGGCTCTGGATGATCCGGCCGGGAAGGGCGCCGATATAAGTACGGCGGTGACCGCGTATTTCGGCCTCATCACGAACGCCGCCCAGAGACAGGCGGACAAATTTTCTTCCCATTGTCCGCGCAATTGATTGCCCGAGAGATGTCTTGCCTGTGCCAGGAGGACCGGCAAAACAGAGAATCGGGCCGTGCATGTCCTGTTTGAGTTTGCGGACGGCAAGAAATTCTATGATGCGTTTTTTGATGCGTTCCAGACCGTAATGATCTTTGTCGAGATCCTCTTTGGCCTTATTGATGTCGATATTATCTTCTGTTGAAAATTCCCAGGGAAGATCCAGCAGCCAGTCAAGATAGTTTCTTGAAACCGTGTATTCGGGAGACGAGGGCGGGATACGCTCCAGCCTGTTCAGTTCCTTCTCCGCCACTTCTTTTGCTTCTGTGCTTAGTTTGGCTTTTGCTAATTTGGCTCTCAGTTCAACAATCTCAACGTTGTCCTTGTCTTCTCCCAATTCTTTTTTGATGGCATTCATCTGCTCGCGAAGGAAGAATTCCCGCTGTTTTTTGTCGATATCGTCTTTGGCGGACTTCTGAATCTTCTGGCTCATTTTAGCTGTTTCCAGCCGTTTATTCAGGTCAGCGGTTACTCTGTGCAGCAGTCCTTTCAAGTTGGCTATTTCCAGAATTGCCTGTTCTTCCTCAATGGGGAGATGGAGCATGGAGGCAATGAGATAGGCGGTAAAAGAAGGACTGATGATAGATTCCGCGGTAAGGCTGACCTCGGCGGGCAGCATGGTCAGCTCAGCCAGTTTTTTGAACTGGGTGCGGAGGTTAAGGTCAAACGCTTCGATTTCTTTCCCTGTTTCTTCAATCAGTTCAAGTTCTTCAACCTCGGCTTTCAGGTAGGGTTCCGATTGGGTGTATGTGGTGATATGAACTTTTTTAAGGCCGCTGGTCAGAACATGATAGGTGTTTTCCGGCCCTTTAATCAGTTTGTGGATATATCCCATTACGCCGATGGAATAGAGGTGTTCTTCAATGGCTCCCTCCGGGGGGGTGTTCTGTTCTTCCTCACTGGCGGCGGGTTTATGTGTGAAAAGTCCGAGGAGCCTGTCACCGAGCAGAATATCGTCAATCAGTTTTTTGGCCGAATCACTTTTTATCTGGAGGGGAAAGCCCATGCCTGGAAAAAAAACAAAGCCATGGAGCGGCAGAATGGGAAGCTCGGCGGGTACAATTATTTTTTCTAGATCAGAGGAGCTTTTTTTTGTTTCCTGTTTTTCTTCGCTTTTATCTTCACTCATTGCAGGCCTTATCCTTCGATATTTACTTTGATTTGGGTCTGGATTTTTTTCTTGGGCATACGGATCAGGAGGCAGCCATTCTTGCAGGTTGATGATGTTGCATCGGCATCAATGGCTTCCGGAAGATGTATGGAGCGTTCGAAATGACCATTCTCCACTTCAAGCTGGTGAATACATATTGTGTCGGTAAAAGAAGGTTTAGTGCGCTCACCTGAAATAGTGACACTGGCAGCGGTGGCCATGACGGAGATTTCATTTGGGTCAACACCGGGGATTTCCATGTAGATGATATACTCATCCGAGGTTTCATAAATATCGGTTGCGGGTGTCTGGCTGGTGGTCTGGAAGGGAAACAAACGATGAGATGACAGGTCACGTACGATGCGCCCGAACTCTTTTTCAATATCATTAATGTTGCCAAACGGAAATTTTTTGAATCGGTCCATTTTTTTACCCCTTGTTTAACTTAATGTATAAGATAATATATACATTTATATGCAAGGGGGCCAAAGAAAAAAATAGTATAAAAAAAGCAGGACCGGAAAATGGGTAAAAAAATCACCATCTGTTTTGATGGAACAAATAACCATCCGAAAGATGCTGAGCAGGAACGGGAGTGGTTTGGGCTTGGCAGGATAGAGGACAGCAGTATCACCAATATTGTCAAACTGCATCTTCTGCTCGGCGGCAATATGCTGAACAAGGCACAGAATGAAAGGCAGCACGGCCTGTATTATTCTGGTGTCGGCACGTATGGCAATCATTTGCAGAGGTTGTTTAATGTGGTGTTTGCTCCGGAAAATCTGGATGTCGGAAGGATATTGAACAGGGCCCGGAAGGATTTGTCGGAAATTTGGCAGGATGGCGATTCTGTCTATCTGTTTGGTTTTTCCCGGGGGGCGGCGCTGGCCCGGCGTTTTGCCGCCATCCTCCATCAGAAAGGTTTGCACGGGGTAAAAGCAATACCCGCAATTCGATTTCTTGCTGTTTTTGATACGGTGGCCTCCCTTGGCCTGCCTAACCTTGATGACGATGAAAAGCCGGTGTCGGATGTGGTGTTTGAAAATAACACCGTGGCGGCCGGGGTCCAGGAAGCCCTTCACCTGGTGGCTCTGGATGAAAACAGGATCGCTTTTCAGCCGACATTGATGAATAAGGACCAGAGGGTGACAGAGATATGGTTTCCAGGGTCCCACGGCGATGTTGGCGGTGGTTTTTTCCATGACGGCCTCTCTGATATCGCGCTGGATTTTGTTCTCAGGGAAATAAAAAAACGGAATCTTGGCCTGGAAAGTATCGCTCCGAAAGATATAGACTACGCCAATTTGAGAAATGCAGGCGAGCCCTGTGCCGTTGAACCGGACGATATCACCCTCAAGCCTTCCCCTGTTGGTATAATGCACCCGAAGGACAGATGGTTTCCTGTTGCCAGGGCGACACTGGCCAGTCGGTGGGTAAGGGTTAATAAAAATGATGAAATTTCTGAAGAGTATCCTGTTTTGCATCATAGTGTAGTCGACAGAATGCACATGGATCGAAACTACAGGCCGCCGAATATGCTGGCAACGTTACATTTCCTGTATGGGGAAGATGGGACTCTCTCTTCCCATAAGGGGCTTGGCGATCACTTGACAACAGGGGCGTAACGGAGAAGGAAATATGGAGAGGGAAAAGGCGATAGAGAAAGCAGCCAGAATGCTGCGTCAAAGCCGAAAGACTGTTGCTTTGACCGGGGCCGGTGTCAGTACTGAGAGCGGGATACCCGATTTTCGCAGTGCCGGAGGACTCTGGGCCCGTTTTGATCCTATGGAATACGGGACATTAGGCGCTTTTGAAGAGGACCCCCGGAAGGTGTGGAATATGCTGAGGGAACTCATTGGTATTGCCGATGCGGAGCCTAATGCGGGTCATATGGCTATGGCTGAGTTTGAAAAGTCCGGTATCCTGAAGGGTATAATAACCCAGAACATTGATATGCTGCACCAGAAGGCAGGAAGCCATACAGTTGTCGAGTTCCATGGCTCAATACGCGCGTTCACCTGTCTGGAGTGCGGCAGGAAATATGAGCTGGATGAAGTGCACCGCATGGCGCTTCCCCCGGAATGTGAAACCTGTTCTGCCATTTTGAAGCCTGATGTCGTCTTTTTTGATGAGCAGATTCCTGTTCTTGCTCTGCAGCAGACAGAAGATCTTTTGCGAGGTGCTGACCTGCTTCTTGTTGCCGGCACATCCTGCCAGGTGGTCCCTGCCTCCATGATTCCAGGTCGTGTGCGTCATGGCGGTGGCTCCATTATAGAGATTAATAAGGAGCTGGCTTTGTCGGGGATGGCTGAAATAAGTTTTGCCGCAGGATTTTCTGAAACAATGACAGCGCTGGCAGAGGCCTTGTCTCTATAAGTCATGAAGAGTATCAGCGACATACCGCCATCGGCATTCACAGAGGTTTTTCTCTCACTCAACAGGCTTTCCGGTGAAGATGGTTTTGCCGCATGGCATTTTAAAAAGGGAATGCAATTCGGAGAGACAGAGAAGTGGTGGGAGGACGGAGGAAACAGGACCCATCCCCATGAGGGAGTTGACTTCTGTTTTTACATGACAGATCAGGGGATAAGAAAGTCTCTTGCTCCCGGCATATTCGTTCCTCCACTGTATGACGGTAAAGTTGTCAGTGTCTTTGATGATTTAATTGGCCGCACCATACTGCTGCAGCATGGAATTTTTGATGAAAATAATCTGCAGCTTTACAGCCTGTACGGGCATGTGGATCCTTTGCCTCATATTGCCGGTGGCGCAGAAGTGAAGTATTCGGGAAAAATAGCGGCAATAGCAGATAGGGCACTCAAAAAAAGGCCCATGCCTTCTCATCTGCACATATCCACCATTTGGCTTTCTGAAGGGTTTCCGGTAGAATCGTTTCACTGGGGAATGGAAAACAACCCGGATGTTTTTTTCAGCGATCCCCTGCATGTTTTATATCAGGACAACAGATGGAAATTATCCTTATAGCAGCCATGGCTGCCAACCGTGTCATTGGCCGAGATAATGATATCCCCTGGCATATTCCAGGCGAGCAGCAGCGTTTTAAGGAAATAACCTGGGGACATGTCCTTTTGATGGGACGCAAGACCTACGAGTCAATTGGACGGCCTCTACCCGGCCGCAGAAATATTGTGATTACCCGGAATAATGCCTACATTGCCCCTGGCTGCGAAATTGCAGGGAGTCTTGAAAAAGCTCTCGATTTGTGCGGAGCTGCGGAACAGGTGTTTATCATTGGCGGGGCACAACTGTACCGCCTTGGGCTGGAAAGGGCGACCGGGTGTATTCTCACCGTTCTTGATCGTGAGGTGGCTGGGGATACTTTTTTCCCGGAACTTGAGGAAAATCAATATGTTATTGTCCGTTCGGAGCAGGTGAGAGACCCGGAGCCGTACACCGTCTTCTTTTATAAAAAAAAGGAGTAAGGAGTCAGTGGCGGTGAACATCTCAAGGCTGTGGTTTTTCCACCGTTTTTGCCTGACGCTAAATTGTCACAAAAAAGTGTAATTATTCAGCGAAAAAGCTTATAGTTTCGAAAACTATAGATCTGTAACTATTCAGCAGTGCTCCAGGTATGCACAAGCAGGCCGCCGAGCTATATATCCATATGCGATAAGGCCTGATCGTGTGTAGATGGGGTGCTGCTGAATAGTTACCAAAAAGTGTTGCTTAATTGCCTGGTTTGGGGTTTGATTTGTATTGTTGGCGGGGGAACAATGTGGTAATATATTTTGTGACATTACACAAAACCTGTTTCGGTGATCACTACTAGCAGAGGAAGCACAAGACATGGAAAAACTATTATTTACAAAAATGAGGAAACAGCTCGGCAAAACCCAGAAGGAACTGGCAGAGCTGCTCGGTGTCTCAGTGAAGTCTGTGAGCAGTTACGAGCAGGGGTGGAGAAATATTCCTCCTCATGTTGAACGGCAGCTTTATTTTCTTTTCTCAAAAAGAAGAGGAGGAGTAGACACTAAAAATTGCTGGGATGTGAAAAAATGCCCGCCGGATCTGAAAAAAAATTGTCCTGCATATGAATACCAGTCAGGGAATCTCTGCTGGTTTATTAATGGGACAATATGTGAATGTGCATCCCAGAAAAGCTGGGTTGATAAAATTACAATCTGCAAAAAGTGCGACGTGTGGAAGCGTATCTTCAGCTCCGTTGATTCAAATTCGCCGGAAAAATAGCAAAAGATACCCGTGTCGTCTTTTTTTAATTTTTCGCATTAAAGTCTTACCTGATTTTGACGATGTCTTCTTTAAGGTTCGTGAAATGATAAGTTGCCTGGGTGTTTTGAAGAGCAGGTCCTTTGATCTGGATAAAAACATCCTCTAATTCATTGTGGAGATAGATTATGACGAATGGTAGCACTGTGTTTCGAGTTGTTCAATTATGTGTAGTCTCTTTATTTGTATTGGCAATGGCACAACAGCTTGAGGCCTCTCCTGCCAAAAGTTATGAGTATGGCAACGTTCTCATGGATCAGTTCAGCAAGAAGGGAGATAAGGATGCTGTAGTTTTCAGACATTGGAATCACAGGGCCAAACATTCCTGTCGACTGTGTCATGTTGATATTGAGTTTTCCATGGAAATCGATGCAACCGGTCTTTCTGAAGATGACAATCAGGATGGCCGTTACTGCGGGACATGCCATGATGGTAAAGAGGCCTTTAGCATTAAAAAGTGCGAGAACTGTCATATCAAGAACGCTCAGGATGCCAAGCTAAAAGCCGATGCTGCAAAAAAGAAGTATTTCGAGTTGAAGAAGACAATGCCAAAGTCGCGATACGGTAATAAAATTGACTGGACAGAAGCCGACCAAAAAGGGTTGATTACGCCAAAAGACTTTATTGAAGGCGTGTCTTTCGAAAAGAATAAGATGATGGTCAATATGCGCAATGAGCCGATGACCCCGAAGCTTCCCGGGTTGCCTGAAATTATTTTTTCTCATGCCAAGCATGTGACATGGTGTGGGTGCGGTATGTGTCACCCTGACACTTTTGCCCTGGAAACAA
>JACKQG010000763.1_pt1 | contig 45896 bp, 30 predicted proteins | sample 8237621 | NCBI WGS metagenome assembly JACKQG01 (sample SAMN15677084, study PRJNA649215) | marine metagenome | biome: marine; feature: Black Sea; material: saline water; isolation source: suspended particulate matter (SPM) from the Black Sea western gyre | collected 2013-06-09/2013-06-10 | depth... | reverse complement strand
GTTCTTTTTCATGGATGGTCGCACGGATCTGGTAGGAGATTTATATCAGGCGGTCGATATCGCGGCGAATCTGGGCGTCAACACCCTCTATCTCTTTCCCAACGTCTGGCGCGGCGAATATGAATACATTCCCTATCGTCAGAGTAATGACGGATTAAATATCAATATTTTCCAAAACGGTCTGAGTGACTTACTCGCGCTACGTCAATATATGGAAGCCAAAGGAGTTGGTCTCGATTTCCACTATACCGCTGGTTTGATCGGGCGTTTGGATCCCGCCTACGGGGCATCGAACCTGCATCCGGATTTGGCCTCATGGGGAACCGGCACCCTGCTCAATGCTACTTCGGTCGGTGCGACGAGTATGGATGTGCAAGTACCTGCAGGTTTTGAGGTAGCTACCGTTTCCCCTTGGGACACCTACCAGTATCCACATTATTATCCCTATGTTTCCGATGTAACGATTGGCACGGTCGATGTGCGGGTCGGAGATGAGCTTTTAATCCGAAGCACGATGGAGCTTACCTCTGAGAACACCTACCGCCTGCAAGGTATCGATGGCCTCGATTCAGATCTCATCGGCGCGGAGCAAGCCCATGCCGCCGGTGAAACCGTCACCTTTTATTACAGCCCCTGGGGCGCACTGGTTCCCGACCCTAAAACACCGCTCTTTACGACGATCGCGGAAGATTATGCCACGCTTTTGAATACGGCCGACGTAACCGAAGTTCAGTATGATGCGCAGAATTCTCATTATATGCCTTGGGGCCTGTGGGGTTACGATAAGTTTGCACAGACCATCTATGAAAAGCTCGACCATCCGGTCACTTCCGGTGACGGCCTTGGTTGGGTTTCGTGGGCACATATGGAATATAACTTCAAGGAGGTGCATCAGGTGACGCGCCCCACGCAAATTAATCAAGCTGGCCCGATCGAATTGAGTCACCCCTCCGAAGCGGCAACCCATCTAGATGATGCCAACTTTCTCTGGGCTAAAACAGTGGGCCTCAACAGCCCGTACATCAGCGTGACAGACGGCCTAATGGGCGTCACTCTGGACGATGTCTACGGGCATGGGCAATGGGCAAAATATTCCGAATCGCGGAAACTGTGGGTGGCGGCCCGGCCTTATTTCTCGGACGAGCAACGCACCCGGATGGTGCCGGAAATATACCCACTAAATATCAGCGGGGTCGCACCCCTCTCACATAACTTTGCAGATGAAACCTTTCGTATCGAAAACGGTGGAACGGATTTGAAGGTGTATCCTACCCAAGTGATGCGCCGCGATGGACTGGACGGCTATTGGTTGCTCAATCAGGAACAAGGCGTCATCTCCCCACGTCAATTCATCCAGCCCGGCGATGCCCTCACCGTGACAAATCCTTATTCCGCCCAAGCACCGACGCTCGAGCTCCGCGTACTGCCCGCGATGGAAAACGGTGCTGCGACAAATATCAACCTCCTTCCGGAGGCCTTCAGTGATATTACCCTCCCAACCAGCGGAGACCAGCTCGTGTCAAGCTCCGGCAGTGCTATTCAGATCTCAATGGACAATTCCCTTTCTGAATCGGACTACTGGAAAGCTGCTGGTGCGGACGAGTCCGCCTACTGGAGGGGCATTCATCTAGGAAATAGATTGATCAATCTGCAAAATGCCCGCGGCATCGCATTGACGGTGGAAGGCGACGGCAGTGGCGCGGAGCTGGTGTTTACCGCGGGCAACCGCGACTACGTCGTCCCGATCAACTTCACCGACACCAGGACGATTGAAATTCCCAATGGCGAGGTAGCCCGTTTTAAATCTGGCTTCGGTTTCCGCTTCGACACTAGTAAACCCACCGATTACTCGGCTGTTGGCAACTTCAAGCTCTATCTCGGATACGTCCCTGCCAGCACTACAAGCAGCGTAAAAGTGCATGCCATCGAGGCAATGAATGAAGATCGCAGCATAGGCCTGGTCGATCCGGTTTTAAGCTTGAACGGAACAAGCGTGTCGGTCAGCGGCACGATTCCCGATAATTGCTATCTCACCTACAGTGGCGGCGCCACCGCCTCAGTGTATGACGAAAACTGGAACTTATTGAATTCACTCGACGTGAATGGCTCTGACCTACAGGCGGAGGCCGGCTCAAATACCTTTTCGGTCAGCACCTCTGCATCGGGCAATATCTGGCTGGAAACCCGCCTTAAAGTGGAGGATACGCCGTGGATTCTGCCGGTGACAGTCGCTCCCTCACTCGCGATTGCCTCTGCTCCCTATCCGGCAGATGGTTCGGAAGTGGATTCTGAGACTATTGACTTGAATGCATTGGCACTCAGTTGGACGTCTGACGGCACCTCCAATGCCCTCATCTTTGGCAGTGATTACAACGCCGTCGCGAGTGCGACCAGCGGGTCGGATGAATATAAGGGAATCCAGACCACCAACAGCTATAATCCCGTTTCTCTGGCGCCGGGAATAACCTACTACTGGTCGGTTGATGTATCCGATGACTCACAAACGTCCTATGGTCCAGTCTGGAGCTTTAGCACCAGCTCAACCCTGGCTGCCGCCTCTGCACCCTCACCGGTTGACGGCACCGTCATTGACCCCGACACGACTGATTTGGATTCGCTGGTGCTGAGCTGGACTGCCGACGGCTCATCCAATACCGTAAGCTTTGGTACCGATTACGACGCCGTCGCGAGCGCGACAGACGGGTCGCCTGAACACAAGGGCACCCAGACAACAAATACCTATGATCCGGTTTCCCTATCCCCGGGAACCACCTACTACTGGTCAGTAGATGTTTCTGATGATATACAAACCACCCATGGCCCGATTTGGAGCTTTAGCATTGCCGAGTCCTCCATCATCACTTGGGACGGAGACGCCGGTGATGGGCTTTGGAGTTCCCCGACCAACTGGAGCGGAGATAGCGTGCCGACCAATACGTATGACGTTGTGATAGGATCTTCAGCCATGGTGAGTCAAGCAACCGCTGGCTTTAGTAGCATGCAGATCGAATCCGGCGCAACGGTTAGTTTGGCTGAGTTATTTCCTATAGGAAAGACGTTTGGTATCAGCGGTACACTGGATCTCGATTCTGAGGCAGTACTCCGCCCGTATGGATCGCAATTCAACCTGACATCAACCGGAAGCTTTGGTTCAAAGGTAAATTGGCTGGATCTTGGTAGCGATTCGAGCTTGAGCTTTGTGGATGGTGCCACTTTTCAGACCGAGACCCAGCTCCAGCTTGGCGGAGACACGACTATTGGCTTTGTGCTCTCTGAAAACGGATTCAATACGCTACAGCTTGGACGCCTCTGGGATAGTAATGGGGCGGTTGCATGGAATAACCTAAGCTTCAATATCGATATCAGTCATTACGCCAGCCTTAACGAAACTTCCATTACGTTAATGGATTTTAGCTCGCACGACGATGGTTTTGGTGGGACTTTTAACCCCTCGGTCAACCTTACATCCGGTGAAAGTCGCCTGAGAGGCACATTGAGCTTTGATAGCGAAAACTCTCGATTAATACTTAACCTCAATCGATTTGGGCTTAACATCAACATTGCGCCGGACGATACCGTCCGACTGAATTTTCAGGCAGATTTAGGACATACCTATCAAATCGAACAATCCACTGACCTCAATAATTGGACATTACTGGAGGAAAACATTTCCGGCTCGGGCAACTTGTTGGAACGCAGCTATCCGCGTAACACCAATAGCAACAGCAAACAATTCTTCAAACTTACCCGTAACCCGGAATAGAGGCACCGCTCGACTCAAATGGTGCATACTATACAAACCGGATCTCCATCTGAAGCGCTCTTAGAATAGTTCTTATTGAATCCAAACAAAGCGGTAAATGTTATTAAAGTCCTTTGCTGTGAAACTTTTTTGACCTATCCTTAAACACTTCTCTGTGATATTGTAGATAGAATCCTTACTGAAACTATGTCTTTCATGCGCTTACTGTATTTTTTGGCCTTAACTGGTATCGTAATACCACAATGTGAGGCAAGAATTACGCACTCGGAATGGAAATTATCCGCTCTGGAAGCCCGTCTTAACGAGATCGATCAGGAATTAAAGGAGCTACCTGCCATCGCCCTGCGCAGCGACTCGGGGGCCATTGGTTACCGCTCTGAATCCCACACCCATCCAAACAATACTGAATGGATTCAGATTGATCTTGAGCAGGATCAGGCAATTGAGGAAATCGTCCTTGTGCCGACGATTCGAAGGGACTCGCAGGACGGTTTTCAGGCAGACGCTTTCCCGGCTTCTTTTCATATCATCGCGGGCTCCAAAGACGACTCCGAAGGAACCCTAATTGCCAGCTTCACCGCCGAAGACAATTTCCTTCCACGCACCGCCCCAGTGATCATACCCTGCCCCGGACTTCAGGCTTCCTGGGTTCGGATCGTCGCAACCGAACTAAATTTTCGGGCTTGGGACAAACTCTACGTTTTCCAGCTAGCTGAAGTCATGCTCTTCAACGAAGGACGCAACCTTGCCCTCGAGCAACCGGTCAGCGCAAGTTCCAGTTCACCCGGGCCTGAGTTCACTTTTGCCGCGCACAAGAAAAAGTATCTCGTCGATGGCTTCCTGCCCTACCTGATGGATGCCTATAAAGGAGCACAGAGCATTCCCTATCTCTGCTTTTTCCCAAAATCAAAACCACCCATTCTAACGATTGATTTAGCAAAAAGCCTGCCCATTGACCAAATCAATATACATGCAATAGAACTGACAGATAGCATCCCCCAAAGCAATTCGGATGACTACGGCATGCCAAGACACCTAAAGATTGAAGGCGCAAATAAAGCCGATTTTTCGGATGCCTGTAACTTGGTGGATTATCGCATCAACAGTATCTACGATAGCGGACCGATCAGCCTGTATCGTTTCCCTGAAGGGCACTATCGCTTTTTAAAACTCACGGTATTAGAACCGGATTTAACTCGCACAACCGGAGATACATTACTCGGAATCCTAGGCCTCGCAGAGATCGAAGTGTTTTCAGGGTGTAAGAATGTCGCATTGGGCAAAGCCGTTACGGTGGAAACAGAACTGACCGGGGGCGGGGAAACCCCGGAGGCACTCACCGATGGTCGTAATTATTATGGAGACCTCCTTCCTTTTCATACATGGATGCAGCAACTTGCCCGGCGCCACGCTCTTGAAACCGAGCGACCAGAAGTGCTTGGCGCAATCAATCAAGGCTATGCCCGACAAAAAGCGAATCTCCGCTTTATGATTTATCTCGTCACCGCACTCGCCACCGGGATCCTTATTATTTATCTTATTGGGCGGATGCGCGGCATGCGTCAGATCGCACTCGTTCGTAAGCGCTTTGCTGCAGACCTGCACGACGAACTCGGGGCTAACCTCCATGCCATTGGCCTGCTCAGTGATTTAGCTTTCGATGCCCTCGATGAGAAAGATCGACTCCAACGCATCATTGGGGAAGTACGCACCGTAACCGAGCGCACCAGCGATGCGGTCCGTTATTGCGCAAACTCTCAGGAGGCCCGCGACCCCATGGGTAGCCTCCGGGAAGATATGGAACGCATCGCTAAACGGATGATGCACGAATTGAGCTATAAAATCACGGTCAAGGGCGAGCCCTACCTTCGGAAACTCAAACTCCGCACCCGTCACGATCTATTCCTTTTTTACAAAGAATGCCTCGTCAACATCAGCCGCCATTCCGGAGCCACCGCATTCGCGGTGCAGTTAACTGCCGACGCCAAACATATTTCCTTATTCATTGAGGATAACGGACAAGGTTACAATCCCGACTCAGACATCAAGGCACCCCCTTCACTCAAGCGCCGCGCCCAACTCATGCGTGCCTCCTTAAATCTGGAAAGCCCCAAAGACGGCGGCACTCGCATTATCCTAAAACTTAAACAAAAAAGCTATTTCTTTATAACCAAATGACTCATGCCAAATCCTATAAAATTAATCATCGTCGAAGATAACCCCGAATATCGTAACGTCTTAAAATTGGCTTTCGAGTTGGACAATGATATCGATTTAATCGGTATTTATGGCTCTGCAGAACACAGCTTGCGAGCTCTGGAACCGAAGTCAAAAAGCACCCTCAATCCCGATGTTTTGCTCTTGGATCTCAATCTGCCCGAGATGCCAGGCCTCGAGGCCATGAGGTGGTTCCACAAATATATTCCGAAAACTCCTATCATTGTCCTCACTCAATCCGACGCAGAGAGTGATGTCGTGAGCGCTATTCAAAATGGAGCCACCGGTTACCTTCTCAAATCTGCCACAGTACAAAAGATAAAAGAGAGCATCGTAACCGTTGCCAGCGGCGGCGCACTAATAGATGCTAAAATCGCCAAGTTCATCCTGACTCAAATTCAGGCAGCCCCCGCTGCGGGAAAATCAAAGATTAGCCTTACTGACCGCGAGCTGGAAGTATTGGAACTGCAGGCTGATGGCCTTGTGAAAAAGGAAATTGCAGAAAAACTGGGAATCAGCTATTTTACGGTTTCCACTCATATTCGTCACATTTACGACAAGCTTAACGTACTTAACGCACCCGCAGCGATCTCAACTGCCTATAAAATAGGTATTTTGCCCGTTCAAAAGAAGTAATGCAAAGCCCTGTTAATAAATCTTTATAATAAAGAATGAGGACTCAAATCCTACCAGCTAAACTTTAAGAAGCCATAAGGAAACACGCAAAAGTTGTGATCATAATAAAGAAGCAACTTAATTTTTTAAAGAATCCTAAATTCCCGTAATTTGTTCGTTCGCGCTCTCTGAAGCGTAATGACGGCATTTTGCATCTATATCGCACAAACGTGCTGGTCAACTGCCGCAAACTGGGACGGTGATGTTCTTCCCGGCGCCACTGACATCGCAGAAATTGGCAATGGCAACACCGGTTTGGCAACCGCCACCGCTGATTACTCCGCTGGCTCCACAACCGTTAATGGTTTAAGCGTTGGCATAAACGGCAACGCTTCTGGAACTATTAACTTAACGGGCGGCACGATCACAGTAAACAATACGGGGGGGCTTCAGGTAGGCTCCAACAATAATTCCAACGGTACCGTAAACATCAACGGAGGCACCCTCGAAATCCAGCAGGCTAACAACTTTATTGGTAACGCTTCCACCGGCAAAGGTGTCATCAACCTGAATAGCGGTACCCTCAGGAATGCCAGCGGCAACTTTACAAACTTCTGGATGGGCAATGGCGGAGGCAACGCAGAATTCAACATACGTGGCGGCAATTTAAGTGGCATCAGAATGACGCTGAACGGCGGCGGCACCGGAACCACCGATATTTCTGTTTTCGGTGATACCGCAACCATCGATTTTGAAAATTGGACTTTTGCTGGAACGACCAATATCAAGCTCAACGCAAGCGCCACCGGTATCAGTCTGCTTGATGTTAACCACTGGGGTGGTGATGGCACCGAAAATCTAATCATTGATATCAGCGGTTATGACACCTCCAACGGCACCTCCCTTACTCTCATTGACAATCAATTCGCAACTTTTGATGCCTCGCGATTTGATTCCATTACACTCACCGGAGGAACCGGCGACTTCACCTACACCGCCGATGGCTCCGGCACCAAACTAACGCTCGACAACATTGTCGTTCCAGAACAGGCCACTTACGCCCTACTTGCGGGTTGCCTCGCCCTAAGCAGTATCATTTTGCGGCACCGGCTACTCCAATCGCACTCGGAAAAATCCTTTTAATTGAGCACCTAGGGTAATTTCCTGTTGCGTGGTCGGCTCAACCCCGCTGATCCGGCTGGCTACCTCGCTCCAGGATGGACTCGCCAAGTCCTCGGTAAAATCAATGGCATAAGTCTTGCCCGCCACCGCCTGCCAATTGACGGTAAATGCACCCGAACCCAATGCACTGCTTTCAACACGAAACACAGAACCAGCATCCATCGGATCCGTTCCAGCCTCATACTCATTACCGCTTATCTGGCCGTCCCCATCGGCATCCTGCGCGATGGCATCATTGCTGAGCGCCAAGCCATGAGAGGATAACCAAGTGGTAGTAATGCCACGATCCAGAGTACTCACCCCACCACTCCATGCCAAATTTGCAAAGGTGGGGATCGATCCGCTCCATTCATTCGTATTCAGATTAAAGGCTTTCCCGGAACCAAAACCGATAAACTTGGCGCTGCTCCATGAACCAAGCGGGGTATTGTCCGTGCGCTTGAAGTCGGAAACAGAAAGACTGATGGCGTTAAAGCCAGCAACGACTGGCACCGCCGCATGGTAAGTGGTCTCCGAGTTCTCACTCCATCCATCCACCACAATCTTCACCTGCAAGGTGTTGGTCGCATCGGCGCTCAGATCAAAAGTCAGGAGTGCACCCTCACCTCCACGATAGCTCGGGTGACTGATCTTGCGGGTATAAAACTGCCAAACCGATGTATTGGTCTCGTTAATCAAGAACCAGTCGTGGAACCCGCTTGCTCCGGAGGGATCGTCAATCGCATAACTAATTTCAGCAGTTTCACGAAGCCCATTGGCCACCAGCACTGCCGGATCCAGAGAGTGAATCTGGTGCACATCGGTATTCAGGTCGGCGGGCAGTGAGTAGTCACTATCGACCCCTGTTGGGTAATAGGTATGCACCTTCGAGGCAACCTTGATCAGATCGGTGGGGTTACTGTAAGCCACGGCCTGAGTGAAGCCAACATCATAGGTGATCACGGCATGCGCTGCCAGCATATCCTCTGCATCGAAAATCGGCAGAGCTGCCTCCCAGTGTGTGCCCCGGTCCACCGCCCCGGCATCCCGCCAGAAACGCGTGCGCGAATCACGGTCCGTGCCGTAGTAGATTTCAACGCTATCAATCGCATACGATGTCGAAGTGTCTGGATAGACTTTAAAGACAGGCACCCCGCCTGCAGTGGTCATTTCCAATTCTGAATCGGAAATACCGGGAAACTCGACATCTCCGATAAGATGGTGACGTAACCAGAGCATTCGCGCTGCCAAGGCCGGATCCGTCAAACGATGATTGAAGTGCGGTTCCGCCACTAGGATGTTGGCCGGTGAGATCTCATTCAATCCCGCCCCGTGAATGGAGAGACTTTTCGTCGCTAAATCAAAGGGCGCATAGAAATCATTGGAAGCATTTAAAAACAGGAGGGGTGCCGATATATAGTGCCAGTATGCTTGGTCCGCCACCGTACTATTGAAGAGTTCTATGTCTTCCGGAACTTCCCCCATGAGCCGCGCTGTGTCAGGCAGGCCCCAGAAATCTTCGTATACATAACCAGTGCCACCACCTCCGGGCGCGAGCACCGTGATACGGGGATCAGTCGAGGACATTACCGTTGTCCGGCCTCCCCGACTCCAACCCATTACCCCAATCTTACTGTCATCCACCTCTGGCAAACTTTGGAGATAAGTAATGGCGCGACGAACGGCATAACCGTTCAAAGTCCAAGTGCTGTTGAGCGGATGCGGAAAATCGTACAGCGTTTGCCCATCGCTATAAATTTTCGGATTAATGAACTCATAGAAAATGGCCTCGGTAACGGGATACTCCAGCGGATTATCAATGGTGTTTTCCCGCCTGAATCCGGCGGGTAACCCATCCCAATTTGTATTGGGGTGTAATTGCCCTTCCGGTGAGGCCGGTTCGTTGGGGTTGCGGTTTTCGAGGTGGTACCCCCCCCAGTTGATGCTCAGCGCGGCATAGCCCTGTTCGGCCAGATACTTGGCGTAGTGGCTGTCGGCATTTTGTCCCCCGCCATGATTCTGAACCAAGCCCGGCAGGTTTGTCCCGCCGGTAGGACGGGCGTAGTAGCCCGCGATAACCGGCGTGGCGCTGTTCTGTGTGCCCGTTAGCGTGCCAAGCTCATAGGTTATGCGCGAAATCGTGATGGTGTCTCCCGAGCCATTGCTGTGCGCCTCCGTCCAAGTGGTGTGGGTGCCAGCGTTTAGGGGATCATTTTCGATCCTGTTCTGCAGGGAGCCCCACAGATCGCCCACATTTTGTGGCACCGGCACAATCGAAACCGTTGCGATGTTGGAGTCGTCCACTCCGTCGTTGGCTTTGAAGGTAAAACTATCCGTCTCAAAGCTTGAACCGGTGTAGGTGTAAATAAGATTGGGTGCGGCCCCTGAGAGGGTACCTGCACTCGGCCCAGAAACCACTGTGTAGGTCAGCGGATCACTCTCGCTGTCGGTCGCGCTTAGGGTGATTGTGACCGGATCACTGCCGTCCGCCGCATAGGAAATATCCGCCGCCACCGGTGCGTCATTTCCGGCCGCATCAATCGTCGCAATAATTCGTGATGTTGCGGCATCGAAGCTCAGCGCAGCGCCGATTCCCGTGCCACCATCAATGACATTGACCGTCGGATTAAAGCTGCCGCCGAAGTCACCCGTATGCGAAGCAAAGTCCATCAGGACAATGCTCAGCCCATTGCTCGTATCGTAGGCGGACACATCGATGTTGAAGGTCACATCACTCCAGTCTTCATCAGTCCCCTGATACAGAACACCTGGAGTGAGCGTCGTGAAGCCCGTACTTGAGAAGGTGAGTCCGTAGGTCGTGGTGAGTCGGTGTTGTATACTATTCGGCGTAAAGGTCGCACCATCCTCAAAATTCAAGATGCCACTTTGCAAATCGATATAGGCCCCACTAATGCCGCTGCCCGAAGAAAAATTGAAAGTCATCGCGCCATATAAACGTGCCGCAGCCACCGTGTTGACGATCTGCGAATTGCCGGAAACATTCACTGTAACTCCAGCTGGCAAAGTCCAATCGTTACCCGGCATATCAACTGTATCGCCGTTCGAAATCTCAACGATTTGGTTCGTAGTGGGAAGCGTATCCCCGCTCCAATTGGCCGCAGTCGTCCACAAGTTGTCGGCACCACCGCCGTCCCAAATGACATCCGCGGTGGCAGCATTCACATCGTAGAGCGCCGTGTAGGTAGCATCGGCAGTGGCCGCAAGAATCGTCGGCCAGCCGGTAAAGGTACGGGTTGCCGTGTCAACTCCCGCCGGTGGCGTGGCTACCTCGCCTCCATCAACCGTCTGCGTGGTTTCGGTATCATCGACATTGATAAAAGTAATGGTGTAAGTGGTCGTTACTGCCTCCGAATCAAAGGTATAGATCACTTTGGAACTGGCGGTATCAAAAGACAGCGTACCGGACAATCCTGAGTCACCGGCAGAGAGGTTCACCGTCGGGTTGAAGGTTCCGCCATAGGCAGAGTCATGGCCTGAGTAGTCGATTAGTTCGACGGTAGTTCCATTTGAAACCTCATAGTTTGAAACATCCAGATTAAATGTCACGTCACCCCAGTCTTCATCAGTCCCCTGACGCAAAATACCTGGAGTGAGCGTCGTGAAGCCCGTACTTGAGAAGGTGAGTCCGTAGGTCGTGGTGAGTCGGTGTTGTATACTATTCGGCGTAAAGGTCGCACCATCCTCAAAATTCAAGATGCCACTTTGCAAATCGATATAGGCCCCACTAATGCCGCTGCCCGAAGAAAAATTGAAAGTCATCCCGCCATAGAGACGCGCTGCGGCGATGTTATTAACAATCTGGGAATTGCCGGAAACATTGATCGTCACACCGGTTGGCAGGTCCCAGTAGTTCCCCGGAATGTCTACCGTGTCACCATTAGCGATGGCAACGGTGTCTCCATCGACCGGGAGTGTGTTGCCGCTCCAATTGGAAGCGGTAGTCCACAGACTATCGCCGGCATCACCATCCCAAGTGACGTCCGCGGTGGCAGGACTTGTGACGCTTCCTGCGTTGGCATTCAAAGCGCTATAAATCCCATCAGCTATGAGCTGTTCCCCGGTACCGTTCGGGTGAGTGCCGTCGTAGAAAACATCCGCAGTGTTATTAAAGGTTGTGGCTAGGTCAAGGTAGGTGACCGTAGAACTCGCGGTGCTTTCCGCGGTTGCGAGTGATTCCAGAAGGTTGTTGATGTCTGTAAAATGATCGCTTTGGGTAACTGGCACGGTATAGTTGCCTGAGCCGTCGATCGTAAAACGAGGCAGGATGGACACGAGTAGGACACTAATATTCGGGTTACCGTTGCTCCCGCTATCACCCTGCAGGGTATCCACAATCGTCTTGATCCGGTCGCGAACTGTTTCCGCAGTAACGGAGGGGTCATGGAAAATATCATTCCCTCCTAGAAAGACCACGGCGGTATCGGGAGTTTCATTCTGGTTCTTCAGCGTACTCAGGCTCCCGGGCAGCGAGCTTGCAAGGTGTACCGCCCCCAGTCCCCAGTAGGCCTCGTGGCGATTGACGAAAGATTCGCCTTCATAATCCGGATAGACCGAAAATGCCTCTTCATTATTGTAGTCATAGTTGTAAGTGCTCGTGCCGACGAATTCATAACTGACGTTGTTATCGACGAGCTGCTTCCAGAAGGCGTAGCGCCAAGACCAATTTCCTTCACCAGCAGGGCGTGTCGCCGAACCTTCCGTAATAGAATCTCCGACACAAAGGATCTTACCGAAATCCTTCATGAAGGTATCAATAAAAAGTTGGGCATTGGCCTGCCCTACTGCGTAATGATCGTAGCCATGGATGTCCTCGGAGTTGGTGCGATATGGCGCGACCTGTGTATCGAACAAAACACCGCGTGAGTCCGCATTGGTGATGTTGGTCAGGGTCGTATTGATACGCGTGCCGGAGTTGCCCACCGTGTTCATGACGAAATTAAAATCACTGCTGCCCAGATCCGCAGCCAGCTGAGTCAAGATGCCATTCCAGCGGGCCGTATAGACGACCTCCGAGGTGTTGGATTGTCCCGCCGCTTCCCCATCGCTCTCGCCCTGAAACCAGAATACCCCACGAAAGCGAGGCGTGTCGCCATTGGCGATGATCTCATTGATCTTAGTCTCCAATTTACCCGTGCCGTTGTTTTCGGTGTCGAAGAATTGCGTGTCATACAGCCAGACGGGCCCGCTGTCATCGTACCACGCCGCAATGGCCTGCCCCGGTTGCCCATCAATGACCACAACCGGATTTGAAAAAAGACCGGAAGCAACAAGCGCGTCTTGCACACCATTACCAAACTGGTAAGTGCCCGTAACGACCTCGCCATCACGATTGACAGGCCAATAGGCATTCGACTGACCCGTGGCGATAAAGACGTCCACGTACGCGCCCTGCAGGAGCGCCTGGAGCCCGAGTAAAAGTGAAAGAGCTGCCGTAAATGTGATTTTTTTCATCTATTTACTTTCAGTGAGGAGATAAATTTACGCGTAAGTGCCTCTGGTGGATGACTCCGAATCTGTCAAAATCAGCGTTTCAAATACGCTTCCGCCCAGTTCGCGTGGTCGCCGCCGTTGTTCCCGTCCGAAGCTTCAACGATCAAGGTCAGCTTGCGCGCACCTGCCACCGGTAAGACCAACCGCTCAGCATTTTTAATACTGCCCCGCCTCATCGCACCGGAGCGGTAAACTTCCTTATCATCCAAACGAATGATCATTTCCAACTGACCGTGGTGTGCATCATCCGGACCTGGTATCACACAGAAGGTCGAAAATTGACCGTCGAGGTTAAAGCTCAGCCTCGAATCGGCATGCACTCCTATACCGCGGGGATACTCCACCCCGGCAATACGGATCGGCTCGCCACTCACCGATTTATCCTGCATCACCCGCCAAAAGCTGTCCACGACCTCTGCCATCTCAGCTGTCAGGTACAGCTTGCCGTCTATCAATCCCGACTCAGTAGCCTTTTCTACCCTTGAGGGCCCCGACCATTCAAAATCAGCAAAAATAATTTGTGTGATATCCGAACCCGGCACTGGCTTTATCGCCATACTTTGTGTCCCCGACCATGCGGTCATCCCTAGTTTGCTATGCCTATGGATCAGGCTTGATGCTGGAAGCTGCATAATCTGCCAGTCATCGGAGGCTGTGATTTCGAGACGCTGTGCATACTGCCCATTGACTTCCAAAATGACTGACTGCGGCTGAGTGCAGTAAAACTTGAAACGCAAGTCCGCACCCTCCGGAGCCTTCCATTTGGGGTCATTGAACTGTTCGTTCCGAGTCCCCCGATGTTGATTCAGAATGCGAAAGCCCTTAACACCGCCGACCCCTTCTGCGGGAGCAACATTGCTCCAAAGACCGGTACCTTCCGAGAGCTGATTGGACAGCTTATCCGTCGCCTTGGCATCCCCCAACCCCGATGGAATGGCTGCCTCGAAGTCAGAGGAAACCACGATACCGCCTTCGTAATGGATGTTGGCAAATCCAAAAACATAATCATCGACATTCAGGACCGGTAATTCTGCTGACCAGACATCCCCTTGCTTCTGTGCCTTGGCATCCCGCCAGGCCCGGGCAAAGCTCACCGCACCCTGTTGTGCGTAGTGTATCTCCAACGATTCAATTTTATCTGGAGCATTCGGTCGGATCCAGAATTCCGGTATTCCTTCGCGGTTCAGGGACAGACCCGATTGTGCTCGCTTCGGCCAGAAAATATCGCGGCCCACAACATGCCGCTCCAACCAGAGTTTACAATCATCTCCCAGTTTCTCGGTATTGTGATGCCCCCGCGCCTGTATCGCAAAGTCCCAGGGCACTTCGGATTGAAACATCTTGAAAGTCTCGGCACCACGCTCATGTCCACCGTGGTGGTCATTGGAACCATTCAACCACAGACTGGCGGCGCGAATATGCGGCGCGTGCGCCTGCGGTGCGATAGCAGAGAGGTAGAGTTGTTCACCCGCGCTCATCGGAGGTGCCTTGTATGGATTGTTATACATCCAAACCTGTTTACTCCGATAGTATTCATTCCAGCCGATACCAAAGTAGGCCACCACCGCCTTGACGCGCTCATCCATCGCGAGATTCCACATGATCGTGCCCCCATAGGAGTAGCCTTTGGCTCCAATACGCTCTGCATCGACTTCTTTCTGGCTGAGTAGATAACTCAGCACCCGGCGCTGAATCGCATACCAGAGGTAGTCGGAAGTCTGTTTGTAGTCCGTAATCGACTCACGATTCGGACCATGCGACCAAATGGGCGGGCCGACTGCCTTGTCCATGTTGCCATGCCTTAAAGACTCCGGGTAACGGGTGTAGTCCACGCGATCCCCTGCCTTTCCGCAGTAATCGTGCGCCATAACTGCCCAACCCGTTTCAACATAATCCTTTGAAATATTTGGCCGCGACATCCAGCCATGCACGTCCATTAATCCGGGAGCCTTGATAGCACCCTCCTTCACCGCGTATTTACAGAATACCCGGATTTCCTCTCCAAGTACATAAGCGCTGATGTAGCTGTCGCGATAATAAATGCCACTACGCCGCTCTTCCCTAACAATTTCCTCCCGGTATTCACCCGCATCCGGATCATACGCCGCCCAGATTTCCGGAGGCGTCGGCAGTGCTTCCATCGCCAATAATTCCCGCACCTTCGGTTGAATGGCCGCCAACCAAATTTCGTAGCCCTCGCGATTTGGGTGCAGCAAGTCCGGCATAACCGCCTCCGGCAAACGACCGGCTCCATCGAGGAATGCCTCGTTAATATCCAGATGAAAGACAAAGCGTCCGTCTGCCAACCTCGGTAGCTGCGCGTTGATTGACTCATTCAAGCGGCGCTGGGGATCTTCTGCAGTCTCACCCCGCGGAAAGATGGAGAGCAGGAGCACTTTTGTTTCCGGCAATTGTTTGCGTAGCTCCTCCACAATCAAACGAATGCCACCAAAAGTCACCTCATAAGGATCTCGTCGGTGTCCGGTATTGTTTGTACCGATCATCAGCACAACCACCTTCGGCGAGAGTCCCGCGATTTCCCCATTTTGAAGGCGCCAGAGCACATTCTCCGTCCGGTCAGCACTGTAGCCGAGGTTCAGATGCTTCATCCCTGGAAAGCTGCGTTCAACCAAACTCGGCGCCCGATCATCCATAAAGTGCGTTATGGAATCACCAATAAAAACCAAATCGATTTCATCCGCACTGGTGGCGATCTCCTGCAACTTTTGTTGGTGCCGCTCCATCCACCAGTCGTCCCGTGCTTGCGCCTTGGTCGTGGCAAATTCCGCCGCCAGGCTTTGAAGCAAAACCATTGTGCTAAGCGCCGACAGGACTAAAATAGGGGTAAATTTTTTCATGACGTAAAAAAGCTATCGAATCGGTTCATCTTCCATGAGCGCACTCAGCATTGGCTCCATCGCAGCGGCCCAAACGGCATAGCCTTCTGTATTGGGATGCAAAAGATCAGGCATGAGCTCGCGCGGCAAATTTCCTTCTGAGTCAAGGAAGTGCTGGTTGATATCCAAATGCGTCACCATGGGATCCGCCTCAGCCAGTGCAGGCAGGCGGGCATTAATCTGCCCATTGATTTTTCGCCAAGGATCCTCCGGCCCCGCTCCCCGGGGGAAAATCGACAAGAGGAGCACGTTCGCATTTGGCAAGTGAAAGCGTATGGTGCGCAGATTACTGGCAATTCCAGCGAGAGTGTCCGCCGGGGCATCTTTGGCAGCCTGCGTGTTGTTAGTCCCAATCATCAAAACCACCAGCTTAGGATTCAGACCTCTAACCTCCTCGTTTTGAAGACGCCAATTGACCCACTCGGTACGATCCCCGCCAAAGCCCAGATTCAAGGCTTTGCGATGACCGTAATAACGCTCCCACACCGATTTTCCAAACTCCCCTTCTCGCTCCCAGAAATGTGTAATGGAATCACCTACAAAAACCAATTGGTAATCTTCCTCCGCCACTTCACGCAGCTTTTGTTCATGACGTGGCCCACCACGATGGACGGACTGTACGGCGCGATGGGGGTTTGCCGGCAAGGGAGCAAGCCCGAGCGCCGCACTAATGTGGGGCTCCAGCGCTGCATACCAAAGTTGGTAACCCTGCGAACTTAGGTGCAGTAAATCATGATAATATAATTCCGGATTCAACTCACCCGTCTCGCGATAAAATTGAGGATTAAGGTCGAGGTGCAGCACCTGACTGCGCTCTGCAAACCCTGCCAGTTCCCGGTTCACAGCCTCTAAAACAGCTTGCTCCCGCTCCTGTCCGCGCGGGAAGACCGAAAACAGAATCACCTTCGCATTCGGCACCCGCAACGCCAGTTCATCCAGAATGGCTTCGATTCCGGCCAAAATCGCCTCAGCGCTTTGGTTTCGGGCATTATTCGTGCCGATCATCAAAGCAACCAGCTTCGGGTTCACACCCTCCAACTCGCCATTTTGTAAACGCCATAAAACCTGCTCGGTTCCATCGCCACCAAAACCCAAGTTCAGCACCTTGCGATTACCAAAGTAATAGCCGTAGAGCGGGTCGCGCTCTCCATACTGGGTTATCGAGTCGCCGATCAGTACGATTTCAGCGTCGCCTTTCCGGGCTTCCTCGAGTTTTTGTACGTGGCGCTCGTGCCACCATTCGCTGGGACGTTGCGCCTGCATTGCCGTTGGTAAGCGGTTTCCCGCGACTTGAGTAGCGCTGGCCACGAGCACCAATAAGCATGCGCACAGCAAATACGGACGCGTGCCTTTGAAATACTGCTGTGATAATTTCCGGGGCATCATTACTGAAAAAGAATTTAGCACAGGCTGTCTTTGGTGCTATCGCTCATATGAGCGATTATTGGCTTAATTCGGGTTTGCAGGACAAGTTCCATCCCCCAAATGAGCGATACGGGGAAATCGCTAATCTGGTATTCTAAACGATTCTAAATACGGGTTCCTGTAATATTGAAATATCGTGTACTACTTAAGCATATGGACCACCTTCGTGATCGCACTGAGCGCAATCACTTGTCCTGCCCTAGGTAAAGAAAAACCCAACATCGTTCACATTTTTGTCGATGACCTTGGCTGGCAAGATATCGCAAACCATAAGCTCGATGGAAAACCCGTTTATGAAACCCCACATATGGATCGCCTCACACGTGAGGGTCGCCGCTTCACACAGGCATATTCGCCTGCACCCAGCTGTGCGCCCTCGCGCGTTGCATACCTGCGTGGGCAGCATGTCGTGAACACCGGCGTCTACCATGTTTCCGGTGGGCGCATCCCGCGCCCATGGCATCCGGACAGCAAGCGTATTGCCCCCTACTACCGCTATGGTTTGGCGGCGGAAGAGCCCACAATCCCTGAAGTGCTCTCGGCAGCAGGCTACATCTCTGGGCACGTTGGCAAATGGCATGCAGGCGGCAAGTCGGCAGGCTACCCCTTCCCTCTGGATCAAGGCTTCGAATTTGGTTTCTCCGAAAAAAATGGGCGACAAAAATATTATAACGATCCAGAGCTTTGGCGATCGAATGAAAATCACCTAAATAACTTCTTCGGTTCATGGACCGGGATGCGGCCAAACCGCTTGTCCGAATTTGCCACCAATGCCCCCAGTGACCCCTACCAACTCAACGAAGAAGGTCGCCCCTTTGACAAACCACACGATCTGGCCCTTGGATTCATGGAGCAGCACAAGGATAAGCCTTTCTTTCTTAATTACTGTCCCTACTATGTGCATGGTCCCATTCAAACCCGCAATCGGGAACGACTAGAACACTACTCTGAGAAACTAGGCCTCGATTTCCCTACGGATCCAACCAAAACATTCTACGACCAAGCGGGGCACAGCGACCCCTACTACGCAAGTATGGTAGATGAACTCGACTGGATGGTGGGTGACATTGTGCACTACCTAGAAACAACCGATGATCCCCGCAATCCCGGGCACAAGCTTATTGATAACACCTATTTACTGCTCTCCTCTGACAATGGAGGCATGGCGCGGTTCACTGAAAATACCCCGCTCCGTGGCGGCAAGCAGAGGCTTTGGGAAGGCGGAATCCGAATCCCATTTCTAGTTCGTGGTCCCCAAGTTGAAGCGAATTCTATTTGTGAGACCCCAATCAACTTGATTGATCTCTTCCCTACCTTCTTGGAGATAGCCGGTTTACAAACCGACCCAAGCCTCAAACTGGATGGGGGCAATCTCTTACCGCTCTTCCACGGTGATTCCTCGGAAGTCCGATTATCCGATGGTTCCCAGCGCAAGTCACTCTTCTGGTATTTTCCCTGGGATGCCCATATGTCTTCCGCGATTCGAAAAGGAGATTGGAAACTAGTTCGCGCCTACGGCGCATGGAGCGGGCCTGAAGCCGAAAAAGGCATCCAGCTATTCCGTTTATACAAGGACGGAAAACCTCATGACCTCAGTGAAACAACCGATTTGAGCCATCATTTCCCAAAAATCACGGCCCAGTTGCTTAATGAATTGGACGCACAGCTCGCAGATGCGCCGGTTCCACACCAAAACATAACCGGAAAAAACATCGATCCCGCTATGCTTGAAAGCGTGCCTGCTGTTTTGAAGATCGGCTCAAAAAATAGTCAGGTTTGGGTAATGGTAGAAAGCGGTCCAGAAAAAGCTGACATTGTTGCGGCTCAATTACTCTACACCCTAAATCCGCCCGAAATGGACACACTTGCCGGCCAGCGTGAAGAATGGCTCAGTGCCCCTGCTACTATTGATACGGGTCGGGTTGAGGCGAGCATGCCCCCCGGCGCGATATATGCGGTATTCAGCATGGTCGACAGTAACGGCTTTCTCATCAACTCTGAACCAATGCCTGCGGTCACTGATGTGGGGCACGATGTTCTCGATTCCAGCCTCCTGAAAAATGGCTACGCCTTTCGCCCCGGCCTCTATGCCTTAATTCAACTTGCTGAACAGGCCGCAAACACGGTTGGAGATTCCCCGAAACTGACCAAAACCATCATCGCGGCAAAGCAGGCCTATAAAGCTGATCAACTTCCCGATACAGCTTATTTTACGGCAATACGTGAACTTCGCCATGCCATTCGCAGTGAAACCGCTACCTCCGAATCCAGACATCCAAACATCAACCGGTTTCCCACCGAACCACTTTTCTGAGATCTGCAATGAATACTGCAACCTTAGAGAACCGGCACTTGAAACGTGTTTTGGAATGGGGCAATCAAACCCTACGAACCTCCGGCTTTTATGCCGAAAACGGCGCTGATTCTCTCATTCAAACTACAGGGCAAGCAGAGGCGTCGGTCACTATAAATGGTCATTCCTATAACATCGGAACTCCAGACCATTCTGGCTTTCGTGTGTGTTCGACTGAAATACAGACCGTTGTCGGCGGGCAGAGTCTGGTGATTACCTGCGGCGAAGTACCGTCGCTTCCGGGCGTTTCGGTGCAAGTAATCTTCATGGCATATGATGCCGCTCCTGTTTTAACAAAACACCTCCTTATCCAAAACCATGGGCAGGAATCGATTCGCCTTAACCACATTCAGGTTGAAGTGATTCAACCTCTAAAGGATAAGGATCGAAAGCTTCTAGTTGAGGATGACTATGTCCGTGATGGTATTACAGTAAAAGGCAATCGCGTTTACAGTCCATGGATTGAAGGGCACAAGGACTACATTAAAACTTTCCTGAATTCATTTGAGGACGAAGTTCGCTTTTCATATCCCGTGGAGATGGACTGGGTTCTGGAGCCTGACTCAAGCTTTGAATCCTTTCGGGCGTTTGAATTTATTGTACCCAACACCACTGCAGAAGCAGCGGGATTGGCAGTTCGCAAAGCCACGCGCACCCTCTTCCCATGGACACGGGCACAATCGCTGGGCTGCAGCCTCGCACCTGCAAATGATGTTCGCGATTACTATGCTGGCATTGATCGAATCTCCGAAGCAGGCTTTGAACTGGTTCACCTCAACCATGGCTGGATAAAGGGAGAGATGACTTCGCCCCTCTTCACCAATTACAGTGACTACGAACTACGGCCTGAACTCTTTCCAAATGGCTGGAGCGATGTAAAGAAACTGACGGACTACGCACACGCAAAGGGTCTAAAGATTTCGTTCTACTCGATCTATGTGAACACATGGATCGAAGAAGGCGCCTGCACGCCTAAAGCCTATACCGATCACGACTGGGAGTTGATCTGGGCTGAGGATGACGACAGCAGCCGCTGGGGCACAACCTTGGATCCCGCATCCGGTTGGGGCGAAGTCCTCAACCGGATGCTCTCTGAAGCGATCACTCAGGGCGGCTTCGACACTTGGCATCTGGACGGCCCCTACTACGGAGACATCTCAGTCGCCGAGAACCGTGCCGTAAAACCGGGCGGCCCGAATCAAGTGCTGGCCTGGAAACATCAAACCGAGTTTTACCAAACCATGCGCGACGCAGGCATCCATGGTGAAGCCGCACAAGGCTTTCAAGCCTTCGCCCATGGCATGAGTCGCATCACTACCACCGGCTACGAGGAAGGCGACTTCGGCGACAAATCGATACGCCAGCAAATTCTCTCAAACCGTAAGGCTGCCTATAGCTTTACCATGCTCTACCGAGCAGAACAGGCAACGACCGTCCTACCAGTGGTCGCATGGAGTCCCGATGAAAATGCGCCGGATTTACTGGTTCCAATGGAAGCGCACGCAGAGGAATATAACGCCTACCTGGCCAACATCTATGGCTACGGCTTTGAAGGAAAGCCCTTCTGTCGCGTCCCCTTTGAAGGGCCGAAGAGCCTCGCGGCCGTGCAGCGCTGGCTTAACTTTTGGAAAGCACACCGTGATTATTTCAAAGAGGGCTACATGTTGCATCTCTACGAACCGGATGGAGCTCATATCGACGCAGTCGTTCATCTATTAGATAACGGACCACAAAGACGAGCGCTGGTGGTGGCCTTCAATCCTGCAGAAATAATGCTGGAACGAGTTTGTAACTTAATACTGCCCAGCTTCAACGCAGCTGAGTCCTCATGGAATTACCGATCCGAGTCAGGCGAAGAAGGAACAATGACAGATGGGATGATCCCGATATCTGTTCCTGCGTTTGATGCCACATGGTTTGAATTGATAGAAATAAAGGAGAATAAAACGAATGCCTGATGTAAGCTTTGGAAACCTGCACTTGATCGACTGGATCGTTGTGCTCATCTACTTTGTGGTCTGTATCGCCGTGGGGCTTTTCTTCGTGAAAAAAGCCAGCGGAAGCACAGACGACTACTTCTTGGCAGGTCGTAAGTTACCATGGTGGATCGCAGGCACCTCGATCGTTGCCACAATGTTCGCCGCCGACACTCCGCTGTTCCACACTGGTAACGTTCGACAGTTCGGGCTCGATGCAGGCTGGCTGTTTTTCATCCCCGGATTCGGTGTGGTTATGGCTGCGGTCTTGTTTGCACGTCTCTGGCGCAGAGCCCGTGTCGTGACCGAAATCGAACTGCTTGAGATGCGTTACTCCGGCAAAGCAGCGAAGATTTTTCGCGGCTTCAACGCGATATACGGCGGAGTGTTCAAGGCAGCGGTCACGCTGGGTTGGGTGACACTCGCCATGGGTGTCATTTTGGAATCACTCTTCGGTATCGATCGCACTACGGGCACCATGATTTTCATGGGCATCGTGCTCATCTACTCGATTAGCTCGGGCTTATGGGGGGTCGTCGCGACCGACTTCATCCAATACTTTGTTGCTACATTCGGCACGATCTACCTCGCCGTTGCCGCAGTCAACGAATGTGGCGGATTACTAGCAATGAGGGACCAATTGATGGCCATCCCCGACTGGAGCGGTAATGCCATGCGGGTCATACCAGATCCATCTGCTTGGAATCCAAACTTCAGCTGGATGCTTATCTTTGGATGGCTACTCATTTACAGTATCGAGCTCTCTACATCTGGTGGCTTCATGGGGCAACGTGTCTACGCATCGAAGGATGAGAGGAACGCATCACTATCGCTCATGTGGTTCGGATTTTGTTACTACGTTCTAAATGGTTGGCCATGGATCATCACCGGATTGGCATCATTGATCATCCTTGGTTCAACCAACGAAATCGCCGGTTTGGAAAACTATGACGCCACCTACCCCGCTATGATTGTAGAGCTGATGCCAGTTGGTATGCTCGGCATCATGGCATCTGCGATGATCGCCGCATTCATGTCGACCATATCGACCATTCTCAACTGGGGCTCTTCCCTGATGATGAATGACCTATACCAACGTTTCCTCGTCAGAGACGCCAGCAAGCGTCACTATGTATGGGCTTCGCGCGCATTCTCACTCGGACTCGCAATCTTTGGAGTATGGTTTGCCTTTCAATTCGACAGTATCACCCAAATCCTGCTCCGCATGCCTCTCTACCTGATTGGCGGCGTGCTGGTCTTTGTCTTCCGTTGGCTTTGGTCACGCACCAACATCTGGTCGGAGATTGCAGCGATGGTGGGCTCTATCATTGTCGCGCTGTTCATTGACTTCATATTGGTTCCGAAGCTGCACATCTGGGAGCCCAACGAAGCAATCCCTGACCATAACTGGTTTGTTTTCTTCGGGCACAAGATGGTTCTAGTCCTCGTTGCCACAACCATCATCTGGGTGGTGGTCACCCTGCTCACCAAGCCAGCAGACGACGAGACACTCAAGAAGTTCTACAAGCATACCATTCCCCCGGGTCCTGGTTGGAAGCGTATCCGCGCACTGTGCGAAGCCGAGGGCGATCTACCTAAGCCATCTCCATTGAGTATGATTCTCTTAGCATGGGCTTCAGGTGTGACGGGTCTATTTGTGCTCTTGTTTTCGATCGGTTATCTCGTGGCCTGCCAATGGGGCACCGCCGGCGTGCTACTGATCATCTCAGCAGCAGGCTTTATTACTTACTTTAAATTATACAACAAACTGGAGCATTGCGATGACCTCGAACAAGAGGGCTATGATCTGAACTAGTTTGCTGCTCAACTTTTCATCAATCTATAATATACATACATTTGAGAACACTTATGAAAACCACTACCATCAAGAAAATGATCGCTGCATGCGTTGGAGGTATTCTTCTAACACAGCTAGCATCTGCGTCTGCATTAATAGAAAGCGAGCGATTCAAGCTGCGCTTTGCTGCAGACGGCAAACCAGCATCCTTTGAACTGTCTGACGGCACCGAGCTCTTGAATGTGGCTTCCCCCGGAAAGGGGTTCTACCTGGCGAATGCCAGTAAGGCGGTGATTGACCTACCAGTTGTTGAGATTCGTGAGCCGGGTCAACTGGTCGTTGAATCCGATAACGGCACTCAGCAAATCATCTTCAAAGTAACTGAAGGCGAAGCATATATTGGCTTACAAATTGAGCGCCTCAAAGGTATCCCCCAATCCAGTGCGCTGACTCTGCATTTCGAGATGAATGCCACCGGCAACGTGAAAGCGCTCGCACTCGATTTCATGGTTCCTCACTTGGATCGCCTGAAAGGCCGCATCCTAGTCAACTTCCCGTTCCTCTACCATCGTTATGCGGATGATCCACTGGGAGGCTTTGCACTCTATTGCCCGACTGATGCCTATGATGAAGACGACACCCTACTGCACATGTGGGGCGAGCTCGACCTCACCCACCCGGACATCGACGGCGAGTGGAACTACGAAGCGGCACAAAAATGGATGCGTCAATGGCTGGATGAATTCTCTGACCAAAGCCGCATGATGTTTGAAGCCGACTCGCTCGAAGACCTCTACGAGGGTTCCAAGTATGCCGAGGCAGCGGGCTTGAAGGGCATCTACCTGATGCCGTGGATCTGGCGTGGCGACTATTGGCCGAATGACACCACGAACGAAGGCATCAACTTGGATATCTTCCCTGAGGGGCGTAAAGATGTCACCGAATTCTCTGAATACCTCCAAGAACGCGGCATGCGCTTGTTGTTCCACTACGTCAGCGGCGGCATCGGCTACCACGACCCAAAGTATATTGGCACCAAGCCAGATCGCAGACTCGCGAGCTGGGGTGGTGGCAGCATCGTCGGTGATATTGATGCTTCGCAAACAACCATTCAATTCAAGCCCAACTACGGCGTTGAACTGCCCTATCAAATCCCACGCGCAAACGTCCACAACTTCGATGCGCTGCCGCCGGCAATGCATTTCTTCCATGACTTCAAGCACATGCGCATCGGCAATGAGATTATCAAAGTCGGCTCCTTCGAAGAAACCGATCAGGATGTGTGGATTCTCAAAGGCTGCGAACGTGGCAAATACACCACACTCGCCGCGGCACATACCGAAGGCACTGACGCCGCAGGCTTAATCGACACTTATGGCCACAACTTCCTGCCGGACAACAGCTCCACCCTGCTGGATGAGATCGCTCACAACTTTGCCGATCTGATCAATGAAACTGGTGTAAAGAACACCGAATTCGATGGTGGCGAAATTCACTGCTACGAGGGACCGTCCCGCTCCATCGGTTGGGGCTATAACAAATTCGCCGCGAAGGTTTACGAGAAACTGAAGCACCCTGTTATGGCTGACAGCAGTGCGGAACGCCCCCCCGAAAGTAATTTCGAATATCAGTTTAATGCGACCAAAGAACTGGTTGGCCCGATCAAGGGACACCAATACTACGTGGCGCTGATGCCCGAACATCCCTCCCGTCCGGCAACCACCATGCTAGATGCGAATTTCCAACTCAGCCAGGTCGCTGCCACCAAGAGTGCGGTTTACGGCATCAAAACTCAAGATCGCGGTGTCAGCATCGAAGACCTGAGAACACACGGCCAATCCGAAGAGATTTGCAAGCTGGTCGGCACATGGAAAAAAGCTGCTGACCGGATGACTGATGCGCAGCGCAAAGCGATCTTGCGTGTGGATAATAAGGCTCACGGTCAAATCGTTCTCGGCGGTAACCATACCCAATCCGAGCTCGTGCAGGTTTTAAAAGAAACCGACGACAGCTATGATATCTACCCGACCAAAATCATGACGCGTAAGGACCGCGACGTAAAATGGAGCGTCGGTCAGGAACACGGTAGCATCGCTCCGAAGCAATTCATCAAACCAGGCGACAAACTCGAACTCCAAAATCCATTCGAACAACAGGATGCGAAGTTCATCATTCGGATGCTCTGGGCAACCGACTATGACGCCGCAGCCAACCTAGCGATCACCCCCTCTGCGGATAAACTCGAGGACTTAAAAGATACAGTCGCCACAGACGAAGGTTCGAAACTGAAGTTGAGCTACACCAACAACGAAGCAACTCCTGCTTGGTATCTATCAAGCCTACCGAAGTGGCAGCAACCAGTAGACCTGAGCGCGAACCGCACACTCGGCATGTGGGTCGAAGGCGACGCTTCGAATGCACTGCTCGTAGTCCAATTACCGAAGCGTGATTACGTCGTGCCGATCAACTTCAAAGGACGTCGCTATATTGAGATCCCGCACGGTGAAGCCGCTTGGGCTGAAGGCTTATGGGGTTGGCGCATGGCCACATGGAAACATGCCGACTATAGCAAGAACCCCGACTTGAAGATCGGCTTCGGTAAAGTGCCCGCATCGACTCAAGCCAATATCACCGTCGGAGGCATCAAAGCGCTCAAGGAACAGGCCACGCAACTCGTCAATCCTGTCATCCACTGCGGCACACAAAGCGTCAAAGTCTTTGGCACGATTCAAACGGGTCAGTATCTTGAATACAAGGGAGGCGACACCGCGAATGTCTATGACAACAACTGGAACCTCGTCAGCGAGCTCACTATCCAAAAATCGGGTCAAGGCGTGAATACCGGTTGGCAAACCGTAACCGTGAACGCCGACAACGATGCACTACCGTGGATGGAAATCCAGTGCCTCGTCGAGGGTGATCCAATCAGCATCTCAAAGAAATAAGCATTATGAAGCGAGCTCTAGTCAGTATTCTCGGGGCACTCAGCATCCTACTGAGTGCCTCCGCCTCAGATGAGAACAAAATGGACTGGTGGCAGGATGCCAAATTCGGCCTGTTCATCCACTGGGGTCCCTCCAGCGTTGCTGGAGTGGAAATCAGCTGGGCACGCCAAACACATCCATTTGATTGGCCCGGTGAACTCAATGTCGTGCCCGACGAGGAATACGACGCGCTCTACAAACAGTTCAATCCGGTGAACTTTGATGCGGATGCACTCGTCCGAACTGCCAAAGAAGCCGGAATGAAATACCTGGTCTTCACGGCCAAGCACCATGATGGCTTCGCGATGTGGCCGACTAAGCTCTCCGACTACAACATCAGCAACACACCCTTTAAGCGCGACATTTGCAAAGAGCTCGCCGAAGCATGCCGCAAGCATGGCTTAAAACTTGGCTGGTATTACTCCACTCGAGACTGGTATCACCCGGACTATCTGGTAGGCGACAACAGTAAATACAACGACTTCTACCACGGACAAATTCGCGAACTGCTCACTGAATATGGACCAGTCGACATGCTCTGGTTTGATCACGTCGCCGGCAGTTGGAATGACTACCGTTTCGAGGAGTTGTTTGAAATGATCAACGAACTGCAGCCCAATATCATCATCAATGATCGGGCAGCCAAATTCATCAAAGACGACATCGCCGGCACCCCCCCCCCCGGGCTCGTCGAATTAACCAAAGGCGATTTCTTCACTCCAGAAGGCAAAGTCGGCGTCTTCCACAAGGATTTCCCATGGGAAACATGTATGCCGATGTCGAAAGGTCCCAATGGTCATGGAGGTTGGTCTTACCGCCCAGAGGCCATTACCGCCAGTTTTGAAAAGTGCACTGAGATGCTTGCCGCATGTGTCACCGGTTGCGGGAACTTGCTTCTTAACATTGGCCCAATGGCGGACGGCTCAATCCGCCCATCCGAACTGGAAAATCTAAAACAGTTCAGCCCATGGATCGAAACCTACGGCGAAAGCATCTACGGAACCAAAGGCGGCCCTTACATCAGTGGCCAGTGGGGAGGCTCCAACATGAAGGGTGACAGTTTGTATCTGCACATCTTCCAATGGAACGATGGCGTGCTCAAACTCCCTGCACTGCCCAGAGAAGTATTGCACTGGGAAGAACTTAGCGGCGAATTAATCGACGTAAAGCAGACTGAAGACTCCCTGACTATATCCCTGAAAGATGAAAAGCAAAACAACCTTCACAGTGTCGTTAAACTCAGCTTAAAGCCCGGCGCTCCAATTCCACTCATTCCAGTTGAGGGAGAGAAGAACCTCGAACAGCATGGTGCCTTAGAAAACCCAATGTCTTCTGACGAATAAGCGCTTAGACACAAAGACCATGAAAGTCACCACAGTCAGCTTACTACTTCCCGCCCTATTCCTCTCGGCCTGTTACGGCGCGCAGCAGCCCGCCACCTCAACAGAGAAGGAGAGCAGCCCGCCAAACATCATCTTGGTAATGACAGATGACCAAGGCTACGGAGATTTAGGCTGCCATGGCCATCCCTTCCTAAAAACGCCGAATCTAGACAAACTCTATACACAGAGCACACGGTTTACAGATTTTCATACCAGTGCCACATGTGCCCCAACTCGCGGCTCGCTGATGTCGGGTTTAGCTCCGTTTAAGGTCGGCATCACCCATACGATCTATGAGCGCGAACGCATGGCGCTCTCAGCTACAACCATTGCCGAAGTGCTACAAGACGCAGGCTATGCCACCGGTATCTTCGGCAAATGGCACTTGGGCGAAGACGATGCCTATCAGCCCGAAAAACGAGGTTTCGATGAAGTCTTTATCCACGGTGCAGGTGGCATCGGTCAGGTCTATCCAGGCAGCCAAGCAGATGTGCCCGGAAACAGCTACTTCGACCCCATACTCAAACATAACGACACCTTTGTTCAAACTGAAGGATACTGCACCGACGTGTTCTTCCAGCAGGCACTCGCGTGGATCAACGCGAAGAAAACCGAACAACCCTTCTTCGCCTATCTGTCTACCAACGCTCCACACGGCCCATTCATCGCACCTGAGGAGTATGCCGCCATCTATGCCGAACTCTGCGACGATGTCCCTGAAGCTCAAAGAGACGAAGTCATTCACTTCCTCGGTATGATTACCAACATCGATGATAATATGGGCTTACTCATGGAGAAGCTCGATGCGTGGCAACTCACAGATAATACCGTGCTTATTTTCATGACTGACAACGGCACCGCGCGCGGCGACTTGATTTATAACGCAGGCCTACGCGGCAGGAAGGCCACACGCTACGAAGGTGCTACTAAAGTGCCCTTCTTTGTGCGTTACCCCGGCGTCAGCACTGCAGGCGTGGACGTGGATCGATTTGCCCGTCACTACGATCTCTTTCCAACCTTTGCAGAAATCGCCAACGCCAAGTTGCCCGCAGACTTAGAAATAGATGGCCGTAGCCTGCTTCCACTCATCAGCAATCCTGAATCGGAATGGGCGGACCGCCTGAGCTTTTTCCACCTCGGTCGCTGGTCCGAAAAAGGCCAGGGCGAACACAGTATTCCCCCCTTCGATCCTGAGGGTGCCAAATATCAAGACTTCGCCGTTCGCAGCGAAGAATGGCGCCTCGTCGGTAAGCTCGGAGAATCCGCGGATTCCCCCGCGTTGGAACTCTTCGACATGGTTACAGATCCAGGCGAAACAAACACCCTGATCTCCCAATACCCTGAGCGCGCACAAGCCATGCTCGAGGCATACGATAAGTGGTGGCAGGAAGTCCGCCCGCTCATGGTCAATGAAGACGCTCCACTGGATGCTAAAAAACAGTATCTGGGAAACTATGAGAAGCAAAAGGCCATGGTGGGCATTCCGAAATGGACACCAGCAGAGTGATCGCTCCTCTCGCCTCGACCGCAGAAAAACCTCAACCACCTAATTTGTAAATCTATGTTCGCACTAGAAATTTTCCTATTCATCGTCGCCGTTGTCGGCGTGATCACTCTCGGTATCTGGAAGAGCCGGGATGAAGACCTCCATGGGGATAAAGGCGCCTCCGATTACTTCCTAGCGGGTCGCGGCCTGACCTGGTGGCTCGTCGGCTTCTCACTCATCGCGGCCAACATCTCGACCGAGCAGTTCGTCGGTATGTCCGGAGCCTCCGCCAACTGGCTGGGCATGGCGATTGCCTCCTACGAGTGGATGGCGGCTGTGACTTTAATCTTTGTGGCCTTCTGGTTCTTGCCCAAGTTCCTTAAAGCAGGGCTCTACACGATTCCCGAGTTCCTTGAATACCGCTTCGATGGGGTTGCCCGTTTGGCCATGGCGATTCCGGCCATCGTGACGCTCGTTTTTGTTACTACTTCTTCGGTTATTTTCTCCGGCGCGAAGTTCGTTTCTGAGTATTATAACACCGTGCCGGTGCTGAATAGCCTCACTGCAATGTGCTGGCTGATCGCTATATTTGCTGCGGTCTATGTTTTTATCGGTGGCTTGAAAGCATGTGTCTGGACCGACCTTATCTGGGGTGCCGCGCTCATAGTTGGTGGTGCGGTGGTCATGTTCCTTGCCTTTAGCACGCTGGCCGAAAAACCTGCAGAAGACCTGATTTTGACTAAAGTGGCCAACTCTGAGGCGACAGTTCAGAACTTGGAAGGGGCAGGGGCATGGGAGCGCTTCATGTTGCTCAATGACGGTGTCAACGGCGAAGCAGTTGCTGTAGAAGGGCCTAACGGTTCGGGCGGCAAGGTCCACATGATCCGCCCTAAGACCGACTCCGATATTCCATGGACTGCATTGCTTATCGGTCTCTGGATACCTAACTTCTTCTATTGGGGTCTCAATCAGTATATCGTGCAACGAACCCTCGGTTCAAAGTCTCTGGCGGAAGGTCAGAAGGGTATTGTTTTTGCCGCTTTGCTGAAGCTACTCATTCCCTTCGTCGTCGTGATTCCCGGTATACTCGCCTATAACCTCTTCAGTGGTGACCTCTTTAATCCGACTACCGGTGAATACGACTATGACCGCGCCTTTCCAGTGCTCGTCAGAAATCTGATACAGCCGCTCCCGTGGCTTTCCTGGTTCGTGCTCGCAGCACTTTGTGGCGCGGTGATCAGCTCGCTGGCCTCGATGCTTAACTCAGCTTCGACCATTGCGACGATGGATTTATATTCAAAATTTACGAAGGAGAAGAACCCTGAGAAGCTGGTGAAAGTTGGACGTTTCTTTGTGGTCCTCTTCGTCATCCTAGCCGGCCTTGTCGCGCCGGCACTGGATAACTTCACAAGTATCTTTGCTTACATTCAGGAGTTCCAGGGCTTTATCTCGCCGGGCATCCTTGCGGTCTTTATCTTCGGCTTCTTCTCGCCCAAGACGCCACGCTACTTCGGTGCCGTTGGCATCGGCCTGAACGTGGTATCTTACGGTGCCTTCAAGTGGGCGATCGGCCCATGGCTGGTCTCCAACGGATGGTGGTATGCCGACCAAATTGCCTTCCTCGACCGCATGGCCATCTGCTTCTTAATCGTTCTGTTGGCCGGCCTCATTCTGACCATCGTGAAGCCGATGAAGGCACCAGTCGAAATGCCGGTTAACGACGAAATTGCACTCGAGAGCTCTACCGGAGCGAAGATTGTCGGCATCGGTGTGGTCATCGCCTCCATCGCACTTTACGCCGTTTTCTGGTAAGGTGATCTTATCTCATTCACTGAGCCAGAGGCAGAGCTAGGTTCTGATGCTCGGCTTGGGTTCTGGTTGTGGTTGATGCAGCAACCGAACTTTCTCGTCCAGCGTATATAAGCTACCCGATAATTCTCTGAAAAAGCGTCCAAGAAGCATTTACCAGAAGCATTCAGTTGTTGTTTCAACACTCGGTTCTCCTCCAGCAAATACTCAATTACAGACTGCTGCTTCCGATTCATCCAGCCTGCCAAAGTGACCAAAAATAATGTGACTTGCGTGTTCAAGCACCCCTCTTTTAGATTCACCTAAAGACTTGTCAATCAAGCGCATTGGGCGAATTAATCCAATAACTTCACCCCACAGCATCGAGACCGCACGCATCGGCTCAGTGATCGACGGACTATTGGAAGACGGAAAGAACAACCGCTACTGCCCTGAAATTTGCGCTGACAGCACCAGACTTGTCCTTCGTTTATGCAGCCGTCCAGAATCCGATCTAAAAGGCAGCGCTGCCTACGAAACTTACCAACGTGCGCGACAACAGATTGAACTGAATTACTGCAAATTGAGCGGCATTGCCGAAGTTGCCCGTAACGTATTTTGCAGCCAAGCCTACCTTTCACGTTTATTCAAGCGATACAGCGATGAGCCCCCACACGCCCTCCTCAACCGGTTGCGCATGAACCGCGCCGCGCTACTCCTGCTTCACCACGACCTAAGCATACAAGAAGTATCCGAATACGTTGGTTTCAGCGACCCTTTTCACTTCTCTACCCGCTTCAAAGCGTTCCACGGGAATAGCCCCAGAAACTTCAAAAAGTCAGGCGGCTAGAAAAAATATGAGACATATCTGTGAGTTGAGATAACAAGAGACAGACACAAATATCATCATTGTCGGTTCCTGCTGACCAGGCTGGGATCGACAATCGCCCCACCCAATCCCCCTTATGCCTAATTATCAGCGCCACTTGATCAATTTCCTCCTTTAGGTAGATTTTCTTACGTTGCTCTGCTAACTCGATTTCGCGCTTCGGATGACCGGTTTCAACGATAAATTCAAACAATGGATTTTGCCCTGCTTCGCAGGCAAACTCTAACGGTTATTTTTTGCCGCCCCAGGCCTACTTAGCCGAGGTGGAGGATTCGATTCGCAAGATAGCCGCTTGGTTTTAACCAAGCGGCAGGAAATGTTCCGCTTGCGCTCCACATCTTAGCCACCCATGGCATCACTTTCGGTCTAAAAAGGCAGTTTGAAATGTTGCATTGTCATAACTAATTTCCCTTCAAATGCTGCGATGTCATCACTTTTGAGGCCGTTTTTCAGGTATTTGCCGATTTAAATGTTTCGGTTTAAACCTGCTAAACTTTAAGATTCTTCCTCCTGCCGACAGCTTTGCCTAATCTTAAAGCTTAAAAAAAGGCCACCAAAGGGGACTTATCGCATTTCAAAGGCCGTCCGCATCTGCTCAATTTCACTCCGCTTCAAGCCAAGCTTCGTGGCGCATATTTCCCAGGTACTGACCGCTTCCGACACCTCGGTGATGATTGAGTCCTGTCGTTTTTGGGAGAGGCGGAAGTATTGCCCAACGCGGCAAACAAGCTCCAGATCGCAGGCATTATTGTTCTCGTCGATGTTCAAGGCGTGTCCCCCACTCCAAGGCTGCGCGTTCAAATCGTAGGCCGGAGAGAGGGTCCACCCCTGATCCGAGAGCAGGAAACCGTGGTTGCGAAGGTGGTCGTCGGTGTTGTGGATGCAGACATTGAAGACGATTCGACGCCAGAGCTCTTCGAGATCTTCGTTCACATTCGACCCATAGCGCTCGATCAGATCAACCAGATCGAGGTAACTAACCCCTGTCTTGGCACCGTCGCCATCCTGATAACCGAGTAGATTCATGGCCGAGGCGAAGTGGATGCGTGCCTCCTTCTCCCGATCAAACCGGTGAACCAGGAAGGTGGTGCCCGCTTTGGAGAATCGCTCGACACGCGCTTCGGCAATCCGAAGGCCAGCATTTTTGGCCAGTTGATAGACCAGTCCCTCCCAGGCACCCACGTCGTATTCATCCGCCCGACTGGGAAACTTCGCGATCCAGAGCTGGCCATCGGGGTCCATCACGCTGCATTTTGGCCGCGCCCCGCCCAAGGAGCTTCCGGGCGCGATGAGCATGCGGAGCCACTCGACGTGCTCAGGATCATCGGCATCGGAGGCCTCGAATCGCCGGGAGGCCTGCTCCAGTTCACGCAATCTTTGCAGTGGCGGCACGGAAAGTTCCGTATCCTCGGCCAAGAAGGCTCCCTCTGCACCATCACGAAAGCGAAGCGCTCCGATGCGGCAAGTGTCCGAAACCGACAGAAGGTAGTCCGAATCGAACAGCACTGCTGAGGCCTCCTCCGAATTCAGGGCGGCCCGCCGCCGAATAAGAAGACGACCCCAGCGGTCCGGCGCTGAGTCCAGAAAGAGCCCGAATGGATTCGAACCATCCGCGAACTGGCGACCTTCGACGAATTGCAGCCTCGGATCCAGGAGGAAAGGTTGCGACTGCTTCAGCCAATCCCGATCATACTCAAACGAGAGCACCTCCTCACCGCGAACAGTCGACCGGTGCAACTGCCCCATCAGGGTCGCTCCATCCAAGCCCTTCCAGTCCGCATAGACAAAAATAGTGGAGGAGCGGCTCATGTTACAGTCTTACGTTTCGGGGCACGCTGCTTGGGAGTCAGTTCCATATCCTGCAACTTACGCCCCATTTCGTCGTCGCGCGCCAGAAGCTCAAAGTCTTTTTCCAGCCCCAGCACCCGCATGACCTGAAAATAGTTGCCCATGGCCACAGTCGGTTCACCGGACTCGATACTGACCAGAGTCCGGCGACTGATTCCCGCCCGCTCGGCCACACGCGAGGCACTCAGCTTACGGCGCAATCGAGCCAAGCGGAGGTTTTCTCCGAGGCGCTCCATGAGACGTCGTTGAGCAGGCAATAAGTGAGGTGCTTTTTTCATATTGGGCAATAAATTGCTCATATTAAATTAAAATGTCAATTTTATTGCACATTGTTTTCCCCTGTATGCGACACGTCGAACCTAAAATGAAATGAAGAACTACCTAATAAAGAAAGATTTCACCCGATGGATAAACTGCCCGACCGTCGCCTACCATGGGTGGCATGGGCTCCAATCCAAGAACGCTGACGATGCATTTTTAGATTTTGAAACGGTGATATCCGCGATTCCCTGGTATGAAGGGCTAAGGTATGGACTACAGTCGGCCGATCAGTACAGGCGCATTCTCAATCCTATGGATGGAGTTCCTATGCTGGACTTCGGATGGAGCATTCAACCCAAGATCCATCGCCAATTCATCGAACTCACGGCATTCCTTCTTAAAGCGGGCTAGCTCCTTCGGACTACGTGCCCTTAAATGCGGTTTCGGAGCATCAATCTCCAGCACCTGCCGAAGACTTTCAGCAGACGACTTACTTCGCGCATGTTTACGGACGACCTTTCGCGCGGCATCACGGATAAGATCGGTTGAGGTGGTTCCCTCGCGCTCTGCGATCCGATCCAGAATGGCCAGAACCGCAGCATGCTCCGCTACGGCCTTCCGCTTCTTTGATCTGGAGAGTTGGTGCTCGACCCGACGCGCTAAATCATCAGTGTGCCCGATGTAGAGGCGGCCTTGCGGGTTCTCGATGACGTAAACGGAATACATGAAATAGATAAGGCCCTCCGATTTTTCGAAGGGCCTCAAATGGCTGCTCGGGCTGGGATCGAACCAGCGACCAAGTGATTAACAGTCACCTGCTCTACCGCTGAGCTACCGAGCAATGAAAAGAACTAAGAGCCAAGTGATTCATCCCGACTAGACGGGACTCTACCGCTGAGCTACTGAGCAAAAAATTGAATTTTGATTCCGATCTCATCCAGTGGACTCAATCGGGAAGCGCGTATAAAGGAAATCCAGAGCCCTGTTGTCAATAGTTTGTCTGAAAAAAGTCAGCTTTTTTATGTCTCCTGCTTCAAAGGCTTGAGACTGGGGAAAAGAATCGTGTCGCGGATGCTCTCGGCGCCGGTGAGGAGGATGATCAAGCGGTCGATGCCGAGCCCCATGCCGCCGGCGGGGGGCATGCCGTGCTCGAGGGCGGTGAGGAAGTCGGTATCCATATTCTGCTGCTCCTCGCCGACCTGCTCCTCGAACATCTTGCGCTGGATGATGGGGTCATTCTGCTCGGAATACGCGGGGGCGATTTCCTGGCCGTTGATACAGAGTTCGAAGACGTCGATGGTGGTGTCGTCATCCTGCGTGATCTTAGCCAGGGGGCAGAGCTCCCTAGGAATATGAGTCACGAAGGTAGGCTGGATCAGGGTCGGCTCGATGAGCTTCTCAAAGACATTGTTGGTGATCTCGTAGTCCTCAAGCTCGCCGTCGACCTCAATATTAAGGGCGCGCGCCTTCTGCAGCTTGTCCTCGCGGCTGTGGCTGAACCAATCGGCGTCGCCGGTGGCTTCGATGATAAGGTCCTTGTATTTCGCTTCGCGCCACTCGCCGTCGAGATGGATGACGGTGCCGTCGGGGCGGGCGATTTCGAGGCTGCCGATCACGGTCTTGGCCACGTGCTGGATGAGGCCCTGCGTGAGCTCCATCATGCCACGGAAGTCAGTGTAGGCCTGGTAGAGTTCGAGCATAGTGAACTCGGGGTTGTGGCGGCGGGAAAGGCCTTCGTTACGGAAGACGCGGCCGATCTCGAAGACGCGGTCTTCGCCTGCGACGAGCATACGCTTGAGGTAGAGCTCCAACGCGATGCGCATGTAGAAGTCACAGTCGAGGGCATTGGAGTGCGTGATAAAGGGACGCGCAGCCGCACCGCCAGCGACTGATTGGAGCATGGGGGTTTCGACTTCGGTGAAATCGCGCTCCCATAGATAGATGCGCATCTCCTTAATGATCCGAGCGCGGTGACGGAATCGCTGGCGCGACTCCTGGTTGACGATGAGGTCGAGGTAGCGCTGGCGGTAGATCTTGTCGTCGTCTTTGAGGCCCGACCACTTTTCAGGTAGCGGACGAAGGGACTTGGAAACTAGGGTGTAGCTCTCGGCGCGGACAGTGATCTCGCCGGTCTTGGTCTTAAAGAGGCGGCCTTCGACGCCGATGATGTCGCCGAGGTCGAGCTTCTTGAAATAGGTATTATACTCACCTTCGGGTAGCTCATCGCGGGTCACATAAGCTTGGATCTGGCCGTCGCGGTCTTGGATCTTGATGAAGCTGGCCTTGCCCATGACGCGGAAGACGACGATGCGGCCGGCCACGGCGACCTTGGGCTGTTCCTCGTCGGCGACGCCTTCTTGGTAAAGTTGGATCGCCTCTTCCGAAGTGTGCGTCTGCGCGCAGTTAACGGCAAAGGGGTTGCGATCCTCTTTGCAGAGATTCTCAAGCTTTTGCAGGCGAACTGCATAGAGATCGTGAGTATTGTCGGAATTGGCGGTCTGGTCTTTCATAACGAAGCCCGCGAATGTGCGGGCGCGCCGAGAAATGGCAAATGCAAATTGAACCGTGGACGAATAAGCACTTATGACTTTCTGACGGAAAGGATTTTGAACCGTTCGCACTTCGCTCTCTGAGCTACGAAGGACACGGTAATTGACGTGACGGAGGTCTGCCGAAGATGGCGTAGCAATAAACGTTAATTTGATGCTCGCGCGAAGAGACATGAGTAGAAAAGGACTTGCATGTATACCAATTGAGCATTTAATAAGTCTCAAATGAAAAATAAAAAAGCAGTAGAAAGCTTTGAAGTGGAAGAGCCCGCAGCGATCTATGGTGAGAAGCGCGGAGCAAAGGCACGTGAGGCGATGGATGCGGGCGAGACGGTCGAGTGCATCCGCGCGGGGCTGCCGATGGTGGAGTTTGAGGCACTACAAGATCTGCTCGGGCTTGGCGCCGAGGAGCTGGCGGGGCATTTGGCTATTTCGCGGAGCACTTTGATCCGGCGGCGCAAGAGCCGCCGGCTGGATGCGCAGGAGTCGGACCGGCTGCTCCGTTATGCGCGGCTCTATGCCCGTGCGGAGGCGGTCCTCGGCGAAGCCGGTGCGGCACGTAACTGGTTCAAGCAACCCGCCCGTGCCTTGGGCTATGTGCCCCCGCTAGAATTTGCCGAGACCGAGGCCGGCGCCCGCGAGGTGGAAAACCTGCTCGGGCGGATCGAGCACGGCGTCTTTAGCTAGGTGGCTCCATGATCTCGGCTTGGCGTATCGTACAGTCTCACTGGGCGGAGCGTGCCTTCGACGGTGAAGGCTCACGACTCTACGGAGGACGTTGGAATCCGGTTGGCAGCCCTGTGGTCTATCTGGCGGACACGCGTGCACTGGCCGCACTGGAAACGCTGGTGCATGCGGAAGGTTCATTGCGCCATGTCCGCTACGTGCGCTACGAAGTATCGTTCGCCAAGCAACTAGTCGAAACCGCCGACCTTTCAGGGGTGGCCGAGGTGATGAAGGGATGCATGGTGTCTCCGCGCACGCAGGCGGTGGGTGCGGCATGGCTGGCGCGCGGGTCGCAACCCGTGCTCGAAGTGCGTAGCGCCATTATACCGGAGGAGCCGAACTACCTACTCAATCCGCGCCACCCGAGATTCGACCGAATAAAGATCGGCAAAGCGGAACCTTTTGCCTTTGATCCGCGATTGAAGTGAGCCCTAATTTTGAACCGTTAATTTACGTCAATTGACGTTAATTTATTTATGACTGGAATGGAATGGATTACGCTGAGTGTCGCGACGCTTATTTTTATGTTTGGCTTGGTCGGATCTCTACTGCCGGTGGTGCCGGGGAGCTTCATCGTGTGGCTAGGCGTGATCGTGCATCGGCTCTGGATGGGGGCGGACGCTTCAGTGACTTGGAAGATTGTCATCCTCACCGGCATTCTCACCTTATTCGGTCAGATCGTCGATTTTTTGATGGGCATTTGGGGTGCGCGAAAATTCGGGGCGAGCTGGAAGGGCGCGGTCGGCGCCTTTGTGGGCGCATTTGTCGGTTTTTTTGTGCCACCTCCCCTATTCTGGCTGATCGTGGGGCCGATCGCTGGTGCGGTGGTCGGGGAGTTGGCGGCGGGGCGTACCTTCCGCGAAGGCGGTAAGGCGGGCGTCGGCACGGTCGTCGGCGGGATCATCGCCTTTGCCCTGAAATTCGGGATCAGCATGTGCGTGATCGCGCTGTTTTTCTTCGATTTATTTTTGTTTTAAAGCCTATAGGGACGAACGCCGCGACCACTGAATAAGGTGCCTGATCCTATAGTTTGGCGAAAAGCAGTCGAAGGCTGTTGAGGCAGACTATGACCGTGCTGCCCTCGTGAGCAAAGACACCGACACTCAGTGGAATCCAACCAAGGATCGCGGCGGCGGCCATAAGGAAAACGGTGCCGAGGGCGATGGCGAGATTTTGGCGGATGATGGCGCGGGCCCGGCTACTGAGTTCGACAGCAGCGAGGAAATTCTCAATGCGGTCCTTCATCAGCACGACCTCGCTTTGCTCCAGCGCGGCGTCGCTCCCGCGAGCGCCCATGGCAACGGAGACGTAGGCGGCGGCGAGACAGGGCGCGTCATTCACTCCGTCGCCGACCATAGCAACTTTGTATCCGCGATCCGAATACTCTTTGATCGCGGCAACTTTATCCTCCGGACGCAGACCCGCGCGCACCTCTTCGATGCCGATCTGCCGGGCGACTGATTCGGCAGCTGAGCGGCGGTCGCCCGTTAGCATGACCGAGCGGATGCCTTTTTCGTGCAGCGTAGCGAGCGTCGCTTTGGACTCCGTGCGGATCTGGTCGCGCAGTAGAATACGGGCAATGAGATCTCCCTTGAAAATCCAGTTCTCGACAAAGTCCGGTTCCGGCTCCGGCACGGACTTCATCCACTCGGCGAGCGGTCCCTCTTCAAGCAGCTCACGACGACCGAGCACACAGAGCGCGCCCTCTTCCCTGCCCTGCACGCCTTTGCCGCTCATGGCTTCGAAGTCGTCGATTTTATGCTTCTGCGCACCCTGTTGCTTTGCAAATTTTTTAATAGCGCGCCCAATGGGGTGTGAGCCGTGGCTCTCGAGTGAATAGGCCAGCTCCAGCGCTTCCATTTCGCGCCCTGGAGGAAAACTTTCAATCCGGTCGACCTCCATTTCCCCGGTCGTCAGCGTGCCCGTCTTGTCGAGCGCAACGAGGTCCACCTCGGCCAGTTTCTCGATCGCCGCGCCGCCGCGGAAGAGCACACCGTGGCGGGCACCCCATGCGATGGCAGCGAGGATCGCGGAGGGAATCGAGATGACCAGCGCACAGGGGCTGGCCACGACGAGCAGCGTCATGGCCCGGTAAAATGCAGAAAAGCCAGCATCTGTATCCGAGAAAGCAGGGATCCCGTAGCCGAGCCACCAGACGAAAAACATGAAGGCCGTGAGCCCGAGGATACAGATCGTGTAGCCTGTACCAAAGCGGTCGGTAAAGCGCTGGCTGGGTGCCTTGAGGTGTTGCGCTTCCTCGATAAGGCGGATGACTTTTTGCAAGGCGCTCTCACCAGCCGGCTTGGTCGCTTTGAGTTGCACCGCGCCCCAGAGATTGATCGTGCCGCTATAGACCGAGTCGCCCTTGAGCTTAGCCACGGGATTGGCCTCGCCGGTCAGATTAGACTCGTCGGCGGCGGTTTTGCCCTCGATCACTTCGGCGTCGACAGGAAACTGACCGCCCGGCTTAACCGAAAGCACATCGCCCACCTTGACTTGCACCACGGGCACCTCACGCTCGTTGCCCGATGCATCCACCAAGAGCGCTGTCTTGGGCGCAGCATCGAAGAGGCTGTCGATCTCCCGCCGCGTGCGATGCAAGGCAAAATGCTCCAAGGCACCGGAGAAGGAGAACAGGAAAAGAAGTAAGGCCCCTTCCGCCCAGGCACCGATCGAGGCCGCGCCGATCGCCACAGCGAGCATCAAAAAGTGGATGTCGAGTTCACCTCTAGGCAGACCTTCGCGGACGTCTTCGAAGGCATCCCAGCCGCCTACCACCATCGCGGCGAGATAGAGCACGATCGGCACCCAAGCCGGTGCTAAACCGACGGCTTCGATCCCGAACGCAGCCAATCCGAAAAGCGCACAGGCTCCGGCGAGCAGCGCTAAGGTGCGCCAGTCTTCCTCAACTTCAGAGGCCTCGGCCTGAGGCAGAGAGAGTTCGCGCCAGCGCCAGAGCTTCGGCGCCGTCAGGCAAGTGGCTTTACTCAACTCAAGACTGCCATCGGCCGCCGATTCAACGAAGACGCCGATCGCTTTACCACGCGGTTGCTGTTCGATCAAATTAAGCGTCGCTTCGAGACGCGCCTGGAGCTCCGGCATATCGACCTCGCCCAAAGTAGCGATGGAAACCTTACTATGATCGGCATCAACACGGATCGCTTCCACCCGGCTACTCTCTTGCAAAAATGCGGCTAGGGCATCGACCCACTCGGCGGCATTCGAATTCAGCTTTGATTCAGACATACCTTACTTAGAATAATTCTAAATAAGCAGATAGCAAGCGCATAGCTGAGCAACACGTGGAGAGGGGATGATCCATAAAGGATGTGATTGTAGCCATAGGCCTGAGGCCAACGACTACGAAAAAGGCCTTGCCCACTTACTCCTGAACGACCGTCAATACAGCCATAGCATGGATGCCGAGCCCGCGACCACAGTCGTTGAGTCCCTCGCCCGTGGTCGCAGTGATGCAGACATCGTCAACCGCAATCCCGAGCAAGTCGGCCAGTGACTGACGGAGCGCGGGTACCTTCGGGTCAATCTTTGGACGTAGGCATTCGAGCGCTAAAGAAAGGTGGCTGATCTGCCAGCTACCAAGATCTTTGAGCGCGACCTTAAGGTAGGCTTTGCTGTCAGTGATACCGTCTTGGCACATGGCATCGGCCACCGCACCGATGACGGTGCGTCCGGTCACTCCACTAATCGCATCGGTCACAGCATGCAGGATGACATCCGCATCACTGTTACCGCTCAGCGCGGGGGCGTCACGAAAAATCAAGCCGCCTAACACAAGGGGTCGATTCGACTCGCCCTCAACGAACCGATGACTGTCCAGACCAATCCCTGTTTTGACCTTCACCCTTTAAAGTTCGGGGAAAAAGCGTTTCTTCTCTGCGGCAGCCGTTTCAGGGCCGTCAGACGCATGGACAACATTGCGCATCATGTCAGTACCGAGGTCACCGCGGATTGTGCCTTTGGGGGCCTCGAGAGAATTTGTGGGACCCAGGAGGTCACGCACTTTAGCAATGATGCCCTCACCGCGCAGGATCATAGGCATAACCGGACGGCTGCTCATGAAAGCCTCGATCTCGGGGAAGAAAGGCTTGTCGGCGACGTGAGCATAGTGCTCGCGAAGAATTGGACCATCGAGTTGCATGATTTTTGCCGCAACGATTTCGAAACCGGCTTGCTCAAAGCGTGTGATTACTTGACCTGCGACACGTTTTTCCATGCAGTCAGGTTTGAGGATGATAAGTGTTTGTTCCATAGGGTGTTAAATAAAGCTCCAAGGGGATGTCGCAGTCGCTAAGCGATGACAAGCTCAAATCCTCAGAACAAAAAATGCAGAATCAAGTGCAGGCACACACAGGCCGCTAGGCCCGCAGCCCAATCATCCGCCGCGCATCCGAGCCCGCCGGGCAGGTTCTGAAGCTTCGAAATCCCAAAGGGCTTCAAAATATCGAAGAGGCGGAAGAGCGCGAAGCCCGCCAGTAAGACAGGCCATCCACCGTGTTGGACGATCAAGCCAGCGTTGCCACCCATGCCAATAAAGACCAGGGGCACCGCGACGACTTCGTCCAGCACGATCATTCCGGGGTCGCGCATCTGCAGGCGTTTCTCGGCGGCGTCGCAAATCGCCACCGAGAGGTAGGCGCTGAGCGCGGCGAGGAAGATGAAGCCAATGGGCGACGCGTTGTGGAAAAATACCGCATAGACAGCCATGCCGACTACGGTGCCCCAAGTACCCGGCGCTTTTCTAATCCGACCGATAGGACCCATTGTCGCGCAATTGACGACGAACCGAGTGGGTAAGGCGTTCGTCCAGAAAACGTATCGATCAATCGATTTCACTGCGCATCCTCGTTTTGACCCGTAAAGAGCGACCAGTATTTGACCATGTATTGGGTCCCGGAGGAGACGGTCAGTAGCGTAGCGATGCAGAAGAAGACCACGCCGCCTAGATGCAACACATCACCCACAACCACAGGCAACAACTCAGGGAAATCGTTACGCACCGCAATAGCCAGCAAGAGCAAAATCGCAGCCACGATCTGCGAGACGGTCTTGTGCTTGCCCGACTTCTCCGCCCCAAGGACGACGCCGGAACTAGCCGCGACCAAACGTAATCCAGTGATCAGAAACTCACGGCTTAAAATCAGAAGGAGCAGCGGCAGCGTCCAAGCAGGCAGTTTGTGAGCGGCCAGCAGCGTAATGAAGAGCCCGACCATAAAAACCTTATCAGTCAGCGCGTCCATCAGCTTGCCAAAGTTCGAGACCAAACCCTGCTTGCGCGCATAGTAGCCATCCGCCCAATCCGTAAGGGCTCCGACGACGAAGAGGACAAAAGCAATTGTGCTCGCCCCTGTGAATGGCGCGTAGAGAAAGGCCACGATCCCGAATAAAATCGGGATACGAGAAAGCGTCAGTACATTTGGTAGATTCACAACGTCAAGACTGTCCCAGATGCCGCGAGTCGGCTAGCTAAAAATAAGGAAGTTTCGAGGCACCGACTGAAGCAACAGATGCAGGGGCTGCAATGAAATCCAACAGTCACTAACGCCCGAGAAGACGATGACCCGCGTTGGCTAGCAGATATACGATCGCAGCCAGGAGGATAATCGACGGCCCAGTAGGGAAATCGAGCGAAAAGCTGAGCCCCAAACCGAAAAAGGCAAAGCCGGCAGTCAGCACGACAGAGGCGAGTAACATCTGCCCGAGACTGCGCGCACGGAGCGAAGCGATCGCTGGAGGCAAGGTGAGCAAGGCAATGACAAGGACGATACCAACGAGAGAAACCAATGTGACCACCGTGAGCGCCGTAAGGATCAGGAGCAGAATATAAATACCATCGGCATGAACGCCACGGATCGAGGCGAACTCTGAATCGAAACAGACCGCAATGATCTGGCGGTGCCAGAGCAACAACATCGCTACGATAAATGCCCCCACTCCACCTGCGATCCAGATATCCGAACGGGTGACCAAAAGAATGTCGCCGAACAAATAGGCCATCGGATCGACGTAGCCCGGCGTGCGTGCGATGAAGAGCAGACCGATCGCCATACCCGTCACCCAGATCGCGCCGATGACGGCATCCTCGCGCTGCTTGCTGCGGAGCGAGACCCAGGCGATCACACCCGCCGAAAGTAGCGCCGCCAGCAACGCGCCCAGCAGGGGGTGCAACCAAGTCCAGCCCAGCACTTCACGCGCATAGAGCACGGCACCGATCCCACCGAGGACCGAGTGGGCAATCGCCGCGGCCAAGTAGCTGATCCGCCGCGCGACGACAAACGTACCCACTGCGCCGAGCGGGATACTGCCGATAAGACCGAGCAGGAGCGCGTTGCGCAAAAAGCCCAAGTCCGGGTCCGAAAGCGCCTGGAAGAAGTCATTCATGATGATGTCCTCCATGACTATCGAGATGCTCATGGTCATGCTGTACCATACGCACTTCATGGCCGTAGAGCTCGCGGATACGCGCCTCGGTCAGCTCGATAGTCGGGTGCACATGAACGCAGCGATTGACGCAGACGACCTTTGGGACCGAACGAGAGACAAAGGCTAAATCGTGTGAGACGGTGATAATTGTCAGCTCCGCACCGAGCGCCTTGAGGCTTGCCATTAAGCGTTCCTCTGCAGCCACATCGACGTGCGCAGTCGGCTCGTCGAGGAGCAGTAGCTCTGCTTTAGCGACGAGCGCCCGGGCGATCAAAACGGCCTGGCGCTGCCCTCCGGAAAGGCTAGCAAAGGGCTGCTTGGCTTGATCGGACAAGCCCATTTTCTCGAGTGCTCCAAACGCAGCGGCACGATCCGCACGATTGACGAAGCCAAGGCTCCTGCGTTGCAGGCGTCCCATGAGCGCGACATCGAGAGCAGTTACCGGGAACAGCGGGTCGAATTCAATCTGCTGCGGCACGTAGCCGACACGGGCACGTCCACGCTTGGCCGTTTGGCCGAAGAGGCGTATCTGCCCCTGGTTCGGAGTGAGCAAGCCGAGCATCAGTTTGAGCAAAGTCGACTTACCCCCTCCATTAGGACCGACCACACAGATTGATTCACCCTTATAAATGTCGAAATCGGCGTCCTCGATGACGAGGTTCCGCCCATAGCTGAAAGACACGCCTTCGAAGCAAACCACTGGTTCGCCCGAATGTGCCTGGCAGCTACAGTCGCTATGTGCCGAATCAATCATTAATTAAAGCTATCTTCCAAAGCCTGCGCGATGTCTAGCATGTTGCGAAAATAATCAACGCTGAGTGCGTCCAGTTCCACGACCTCAACACCCAGCGCTCGGGCCAGCACTTCAGCACTGCTGCGACCGAACTCCGGTTGACTGAAAATCGCCCCGACGCCATCCGCCTTCGCCGCCTCAACCAATCCGGCAATCTGCCGCGCCGAGGGCGCACTGCCAGCATGCTCGATCGAGCGTTGAACGAGACCATAGCGCTCGGCAAAATGACCGAGTGAGGGGTGGTTGATATAAAAGCTGCGCCCCGCAAAAGGCGCAAAGCGCAGGCGCAAGGCGGCATCTAGTTCGCGCAGCTGTCGATTGAGGGCCTCAGCCTTCGTATTGAAAATTTCTGCAGACGCCGGCTCTAACTCGATCAATGCCACACGCACATGCTCCACGAATTCCAGCATCCAGACCGGGTCCATCCAAACATGTGGATCCAGATCACCATGCAGGCAACCAGCATGATGTGCATGGTTATGGCTAGCCTCGATTAAATCACTCGTCTGAACAAAGTGCAGCTGCGGCATCGAGCGCTCCATCTTGGCAAGGATTCTTCGCTCCAGGGGCATACCGACGCCGAAGTAGATCTCTGCTTTGGCCAAGTCCACCATTTGCGGCACACTTGGCGCGTAGGTCTCTGGACTCTGCCCAGGCCGCACCATGACGTGGACGCTCGCCCACTCCCCGGCGATCGCTTCGACCATCGCTTTCTGAGGTGGGATGGTCACCCAGATTGCGTGCTCACCGAGGGACTCGCTCTTTGGCGCACAGCCAATCAAAGACAAGGAAAGGGCGAGTGTGGCGAAAGCATTAGAATGTAAGCGCATGGTCAATAAACGCAGAACAGAGATGCCACTTACTTTGCGCGGCACAAGTGTAAATCTAGCCCGCTGCTTCAGCAAGGGTTCTGCGGTGAATCCGCGTTGTATAAAAATGGGAGTGCTTTCTGAAGCCGCCCACTACGGTCGTGCGTCTTTCAAAGCACCTTGCGCAAAAACAACGCACGGTGGATCGGCGTGGCGCCATGCAC
>JACKQG010000762.1_pt1 | contig 45904 bp, 27 predicted proteins | sample 8237621 | NCBI WGS metagenome assembly JACKQG01 (sample SAMN15677084, study PRJNA649215) | marine metagenome | biome: marine; feature: Black Sea; material: saline water; isolation source: suspended particulate matter (SPM) from the Black Sea western gyre | collected 2013-06-09/2013-06-10 | depth... | reverse complement strand
TGCTGCCAGTGGTTTCCTCATCAATCAGGGATTCCTGATAGGCCTGCAGATCCTCATCAAAAGAATCACTGAGGAGGGCAGGATCAGTGTTGAGATCCCTGTCCTGCAGTGGGGCACAGGATGAAAGAAGAAAGAGTGATCCCAGCAAAAGGCAAATGAATCGGCAAGAGGAGGTGACCATGGGTGATTCTTTCGTGAAGAGTGGACGACATACCCAACCGGATGGCGGATCCGGCAGGAAGTTCAGAGGTTATCACAAGATCCCGTTTTGACAAAAATTTCTGAGGGAAGAGCACCCGCCTCTGCTGACTTGATCTACTTTCGGCCCAGCCCTTCGAAGAGTTGCAGTTCCTGAGTTAAAATTTGGAATAAAAAAGGGCTGGTACGCAGTGCGTACCAGCCCTTTTCCTGTCAAATCCCCAGTTTAATGAGGTGGGTCAGGATTCCTTCTCGGCTTTGGCGCGGCGCTTTTCGCGGCGGCGGTCCGCTTCCTTGAGAAGATGTTTGCGGATGCGGATGCTTTCGGGCGTGATTTCGACGAGTTCGCCCTCGACAACTAACTCAAGAGCTTCTTCCAGTTTGAGCTTTTTGAGAGGACGAACACTGCTGTTGTCATCCTTGCCCGCTGCCCGCACGTTTGTCAGCTTTTTGGTGCGCACCACGTTGACTTCCAGGTCGTTGTCGCGGTTGTGCTCGCCGACGATCTGACCCTCGTAAACCTGCTCCCCTGGCTCGACAAAGAAAACTCCGCGATCGAAGAGAGCATCGAGACTGTAAGGTGTGGCTTGTCCATGTTCGACGGCGATGAGAGATCCAGAATTTCTTCTCGGAATCAATCCCGATTTAGGGCCGTGCTCAAGATAGCTGTGGTGCATGATGACGCGACCTGCAGTTGCGGTGAGAAGTTTGGTCCGCAAGCCGATCAGTCCCCTTGCGGGAATCTTGAACTCCATGTGAACCATATCACTGGCAGACCGAGTACTCATATCCATCATCTCTGCCCGGCGTTCACCCACGAGCATCATCACTGGGCCTTGAGCGTCGAGGGGGCAATCTAATACCAAGTGCTCAAACGGTTCATGCCATTTTCCATCGACCTGTCGCTCGATCACTCGAGGCATTCCCACACACATTTCAAAGCCTTCTCGGCGCATGTTTTCGAGGAGGATGCCCAGATGCATGAGTCCTCTCCCTGAGACCATGAATTCCTCGGTTCGATCACCCTGCTCTACTTTTAGGGCGACATTTCTTTCCAGTTCTTTATCGAGACGATCTTTGAGCTGGCGGGAGGTGACAAATTTCCCTTCACGTCCAACAAAGGGACCGTCATTGACACGGAAAGTCATGTGCAGGGTTGGTTCATCCACAAGGATAGCGGGTAAAGCCGATGGTTTTTTCAGGCAGGCGATCGTGTCGCCAATTTCGATGTTGTCGATGCCGATGATGGCGCAGATGTTACCTGCTTCGGCTTCTGCAACCTTTTTTCTGCCGAGTCCTTCAAAGAGATGAATCTCTTGTATGCGGGCTTTGCGTGGAGGTGCAGAGGGGGAAAGCACTTGCACTTCTTCATTGCCAGTGATTTTTCCGGCTGCGATGCGGCCGATGGCAATTCTGCCAATGAACTCGGAATGATCGAGGGTGCTGACTCTGAGTTGAAGTGGTGCATCTCTTTTAACAGGTGGAGGAGGAACGTGTTCAATGATGGCATCGAAGATCAGATTGAGATCATGTCTTTCTCCGCCGAGTTCTTTTTCGCACCAACCGTCACGGCCAGAGGCGTAGAAAATTGGGAAATCTAGAGTTTCGTCGTCTGCTTCAAGGCTGACCAACAAATCAAAAACTTCGTCCACGACCTCAGAAGGACGGCCATCGGCTCGATCGGCTTTGTTGATGACGACCATCGGCTTGAGATTATTCTCGAGAGCTTTCTGAAGAACGAAACGGGTTTGCGGCATAGGGCCATCAAATGAATCGACGAGAAGTAGCACTCCATCCGCCATCGACAATACGCGTTCAACTTCTCCACCGAAATCGGCGTGGCCTGGAGTATCGATCACATTGACGCGATACGTGATGCCTTCTCGTTGAACTTCGATCGCGCAATTTTTTGCGAGGATAGTGATGCCGCGTTCACGTTCGAGAGGATTGCTATCAAAGATAAGTCCGTGTTGTCCACCTGCGAGGCGATCTAGTTCCTCGTTTCGGAACATGCCTGATTGGTAGAGCATTCGGTCGACAAGAGTCGTCTTGCCATGGTCGACGTGAGCGATAATCGCTACGTTTCGAATCTGTTCCTGCATGGTGTGTCGACTGCTCTCTACCGTGGCTCTTCGAGTGGATATCCGGAGAAGATCCATGAGTGATGGATCTAGAGTCCAAATCTTACTGTTAGGGATAACTCTGGGAAGCAAACTTGGCTCAGATCGACCACATGGTGCCACCTTGGGCCAGAATAGTTGTCAGAATCCATCAAGATAAGGAGTTCTTAAGAGGTATAGAGCCCATGGAATGAAATAAGGTCTCAACATGAAAAAGCGAAAAAATAATCGTTCTCGTAAAGTGCCGCTTGAGGAAAAGCTCTGTTTGGTTTGCGGGAGAGTCTTTTCCTGGAGAAAAAAATGGGAACGGGATTGGTCTTCGGTGAAATATTGCTCAATGCGATGTAAGATAAAAAAGTCGATTTTCGAATAAAAGTGAAAAAGTCTCAGAATTCGGGATTCAGTTGGAACCCAAATGACGGCATCTTCGTAATCGGTGAAGGTACAGAAGACCATGAACGGAGACGCGGGCATGAGATTACTACTTATTATGATGGTCGTGTTTTTTGCTCAGTTCTGTGCAGGACCCAGTCTATGGGCTCAAGCCTGACCTGCTTGAACCAATCCAGGCACACCCGACCCGGGTGCCTTGGGATCCGGTCTGGGTTCCATTAACCACGGTACAAATTCGATTCAAACGCGAGTGTCTATCTCAAGGGGATTGAACTTTGATGGTTCACACTTTGAAAACAACGGCATTGATGCTGACGGAAATGTTATTGAGGTCCCGAGCCACTACCACGACGTATCTCTAGACATCTTCAGAGTCGTGTTTCAGGTCGACTACACTTTTGAGGAACCTTGGGCGATAAGGACCCGAGTTCCTATTGAACAACGTTCACGAATGGCAAATATCGTCGACATCGATCCGTCCGCAACCGCCGAGGAGATCGAAGCGATGGAGAGAAATCTCGCCATTCATCATCCGCCTGAAATATTGTCTGGGTTTGGTGATGTTGAATTGTTGCTCAGTTGGCATGCCCACGACTTTGGAATGGAGGGCGGTAGCCTTGCTATAGCAGCGGGATCTACGCTTCCTACTGGGCGCACAGAAGATGATCCCTATGCCCTCGGTGAAGTGGGTGAGCGCCATGAACACATTCAGTTTGGTACCGGAACCTTCGATCCATTAATTGAGTTTAATTACGGTCGTCCAATAGGTGACGATGGAGTGCTCAGTCTCTTTGGGCAGGGTCGATTCCCCATTACAGAAAGCAGCAAGGGCTTTAGGGGGTCTAACCTTATTCAAGGGGGGCTGGGATACATTAAGGGATTGGGTGAGTTTGGTCCTTGGGATGACGTTAACGGAGTATTAGGCATCTTTTATCAAAACCAAGGTCGTGCAGAGTGGAATGGTGTTATTGATCGCAACACAGGTTTTCAAAGCTACTCTTTGCAGCTCGGTCTAAGTTGGTGGGATGAATCGATGACCAGTTGGAATTTGTCTTTGGTCCTGCCGCTTAAGATGGAGACTCCCGATGAATCCTTAGATACATATGATCCTGGCCCGCTCATCAATCTTGCGATTGGCTTCTAAGAAAGCTTTGATCTCAAGCAGGCCTGAGAAGAACTCGAGTCGCCTGAAGTGCAATTCGTTGGGAAAGAACTGGGCATTTTTCCGAGCAGAGGGCTTCAATAGCTGAAGGCTTCAAGTCTTCTGCAGAAAACAGTGCTTCTGGAATTTCAATGTTTTGCAATTCACTGCAAGTGTCGACATTTTTGAGCCCCAGTGTTTTCACGGTGACGGCTTCAAGGTTCTCGTCCATCTTTTCGATGTCGATGATTCTACTCATTGCGCCAATACGATCCTCAGGAGCAACAGTGTTGATGTGAGATGAGTGAACCAATACTTCGTCTAAAATTTGCCTCAGTTCACGATCGGCACTTGCGAAGGCTAATGACTGAACGAAACCTCCGCATACAACGATGCCCTCTCGCCCATAACGTTGTGAATCCCAGTGAATTGGATGTGTATTTCTATACAAGGTCGATAAGGCCAGATTTTCTGTCCAACCCAATGGGCGTACCATCGGATGCAGAATGAGTTCTCCTTTTGAGAGCGGCTCTATTTGGGAAGTTGGAAATGAGTCTATTTTTCTGAAGGCGTCCACCATCGAGCCTTGAGCACCTTCGAAGTACTGTTGTAGGTGTAGATTTTCTTCTGCGGGAGCGCGTTCAATCGGTGCAGGAATAGGGTCGTAATATGATCGTTTGTTGAGCGAAAAAACCCGGTCGCCAGATTGATTAACAAGAATATGAGTGCTGAAAATCACACTGGCATCGTTCTTGGAAGTATTTCTTAGGCTGTCTATTCGGGTAAAGCTGCGAAGGGTATCTCCACTGGTAACAGGTTTTTCTTGTCGGGCATTTTCCAAACCTAAATGAAGTCTGCAGCTCTGTGAAAAGGGCTCCACGGAGAAGCACAAAGTCATATTGAGAAGCATTGCCGTCGGAATCGCAACTTCGTCAAATCCACAAGAATTGGCAAACTCAAGACTTGTCGTCAGTTTGCTTGTTGCTGGAAATGCCGATTGCCATTGAATCCTCCAAGAGTCATCGATGGTGACTTCGTGAGGGCTTTCGAGAATCTGCCCGGGCTGCGCCGTTGCGAGATCCAAGCCGTATGATGGTATTCGACCTCTCATTAGGCGACCCCTTTATGTTCTAGATCAAATTGTTCCATGATTTTGAGCGCTCTCTTGATCATGGGAGGTCCGATCATTTCGCCGTCTAGCATCCCGATCGATCCTTGGGTTTCATAAACCTCTAGCACTCTTCTGGAGTATTCGATTTCTTCTTTTGTATGGCTGAATATTTTTAATGCTTGGTTCATTTGTTTTGGAGTCAGAGCAAAACAGCCGTCAAATCCGAGCGATTTCATTCGTTTGTTTTGTTGCTGAAATCCTTTTTCGTCATCGAGCTTAAGATAGACAGTTGAAATGGCGGCGAGTTGATTTGCCCGCGCTGTCATCAGGATTCTTGATTGAGCATCTGAGTAACATTCTTCCTCAATATCTGCCTGCATTTCTATACAGTAGTCCACATGTCCAAATGCTAATGCGACGACTCTCGACGAACTTCTGGCGATGCTGTCTAGGTTTAATACCGCGGCCGGTCTCTCGATCAAAGGAATAATTGAGTTGTGTTCTTTCGGAAGTTGAAGAGATTCCTCTCTTCTTTGAACGATTTCTTCAATCCAGTGCAACTCGGCTGCATTTTGAATCATTGGAATCATAAGCCCATCGATATCGCTATGGAGGCATGCCATCAGGTCTGCATGCATTTCCGAAGGCTGATCAGGGCCATTGATGCGAATGAAGACAGTCCTGTTTTTGAAGATTCCTTGCTCAATCAAGCGGCGAATTTGGGATCTTTGGCGAGGTTTATTCGCAGTGGTGATGCTGTCTTCAAGGTCGAGAAGGATCGTTGCATTCGCCGGAAAGGAGTGGAACTTCTCGGCAGATGTGCAGGATTTCGCGAAGAAAACACTACGGAAATGGTGCTTACCTGGCCGTGAGATATGTAATGACTGATTCATGGAGCACCTTCCCTCATTACTAAAATCAGGAAAGGAGAGGTCTTCGGACTGAAAATGTCGAAGAAGCCTTAAATATCAAGGACAGTCGAATGAGATGCATCCTAGCGCGTCTACTGAGGGGTCGGTGCCGCATTCTGCGAAAGGCTCTGCTGGCGGAGGGCCGGAATTGAAGAGAAAACCCAACAAGAAAATAGTGTCAGCGATATTGAAGCTGCCGTCGTCGTTGGTGTCTCCTGAATCCTGACAACTGAGAGCAGGTCCTCCAGAGAACAACGCCCCGAGTTGAGTCACTGCATCTGCGAGGTTCAAAGCCGAGTCTTGATTGACATCCCCACGGGAGAAGAGGGGTGAAACAGGGATCAAGACAGCGAGTTCATTGTTCTCCAAGGCGCTTGTGCAGCACATGGTATCAAAGTCGAGTTCATTGCTCCCGCCGATAGTGCTGTCAAACCGTAGCCAACTGGCGATGCAGCTTCCGGGATTTATGGCAGAGGGAATCGTTGAATAATGAGCAGTTACCGCGGGCTGACTCCCGTTAAAGGGGATCGTCACAATGCCGGATGAATCTACTGTGATGTCGACGGTCCAGCCATTGGGCAGCAATTCGACCAACATCACTTCTGGCCCAGTTCCGCCAAAGAGATCTGCGAACAGTCCTGCGGGAACTACAGAATCGACCTGAAGCAATGAGCTGTCGTGTGAAACGGCCATGCTGAGGCCACTGAGTTGGAATGAGGGAACAAGACCAGGTGCAATAATAGGTGTTACGGAAACAGATCCGATGCCGCTATCGGGATCGTACGAACCGATCGATCGAAAGATCGAATAGAAGGCAAAAGGGTCGATGAATCCATTGAACAAAAAGTTGTCAAAAGTGAAAGGGGTGAATTCTTCGCCTCCGGAATAAATCACAGCATCTGCGCCCCCTGCTGAACCCGAGTTGGAGCAGAAAACAATGTCAGAATATTGTGATCCTGACGGGACCCAGTCGTAGATCACTTGATGCAGAATCAAACTGTTTTCGGGGGGAAGGCTGATGACTGACGCATTATCGATCACGCAATTTACTGTTATTCCAGTAGCGAAGGGCGTGATGGCGAGAAAATCAGGTGGGGAAGCCAATGAACTGAGTGCGCTTCCAGGAACAAGGTCAATCCACTCAACATTTGTCGGGTCATGGCAGAGAGAAAAAGACCAACCACCGACGGATGAACCGTAGAGTGCATCTAATTTGATATCGATGATAGGTAACGGGAAAGAGTCAATCCTCGCTTGAAGAATATAAAGGTCAGAGCTAAACGCTTGCGAGGTTGGAAAAAGTAGAAGCAGAAGCATCGTCAAAAATTTAAGTGTTCGTATTCCCGAATCAAAAATTTGAGTGCGAAGCATCGCTAAATCCATTCGAGTATTTAGTATTCTTTAATCCTTCAATATTATCACTCTGAGCAATCAATCACTAGTCCAGTGCTGAGGTAATGACGGCATAGGAGCTTATGTAGGCTGTTTACCTATCTTTTTTCATCATAAAGACTCGATCGACAAAGTGTAGAATCACTGTTCAAGGTGAATCGAAGCAAGGGAGTGCCTGATGCGCATAATTATATTGTGGTTTCTGTTGGGAACGTTTCCTCTATTTGCCGCTGAGGGAGAGCAACCTGTTCAAGTATTTATCCTTGCTGGCCAGTCCAATATGGAGGGCAAGGGAACTGTAAGTTCCCTTTCTCATCTAGGCGCTGATCCTGAATACGGTCATCTTCTTGCGGATATAAAAAACGCGGATGGTTCTTGGCGCGTTAGAAATGACGTGTTCATTGATGATCTCGGACACAGAGGACCCCTCACAGTGGGTTTTGGGTCGAGAGGGGGTCCCCATGGGAAAAGGATTGGGCCAGAACTCGGTATTGGAAATGTATTGGGAGAGTCCATCGATGCACCTGTGCTGTTGATAAAAACTGCATGGGGAGGAAAAGACGTCGCGAAGGATTTCCAATCCCCTTCGAAAGGAGGGCCGGGAGAATTTTATTCGAAGATGTTAGAAAATGTCGATCGCGTCTTGGCAGACATTGGATCTGTTATCCCCGATTATAAAGGTCAGGGATTTGAGATCCGTGGCTTTGTATGGTTCCAAGGATGGAACGATATGGTCGATCGGAAAAAAACTGCCGCTTACGCAGATAACTTCGCTGCATTTATCGATGATATTCGCGCGCACTGGGGCTTGCCCCAGTTGCCAGTGGTGATTGGCGAACTGGGTTCAGGAGGATTCAAGGCTTCCAAGGGAATAGAACTTTTCCGAACTGCTCAGAGAGAGATCACATCTATCGAGCGATTTAAAGGCAATGTTCAGTTTGTCGAAACAGCACGCTACTGGGATTGGCATGCGGATCGCCTCTTTCGGTTAAACGTATGGAAGAGTGAAGAGCTTGCTGAGAAGCAGCGCTTTTACGATGTGGGAAGCGATCGCCCCTATCATTATTTGGGTAGTGGAAAGATTTACTACCTCATGGGTTGGGCGATGGGTCACGGGATGAAGTCGTTGCTCGAATTAGGCGGGTTACCAGAACGCAAAACTACAGGCTCAGGAGCATATAAGTTTGCTCATCGTTCTGTGTATATACCTCCCGCAGTGAAAGCGCATATCGGCGGTGCCCATGGAGGCTTTGCTGTAGATCGAATTTCTGAAGGTGGTGACGGATCAACTTGGTTCTGTCTTAAAGGTGTGGGGCTCGTTCGTATCGATCCCGAGATGACATATATGGAAGTGATTGGCGGCGACGAGTCTATCGTGAAGGCTAATATGCATAACACCTCGATTTTCAGAATGGGAAAACAGAGATTAATAATATTGCCGTCGGATGAAGCTCAGAAAGTATTCGTCTGCGATGACAGTGGAAAAGTAATCCGAGTCTTCGAAAATCCATATTCTTCAGACCTCGAGACAGCAGCCGCTTTCAGGGTGTGCGATGTGGAAGTTATAGATGGTCTTCTGTATGCCACGAATGGATACGCCGACAATGTTGTTTTTATTGCTGACCCATTACAGGGAATGACAGAGAATCCAGAGAGGGGTGTTTGGTCTCCGTTTACCTTTGGCGGAACAGGAACTGCCCATGGAAAATTTGGAACGGCTCACGGGATTACACGGATTCCGGGAACAGATGCTTTCACGGTTGCGGATCGAGCGAATGCACGCTTAGAGACCTATATGGCTGGAGGGCAGTATCTGGGTGGAATCAATTTTGAACCTGGAACGATGCCCTGCGATGTTGATTACGTGGATAGGATCGCTGTCGTGGGTTGTCTCAAAGGGGCAGGAGGAAAAACGCCCGCACCTATTCATATTCTGGAAGATGGCAATTTGGTTTCAACCTTGAAACTCCAAGAGGATTTGGCATTAGAAGGCTGGACCCACGTGCACAACGCCGCAGTCCGTAGTATCGCCCCAGAAGGAAAACTGGGCATGCCGCGATGGATGGTCATCGCTAGCGGTTGGAACCCAGGTGGGATTGCTGTGCTGGAGCAGGTGCGGCCGTAGGTGCGGCGGTAGGTGCGGCCGTAGGTTAAAATTTTTACCGGTGAGAAGAGTGAATGATGACAAATTTTGAATCGATTGAATTTCTCCAAGAGCTTTCAGAGACCGATCAGGATTGGATTTTTCAATCAGGAAATGAAGTTCAGGTGATCTCTGGCACGCAGATTATTAGTCAGGGTGTTCCACTCGATAAAATTTTCATTTTGCTTCAGGGCTTACTGACAGTTCATGTCGATGAGTTTCCTGAACATGAGTTGTCATTCATAGGCCCCGGAGAGTTCATTGGAGAGATGGCGTTCCTTGAAGAGCAGCAGCCTACAGCAACAGTGAAGGCGAAAGAGAACAGCCTGTTGCTTGAGATTCGTACAGATCTTTTGGCCGAAAAGCTAAAATCGTCTGCCGCATTCTCAGCAAGATTTCATGCTGCACTGGCTCGCTTAATGGCCCGAAGATTAAGAAACAACTCCAGCCTTTTTCAGCCAAAGCTGGGACAAGAAATTCCACAAGATGCTGAAATTGCTACTGAGCTTTCAGAATCCCTATCGCGTTTCAAAAACTTATTTTTGCGAGCTGAAGAAATGGAGCGCACGAGTGAGGGGGGATTAACCGAAGATTTTTCTCGCGAGTTTGTAGACTTCGTTTACCAACTAGAGGGTCAAGTTAACGAATTGATAGGATCAGAAAGCCCACTGAGTTCTGTCAAATGTGATCATCTTGGTCGCCAGTTAATGACAGAATTATTGCCCTATCTATTAATGACTCGCGTGGGAGAGCGTTCGTATTCGAAGCCACGCGGATATGCTGGAGATTATCAAACGATTGAGTGGATTTATCAAAATGAGCCTTCTGGATACGGTGAGTTGGGTTCATTGATGGACAGCGCTGTTTTGGGACTGAGTTGCGCCAGAGCGGTAAGAAATCGAAGAGGATTGGTTGCTCACCAAATCGAAAGAGCGAGAGCGCTGCGTCCAGGGCAGCCAATAGAGATTACGAGTTTGGCATGTGGACCCGCAAGGGAGCTCTTCGATCATTACCAGGCCCATGGCTCGTCTTCTGAAGTCCAGAGCCATCTCGTTGACATCGACCAACAGGCTTTGGAATTCGTGGGTCAGTGGAGCAAGGATCTAGGATTGGATTCCAAAATCGATCTCCATCATCTGAATTTGGTTTATCTGAGCCTGGGCAGGGGTGAACTCAAATTGGTGCCTCAAGATCTTGTATACAGTATTGGATTGATTGATTACTTCGGGGATGAGTTTGTAATTCGGTTTTTGAATTTTATCTACGGGATATTGAGGCCGGGTGGCCGAGTGGTTCTCGGAAATTTTCATACGTCCAACAGGTCACGCGCAATCATGGATCATTTATTCGATTGGAAACTCATTCATAGGGATGAGGATGACATGAACAGGACATTTCGTGCGTCTTTGTTTGGTCGAGAATGCAGTGAAATCCTCTATGAAGATCAAAAATTAAATATGTTCGCCTGTTGCGAAAAAGAAGTCTGAAGATTGCCTTATCGACTTTTTCTTTTTTTCCACCAGGCCAGAAGTATCAAGAAAATTAATAAAACAGTTACGCCGGTGAAAATATTTAAAACCAGCCGGGACTTTTCGTCGATTCCGGGAACAAGAACTGCATCACCTGGATCATCGGGGTTGTGGAAAACAACGACAGATGAATCTACGGGGTATTCTTCAAGTACTTTTTTCGCTTTTGATCTCGAAGAGTATTTTTTTAGAAACTGAACGGTGTCATTTTCGAAGACATCTCGATTTACAGAGTATCTGTATAAAACACTTGGCGTATACGTAGTCGATGAAGATCTCGAATTCCTATTTGATGAAGTTGAGCGGTACGTCGAAATATCATGACTCAACACTTTTCCTTCGACTCGTGGCCAGTCCCATGATTTTTCATAATTATTTGCAACGTATAAGAAGTAAGTGACTGCTGTAATCCACACGATGAGAAAGATACTGACAAAAGCAATGACGCAGCCGGCAAGGAAGCCTGCGCCCTCTGCGCCCTCTTCGCGCAATGACGCATCGTTATCGTTTGGTTTGGATTCCATTTATGGACAAATAGGATATAGGCAGTCGAGAAACTGCGTCGGATTGGGGTTTTCGCCGCAAGATGGATATGGATCTGGAGGAGGAGGCGCATTTAAAAAGAGCAAATTCAGCATGGCAATCGAGTCACCAATATTGGATGCATCATCTATATCCATATCGCACGCGGCATAGCAGGCAGGTGGAGGACCTGCGGCGAATAAACTGAAGAGATGATAAATCGCGTCCGCTAAATTAAAGGTCAAATCATTATTGCAATCCCCCCGAATGAACTGAGGGCTTGGTGTCGTATTGCATCCTGCTGGATTGAAATTTGCACCGATGACGCAGCTTGTCGGAAAGCAAATTCCGACGCAATCCACTTGGGTGCCGATCAGCAGTCCCTCTGATCCTGGGTTTGGAGGCGCAGTTGCTCCCATGTCGACGATAAGAGCACCGAGTGAGGCATCCTCAGGATAGAAAAGTAGGCACTGTCCTAGCGGATCCATTTCGAAAACTCCGCACTCTTCGAAATCGGTTTGGGCGTCAACCGGAATATTGTGCACGGAGAAGACGAGAAGCGAAAAGAGGAGATAAGAAATGCACCGTGGTGTTGAGAAACGCTTCTCTGTAGTCTTTGAAATCTTCATGAATCACCGACAATCCATTACTTTTTGCATGTGTTGAAAAAAAAGAACATGCCTCTTTTGTGCTGAATATCCAGTTTATCACCTAGAGATAGAAAAAGAAGCGTACAGGTTCAGCAACTATAGGGTCGGATTCGCTTCATTCTTTGGGGGGATGCTCTCATCATAGAATTTAGGAAATCACCTTTCCGGAAAGGATCGGTTGGATCATGAAGATCGGTGTTGTTAAAGAAGCGTGGCCGGATGAATGTCGGGTTGCTGCTTCACCGAAAAATGTCCAGAGGCTTATTAAGCAAGGATTTGCTGTCCTTGTAGAGTCCGGTGCTGGCGTAAACGCCAGTTTTACGGACCAGGCTTATGTCGATGCAGGAGCCACGATAACTGAGACACGCAGCGCATGGGCTGATGTGGATATCGTGATAAAGGTACGTGCTCCAATGGAGCGCGAAGACCTCAATCTCCATGAAGCCGACCTTTTAAAAGAAGGGGCTACTCTTATCAGCTTCATCTGGCCTGGCCAGGAGAAGGATCTGGTAGAGAAGTTGTCTGAGCGTAAGGCGACTGTTCTTGCCATGGATTGTATCCCTCGAATCAGTCGAGCTCAGAAGATGGATGCCTTGTCGTCGATGGCGAACATCGCAGGGTACCGAGCGGTACTCGAAGCAGCGAACGAGTTTGGCAGTTTCTTTACTGGGCAAATGACAGCTGCTGGAAAAGTACCTCCTGCGAAGGTCATGGTCGTTGGTGCAGGTGTTGCCGGTCTCGCTGCCATTGGTGCCGCTCGTGGACTCGGTGCCATCGTTAAGGCTTTCGATACGAGGCCTGCAGTCGAAGAGCAAGTGCAGTCTATGGGAGCAGAATTTCTAACAGTTGAAATTGAAGAAGACGGAACAGGCTCCGGTGGATACGCCAAAGAAATGAGTCAAGCCTTCATCGATGCTGAGCATGCATTGTTTGAAGAGATAGCCAGCGATATCGATATCATCGTTACGACTGCCTTGATCCCGGGCAGGCCTGCTCCTTTGCTGATTACTGAACAAGCTGTGAAGAACATGAAACAGGGTTCAGTGATAGTTGACCTTGCTGCAGAGCGTGGGGGGAACACTGCTGGAGCGGTGGCAGATAAAGTGATCGAGAGTCATGGCGTGAAGATTGTGGGTTATACCGATCTTCCTAGCCGTATGGCGAATGTCTCAAGTGACCTCTACGGAAACAACATCTGCCACTTGCTGGATGACATGGGCAAGGCTGCTGACTACCGAGTCGATGAAGAAGATGAAGTGGTTCGGGGAGCACTCGTTCTTCGAGAAGGCGAGATGAAGTGGCCGGCCCCAGTTAAAAAACTCGCTGAAGAAATTAAGAAAACAGAGTCCGATTCTCAAGAAGTACCTGTGATTGCAGGTGAAAAGAAAAGTGAAGAGAAGGACAGTGGGCCATGGGTCATGCTGCTGATTGGAGCAGCGCTGATTGCAGTGGGTTGGACAGGAAGTGAAAGTCCCGAACCTTCTTTCCTTCAACAAATCACCGTTTTTGTTCTCTCGTGCTTTATTGGTTATCAAGTCGTTTGGAATGTGAGTGCTTCGTTACACACACCGTTGATGAGTGTGACAAACGCCATTAGTGGAATCATCATCGTTGGAGGAATGCTGCAACTTGGCGGACCTCTGAATCAGCCGGCTACCATCTTAGGTGTCGTCGCAGTGCTATTTGCGACCATCAATATTGTAGGTGGTTTTCTTGTGACTCAGCGCATGCTGAAGATGTTCCAGGGTTAAGGGGGCCGACATGATACCTGCAGGCGCCATCGCGGCTTCATATCTCGTAGCCGCCGTGCTTTTCATTTTAAGTCTGGGCGGACTTTCAACGCAGAAAACCGCTCGCCGAGGAAATTTCTACGGCATCGTTGGAATGTTGTTGGCCGTCGGGGCAACGACATTACTGATCACTGGCAAGGCGACAGGATTCGATTCGCTACTCGGTGACGACGCAACGCGGAATGCTTTCGCTGGAGCCATTGGTGTTGGAGCCCTCATCGGTGGAGTGATGGCCGCCAGAGTCGGAATGACTTCGATGCCTGAACTCGTAGCGATTCTTCACAGTTTCGTGGGTCTGGCAGCAGTTTTAGTCGGTATTTCCACTTATCTGGCCCCGGCTATTCCAGTCTCTGAGGGCGGTGAATTTGTACACAACATCGAGATCTATCTCGATGTCTTCATTGGTGCGATCACGTTTACAGGATCGATTCTGGCATTCCTTAAGTTGAGAGGGTCGGTCTCTGGAAAACCCCTCACTTTACCGGGAAGACACTTCTTGAATCTGTTGATGGTGAGTGCGTGTGTATATCTGTCGATAGATTTTGTCACGGCAGAGGGACACACCGCAGTGGAATCGCTTCTTTGGATGACCCTGATCGCCTGTGTCATCGGATTTCATATGGTTGCCGCTATCGGTGGAGCTGATATGCCGGTCGTGGTTTCTATGCTGAATAGCTATTCGGGTTGGGCAGCAGCAGCTGCGGGATTCATGCTCAAGAACGATCTCTTGATTGTTACGGGCGCACTCGTCGGATCTTCCGGAGCAATTCTTAGCTACATCATGTGTCGTGCAATGAATCGTTCTTTTGTCAGCGTCATTCTGGGCGGTTTTGGAACGGATGGCGGTGGCGGAGGCCCCGCAGTAACAAGAGAGCAAGGCGAAGTTCAAACCTTTGAGGCTGCTGATGCGGTGGATGCCTTGAAGGAGGCCTCGGATATCGTGATCGTTCCTGGTTACGGTATGGCTGTAGCACAAGCTCAGCATTCACTGAGTCAGGTTGTCGACTTCCTGAAAGAAAAAGGAAAGACGGTGAGATTCGCGATTCACCCCGTCGCCGGAAGACTTCCTGGACATATGAATGTTTTGCTCGCAGAAGCAAATGTTGATTACAACATTGTTTTGGAAATGGACGAGATCAATGACGATCTTCCCAAGGCAGACTTAGTTTTAGTCATCGGGGCAAATGATATTGTGAACCCGGATGCGCTGGAAGATCCATCAAGCCCCATCGCAGGAATGCCAGTTCTTGAAGTGTGGAAATCAGAAACAGTTGTCGTGATGAAGAGAAGTATGGGCACTGGATACGCTGGAGTACAAAACCCACTCTTCTTTAAAGAAAATACACGAATGCTCTTCGGCGACGCCAAGGTTGTCGTGGATCAACTTCTTACGGGGCTCAGAAGCTAGGGATCATCGAAGAAGACGATTTTTTGCGCCAAAAGACGCTGTAGCGCGTTTTTTGGCGCATTTCTTATGATGGAGCAGGTTTTTGGTTATTTAAGAAAAACTTCGGTCCGATGCACGATCGTTTACGGATTCTTATGTTGTATGGCGCAATTTCATCTCCCGCACACCAGATGAAGAAATAAAGCGCATCCTCGACAGGAGAGTGATGGTGGATCCGCACATTCATCAGGAAAAAAAACACATTGTCATTGCATGGCAATCCGGTGAAGACGACAAGAATCTTGTAAATTTGCAAGTCGAGTTAACTCGTTGGGGCGCTGCTGTAGAGATAGTCCACAACATGACAAAGCTTTTGTCATTTCTCGACGAATGTGAATCAAAGAAAAAAACGCCTTACGCACTGATTCCCCATATTCATTTCGGCAGAGTCCCTGTTCGGGGATTGAATCAAATATTTTGGGACAGGATTCGTGAATGGAATCCAGATGTAAGACCGCTGTCGATCGCAATAACTCCAAAATTATTAGGCGCTGATTTGAAGCAGTTCGCGATAGATGCCAAAGCTTCAAAAATGGTGATGTTGAACGATTTGCCACATGCGGTCATTGATAGCCTGGGTGAACTTCGTGATAGAAAAACTTCTGAACCAGAGCTTCCCATTATTCATACTCAAGTGAGCGACCCCATATTGTTAACAGAACTCGTAAAACAGTTCACAGAAGTGGGGCAGCAAATCAAACCGGTTGACTTGAGCACGATTGATCCCCTTGGCGGTGTCGAGGGTGGTGTCTTGCTCGTAGAAGAGAACACGCTCGAGAGAATAGATGATTGGGCGGAAGAGGTTCATCGTCTCCGGGATAGTCCACCCCCACAAACATTGAAGGGGATTTCGGATCCAGGTGAGAGAACGATAGAAAAGCTGTCAGTGAATACTGGAGTCGTTGTCCTCATTGAAAATCGGGATTCTGCGAGTGATCTATTAGAAGAGCAAATAAAATGGTTCAGCCGAGGGGCTTTGGGCTGCGTGATACTTAAAGGTAGTACTGAAGATCCTGCGACAATTGTGAATGAGTGCCTCTCTGTTAGGCGCAATAGAACTCGTAAGAGTCTTAACGACGAACAAGTGGCGGCTTCCTTGGCCCATGTCGTAAAAGACAAACTGGAAGACACAGAAGAAAGTCCTATTGCAAGCATCCTCCACGACGAGCAGGGGAAAATTTACGCTGTTAGCGAAAGCACACTAAAAATATTCGGATACAGCAGAGACGAGATGAAGTCGATGGACGTGAAGTCTCTTCATCCCGCAAATATGTGGAAAGAAAGAATGCGGAACTATGAAAGTTTCGATCTGAGCGGGGTGCTGAAAGCGGAAATGATCTTTGAAAAGAAAAACAAAAAGAGATTCGAAGCTAAAATATCCGCCAGAAGAATCATGCATCCCTTCTACGGGAAATTGATCAAGGCAGATATTCAGAGCCTTGAAGTCTTTAAGTTTATCGAGCAATCCGTTGTTTCAATGATCTCTTCAAAGTCAAAAGATCTGTCGAAGACGGTGCAGGCAGTTTTGGAAAAGATGGGAAGCCTGATCGAAGAAATATCTTCAGTTCATGTTATCCATGAGGACTCCGGCCATTTCCGCAGAAAAGAATGTTGGCTGAAAGATCCTGCGAGAGACCCTTGTGGCGATCTTCAGATTCATGAAAGTAAAGTTCAATCGGCAAAGGCGTGTGCTGAAGCCGGAATAAAATTTATTGAAGACGCGAGGCAGGTTTCTGAATCTCAAGTTACAGATTCCTATGAAGCTATTGCGGCTAAAGAGATAAAAAATCTATTCCCGAGTGTTGGAGATTTTGATTTTATTGCTGGCCCTATGAAGCTGGGTGAACAACTCGAAGGTTTCGTAGTGGTAATTTTTGAAGGTGATAGGAAGCCGGGAGCAGAAGAAGGCTCAACGAATTACTTAAGGCAAAAAGTTCGAAGACCTTTAGAGCTGATTAGCAGCATGATCGCGAGTTGCTACCAGAGAGAACGGGAAGAGATCATCCGCAAGAAGATGGAAGCTCAAAGTATTCATGAAGATAAAAAGCGATCGATTTCACATGTGACCGAAGGCGTTGCTCATGATTTCAATAACGTGCTGCAGACGATTACGAGTCATGTGTCTCGTTTGTTAGATTCTGAAGCAATAAGAGAAGACCAAAAGTCCTCATTAAGATCTGTAAAGAGCGCTGCAGAGTTCGGAGCTTCTTTGAGCTCCAGAATGAGAGATGTTTCAAAATCTGTAAATGGCGCATCTTTTTCTCTTCATGACCTGATTCAAGATGTTGCACGGCTTATTCGGCCGAGCCTGGCATTAGGTGTTTCCGTGAACTTCGATCGATTGAATGCTTCAGCGGATTCTGTTCGTTGTGATCGGAGTGAGGTTCACCAGGTCCTTATGAACCTTCTGACAAATGCAAACAACGCAATGGAAGAATCGAGCAGTGAAGGCGAAATAGTGATCAGTAGCGGTGTGATTTCGAGAGATCAGGGGGGCCGATTTATTCGGGTGATTGTCGAAGATGGCGGTATGGGTATACCCAAAGATAATCTGCTCAAGATTTTCGAGCCGTACTTTTCTTCGAAAGTAAATACGAAACAAGGAACAGGCCTTGGCCTTTGGATAGTGTCCAGGCTTATGCGGAATCATGGAGGAAAGGTGACAGTAGAAAATGGTGACATTGGGGCCAAATTTATTCTTGAATGGCCCCTTATCGAGGATGAACCCATTTTGGAAGTTGAGCACACTAGGAAGCAGGGTACAGGCTGTATTTTGTTCGTCGACGATGATGAGCTCGTGAATGAATCATGCCGTGAGCTTGTCGGCCATTTGGGATACGAGGTTCTGTGGGCCCTAGATGGATTTAGAGCCCTTGAGATATTCGAAGAGCACCGCAAGACCATCGATCTTGTGATTCTTGATCAAAAGATGCCGCGAATGTCGGGGAATGAGTGTTTGGAGAAGCTCGTCAAAATGGATCCCTCAGTGAAGGTGATCATGAGCAGTGGAAATTATACTACTGAAACCGATGAGACCTCCGCCAAGAATGTTCTTGGGATTTTGCCAAAACCGTATTCGTTAGCGGCTTTGGAGAGTGAGATAAACAATGCTCTGGAGTCTGTGGTTAGACGAGATCACTGATTGACAGGTAATGTAGCCTCTGGGGTTAGGGATTATCTTGTGGCCTAGAGCCTCATGATTCTTGTCTTTGAGCATTAAGAGGGATAACATCGTAACCTGTCTCCTGAGCTTGGGTTCGCTGCGTGAGACGATGAGATCGATGCATTTCCGTATTATTGATCGTCGGAGTGCCATTGCAGGGGAGGCTCTTCCTCACCTTGCTAGGGTCTTATTCTGGACATTTGAAAGGGATTGGGATGAACGTGTTTTTCAGCAAAGTATGCCAAAATTTTAAAATGGGCATCTGTTTGATGTTTACGCTGTTGATATTGAGTGCATCCGTCACCTCTGCACAAGATACTCTTTCGATGGCAGATCCTGTTTCTGCGGATTTGTCTGCCGAATTTGATGTGAGAAATTCATACCCATTCAGGCTCGAGCACACTCTCTTTGTCGATGGAGAGTTGATCGTCGAAGTTCCGCTGCCAGGGTATGGCGATGTGACATTGAGTATGCAGCCGCATAGTTTACGCAGTGATCGATTCCAACTCCTAGTAGATGACGGTTCTGGCCCAGTGCCTCATCCCGCTCCTCCGATTTATACGCGTCGAGGAGTTGTCTTAGAGTGGCCGAATTCCTCTGTCACAGGTAGTTTTAACGGTTCAGAAATGACCGCAATGATTACGATAGATGGGCACATATTCTCATTGATGCCCGCCTCCGAAGGAGGATACGTAGGCGCTGCCGATTGGCACGTGATCGTTGACTCCAAAGACGTGATAGATCGCGGAGAAACGTGTGGGACCACGGGTATGTCAGCACCCCCAACACAGGGGACTGGTACACAAACGCAAAGTTTTGGAACCACATTCTTTCTGACAGAAATCGGGATTGATTCTGATTTCGAATACTTCCAGGCAAATAATAGCAACGTGAACAGCACTGTTGCAGATATCGAAAATGTGATGAACTCCGTCGAGGACGTCTATGAGGATTTGTCGATATCGATCTCTTATGAGATCACTGTGATTATTGTGAGAACTACGAGTGCTGATCCTTACGGCACTCAAGCCGATGCGGGTTCTTTGCTGAATTTGTTCGATAACACCTGGAGCAGTGCTCCAGAGAACCAAATCCAACGCGATGTGGCCCATTTCTTTACGGGTGTAAATATCAATGGTGGAACTATTGGCATCGCTCAGTTAGCAGACATTTGCACAAACAATGCGTATGGTTTGTCACAGTCGAGATTTAGTAACGTATTCAGTCGCAGGATCGCATTGACGGCACACGAACTAGGCCACAATTGGTCTGCTTCCCATTGTGACAGCCAAGGCTCTTGCCGAATTATGTGCTCAGTATTGAGTGGCTGTAACGGCGTTAATCCGCTGTCTTTCACAGCCTCGCCCATCAGCCAAATCGTCTCATACAGAAATTCAAGAAATTGCCTCTCCACGCAAACTCCAGCACTTGCACTCCCATTCTTAGACGAGTTTCCGGCCGGTGGAGTTGACTCCAATCGTTGGATCTACAACGAAGGAGGAGTCGTGAGTAGTCAGGGGCAAGGAGAGCCGAGTGGCCCTTCATCGCTTCAGCTGAATAGGGGGGGCGGAAACATTTATCAATATGATGAAATCCGGTCCAATTTTATTCTGTTGGGCGGCACCGTTCCGACGCTTCAATTTTATACGAACCATTCCGGAGTCGAAGCCGGAGAAGAGTTAGTTATCGAATACCTAAACTCCTCATTACTTTGGCAAGAATTGGACCGCATTGTTTCGGCCGGAGGAGCGCCGGGATCGTTCGTGACCCAAACATATCCGTTGCCGCCGAATGCTAGACACAATAATTTTCGGTTGAAGTTTCTCACCGAAACAAATGAAACAAATGACAACTGGTATATCGACGATGTCAGTATTACCAACGGACCTCCCCCGACATTGGATCCGCCTTTGATCACAGGTATCACTCCAGCGGATGGTTCAACTGCAGGTGGAGCATTTGTTACCATTTCAGGACAAAACTTCACTCAAGATGTCGTGATATTGATCGGTAACTCCGTGGTCGATAATCTTTCATTCGTCAGTTCAACCCAGCTTGTTGGAAATGTACCTCCATCCTCTACTCCTGGATTTGTTGCTTTGATTGCCAGCCAGGCATCAGGGAGCGATCTGTTGGATCCAGGATTCCTCTATACTGAGGAATACATTATCCATGACAGTGCTGAGGGTGCGCCTGGGGCGTTGATTGGCGTCACGGTCAGTGCTGACCATGACTCCACATTAGCGGGGTATTCACTTTCGGTAGATTTCGACGCGAGTGATCTCATTGTTTCAGCCATTACCAGTGCTGGTAGCGTTGCTGTCGGTGCAGATTTCTTCCAGCCTTCCTTCAACAACGACTTAGGAGTCGATGGAGGTTGGTGGACATTGGGAGCGATCTTGAGCTTCCAGGGAGCGATTACCATTCCGCCATCTGATCAGACTGTTTTAGCAACAGCAGAATATGTGATTCAGCCAAATGTTCCGGTGGGAGATCAAATCATCGTAGCGATGGCGAATGGAGTGGGACCTGCAGTTCCTCCTTCAGAAAACATTCTGGTAGATCCATCTGGAAACGCCGTTCCTCCGCTTCTGGAAGACGGAATAATTACAGTGGGTGCGAATTCGTTTATCCGAGGAGACGGTAACGGCGACGTCGCAGTCAATGTTGCCGATGCAGTCTTTGCACTGAACTTCCTGTTCAGCGGACTTCCTTCAGATTGCCTCGACGCCATGGACACCAATGACGATGGTTCTAATGATATTGCAGATGCGGTGGCGATACTTCAGTTCCTGTTCTCTGGTGGAGCGGCGCCTCCAGCGCCCTTCCCGAATGCCGGTTTAGATCCAACACCGGATTCGTTAGACTGTAACTTCTAAGGTACCTCTAAAATAAAAGAGCCTGCTTTCTTGATCGAAAGCAGGCTCTTTTTAATTTGTGATTTTGGAGGATTATCTTTGGGAGTCTTCAAGTCTTTTGAGAGCCGCTAATATGTCCCCAGAAGAGTTCTGAATGGAATCGCACAAGTAGGAGAGTGACGCATTAGCCTGCTGTACCCTAGCGAGTAGCTGTAACAAAACTCTATGACCTTCTCCTGCATGTTCACGCCTGATAGCTCTCCATGTTTTATCTTGTTCAGAAGTTAAGGAGAGGCGACCCATCGAAAGTTCAAGTTGCTCGAGTGCTGCGATGACATTCGGCAACGGCATCGCTTGAATCGCGGATTCAATAGGAATGAAATTGTTATCCTTTAAAGGTAGAGATTGGAATCCAGACCATACAGACTCTAGTAAGAGATCCACATTTTGATCCTTCTTTACATCTGCTTTTGTGATCCTTATCGGTGAAGATCCTGTTTCGATGTGTTCTCTTGTGAATTCGACTCTGTGGACCCCTTGTTTAGCGATGGAGACAATCAGATGGTCAATCGGATCTAGGACTTTTTCGAGAACCCCTGATAACCCTCTTGCCCCATCTCCAGCCTCTTGGGCTTTTTCTGCAATGGCAGAGAGTGCGTCCTCGGTGAAGTTGAGCTCAATACCGTGAGTGGCCCAAAAATGTATTTTTTGAGGGAGAGCCCCGTCCTTCATTTCCTTGAGAAGATGGACAAGATCTTCTGTGGTCAATTGATTGAGTATCGAGACCTTATTGAAACGGGATGCAAGTTCTTCACCTAATCCCAAAGCGACCAAGTCTGATTTCTGAATGAGGTCGCGAATATGGGTAGATTCAGTTGGATCTTCGTCGATCTGAAACCCTATTTTTGAGTTTTCATCGAGGCGCTCTGTGACAACAGTTTGTAGCCAATCGAAATTTCCACTGCAAATAAACAACAATCTTGAGGTGTCTAATTGGCGAACCGGTTCTTCTTTGTGGCGAAGCACCACACCGTCCATAAGGGTGACGATGGCATCTTGAACTGCGATGCCTGGGTCTCCTGGTGAAGAGCTACTCCTGAGGCAATGATCAAGTCGGTCGATGAGTACGATCCCGTGTTGCGCCAACTTGAGGTCGCCGCCAGTTTTGTGAAGTAGAGCATCGGTGATGCCTTGGAGTGCTTGTCCAGATAGTGCTGGTTGCACAAGAGAAGAGGCATCGACATGAATCCATGGGATTCCCAAGAAGTCTGCGGTTTTTCTGACGAGGAATGTTTTTCCAACGCCCTCGGGGCCCGCGAGTAGAAGATGTTGTCCCACTGGACTAATCTCAGGAAAGAGATGTTGATTCAGATAGTGATTGTAGACAGCGACGGCAATCTCGCGCTTGGCGTGTTCTTGACCACGGACATGCTGTTCTAGATGATTCCAGATCTCCATGGGGTCTGGGAAAGTCGATCTTTTCGTCATTGCGAACCTCTTTCTGCAAGATGAGGCTTCAGTTTATACAATCCGGGTGCACGCCGCACTGATGGATTGATCATTTCGAAAAGATCCATTGTTTTGAAGAATCTCCATGGCGAGGGACCATTCCCTGTTTTCCAATCAGGTCTCAGACTCGTCACTCATGAAAGAGGCCCTGATGGAATCGCCCTCAGAGAAACACCACTGGAATCCAGACGAAGTGCGCAAGAATGCCCATAAGGCCGTGGATTGGGTTGTTGATTATTTGGAGGGGATTGAATCCCGAAGAGTGTATTCGAATGTTGAGCCCGGACAGATATTTTCAGACTTACCTGAGAAAGCCCCAATGGCCGGCGAAACTTTTGATGAGATTTTGCACGATATGGATCAAATCGTCATGCCAGGATTGACTCATTGGCAGCACCCTTCCTGGTTTGCATTTTTTAATGCCAACACCTCCGGGCCATCTCTTGCGGCAGATATTTTGAGTTCTGGACTCGCCGTGCAGGGCATGCTTTGGCAAACAAGTCCTGCGTGTACCGAAGTAGAAACCCGAATGATGGATTGGCTTTTAGACTTGCTGGGCTTGCCGCAGGAATTTCATTCCTCGGGTGAAGGTGGAGGTGTGATCCAAGATACCGCTTCAAGTGCAACTTTATGTGCATTGATTGCTGCTCGGGAAAGAGTTTCAGAATTTGATGTCGACCGAAATGGTGTCGATAAAAAGATGACCGTATATGCGTCAGGTCAAACGCACTCTTCAATAGAAAAGTCGGTTCGAATTGCGGGACTCGGAAGCGAGCAGTTTCGTACGATTCCCACCGACGAAAAACTTAGAATAGATGTCGGCGCTTTTGAAAAACAAGTGCAGATGGATTTGGAAGCGGGATGTTTGCCAACGATGGCCGTGGCAACGGTGGGTACAACCGCGACAACGGCAGTTGATCAGGTCAAAGAAATGGCAGCGGTGTGTCAGAGATATAATATTTGGCTACATGTGGATTCAGCACATGCGGGCACAGCGGCGATAGTCCCAGAAATGCGCTGGATACACGAGGGGGTGCAAGAGGCAGACTCCTTCACCTTTAATCCACACAAGTGGATGTTTGTCGGATTCGACTGCAACGCATTTTGGGTGAAGGACAAGAAGACCTTAGTAAAGTCTCTCAGTGTGCTCCCTGAATACCTCCGGAATGCCGCGACTGAATCGGGCAATGTCATTGATTACAGAGATTGGCATATCCCTCTCGGTCGAAGATTTAGAGCCTTGAAGCTGTGGTTTGTGATGAGGAGTTATGGCTCTCAAGGGTTAAAAGAATTGATAGCAGAGCATCTCGAATGGGCGCAGTGGTTTGAAAACCAAGTTCTTCAAGATTCTAATTGGCGAATAACACATCTCAGAACGATGAATCTTGTTTGCGTGGCTCATCACTCTGGCAATGAGCAGACAGAAAAAATCGCTGAACTTATTAATGAGCAGGGTGAAATGTCTGTGACTTCAACATTAGTTGAAGGCGAAAGAATCATCCGCTTTTGTTTCGGTGGAACGCAAACGCGTTTCGAGCATGTGAAGGCGGCTTATGAAAGACTTCGGGAACTGGGATAAATCATAGATGAACTGACAGCATGCATGATGATCAGTTGTAAAGAGCTACCTTTTGATAGGAACTACAATTCCAGTCACAGATAAGCTTTGTGAAATATACTTCATTTGCAGATTCGACATTTGGCTCGCCGGGTTTCGGCCAAATTTATTACGTTGTTTTTGCTCGTCAACATCGTGAAGTTTTCTCAGCATGAGTGCTTCGGCTGCACCTTGAGGGTTGATCATCGATTCTTCATCGTGAACTCTCGAAATACCCAATGTTGCGCCCATGGATTTTCTCGCGAGAGTGAGATCCGCAGCGGTCATATTTGCGTTTAATCCAAATGCGATTGCAGCATCTAGGCGTGCCCTAGCAGTGAGAATCCCGATTTTCGCTTCAGCATCCGTCGGCTCAATTGGCAAACGGATAGTGAGAAGATCGGGATCAACAGAAGGATTCCAGTGAACGGTTTCTTTGCCAAGGATCTGGATGAGTCGGGGGATGAAGATTCCCAAGGACAGGGAGTCGAAGCTGCCCGGTTTAGGAATTCTCCAACTTCGAATAATGGCACCAGGAAGCCCAGTTGTATCTCTTTTGATCCCGATTTCACCAAAGACTGGCGCCCTGACGACGGGTGGCTGCTGGATGACCCCTTGAGTCGCCAGCGCGAGCGTGCGATTTGCAAAGACGAGAGTGGGTGCGGGATCATGGGGGCCGACGATGGCGATATGCACATTGGCCGCAGTGAATTTGGATTGTATGAATTTGTTGATTTGGGCCAGGTCTATTTTTTCGACTTGGAGTTGCCCCCAAGGGCCAGATCTCAACGGTGTGATGCGGTCTTGAATTCTGTGACTGAGTGTTTGAACACTTTTTGAAACGATTTTTTGCTGTTGCCCTAATAGCATTAGTTTTACTTCCGCAAGTAAAGCTTCGTCTTTCAAGGGTTCCATCAGTCTTTTGGAAATCATTTCCAGATGTTTGAGCACGTCTTTAGGGGCTACTTTTTCTACCCACCAAGTCCGCAAGTATCCCGATCGAACTTCGGTGGACGCGGCTTCTGAAGAAAAAGCACGACTGAGAAGTTCTGCGGATAAAAGTGCGAGCCCTGATTCTTGAGGGCCGTCATGTGCCCAACCTATATTCCAACTCGTAATAATGATGGCGCGCTGTTCCGATTCAGAGAGAACGGATGGCAAAGGAAGAGAACCAAATTGAAGTCCATTATCAAGTTTGTTCCAGACTTGGCGCGGCGGTGCACTGGCTGCCGCAGGTGTCTCGCCATAGACAGGCCATGGATCTGAAGCATTTGTCGTCACAAGGATCATGAAGATCAACGGGACGGCTCCTTGGAAGAAGCGTCTAAGATGCTGAATGAGAGGACGTAATCGGATGGATGTCATGACGAAATCTCCCTTCGGGTTCCATCTGACGAGAAATCGTTCCAGAGATCAATATGAGATGCGGTTCAATCTTCAATTCGCTGAATACAACTGCAGTATTAATGCGGAATCGGGAGAACTTCGAGGGAATGGAATCAGAGCAGAGTCTCCTTGAGTCGTTTCTGTGTGGTGCGGAGAAGGATTTTCCGTGCTGGAGAACTTCGCTCCATCGGTTCGCTTTAGAATTTTTGATCCGATTCTGGGGGGAAAGAAGGCAAGGGGAGTGAGCCGAAATCCATACCGTTATCGAGAGTGTACCAAACTTGGCGAGGCGCTTTTTGAGAGAGGGGATGGGGTGAAGAAAGCAGCGTATTTAAACAAAAGACGACAGCGAGAGTCATCAATAAGACAAGATTCAGTCGTGATCCAAGTGCCGGCTTCATAGATTCTTGCTCCTTCAGTTGTTCAATCTGACGAAAAAACAACGAAGAGCTCAACCATAGTTTGTTCCTGGTGACCGTTAGTTAGCGACCCTCCGAGGGATGCTGAGTCGAAGCCCAGCTAGCGATGAGATCAAAGTTACCGTTGAGGGCGTCTTCCGGTTGAGTAGTGCGCCAACCTTGTCGCAAGTTGACCAGCTTCGGATCTGGGTTTAGGCGATAGCGTTGAACAATCTCTTCTGATTCCGGTGAGCCTTCCAAAAGAGACGCTGCTCGTCGGATTCGCTCATCTGGAGTAGCGGGGGGGAGTCCCAAGGGTTGAGAAGCCACAGAAATACGGGCGTGGAGCTTGCGATCTTTGTGGTGAGCTTCTGGTTGCTCTAATTCGTGAATTCCATTCAAAGGGTTCAAGAACATCCATGAACCGAATCCCGTCACGGCGACAAGCCAATCCCCGCGGGGATCATTTGACAATTCTTCGAGTTGCATATTTCGCAACTCTGCCCACTCGACGATCATCTTTTTCAGTCGAGCACACCATTCCAACTGCTCTGTGGTTGATTCTCGATCGCGTTGGACGGGTTGAATGCGAAGATACGCATCCTGTGGAAGATCTTTCTCGAGGACTTCTACCGCATGGTCGAGAAGGTAAATTTGCTGGGCCAGCCTTTGGATCAAAGCTTGAGGGTAGTGATCTCGTGAAGTTTCAGCGCTGCCTGACAAGCGGTCGAGAAGTGAGCGTGCGGTGGTTGTGCCACTGTCGATTCTGTCGCGGAGTTCTGCCCGCGCGAGGATCGGCAATCTCTGGGGGTCATCCCAAAAGCCTGCGACTTCCATGCTCTTGAAATCTGATTCTCGTGTCTGTGCCCACTCTTCTGAATCGAGTTGATTTTCTAGTAGCTCCACTTGATCAGCGAGAACCATCACTTCTTCTAAGCGACCAGATCCTCGCATGGCGATATAAGGAATTTGTATACGAGGAGCGGCTTCCGCTTCGTCGCCACGATTCATCTTTATTTGCTTCAGATCTGCTTCGGCGGCTTCCTGTTCTGCAGCGTCTGGATCGACAAAGTCGACCACGATTTTTCCGTACTCACCGCGAACAAAGAGGAACTGATCCGCTTGCGGGTTGTCGTGTACCAAAATTTCCTTGGCGATGGGTGTTAAGGCGAATCTCTCGACGGCGCGGCGCAGGGGCCGCGCTCCGAGGTCTGCGGTCAGGCCGTGGGAAAGGAGTAGATCGATGGCCGACTCTTCCCACTCGACGGCCCAAGGCCGATCTTTTAATCCTCGTCTTGAAAGGACCCGCTTCAATTCCATCTCTAGAAGTGCCCGTTGTTCCGCACGTGAGAAGGGGCGGAAGGTCACGATCTGATCGATGCGATTGAGGAACTCCGGTCGGAATGTTTCTTTCAGGGCGATTTCGTAAGGGTTCTCGGGGCCACCAGCACTTTTGAATCCGAATGAACCCTGGGAGGCTTCTCGTGCTCCAACATTACTGGTCAGAATAAACACGACGTGCTTCAGGCAAACGGTGTGACCATTGGCATCGGTCATGCGGGCGTCGTCGAAGGCTTGCAAGAAAAGATCCCAAACATTGGGGTGCGCTTTTTCAAATTCGTCGAGAAGCACCACGCTGAAAGGTTGGTTACGGATGCCATCGAGGAGGCTGCGTTGATGGTGTCCTTCTAATCCGCGATTAGAGCCAAAGAGGCGACTGAGATCATCGTAGGATTGCAGCTCACTCATATCGATTCGCAATAAGCGTTCTTTGGAGCCAAACAGATACTGGGCGAGAACTTTTGCGCTCTCGGTTTTTCCGGTTCCGGTGGGACCGGCGAAGAAAAACACTCCCAGTGGACGAGTTGAATCGGTAAGCCCCGCTTTGAGTAGGGTGATCCGATCAGCCATGCACTGGATCGCCTCTTCCTGACCGATGAGGTGGTCTTTGAAAAAGTTTTCTACATCGTCTGTATCGAGGATTTCTTTTTCATCGACGAGAACTTTTGGGAGTCCCGAGAATCTGCACAATTCTTCGATAGCATCTTCGCGGCTCAGATCGACGATCGTATCTTTCTCTTTGTTCTTTTGCTTCTTGCGAACCATTGCTGCGTGAAGGTCGAAGGATCCCCCAAGAGCGGCTTGAAATGGCATGAACTGACTGCTGAGTTCGACAATCATCTTGATGACATCATCGCCGGTTTGAATTCCTGTTTCCCCTTGAACCTGTTGAGAATGGTTGCGAAGAATTTCAGCGGCCTCCTCAGCAGCTGGAGCGGTCACCTTTTCGATATCGTAGTACTTTCGCAAAGAGGCATTATTCCGCAGCATCCTCTCCATATCGGTATCTTCGAGTGCGCCCAAGACGGTGATTCGATTTCGATTCACTTCGATGTTGAGCCGATCCAAGAGGCCCACAGGGTTTTGCATATGTTTGCCGGCATGTTCGAGTCCAGCAAAATCTGGAATGTAGAGCACCGTTTTTGGTTCTTGAAGTTTTGATAGAATCTTCAGCCAGCGCTCTTCCATTTGGCCGACGAACATCGTGCCGGAGATCAAATCCTGAGCGGTCGATTCCATCACTGCCCAGCCCTGATCCTGGAGGTGGCAAAGCGCTGCCCGAGCGATAGTTTTCTTACCTACCCCAGCTTCTCCGCCGATAAGCAGAGATCTTGGGTTATCCATTTCGAAACGTTCGGTGATCGAAAGGAGGCGATCGTTTTGACAGCCGACTAAAGGCGACTTTCGCAGATTATTTTGTTCTTCGGTGGTTTTATCAGCCCACCACTCGAAAACTTCTTCGAGCTCATTCATCGTTAACGCCTTTCTGAGTCTACTTACTTCTTCTTCGTTGAGAATATTCGCGAGGCTTTTGAGTGCAGCGTCCTTTTCAGGGATCTCTTGAATGACCTCGACGTATTTTGGAAGTTCTTCGTCGAAGGCGACTCGATCTTCGAGAATATGTCGGTGATCGCAAATCAGCTTGATGAAGTTTTCATCTTCCCAGGGCCAGCTGGTGATCACCCAAAACAGTGTGAGCGATTCCGATCTTCGCAGCATATATCGTGCTGCCAAAATATTGAATTGATACGGTTGATCATCCGAGACAAAAATCTGTGCATCGCCCTTGATGGAGATGCCGACGAATTCGTCATCTCCCAAGACGGCCAGTGCTGCAGTGCTCTTCGCATAATCATTTAGATCACAGGCGATTTCCAACAGCTCTGTTTCGTTGCCGGATTTTTTTAATCCGGCTTTTAGATTTTCGTAAGGACCGCTATAGATCTGTACCCCATAGAGATCCATCTCCTCGCCAAGGTCGAGCTCTTCTTGTTCTTTCTCGGCATTCTCGGAATCCGTCGCAAAATCTTTGAACCAATTTTTAGCGAAGTTTATGGCGTAGATGGAGATGAAGAACAATGCGAATGATAGCCAAACCCATATGAGGTCGCTGGGGGGAGCTTCGCCCATGGCCATCGACCATAGTTTGCTGACGGCGAAAGATATGGACAGACTTGCTACCGCGAGAAAACCGGCAAGGAAGGCCAAGGCGGCAATGCTGGTGATTGCGGTAAACAGAAAGACAAGCCTGCTGGCTAGCGTCACCAGTTTGGAGTCTGGCTTCTGCTGTTGTGGGTTCGTCTCGTCTGGATTCAAAGGAGCACCACTTCTTGGAAGAAGCGTCTAAGATGCTGAATGAGAGGACGTAATCGGATGGATGTCATGACGAAACCTCCCTTCGGGTTCCATCTGACGAGAAATCTTTCCAGAGATCAATATGAGAGGTGTTTCAATCTTCAATTCGCTAAATATAACTGCAGTATTAATGCGGAATCGGGAGAACTTCGAGGGAATGCAATCAGAGCAGAGTCTCCTTGAGTCGTTTCTGTGTGGTGTGGAGAAGGATTTTCCGTGCTGGAGAACTTCGCCCCATCGGTTCGCTTTAGGCCTTTTTCTATGCGTTGTCTCCTTCTTGTTCCTTTGAGCCGCAACAGTGCGGATGAAGGGGATTCGTCTTCTTGTATTTCGATGTGCCAGATTGCGACCTGTTCTTCTAAGAGCGGGAGACAAGACCTTGGGGTGAGGTCATCACTTTTGCGAGCGAACAGAATTCTGTTGGGGGTCTTGTTCCATGGCTGAGCGGAAGTGGGTGGAATCATGAAAATCGAAGATCCCAGAATTTTTCGTGTGGGCGGGATTCTTGGAGTGCGCTGAGGAAAGCGCGAAATCCGAATGTCCTCGCAAAGCAAGAGGTCCCAGACCTGGGGTGCTAATCCGCTTTGGCTTTCGATCTTGAGTTCTCCTCCGGTCAGCCAATTATTAATCCAGTGGATGACCTCTTCCGCCTCTAGACCCGGCAGCATTTTTGGGTTTCCAAATCTGGTTGATCCATGAGGAAGTGGATCGATGGCCTCGATCAGACGGCGGCGTGCTTTTTCAAGGGGCGAGCAGGAACAGTCACTTAAACAAGAACAGGGTTCGCGAAGGATTAGAGAGCGCTTCGACTCTCTTGCGATGCTATCGACGATAGCCTGATGAGAGGGACCTCTTTTGAGTAGCGTCGAAATTGATTGAAAGACTTCCCGACGCTGTCGGGGATGAAATCGCAGATGAATCGATGAATGAGATCCCCCTACAGAGGCATGTGCGATAACTGGAAATGGATTTTGAGCATCTTTGCTGAGTTCAAGAACCATGGCTCTTAAAGAAATTCTTGAGAGGAATCCACCTCTTATTAAATCGTGCCCTGCGCCGACATTGAACTGAAGAATAGCGGTCTCCATCTTCGAAGGAAAACGCCTCATGATTTGAATCGCTTTGATAGAGAGTGCCGCGTTATCGAATTCTGTGACGGAGATGGGTTTCCACTCTTTTGCAAAAAAGTGACGAATTTGAAGAGTGGAATCATGAACCGCAAAGACAGCAGAGCACGTGAAGGTAGAGAAGAATAAGGTGATCAATAAACGCATCGTCAAAAGGAACATAATACCTCTTCATGATGTATTTCTGATAACAGATGGGTTCCTAAAGGTGATGGTTTTTTATCGTCACAAAACGGACGAATGGCGATATGTCGAATGAGGAGAAATTATGGATCGAGCTCGTTCCCCATCTCGGGTCGGATTCTCGGTGTGAGTGATTTTCCCCTTCGAGTATGGATTCAATAGCGGCTATATTTGCCGTGGATCGTGACGCAAAAACGGCCTTCACTATCCAGAAAAGGGATGATGGGGGAAAAGGCCTCATTTATTCAGCCGTGCCAAAATAGCCAATTCTGATCGGGCTATCCGTCAGTATTTGCGCCGGAGTATCAAAGGGCTTTCACGATTTCAGCTCTTCGCGTTGTATCCGGTGAAAGATCTATATGGGGTGATGTGGTTCCAAGGCTCGGTTAATTTAGGGGTATGTCAAAACTATTCACCATCCTATCGCCGGCCAAGACTCTCGATATGGAAGCCCCGCTTCCCAAGGGGGCTCCTGCCGTCACTCGTCCTCGTATGGCTGCTCGCTCCAAACAGTTGGCGACAGTTCTTCAGGGTTACTCCACGGGTCAGTTGGAATCCTTGATGTCGATTTCTCCAAAATTGGCAGATCTCAATCGAGATCGTTGGGAGTCATACGGCACTCGTTCAAATCCGAAGGGGCCTGCTGCAGTCTGCTTCCGGGGGGATGTGTTCCAGGGGCTTGAAGCCTGGACGATGAATAAGAAGGCCTTTTCATGGGCTCAGGATCATGTGCGTATTCTGAGTGGTCTCTATGGACTCTTACGACCTCTCGATGTGATTCAGCCCTACAGGCTTGAGATGGGAACTTCACTCAAGACAGATGCAGGAAAAAATCTATACGAATTTTGGGGCACAGAAATTCAGAAGTTGCTCAAGAAGGATATGAAGGAGTGCGGAGCTGAGGTTCTTGTTAACCTTGCCAGTGAAGAGTATTCGAAGGCGGCTCAACTGGATCAGTTAGGTCACCGCATGGTGAGTGTCAAATTTTTGCAGGTTGATAAAGGCAAATCGAAATTCATTTCTTTTTATGCCAAGCAGTCGCGAGGGTTGATGGCACGCTGGATGTCGGACCAACGCCCCAAGAAGCTTGAGGATCTCACCCGCTTTGACAGTCAGGGGTACCGATTCATGGAAGCGGACAGCGATGAAAACATTTTCGTGTTTTCCCGTCCCAAGCCCCTTCCGGTTTCAGCAAAGCGATAAAGATCAAGGACGACGAGTTCTTGGACTCGCCTGTTGACTCTGACTCCGACTCGAAAGACCATCTTCTCGTGGTGCTGCGAATACCCGGGAGGAGTCCGTCTTGGTTTTGCGAGTTTTAATACTCCTGTGCATGTCTTTTTCTATAGGTCCTTCATTTCTACATGGAGAGACGCTTCAGGAGCCTATTTCCCAGAACGAAGCCATCAGGGCGATTCGTGATGCGGCGTGTTTAAAATGCCACTCGGCGACGGGTGATGCTGCGATCACTTTCAGGTCGGTAGAGCCTCCACTGCTGACAAAGGCCAGTCAGCGCTATCGTCCCCAATGGTTGATCGACTGGATTTCTGATCCACGCGCCATCGAAGCGGGGACTCGTATGCCGCACGCTCTGGAGTCGGTTCCAGAAGAAAAGCGTCGAGGAGTGGCAACAGATATCACTCATTTCTTATTTGCCAGAGATGGAGCTTTTCCGAATTGGGAAGCGGAAGCCTTCAATGAAGCGACGCTCGCTTCGGGCGAAGAACTTTTTCAGGCGATCGGGTGCGCAGCTTGCCACGATGGCACTGATCTGACAAATAGAATGACACGCCGGACCACGCTTTCAGCACTGGTGGAAGAGTTGAAGAATTCTCATGCGATCCATCCTTCAGGTCGTATGCCGCAGATTCCCATGACCGACGAAGAAGTTGTCTCCATCGCCACATGGCTCATCAGAGGACAATCCGTCGATGCCCAGGGTACGGCTATCGTCGATGAAATTTCAGGTTTGAGGTATGACTCATACTCTCGAAGCTTTCACAGTTGTGATCAGTTACGTGAAGCAGACCCTGAGGCTGGCGGTCATACGACTCAGTTGACCAATAGTGTCCGTCCAAGAGATACCAACTTTGGATTGAGATTCACAGGTGAGTTCTCAGTCGCGAAGAAGGGCGAATTTACCTTCACTCTTTCGAGTGACGATGGTTCTGTTCTTTGGATCCAGAATAAGAAGTTGATCGATAATGACGGAAATCACGGCACCGTCACCAAAAGAGGAACTCTGACACTGGAGTCGGGTTGGCACGAAATCGAACTTTGCTTTTGGCAGGGGTCAGGCCCGTCCGAATTGAAACTGACGATCGAAGGGCCGGGCATACCCGAGGCTCGCGAGTTTGGGAAAGACGAACTGAGGTCTCGCAGTCGAGTGGCGATTCCCGATGAACCTCCTTTTCGCCCGGATCCTGCAAATATTATTCGTGGAGGTCGGGCATATAGCACTTACGGATGTAATGCCTGCCATGAACCCAAGGCGCGTCCGATGCGAAAAGCGTGGTCAGAACTGACGGCTTCCGCGGATTCCTGTGTCGAGGGTGTTAGTCCTTTGGGATCACCCGGGTATGAGTTCGATGCCAAGATGTCTCAGGCGATCCTCGAGCTGATCGGTGAACCACTTTTGCCGGTTTCTGAACCGGGAATGCAGGCGAATTGGCGAGTGGGTGACGCGGGCTGCCTCGCCTGCCACGTACGAGATGGAATGGGCGGACCCGACCAGAAAAAGAACTCTCTCTTCACCGGAACAGCGGAGTTGGGAGATGAAGGTCGACTTCCGCCTTGGTTGACCGGAGTCGGTAACAAACTGCGATCAGAAGTCATCCATTCGACCATCGCTCAAGGCCTCAAAGTCCGCCCTTATGTGGTCACACGAATGCCGGCATATCCTGAAGGATTGTCGCATGAAATCGCCAATATTCTGGTGGCTGCAGATAACGAACCCCCAGTTCCCGACCATGCACCTGCATTCAGTCTCGATGCTCGAACGGCGGGGCATCAGTTGGTGGGAATAGAAGGTTTTCGGTGTATCGATTGCCATACCTTTGCAGGTCAGAATTCATTAGGCGAACCGGCATACGATTTAGCCATCATGGCCTCACGCTTGAAGCCACGTTGGTTCTTGGAATACATGAAAGATCCCCAGTCGAAGCGACCAGGAACGCGAATGCCGACTTTCTGGTTCCCCGATTTCGCCATGTTCCCTGATCTGCTCGAAGGGGATACGGATGCTCAGATCGACGCCATGTGGACCTATCTTTCAGCAGGGTCAGCGGCACCTTTCCCTAAAGGCTTGATCATCAATCGCAGCGATTACGATCTTCTTCCTGGTACAGAAGAACCGACGATGGTCGGTGTTTTCATGAGAGAGCTCAGTGGCCGTGTTGTCGCTGTGGGTTATCCGGAGAGAGCGAATATCGCCTACGACATGGAGAACATACGGTTGGGAAAAGTCTGGAGAGGCGACTTTATCAATGTGCAAGGAACCTGGGCAGGACGCGCAGGTGCATTGGAAAGTCCCGCAGGCATCGAGGTTTTGAATCTGCCGCCGGGGATGCCCATTGGTATCGTCGAGACTCCTCAGCAAACGTGGCCATTGGGCCCTGTTCGCGAGTTGGGCTGGAGAGTGAAAGGCTACCGAAGAGACGAAAAACGAAATCCACTTTTTCAGGTCACGGGGCCAGGAGGAGTTGAGGTCAGCGAGTTTATTCAGCCGGTGATCACCGAAGAGGGTGTTCAAATCCTGAGAAGGTTTCGTTTCGAAGGAGAAACACTACCTCTTGGATTGATGATGCGATTAGCGCGCTCCAGTGAGATGACACCGTTGGCCCCCCGTTCATGGAAAACGGCGGAAGGGATGACGATCACAGTTAACGGAGCCCAAGCAGAAGTGGTTGAAGTCGATGGTGCCCTTGAGGTGAGAGTTCCGATCTCTGCACCAGGAACTGAAGTGAAAGTGGAGGTGCGGTGGTGATCATTACTCCATCAATTTTGGTATTGGTGTTCTCATTGCTGGCAGCGTCGGGCGAATCGGCTCTTTCGCTCTCCAAGCCTGCGACCGAATCAGACTTCTATGAAGTGGTCAATATACCGATTCCAGATGGTGTGGGTCTGGAAGTAGGGGGGCTGGTTTCCGGTCCCGGTAAAGGTGTGATCTATGCCAGCACACGTCGAGGTGACATCTGGAAGATAGAAGATGCCTACGGGCCGGCTCCAAAATTCACTCGCTTTAGTGACGGTTTGCAGGAGCCGCTGGGATTGTGTTGGCATGACGATTGGCTCTACACCGTTCAGCGGGGAGAACTCAGTCGACTCAAAGATGAAGATGGAGACGGCCGCGCAGATGTACTGGAGACAGTTTGCGATGACTGGACCATCAGTGGAAATTATCACGAATATGCTTTTGGACCTCGGGTCGACAAAGAAGGTAACTTTTGGATCACCCTCAACAAACCCTTCGGGGCTGAACCCTTTGGTCGTCAACATTGGCGAGGCTGGGCCATCAAGGTCGGCGAGGATGGAAGAATGATTCCGGCAGCGGGCGGCTTGCGTTCTCCTGCAGGTGTTGAAGTTTCCCCCGCTGGCGATGTGTTCTATACAGACAATCAGGGTGAGTGGTGTGGCACCAATAAGTTATGCCACATCGAAGACGGCGACTACTTCGGTCATGTGTGGGGAGTGGAGTCAGCGAAGCTGCCGATCAGCCGTATGGAGTACCCTGGTGAAACCCCCAATGGCCTGACCTATGTGGAGGCTCGCAAGCAGATCCCTTTTCTCAAGTTACCAGCGGTGTGGTTCCCCTACGACAAGATGGGCAAGAGTGCTGCCGGCATGGTGTGGGACACGACCGAAGGCGGTTTTGGTCCCTTTGCTGATCAACTGTTAGTGACCGATCAACATCATGCATCGGTGATGCGCGTCGATCTGGAAAAGGTCAATGGTGTGTGGCAGGGCGCAGCGATGCGGTTCCGCGAAAATCTTGACTGTGGAGCTCTGCGCACCTGTTGGGGTGACAACGATGTGTTATTGGTAGGGCAGACCAACCGAGGTTGGGGCTCCCGCGGAAAGAAGACGGAGGGGCTCGCATATCTGCGTTGGACCGGCAAGGTTCCCGTGGAAGTGCTCACTTGCCGTGCGACCGCCGATGGATATCGCATGACATTTACAGTGCCGATGGATCGGGCGACGCTGGAGGATGTTGCGACCTACCAGACTGAAAACTACACCTACAAATTACACGAACCCTACGGAAGTCCTGAAGTCGATCGCCAAGATGTGAAGGTGACGAGTGCCATCGCTTCAGAAGATGGATTGTCGGTCGAACTCAAATTAGAGGGACCCGGAGCGATGCGCATCGGATATGTCACAGAGTTCCGCATGCCAGGGCTGAAAACGACTGAGGGAGAATCATTACTGCATGCAGAGGTTTACGCGACTTTGAATGAAAAGCCTTAGAAGCGGTCTTCGCTTTCGTCGTTTTCGTCATCGTCGTGTCCGCCAATTTTGACACCGGGGAGCTCGAGACTGAAACTGGTCTTCGAAGTCGTTTCTCCATTGCGCTCTTCGGTCACTGTGCGTTTCGAGAAAGAGCACCCGGCACTACTGACCATGAAGAGATATCCGAGAAAGAAAACAAGGAAACGTCTGAAAGAGCGTTGGCCTGATGTCATGGGTGAAATCCTTTCGCGGAGTTTCTCATTGATGGGGAACTGAGACTTGTAGCATACCCTTTTGATCGAGAAGTTATCAATGCGTGGATATACAGAGATGCTTTAAGAGGTCAGTTCTACTTTGCTCAAGCCTTCTTCGCACCTGACAGGTCGCTTTTGACTGTAATATTCCCAGGTTTGTAATTCTTTTCTGGGTATTGACGGTGGCACAGGGTGCCAAAGGTGAAAGACGTCGTTGATACCGTAGAGATTTTTGACAACAGGACGGGGGCGTAGTTTCATGGCCCTATCACGGACGTCACTATCTTCTCCAAGACCCCAACCAACAAAGCGCTCGTCAAAGCCGTTGATCTCTTCGAAGAGAGAACGGTCAAAGGCCATGTTGAGTCCTAGAATCTTAGGACGATGCTTTTTTCGAAAAAGAGTGCCCCAATGTGATTTTCTCCATCTACGACGCAGGTCTTTGATTTGATCTATCGATCGCAATGATTCAAACGACCCCTGCTCGACATCGCCACTTTGAATATTTTCACTTTCAGCTTGAGTCAGCCGATAAGCGCCGGCGACGTGAAAGCTTCTTTCGCAATGTTGTGCGAGGTGGGTTTCGACAAAGGTCGCTGGAGGGATGCAATCTCCATCGGTAAAGATCAGCAGTTTGCTTTCGGGGCAGCGTCTTACGGCTTCATTGAGAATGATATTTTTGCGAAAACCGTGATCTTCGTGCCAAACGTGATCCCACCTTAAACCCTGCTCGGCGGCTTGCTGCATCAGGGGGGTGATCGCTTCGAGAAGATCCTTGCTCGATCCGTCGTCGGCGATGATCAGGCGAAAATCATTTGAACTTTGTCGGAGATATCCCTGCAAAGCGAGTTTCACGGCGGGAGCATTATTGTAGGCGGAGATGATGACGCACGCTTGTGACAAGATGTTCCCTCTCCGATGAGTGATCCGTGAAAATTTGCTGTTTCTGAATCATAAGGCAGTTCGCAGAGGAGGGGTAGGAAGAGGAGGGGTAGGATTTGGAGAGCGCTGAAGAGTTCAATTTTTGTTTTTAGATCATTCTCCATCCGGAGATCGATCACGGGTAATCTTTGAGAATGCACTGCGTAAAAAGAGAAGAAATGGTGGCTATAGAGATGAGAGGAGCCCGCTCTGAAGAGTGAAATCACATCTCTGCTTCGGCAGAAAATCTATGCTTCATGGCGTGACCATGATGGTGGATCGGCAGAAGCGGCCGCATCCCATTACTCCTTAGAGAGCCAACTACATCCGCGGTTTGATGATTCGGGGGTGATCGAAGGAAGAGACCGGATTCGGTCATGGTTTGAATTTCAGCGACAGAAGTTTCCTCGCGAGAAACGGTGGAATTTTCAGCACAGAGTGACGTCGCTCACAATTGAACCATCTGGCGAGAATTTTCTGTCTCAAGTTTATCTGTTGACCACGGGACAAAAACGGGAGATCGACGGCGAGATACGATCGTTTTGGGTTCCTGGGCAAAGTCTCGATCACTGGGTTATGGAATCGGGGGAGTGGCGCATTCTTAAGCGCGAAATCGAAGTCGCCTTCGCGGCCTATGGACAGGCAGAGGCATTAGACGTACTTATTTTTTCTGGAGCGAAAAAATTTGAAACTACAAAAAGGAAATAAAATGGCAAACACTGAACACATAGAAGTTTCTGAGATCGAAAGATTATTGATGGAACTGTGTCATCGAGTCGATCGCGGGACTGCATCTGAAGTGGCAGAGCTCTTCACCGAAGATGCCTCATTGCTTCCGGAGTTTGATGGTGATTATGAGGTTCGAGGGCGCGAAGAAATTCAGCGTTTCTACCAGCACTATCACGACAATTTTCGGGCCAATGTTCGCCATCTTCAGCACATGACTTCGACCCCGAGGATTGAAGTCGTAGAGAACATCGCTTCTTCGACCAGTTATCTGTTGGCGACCTTCGTGAACGCTGAATCTGGTGCAGGAGTGATGGCGACAGGAACCTATATCGATGCGCTCAAAAAAGAACGCGGGAAATGGCGATTTTTACGTCGTACCGTTCAGGTGCACTTCCTTACATCGCACGCGGAAACTATCGAAAAAATGGAACCTATGGGCTTCGAAAATTAGCGCACTGCCCGTCTGAAAGTTCGGCTATTGACGAGATGCTGTAAAATTGAGCGTTTGCGGCTGGATTTCTTTCCGGAATAGGGGAGAGACCAACCGCTAAAGCATGTAAATTTGATCATTATTAAACGTACCCGGAGATATTTTTCGGGTTTTTTTGTCCAACGACAGCCATTATTCGGATGAAAATTACGTATAGCCGGATTTGCATCGGGAGCTTTCTGGTGCAGCAGTACGGCGATTTATTTTTACTGCAGAATGCCGAAATTTCGGGAGGTACTCATGATCACTTCACGTTTATGGTGGGCTATGCCAGCCATAATGATCTCCACCATTTTTTTGGGTGGATCGATATTCGCGCAATCCATAAATCAATCTGCATTGCCTGAAGTGGGGACCCTCTATCTCCAGGTTGGAAATGTTGATACAGCGCAGTTTGAAAATCTTCTTGAGAAAGAATCGACGACGTTTTCTTTGAACAGCATTCGGGTTCTGGTTCTCGATCGTGCTATCGATCCCGAGTTGAGTCGGCAACTTTCAGGAGTTGGCGTTCGATTACTGGATTACCTTCCGCTCAACTGTTTTACCACTCGTCTGGTGGGAGTGAGTCGCCAAGGATTGGCGGAGATACCTGGAGTTGTTCGCGTCGTGGAATATAGCGACGCTTGGAAAATCCAACCAGGAATCATTGAACGGCTAGGAACACACCAACAGGCGGTAAGAAAAGAATTAGATCAAATGGGCCTTCTCGGCTTGATCGTTTCTTTGCATCCGGGAGAAAACCCGGAGAGCGCGGCTTTGGAGATACGTAAAACCGGTGCGACTGTTGAACTGGTCGAAAGAGTGGGAAGTCATGATGAACTGTCAGTGATAACGACTCCGGAACAGCTTTCAGCACTCTCGCAATTAGAAAGTGTGCTTTTTGTCGAGGACGCTCCCGACATCACCTTGAGAAACGCGACAACCCGTTGGGTGATTCAAACGAATGTCACCAATCAGACCCCTTTGTATGACAATGGCCTTCATGGAGAAGGCCAGATCATCGGAGTCTTGGATGGGCGAGTCGACCAAGGACATTGCTCCTTCCCCGCAGGTAAAATCGTGGCCTATAACAGCAGTGTCGGTACCGATGGGCACGGTACACATGTCGCGGGTACAGCGGCGGGCAACAACGGGGTCGATGACGATACTCGCGGTATCGCATATGAAGCGGGCCTCGTCACGAATACCACACCAGCCTTTACCGAGGCGGGAATCGTCAACCGCCTCCATCTCCATCATCGACAAGGCGGCAGGATTCATACCAATAGCTGGGGCAATGATGGAACGACAGCCTATGACGCTCTCAGTCGAGGATTTGATGTTTTCCTACGGAATAACGAAGAGAGCTTTGTCTGTCTTGCAGTGACGAATGGGAGCGTTCTTCGAAATCCTGAAAACGCAAAAAATCTATTGGCTGTCGGCGCGAGTCAAGACACTCCGAATGAAGCGAGTCATTGCACTGGTGGAGTGGGACCGACGACGGATGGTCGTCGCAAGCCTGAACTCTATGCTCCAGGTTGTGGAACTCGATCTTCTCAGTCGGGAACAGCATGCAGTGTGGTGGGTTTAACTGGCACCTCGATGGCGACACCCGCTGTTGCGGGTGCGGCGGCATTGATACGTCAGTATTACAGTGAAGGGTATTATCCGGGAGGTTCTCCTAATCCGGCAGATGCTTTAACACCCACTGGAGCGCTACTAAAAGCGACACTCATTAACTCTGGAGTCGATATGACCGGAGTTGCGGGTTACCCATCGAATTTAGAAGGGTGGGGTAGAGCGAGAATTAGCGATCCCCTTTTCTTCACGGGCGACACTCGAACTCTTGGAGTTCTGGATGATGTACGAAATGCCAGCGGTATGAGTACAGGCCAAGTCATCACTCATAATGTGAATGTTACGAACTCTGCCGAAAATCTGAAGATCACCTTGGTCTGGACAGATGTGGCAGCGACAGCCGGATCGTCTGCTGCAACAGTGAATGATCTCGATCTTGAAGTCACATCACCGAGTGGGTCAATTTTTCTCGGTAATGTATTCGCCGGTGGTTTCAGTACCACAGGAGGAACACGCGACAGCATCAACAATGTGGAGCAGATTCACATCAACGCTCCGGAAACGGGGCCCTGGACGGTGAGGATCCGTGGAGCCGCAGTGAACAGTGGCACACAGGGTTTCAGCGCGGTGGCGACTGGTGGGCTCCAACTGGCCCCGCCGGATTGCAACGTCAACGGAGTTCCCGACGAAACGGATATCTCTACAGGCGTGTCTACCGATTGTGACGGCAACACGATTCCTGACGAATGCCAAGATGATTGCAATGCTAATGGTATCGCTGATACCTGTGACATATCTGCGGGAACTTCCATCGACTGTAACAACAATCAAATTCCAGATGAATGCGAGCCTGATTGCAATGGTAATGGTGTCGCGGATGCCTGTGATATCTCAGGTGGCGCGGCCGTCGATTGTGACGGAAACGAAATCCCCGATAGTTGTGACATTGCGGGTGGCGTGACGGACTGCAATGGTAATGGTTCTATCGACACATGTGAGATTGCTAACGGAGCGAGTGATTGCAATCTGAATGGCTCGATTGACGCTTGCGATATTTTAGGTGGCGTCAGTGCTGACTGTAATAACAACGGTATCCCAGATGACTGCGACGCAGTTTCTACGATTACCTATTCGTCGAGTCCGGCTGCTCCGATACCGCCTGATGTGAGTGACAATATCGTGGTTGGTGATCCAGGCTTGATTTTGGATGTAGATGTTCAGGTGAATATCACTCACCCCTTCGTGGGAGACCTTGTCGTTGACCTGACCAGCCCAACAGGGACTGCCGTGCGAGTGCAAAATGAGTTGGGTGGATCTGCAAACAATCTCATCACTACTTTCGACGATGATGGTGCAGGAACTGTTCCGTTTGAACCTCTTGCCGTGCTGGATAGCCAACAGAAGCAGGGCTCCTGGAATTTATTAGTGACGGATGTTTTCCCAACTGCAGACGACGGTGTGGTCAACAGTTGGGGACTCGTTATTGAGGCACAGGGTTCAGGTTTCGTGGACTGCAATAGCAATGGTGTGGATGACAGTTGTGATCTTTCTTCTGGAACAGCGCCTGACTGCAACGGAAACACAGTACCTGACAGTTGTGATATTGCTGCCGGAACGAGTGTCGATGCCAACAATAATGGGATTCCAGATGAGTGCGACACCGCTGACTGTAATGGTAATGGCATAGCCGACGATCTTGACATCGCCGCCGGCACATCTGTGGATTGCAACGGCAACGCGATTCCCGATGAATGCGATATTGCCAATGGCTTGAGCGATTGTGATTTGGATGGAGTTCTAGATACGTGCGAGTTGGTCTCTGGGACTGGGACCGATTGCAACAGTAATGGAGCATTGGATTCCTGTGAGTTGTCCTCTGGCACGGCTCAAGATTGTAATGGAAACAGCATTCCTGACAGTTGTGATATTTCGGGTGGGCTTACGGATTGTGATACAGACGGTGTTCCTGATAGTTGTGAGTTGATCTCGGGAACAGGTCTCGATTGCAACAATAATGGAGCATTGGATAACTGTGACATCGCTACGGGTACATCGGATTGCGACAACGATGGTATTCCTGATAGTTGCGAGTTGATCGCTGGCACAGGGCTCGATTGTAACGCCAACGGTATTCTTGATAATTGCGATATCTCTTCGGGCGTATCCGCTGATTGCAACGGCAACAGTATTCCTGATAGTTGCGACATCATCGGGGGTGCTATCGATTGTGATAGTAACGGAGCTATCGATGCCTGCGAGTTGAGTGCTGGAACAGCATCCGATTGCAATGCAAATGGAACTCTCGACAGTTGTGATATTTCTGGAGGCGCTCCTGACTGCAACGGGAACACAATTCCTGATAGTTGCGATCTCGTTTCGGGCTCTTCCCTAGACTGTAACGGAAATACAGTTCCCGATAGTTGTGATATCGCTGGTGGAGCTGCCGATTGCAATGGCAATGGTGCGCCGGACAGTTGTGAAATCGCGGCGGGAACCGCAGTCGATTGCAACTCAAATAGCGTGATCGATAGTTGCGACATCGTCTCCGGAACCGGAGCCGACTGTAATGGAAATAGCATTCTCGATAGTTGTGATATCTCTACTGGCGCGGCTTTGGACTGTAATGGCAATTTGATTCCGGACAGTTGCGACCTTGCAACAGGAACGGCTCAGGATTGTAACGGCAACACGATTCCAGATAGTTGTGACATCGCTTCTGGCTCAGATCCCGATACAGATGGCAGCGGTGTTCCCGATTCCTGTGAAGTGGTCTCCTTTATTCGAGGAGACGGCAATGTTGATGGGGGAGTTGACATCTCGGACGTGGTGTTCTCTCTCACATTCCTCTTCAATGGAGGGGGAGCATCGACATGTCTCGATTCTATGGATTGTAATGATGACGGATTTCTGGATATTTCTGATCCGGTTCAATTGTTGTCATACCTCTTCGATTCAGGAGTCGTCATGCCAGCACCTTCTCCTGCATGCGGAGATGATCCGACCGCTGACAGTTTGACGTGTGAGGCCTATGCGCCTTGTCCTTAGGTGCGAATAGAGAGTTGAAAATGAAAGCGGGCCGGTGGAAATCCCACCGGCCCGCTTTTTTTTGGAGCTCATCAGGAAAGGGATGGCCGAAAATGTCACACTATATCTTGATTGGGTACTTCCCAGAGGCCGTTGAAAATGATACTGAACCTATGCGGTCAGAATTGATGAGGCGATCCATTTGGGAGGAAGTTTTAGATGAGATTATTATTTATTTTAGTCGGGGTTTTTTTAGTCGGGGTTTGTCTTTTGGCGGCGGGCTGGATTTTAAGTGATACAGGGACTGACAATCCTGGATACGACAGCAGTCTGTTATCGGCGACAGAGGCGCATGCCGACAGTTTTGTTGGAGCATGGGGAAAACAGGATGCTCAGTTATTGGCGGAAGAGTATGAAGACGATGCCGTCAGCATTCTCAATAATCTAGCGCTCCCGGTTCAGGGCAAAAATGGTCTCGTCGAACACTTCGTCGCAGCGTTTTCAGATGCAAGCCCTATGAAGGGAAGCACCCTTGAGGTTGAAACACTCAAATCCACAGATCTCGGGGGGGGCTGGAGCTACGGAGACGGCACCTTTAGGTTGATCTCTGCAGATGCTGAAGTCCTTGAAGATGGTAAGTGGGGCAATATTGCAAAGAGCACCGCTGGACGCTTAAAGCTCGTGCAAGAGTCTGCTCACGTGGTCATCAAAGAAACAGATGTCCTAGCTCCGCCTGAAGGAGATAAGGCGCTCGATGGTGTTGCGGCCATCACAATTACCGATACAGAGTTTTTGGCGCATATGGACAGATTCAAGAAAGCTTGGGCGAGTAATGATGCAGAAGCGTTGACGGATGAATTCACAGAAGATGCCGATCGCATTATTGGGAGTTCTCCGGATGCGATTCGAGGCAGGTCCGCAATCCTTCAAAGTTTTAAAGAGACATTTGGTGAAGGTTCCCGATTCGCGGGAACAAGTATAGACACGACTCCTCTGGGATTCAGAGAAATCGGCGAGAATCACATCGCTGCTCATGGTACCTGGAAGATTAAAAGTTCCGATGGCGCTGTGATAGCGAGAGGGCAGTGGGGCAATTTGTTTCGACGTGAAAATGGAACCGTGAAAATGCTCATGGAATCTGCCGGCGCATTTGTCTTTAAGGAATAAGCCGCCGGTGTTCTCGCTAAATAGGTAAAGAGCCAAATTTAAAAAGTGTCACTTCATTAAAGGAGAAAACTTGAATAGCTTCAAAGTCGTTTTATGCATATTGAGTGTGGGTGTATTTTCTTTGCTGGGTTGTCAAAACCTGAACAACTTGAGCGGTGGATCAGAGAATGATGCGACTCGCTTGTCGCAAAAACTAGCGGCTCAATGGGAGCAGGGAAGTTCCGAGGGAATGCTCTCTTGTTACGAAGAAGATGCGATCGAGTTGTTTCCGCAAAATTGGGCGGCTTGGGTCGGGCATGAGCAAATATTATCGCGCTACAGCATGGTTTTTGCTGAAGGCAGTGTCGCATTGAATTCTAAATTTGAAGAGACCGTGGGCGGGTACACAGATCTTGGAGACGGTTTCTTTGTTTGTGATGGTTTAGTCCAGACCATTTCGTCGAGTGGCGATCCCATTTGGCAAGGACAAACAGCTTCAGTAGCACGGATGACTGAGGCGGGACCCCGTTTAGTTCAATTTATGGCTCACAGGCCTCTTCTTGAAGATACGAATCTGCTGCCGCCCAATCCTGAAGGTGCGAATACCGTTTTGAAAGCATTGCAGGCGATTGAACTCGAAGACAAAGCACTGACGGATCATTTCAACCGCTTAAGAGAAGCCTGGCAAAATCATGACGCGGCTGCGATTACTGCGGAGTTCTGTTCAGAGGGCCGATTGGTCACCGATGGTACAGTGGCTCCTGTCCGCGGCCTGAAAGATATCCGGAATCACTACGATAATTTCCTAGAGGAAATCGGGGACCAGTCCGCTTTCAAGAACGGTGGATCTTTGGAATTTATCCCCACGGGTTACCACGTGATCAATGACCGTCATGTCAGAGCTTATGGCGCATGGGTGGTCCGTAATGCTGATGGGGATCCCGTTGCAGTCGGTGGATTCGGAAATGTGTATCGCCGCGATGGAGATCGACTACAGCTTCTCCTTAGTGCCGGTGGAGCTTTTCCCTTCCCGACTGTTGAAGAATGGGAAGAGATGCAGGCTGCCGCCGC
>JACKQG010000761.1_pt1 | contig 45911 bp, 40 predicted proteins | sample 8237621 | NCBI WGS metagenome assembly JACKQG01 (sample SAMN15677084, study PRJNA649215) | marine metagenome | biome: marine; feature: Black Sea; material: saline water; isolation source: suspended particulate matter (SPM) from the Black Sea western gyre | collected 2013-06-09/2013-06-10 | depth... | reverse complement strand
CCTGCGATTATGGCCACACGAACTCTGGAGAATGATAAAGACAGGATTTTAACCATCCTTATGACACCTTTTATGTCCTGTTCGGCAAGGCTTCCGGTTTATATTGTACTGGCAGGCAGCTTTTTTGCAGAAAAGGCAGGAACTGTTATTTTTATGCTGTATCTCACAGGTATTGTCATCGCTATTTTATCCGGCAGGTTCTTAAGAGCGATTTTGTTTAAAGGAGAAGATGCACCTTTTATTATGGAATTGCCTCCGTACAGAATGCCAATGTTGAAAAGTCTTTTGATCCACATGTGGGAAAGAAGCAAAATGTTTTTAAAAAAAATGGGCGGGGTTATTCTTATCGGTTCAATTATTATTTGGGTGCTTTCAAGTTTTCCAAGAATAATTTCCTATTCTGCAGATTATGATGGAAAAATCAATGCACTGAAATCTGATTATTCCCAGAGGATTGCCGCAACGGATGCTCAAGAAGCAGAAGAGTTAAAGCGCCAGTTAAATTTAAATATAAAAAATATAGAGAACACAAAAGAGCAGGAACGGGTGTCGAAATCATATATTGGGAAGATTGGAAAAGCGTTAGGGGTTTTTTTTGAGCCTATTGGAATAGGCTGGCAGGCCAGTGTCGCACTTGTTACAGGTTTTGTTGCCAAAGAGGTTGTTGTCAGTACCATGGGTGTGCTATATGGTGTTGGCAATGATGAAGGTGATGCACTGGAAAAAGCGCTAAAAAAGTCCGGTATGACAGCTCTTTCCGCACTTTCAATGATGATTTTTGTTTTATTATATATCCCTTGTTTTGCAACTATTGTAACCATTTACAAGGAGACTTCAGCAAAATGGGCAGGTTTTAACCTGATATATACAACTATGGTTGCATGGGTCATGTCTTTTTTGGTATACAAGACAGGAATGGTTTTAGGTTTTGGTTAAAAGAATACTATGGAGGCCTTTTATGAAGCGGTTAAATATAGAAGTCAGCATTAAAAATATTAAAGCTATGCTGGCCATTACTTTAGTTTTATTGATTTTCCCCGGGGTTGTTTTTGCACAGGAAAGACTTTCTTTAACGGCTGGTATCGCCAATATTCGATCAGGCCCTGGAACGGAATACGATGTTCTGTGGCAGGTCGAACAATATCATCCCTTTATAATTATCGAAAAGAAAGAGGATTGGTATAAAATCAAGGATTTTGAAAATGATGTAGCCTGGCTTAATAAATCCCTTTTAGGCAAGATAGAAGGTGTGATTACAATAAAAGACAAATGCAATATCAGATCCAAGCCAGGTACCAAAAGCCAGGTTTTGTTTACAGTTGAAAAAGGCGTGCCGTTTAAGGTTCTTGAAAGAAAAGAAAACTGGATTAAAATTGAACATGCTGATGGTGATGTGGGTTGGATTTATAAAACACTTGTGTGGTAACTTTTAATTATTAATATATTTTTTAAGGTGGAATGAAAGAATGGCAGAGCAGAGAGTGTCAAATGAAAGAAGAAAGGAACTTGAGCAAATAGATCCTTTTCAAGAAAGCCTTTTAAAGGCAATGGCCTATGCAAAGGAATATAAAAAACAATTGATTTTGATCGCAGGTGCCATTGTTTTGGTGGCTGTGGTTTTTTCAGGAATTATGTACAATTTTCAAAAAGCTGAAAATACTGCTGCTCTGCTTGTAAGTCAAGCGCTAAACCAATATGCAACAATCAATGATCCCGACAAAGGGTATCTGGAAACCAGAGATGCCTTTCAAAATATTTTTAAGGAGTATGCCAATACCATAGCCGGTAAGCTGGCAAAGGTTAAATTTGCCAAAATATGTTATGATGCTTCAAAATTTGATCTAAGTTATCAATACTATAAAGAATCCCTTGAGATATTGAAAAATGACGTTCAGATGGAAAATTTTCTTCTGGCCTCTTTGGGGAATGTAAGCCTTGCCAGAAAAGAATTTGAAGAGGCTGAAAAATATTTTCTTCAAATTGAGCAAGGCAAAACAGATCTATTAAAGGATGAAGCAAAATTTGCCCTGGCCATGTTGCATGAAATCGATGATAAAGTGGGTGAGAGCAAAAAACTTTACGAGAAAATTGTTACGGAATATGAAACTTCAATGTACGGGCCAATCGCCCAGAGTAAGATGGATGAAATAAAGTGATCTAAACTAAAAAAGGCTGCTTTGTGTTGCTCAAGCAGCCTTTTTTAGAAAAGGAAAAAAAGATGAAAAAACTAACATTCTGTTAGTATAAAACAAATATTGCAATTTCCCTGCCATAATATGAAAATTAACCGCTGCCCTTTTAAATTTTTTTTAACTACCTGAAATTATGTCATTTTTATTATTGAATAAAATTTGAGGTTCTTCGTTTGTCCCAGATAAATTTAAAAAGGATTAAAACAAGTTCAAAATTTTAAATTTGTTTTAATATGATTTATTGAATTGTGTCTCTAATCACTTAAAAATACAACTAAAAATTATGAATTTTAAAATAGTTTATAATTTTGAACGACCTATTATTTTTATAAGCTATTTTTCCAGATTAAATTTTTTAAGCTTCTGATTCAAGCCGCTTTTTCCTATTCCCAGAAGCTCGGCTGCTTTTGTCTGTACATCGCCTGAAAGTTTCATCGCTCTTTGTATCATCCTTTTCTCGACGGCTGCCAGAGTTTCCGCAAGTCCCACATCCTCAGGAATCCCATTCAGATCAAGTGTGAAAGACATATTCTGTCTGACCTGTAATGGAAGGTCGGAAGGGGTAATCGTGTCGCTGCGGCAGAGGATAACACAGCGTTCTATAATGTTTTCAAGTTCCCTTACATTGCCTTTCCATTGATAATCACATAAAATTTTGACAGTTTCCAGCTTGATCCCTGATACATTGCCCGTTGAGGGCTGCACATTGGTATATTTGTCTATAAAATGTTTGATTAACAAAGGAATGTCCTCGGATCTATCTCTAAGGGGAGGGATAAGCGCCTTGACAACATTGAGCCTGTAATAGAGATCTTCTCTGAAATGCCCATTTTTTACCTCATCTTCAAGGTTTTTGTTAGTGGCTGCAATGAGGCGAAAATCAACAGGGATAGACATTGTCCCCCCAACCCGTTCAATTATTTTTTCCTGAAGAACCCTGAGTAATTTTACCTGGAGTGAAATGGGCAGTTCACCAATTTCATCAAGAAATAGAGTCCCTTTGTCAGACATTTCAAACCGCCCTTTTTTCATGGCGATTGCCCCTGTAAAGGCTCCTTTTTCATGACCAAACAACTCACTTTCCAAAAGCGTTTCAGCAAATGCCGAGCAGTTTACAGCAATTAAAGGTTTGGTTTTTCTCAGGCTGTTATAATGGATTGATTTTGCGACCAGCTCTTTGCCAGTACCGCTTTCCCCTTCTATAAGAACGCTGGCATTGGAAGGTGCCACTTTTTTAATAAGTTCATAAAGCTCCTGCATGGGTTTGCTTTTTCCGATAATATTATCAAAGCTGTACCGTGAACTGATTGCCGCCCTGAGGATGCTGTTCTCCTGAACAATCCTGTAAACCGAGATTGCTTTGGCAATATGGGCAATAAGTGCCTGGTTCTCAAAAGGTTTGAGAATAAATGTGTATGCGCCCTTGTGCATTGCTTCCACAGCTTTTTCTACACTGCCATAGGCCGTCATGATGATGACAGGGATATCCGGCTTGATTTCTTTAATTTTTTCAAGTAATTGGATACCGCTCATCCCGGGCATTTTTACATCCGTCAAAACCAGGTCTATGAGTTCGTTTTTTAGAATATCCAGGGCCTCCATTCCACTGGAAGCGGTTAAGGATGTATAGCCTTCTTCCTGAAGGATTTCTCCTATTATCGTGGGGTAATTTTTTTCATCATCAACAATCAGAATATTTTCCATGCCATCTGTCTCCTAAGCTGGAAGCCTAATTTCCACGTTTGCGCCCCTTGTTTCTGTGTTTGTAATTGCAATTGTTCCGTTGTGGGCTTCAATCATATTTTTTACGATGCCAAGACCTAATCCAGTTCCAGTATCTTTTGTTGTAAAAAAGGGGGTCCATATTTTTTTTAAGACCTGTTCTGGGATACCCTCCCCGTTATCAATAAAATTAATAATAATACTGCCTGAATCATATTTGATTCGGATGGTAAGACAGCCATTATTTTTTAAGGACTGGAATGCATTAATGAAAATATTTAAAAACGCCTGGTGCAGCATGGCACTGTCAGCCATTATTTCAGGTAATCGTTCTGATATCTCTTTGATGATGTTGAAATTATGATCTTCTATCCGGGGAGAAAGATAGGCAATATTTTTTTCTATAATCTCCTCAATCCGGCAGGGATGAAGATCCGGGATTTTAGGTTTGGCAAAATCCAGAAAATCTGTAATAATATTATCAAGCCTGGCAGACTCTTCGACAATAATATCAGGGATAGTGCTTGTGGCATCCAGTTTTGCCATCTTCTTCTTCAATAATTGGGCACTGCTTTTTATAATCCCCAGAGGATTTCTGATTTCATGTGATACACCTGCTGTCATTTCACCAATGGCTGACAAGTGCTCGGCCTGGCGCAGTTTTTCTTCAAGCTTAAGTCTTTCATCAGCTCTTTTCTCTAGAATTTTTTCTCCATGCTTAACCACAAACCGAAGTACTATGAAAAGTATTCCCATAATAATAAAGCATGACCCAACAATAAGCCCTTGAAGCTTAAATACTTTTTTATAATCATCAGAAACATCCCGGACAATTTCAACAACACCCAGTACCCGGTCTGCCAGATCAGGTGATATCTGTTTGTCAGCCCTTAAGGGAGCAAAGGTAATGATTTTTGTTTCCTGGGGAAACCAGAATAATAACTCCAGAAAGCTGCCCTGCTGTAGGAGCCTTGACGTTGCTTCTTGTTTCATTGCTTTTTCATAATGGACACCACCTGCATTTTTTTGCCCTATTCTAGTCTGATCAAAGCTATAGGAGATGATGTTGTTTTCATCATAAAAGGTGACCATTTCAACATTAAAACTATGCAGGGTCGATCGGACAACTTTGTCCATAAGAAGGAATTGTTCCTTTTCCCGCAGCCGGATCTCTCTGTATCGTACTAATACAGGGAGCATAAACCTGGAAATGATCTGATGGTTGAGATTCTCAACAAGGAGTGAGGCATATTCTTTACTTTTTTCCAGAAGAATATTTCTTACCCAGTGGGCATTTAAAGCTGAGATGGTAATGGTTGCCGCAAACATTATCACAAGGGAGGAGAAGGTGAAAAATTTGACCAACCTGAAAGATTTTATGCCCTGTAAATCATCTAGTTTTTGCAACATTTATTCCACAATTTTTTAATAGTTAAGTTTGACAAACCTATTTATCCTTTGCTATTAATTTAGTAAAAGGCTCTATAGGACTTGACTTTACAGCAATATCGGATCAAAGTATAGTCATATTGATAGTAGGAATCAATATAAAAAATTGCAAACTGGATTTATCTAAGTGGCATTGGCTTTACCTTAAAAATTGTGAAAGTGTATGATATTTGGGAAAAAAGATCATCTTGTCGGTCTGGATATCGGCTCTTCGTTTATTAAGGTTGCTGAGCTAAAAGTAACCGGGAAAGGGATTGTCCTGCATAAATTCGGGATGGCCCGAATTGCACCCGGCACCATTGTTGAAGGCCGGATTGCTGATATGAATGGTCTTGCAAGCGATATCCGAACGCTTTTTAAATCCCAGAAAATTCGTGAGAAAAATGTTGCCATCTCAACGGGTGGACATTCAGTGGTAATAAAAACAATTAATATATCAACCAGACCTGACAAACAGCTCCACGATACAATATATTCTGAGGCAGAACAATATATTCCCTATGACATTGATGATGTCAATATCGATTATCAAATCCTGGGTGAAAGCGAATTTTCCCATGGTCACATGAGTGTGCTGGTGGTTGCAGTTAAAAAAGATCTGGTGGCTGAGTATATTGATTTGATTCATCTGGCCGGGCTTTATCCGAAAATAATTGATGTTGATACCTTTGCTCTTCAAAACGCCCATGACATACTGCCCTCTGAAAACCATGAAAAAATAACCTTGTTGATTGATATAGGGGCATCAAAAACATCTTTGAACATATTAAAGGAAAAAGCATCGTTAATGATGAGGGATACTGTATCTGGAACAAATCAGATCGTAGAAGAGATTGTCCATCAATTTGATGTAACCGTGGATGAAGCAGAACAAATATTGAATGGTCAGGCAAATGACGTTATCAGCCAGGATAGCATTCAGGAGATCTGCAGGAATATCTCTTTATCCTGGTGTTCTGAAATTTGTGAAGTTGTGAACACGTATCAAACCTCTTCCAATTATGAGAAAATTGAAAAAATTGTATTGAGTGGCGGCGGTGTTTTTATTAAAGGCTTTAAAGATAGTCTTTTATCTGAGATAGATGCAGATATATCAATCATTAATCCCTTTGAAGCCCTGATTGTAAATGAAAAGAAATTTCCAGACTCTTTTATAACCAAAACCGGCCCCCTGGCACCGATAGCCATAGGACTTGCATTAAGAAGAGTGGATGATAAATGATAAAAATTAATCTTTTACCATTTAGAGTTGCCAGAAAAAAAGAGAATATCAGAAAGCAGATATCTATCTTTTTATTGTTGATTTTTTTAACCATTGTGGCACTTGTCTGGTACACAATGAGTATGAATAAACAAATTCTGGAAGTTAAAGAAAAAACAAAACAGGTCAATCATCAAATTTTAAAATATAAAAAAAAAGCCGACCGGGTAGCCCAAATTAAAAAAGATTTGAAAGTCCTTGAAGAAAAGCTTGAAATCGTCTCTTCGTTGAAGAAACAGAGGGGAGAACAGCTGATTTTGTTTGATGCAATGAATGACCTTATTGTTCCCCAGCGAATGTGGCTTGAAAGTTTTAAAACAGATGAAAATAGTGTTATCATTAAAGGGATTGCATTTGACAACCCTACAATTGCTGATTTTATGGATAAACTTGAAAATTCTTCAATCTTTGACAAGGTTGATTTAAAAACAGCTAAAATGAAAAATTTTAAAGATGGTATTATGTTAAAATCATTTGAATTGCTTTGCAGCAAAGCAAAATCAAAAGAAGAGAAACAAGAAAATTCAAAATAAGGGCAGAATGAGCAAGGGAAAAAGTAAAATTAATGAAACAAAAAAAACCCTGGACGTTTTTTTTCAAAAAGTCGCTACACTTACAAAAGTACAACGGCTGCTTGTCTACCTTATAACATTCGCTGTCATCGGAGGCGCCTATTATTATTTTGTGTTTATGTCAAAGCACGATGAATTGAAAAAAGAACAAAATAATTATAAAAACCAGGTTGCCACGCTTTCAACATTTAAGAAAAGGGCTTCCGAGATTTTAAAATATGAAACATTAATGGCCCAAAAAACCGAGGAATTTAATATAGCAATGAAAGCCCTTCCTGATAAACGTGAGCTCCCATCACTGTTGACAGGTATTTCCAAGGCAGGAAGCTATGCAGGGCTGGCATTTCACCTGTTTGAACCTGGCAACGAAGTCAATAAGGAGTTTTTTAAAGAAATTCCTGTTTCCATAAAGGTCCAGGGTCGATACCATCAAATTACGGATTTTTTCTATCAAATTACAAGGCTTAACAGGATTGTGAATATCAATAATGTTGAGGTGAAAAGCAAGGGTGAACTATTGGAAATGAGCTGCACTGCTGTTACCTATATGTTTGTTGAAAAAAAAGAATCAATAGATAAAAAGAATCAAAAAATAAAAAAGAAATAGGAATCGATAAAAAGAATTCACAATGATACCGGCATCTAAGATAATTTTATCAGCACTTGTATTTGGATTTATTTTTTTAATATCTGCCTGTGATGATAAGCCACCTGCAGTAAATAAATCAGCCCCGAGTGTGATTTCCGGTAAAATATCCTTCCAACCCATTGTTCAAGATAAATTTGAAAAAGATGAATTAAATTTAAAAAACAATAAAACTCCAGTCTTAGAAAACACTCTTCAGGTTTCAGAACAAAAAGAGGATAAACAAGAGCCAGAGCATTATGATTCCCTTGGCAAAATTGATCCATTTGAATCGCTGATTCAGGAAAAAGTAGAAGAAAGTCAGCCCCTGATTGATGAGCGCCCAAAAAGAATTTTAACCCCCCTTGAAAAAATTGATTTAAGTCAAATTCGTCTGGTGGCCGTCATTATTATGAAAAACAGACAGATTGCAATGGTGGAGGAAGCCAGTGGCAAAGGGTATGAGGTGGGTATCGGTACTTATATTGGAAAAAATCAGGGAAAAGTATCTGAAATTAAAGATAGCAGCATTGTGATCAAGGAGTCGTTTAAAGATTATAAAGGAAAGCTCAAAGAGCGTGTTCAGGAAATAAAACTTCATAAAATTGATAATGAGGATTAATATGCCTTTTCCCCAGATTAAAACAAGAATGAATACGATGAATAAAATACTTGGCTTTTTTTTGGCTGTGTTCATTGTTGCCGGGTGTATTGCCCCCAAAACTGAAACAATTAAAAAAGCTGAACAAATACAAACCAGTTCAGGAATATTAGATAAAACTGCCATTATTCCGAAGGATAGACAGATAAGTGCTGTCAGTGTTGATTTAGCGAAACAACCCATTGAGATTAAAATTCAAGGGAACCAAAAATTAGTCTATACCTCCATAAAACAATCCTTTCCTTTTGGCATTGCCATTTATTTTCCTGAAACCGGAATTGCTGAAGATTTTAAGATGGCTGTCCCGGAAAACAACAGCATTGGTGATCTGATAGTAACCTATGTGGATGAAGAGAAGACAACTGCAAAAGTTGAAATCTTGTTAAAAGAGGATCTTAATTATGAAGTGACTGAAAATGATCATAATTTAACGATAACACTTTCCGGCAATATGATGGAAAATCAGACTAGTGCCAAGAAGGTGCCGGAGTCGTCAGCCATGGCGAAGGATAAGAACTCCCAGAAAGAACCAGTATCTGAAGAAACCATTATTATTCCCGATAGAACAGCAACAATGACCCATATTGAATTTAATACTATGGAGGATGGGAAATCCGACATAGTTGTTCAAACAGACCATCCTGTAAAGTATGACATCACCCAGGAAAGTAGCAATAATAAACTGTTTTTAAATCTTTATAATACAATAATCCCGGAGTATCATAAACGTCCGCTTTTAACTCAATATTTCAAATCTGCGGTTGAAGAGTTAATGCCGATTCAGATTCCCGGGGAAAAAAAGAATTCAAAAATTGAGATAAAAATTAGGGAGCAAGTACCCTACCGGATTGTTCAGGTTCAAAATATTATTTCATTATTTTTTGAGGCATCTGCGCTATCCTCTCCTGTATTTAGTAAAGCCACGAGAAAAGTATTCAAAGGATCTCAAACCCAAATAATTGAGGCTGGAAGACAGAACACAGACATGCCTGAAGAACCCTTATTAATCGCAGATAAAAAACAAACCACTAAAAAGCAAACAGTGGAAGAAGCAATCTTTGGATCGCAAAAAAAATATACGGGTGAAAAAATCAAACTGGATTTTTATGAAACTGATATTAAGAATGTATTCAGGATCCTTCGAAGTGTTGGAAAGCTTAATTTTGCAATCGACAGGGATGTTCAAGGGAAAGTGACCTTAACCCTTGAAAATCCGGTTCCATGGGATCAGGTGCTGGACCTTGTTTTAAGGATGAATAACCTTGGAATGAAAAAAGAAGGAAATGTTATACGGATTGCAACCATAGAGACATTGAACAAGGAAGAAAAAATGATGCAGGAAACTATTGTTACCAGGCAGAAATCTCTGGAACAAAAAAAGAGCTTAGAGCTATTGATGACAGAATATATCCCTGTAAATTATTCCGATGCATCTACAGATATTAAACCCCATATAGACCAGATTCTAACAAAAGACAGGGGTAGAATAAGTGTTGATAAACGTACCAATATGATAATTATCACTGATACTCAGGCAAAAGTTGATCAGGCCCGGGAAATTATTTTTCGATTGGATAAAGTTACCCCACAAATCATGATCGAGGCAAAAGTGGTTGAAGTGACAAAGGATTTTTCAAGAGAGCTTGGGCTTGGTTTAAGCTTTACAAATAGCCAAACTGAATACACAGGAAGATCAGGGGACTTCACCATCGCTTTAAATAGTCCGGTTGCAGCACCAGTCAATGCCGGCTCATTTAATTTTTATAGAATTTTGGGTTCCAATTTTTTAAGTATGAATGCACAAATAGCAGCGTCTGAGACAAAGGGTGATGTTAAAGTTGTTTCTTCGCCCCGGATTCTTACCCTTGACAACAAAAGTGCAAAAATAAAACAAGGCCTTGAATATGCATACCTTGAACGGGATGATGCGGGGGGATCATCTGTTAAATTTAAAAATATTGATTTGCTGCTGGAAGTCACACCCCATGTGACACCGGATAAAAGAATTGCAATGAAGGTCTATTTGACTAAAAATGATATTGACTCTGTTACCAGTGGGGTTCCAACCCTTTCAACCAATGAGGCAGAGACAGAGCTTCTGGTAAATAATAACGATACCATTGTCATTGGCGGAATTGTAAAAACAACAGATAACAAGAGCAGTTCAGGAATGCCTTTTCTTTCAGGAATTCCTTATTTAGGAAGACTTTTCAGAACAGATATTGGTAAAGATAAAAGAAATGAACTATTAATATTTATAACCCCATCGATTGTTCAGCTTGAACAAAAAAGAAATACTTTCACAACATCAGATTAATTGAGTTCAAAAAGCCTTTTTAGTGCTTCCCTTGCAAGGGGTGATGTTGCAGGTTCTAATTTAAGAACAATATTCCAGGATTTTCTGGCTTTATCAAAATTTTTTAAAGCTTCATAAACTTTTGCCATATCAGAGTGAATAATTGCAGCTCCAGGATTTGTTTCCAGGGCATGATGGAGAAAGTCAATGGCCTGGTTGTGGTTGCCTGTCTCAATGTAAATTGATGCAAGCCCATGGATGGCATTTAAAAAATTGGGTCTTATTTCTAAGGATTTAATAAAATAATTTTTAGCAGTGATGTACTTTTTTTGATGAAAATATGCCCATCCAAGATTTGAAAAAGATATTTCAGGAGTGGCATATAAAAGATTATCTGAAACCTCTTTAAAACACCCAATTGCAAGATCCCATTTTTTCTGCTTAAGATATACCACCCCAAGATGATTTTTTGCGTGAATATAGTCTGATTTAAGTTCCAATGCTTTTTTGAAACTATTTTCCGCAAGATCATATCTCTCCTTGGCCAAATACACAAGTCCCAGACTATTATTAAGATAAGGATCATTAGGGATTATTTGATGGGCTTCAAGAAGGCTTTGTAATGCAGCAGTATATTTGCCGGAATTATAGTGGGCCTCACCAATCCTCTGGATGTCAATTGCGTTCTCTTTTTTATTTTCCATATCCATGTTTTTAGACGAGCAGGATACAAGAAAAAGGAAGACAAAAAATAGAAAAATAATATTTTTCATATGTATATTTCCCTTTTATTGGGTTTGGATTGTATTTCCATTATTGTGTTTTCTTTCAAGGGATAAAATTTTTATCCCCTCTTTTTTAAGATATGTTGAAGCATCTATGCTTAACTGCATAACAGGAATAAACAATTTATCCTGCCCTTTAGTAGCATAAAGCCCATTTAAGCTTTTAATAGTTTTCTCACTAGGAAAAGATGGGTTCCTCCATGTTGCATATCCAAGATGTGAGAATAATTTTTCACCCAGCTCAAGCAGGGTCAATTCCGGGGATATGGAAATAATTTTAAACTTTTGTTTTTCAAGGATTTCTAAAGCAGATCCATAAACTATTCCAAAATTAATCAACAAGTCGTTTGTGTCTTTCCGTGTAACCCGGCCGAAGGATGCTTCAAGATTAATATTATAGAGCATAAACGGTATTTTTGCATCTGGGATGTAGTGATAATTTGTTTGCAAAAGAAGTGTTTCAATAATTTTTTTATAGTCAGTGACGGTATTGATTTTTTGCTGTGATTTATTTTCATCAGCATTTTTTAATTTATCAATGATTTCTGATATTAATTGAGTTTTCAGGTCCTTCCAATGGGCCTGTATATTCTTTAACAGGGCATCACTCACAATATCACCCGATAGGATAAGTATTTTGGAACCATCTTTGGTATCAATAATGGGGGTTGATGATAGATCAATAACCTGGCTTGAATTGTTTTTCCCAGGAAAATACATTTTGCCGCGGCTTAAAAGGGTACCACCAATGAGTGAAGAATACTTTTTTAATTGTATCAGTTTGTAGGCTTCTAATTTTAATTGTTTTTCATCCTGCTCTTTTATTTCAGTTTGATTTTGTATGGCTTTCCCTGAGACAAGAAGCTTAAACCATGGCTGTGATTTTATGGAAGGGTGAGGCAGGTAAATATCAGCACCTTCATAAATAATATGGATATTTTTTATATTGGGGTTGACCAGTTGTAAAGCCTTTAGTCCTTCCTTTGATATGCCGCCCCCTTTTTTTAAAAAAGCTCTATCCATCATGCCAGAAACAGTTTCCCCTTTTTTAATCTTATGTTTTTTTATGAATGGCGCCAGATTCAGGTCTTCCGGCATGGTTGAAAATTCAATGACAGGGACATCAATATTACCCGGTGTCCTCTGATCATATTCTCCTTTTCCTATCTTGTTTAACGGAATAAGAATGCGGATACCCGGCTTAATTGCATCAATGTTGCTGATTTTTGGATTGATTTCTTTAAAGAGGATTAGGAAATTGGAGAAACTTTTTTTTGAGAGTTCTCCTTTTTTCTTGAAAATTTTATATAACCAGTCATTTTTCTTGATAATATAAGGTTCACAAAGGATATCCTCATTTTTATATTTAAAAATTGAATATCGTTTATAAGAAGTCTTAACCATTTTGGTTTTGGCTTCAGTATGGGACAAAAAGGGGGACGTAGTAAAAATATAGATGGATAAAGTGGTGAAAATGAATAGTTTAAAAAAATTAAATTTTGTATGAATCATAAAGATGTTGTCAAATCCAATCGTTTGGCTATTTTATCGGAAATATCATTAACAAATTTTTTAAAATCTTTTTCTCCCAGGCGTTTTTTTTGTGATGGAATTATCATGGGATCATCCGGCAGTATCAGACAGGGCTGGTTGATGTTGTTTAAATCAGGATCAATTTTATAGTCTGCAGGTATCTCTGATTTAAAATAGAGGTCTTGAAATTCTGAAAATTTAATGGCATGTGCAGTTGCATCAAGTATGGCAGTCTCTTTGTTTGTAACAATATTTTTTTTAAATGCCTCCACAAGCCCTGCAAGGCATTCGCCTCCCTGGGTACATGCAATATGACCGTTTCTATTGGCTAAAAGCTGGCAATCCATGATGGACTGCTCTGTTACCTGGACAAAGAATACCTGCTGGTGACGGGCAAGGGCATTATATTTTTTTGTAATCTGTATAACCCGGGGCATTGAAACCGGATTGCCTATCATTGCAGCCTGGGCCACACTTGGTTTTGTGTCCACAGGTACAAATTTTCTTTTGGCTTGGTCAGGCTCAAGATAGTATTGATAGACAGGGTCAGCATGTTCTGACTGAGCACCAATTATTTTTGGCAGACAATTAATGATATTGGCTTCATAAAATTTAATAAATCCATTCATAATGGCTGAGATATTCCCGGCATTTCCAATGGGGACAACAACAACTTTGTCTTTCATATCCCAGTCAAAATCCTGGGCAATTTCATAGGAATAGGATTCCTGACCAAGAATTCGCCAGGCATTTTTTGAATTTAAGAGCACAACGGAATATTTTGTTGACAAGTGCTCTACTATTTTCATGCAATCGTCAAAAACACCTGGAATTTCAAATACCTGTGCACCGCTTCCCAGAGGTTGCGAAAGTTGTTGACTGGTTACTTTTTTATGGGGTAAAAGAACAGCAGATTTTATTGAAGATCCTAGATAAGATGCATAAAGAGCGGCTGCAGCAGACGTATCACCAGTGGAGGCACAGATTGCGATGACATCTGATACAAGGTGTTTATCGATGAGATATTTGATACTGGACATGGCACTTGCCATACCACGATCTTTAAAAGATGCGCTGGGATTTTGTCCGTCATTTTTATAGAAAAATGAAAGCCCAATCTTTGCCTTCAGGTTTTCACTGGCTTCAATAACCGGGGTGTGGCCTTCACCAAGATAAATGATGGATTCCAGAGGAATGCTGGGCCCGATAAATTCGTGATACCGGTATATCCCCTTGAGAGCAGGTATTTTCAACATTTTTCTGAAATCAAATATTTTCTGCCAGACCTTGCCGGGAATTTTTTGCAGCAACTTGGCATTTCGATCCTCAATGAGCAGGACCTGATTACACTCAGGGCATACATATAATAATTTTTCTATTGAATATTCAGCAGAACATCCCAGGCATTTATAATACAGATCCCCCCGAACCTTTGGTATGATATGGGGTTTTATATCATCTGGGAAGAAATCAAGCATCATGATGAATCACCTTTTGGCCACCCATGTAGGACACCAATATATCAGGGATAATAACAGATCCATCAGCCTGTTGATAGTTCTCTAATATGGCTGCAAATGTCCTTCCTACTGCCAGTCCGGAACCATTTAAGGTGTGCACATACTCTGGTTTTTTTGTATCCTTTCTTCGAAATCGTATGCCTGCCCGCCTGGCCTGGAAATCCAGACAATTACTGCAGGAGGAGATTTCTCTATATAGGCCACCATCATCCTGGCCCGGCATCCAGACTTCAATATCATAGGTTTTTGTTGCTGAAAAACCCAAATCTCCCGTGCAAAGCGTGACAACATGGTAGGGCAGATCAAGGAGCTGAAGGATCTTTTCAGCATTGGAGAGCAGTGATGCAAGCTCATCAAAAGAGGTTTCCGGTGTTGTTAATTTTACCAGTTCCACCTTGTTAAATTGATGCTGGCGAATTAAACCTTTGGTGTCCCTGCCGTATGAGCCGGCTTCAGACCTGAAACAGGGAGTATAAGCTGTAAACTTGCAGGGAAGCATTGATTCATCAATAATTTCATTGGCATAAATATTGGTCATGGGGACTTCAGACGTGGGTATCAAGTAGTAATCCAACCCTTCAAGTTTAAAAAGGTCTTCTTCAAACTTGGGTAATTGGCCCGTTCCGGTCATGGTGGCTTTGTTTACAATAAAGGGAGGCAGGGTCTCAGTGTAGCCATGGTGAGAAATATGGGTGTCAAGCATAAAATTGATGAGTGCTCTTTCAAGCCTGGCGCCATTTCCAAGATAGAGGGGAAATCTGGCTCCTGCCAGTTTTGCCGCCCTTGTAAAATCAAGAATACCCAGGCCTTCACCAATTTCCCAATGGGGTTTTACTTTAAAATCAAATTTCTTTGGTTTGCCATGGGTTTTCTCAAGCCTGTTTTCAGTATCATCTTTACCAACAGGGACATCTTCGTGGGGAATATTCGGCAGAGAAATAAGAAAATCATGTATGGTTTCTTCTATGGTTGAAAGCTCTTTATCCAGTTTTTTTATTTTTTCAGAAACGGCCCTCATTTGTTCAATAAAAGAGGTGGAGTTCTCCCCTGCTTTTTTCATTTTTGCGATATCATCGGAAACGACATTTCTTTTATGTCTGAGTGTTTCTATTTCCAAAAGCAAGGTTTTTCTTTTATCATCATTCTTTAAAAGCAAGGCAAAGTCTATTTTAGCCCTTCTTTTTTCCATGCCGCTTTTAACAGCTTCCAGATTGTTTTTTATATATTTTAAATCCAACATTTGTTTGTTATTTTACCTCTTCCACAACGCTTTAAGTTCTTATTTTAAAAGATTCTTCGACAATTGTAATCTGATAACACGAGGTGTGTAAACAGTCAATGATTATTGCAGGTTGACAATCTTGCAAAGGTGTATAATATTTTCTCTAAAAACTTTTTTTGTGATAAAAAGGACAAAATAGATGGATGAAATAAAGAATGGGAAAATAAATAATTTGGCATTGGTGGCAAATCGTTTGGAGAATTTTGCAAAAGAAGAGCTTTTTGAGAAATATAAAAAGATTGAAGATAAGCTTTTTGAGTTTGCAAATTTCATGGAAGCACATCTGGTTTTTTTGTATTCGCCAATCTCTAATGAAATTCCCACAGAAAGAATTATTAAAAAAGCATTGCAGATAGAAAAGGGAATTGCCTTACCCGTCTTTGCCTATGCAAAAAATGCCATTAACCTTTATAAAATCAATAATTATGACAATGATCTTGTCGCAAACGCCAATGATATCCTTGAACCGGATATTGAAAAATGCAAAAAGATACCATTGGAAGATATTGACATTGCTATTATCCCGGGGCTTGCATTTGATGATAAAGGTGGAAGAATAGGGTTTGGCAATAATTTTTATAATAAGCTGATAACAAAACTGCCTGAAACATGCAGAAAAGTATCCCTTGCCTATGAAGAACAGATTGTTGATCAGATCCAGATGGAATCAAGAAAATTTACAGTTGATATTATTATTACTGATGAGCGGATAATTTATAAAATATAGTTCTTTTAATTTTCCTCAGGATTGATGGCTTTTGCGAATTTTTTTAAGTCTGGTGTTTTTCCCATAACAATGACAGTATCCCCTGGTTCAATCAAGGTTTCAAAATGGGGATTAAAAAGCATTTCTCCAGACGTTTTTTTTATGGATATAATAATGAGATTGAAATCCTGTCGGATTCCGGAATCCTTAAGTACAACATTAGTATACTTGGAGCTTTTTGGTACAAAAAGCTCTTCAATTTGAATAGCCTCACTTTTTCTGGATAATGCAATATCAAGAAAACTGCTTACACTGGGTCTTAACAGCTTTAATCCCATGGACATGGCACCGGTATCATAGGGAGATTCAACCCGATTGGCCCCGGCAATCATAAGTTTATTCTTAACATCAGTACCACTGGCCCGGGCCATAATATAAATATCAGGATTTAGCTGCCTTGCAGTTAATACAAGGAAAACATTGGCAGTATCCGTTCCAAGTGCAGCAATCAGAAATGACGCATTTTTAATGCCGGCTTTTTCAAGGATCTCTTCATCAGATGCATCCCCCTGAATATAATGCATTTTATCTTTGCCCAATGTGTCTACAAGGCCATCGTCATTATCAACTACAACAATGTCATTTGTTTCTTCTTTTATCAGCTGAGACAATACTCTTCCAATACGGCCGTATCCACAGACAATATAATGGTTTTTCAATTTATTGATTTTTTTATCCAACCTTTTCCTCCCCAAAATTGCTTTTATTTCTCCTTCAACTATGGATTGTACGATAAGCCCGGCAATATAAAAGAAATAGCCAACACCTGCAACCAGGACTATGCTGGTAAATATTCTTCCGGCTGAGCTTAATTCATGAACCTCCATAAACCCTGCAGTAGTAACTGTAATGGCAGTCATATATACTGAATCAAGGAAATTCCATTTTTCAATCATCATATATCCCATCACACTAATGAAAAAAAGAATCCCGGACATGAAAACTGCCCTGATTATTTGTCGAAGCCTGTTCATGAGGGTATAAATACTGAAATCAAGGATAAAAATCAAGGTAAGAATACCAGAAACAAAAGGACTGTATCTTCTTGACGAGGGTAGTGGTTGCTGGTATTAAGGTGGACATGAAAAATGAACTTAAAAAATTTGCCAGTCGCCGTCGTGAAATGGTTGAAAAACAGATCGTTTCAAGGGGGGTAACGGATCCTTTGGTTATTGCGGCAATGAGTACCGTGCCCCGGCATTTATTTGTCAGTGAGGCCCTTGCTGACAGTGCTCATGGAGATTTCCCTTTACCCATTGGAGAGGGTCAGACCATTTCCCAACCCTATATTATTGCAGAGATGACTCAAAGCCTTGCACTAAAAGGTCACGAAAGAGTGCTAGAGATTGGTACGGGATCAGGATATCAGGCAGCTGTCCTGGCCCAGATCGTCTATAAAGTATATACCATCGAAAGGAATAACGCCTTGTTTTTACAGACGCGAAAGCTTTTTGACAAACTTAATTATCATAATATTGTCACCAGGTATTCAGACGGGACACAGGGCTGGAATCAGGAGGGTCCTTTTGATGCCATTATCGTCACAGCAGGCGGACAAAAGATTCCTTTACCCCTGATTGAACAGCTTTCAATCGGAGGACGGCTTGTAATGCCAGTAGGGGATAATTTTTCCCAGGAGTTGATACGGCTTGAAAAGACCGAAGATGGTATAAAATCAACAAACCTCGGCGCATGCAGATTTGTAAAATTGATTGGTCAACATGGGTGGGATGAGTAGTTCTTTAAGAAAACCTATGAGAAACAATACCAAAGAATCCTCGTTCATCAAAGAGCTTCTAATGGGGTTTTGTCTGGGAACGGCAAACATTATCCCCGGGGTTTCCGGCGGTACATTCCTTTTGATTTTTAAAATTTATGAACGTGTCTTCTCTATTCTGAACAAAATTAATCCAGTCAATATCCTATATTTTTCATCATGTATCTTCAAAATTGTTTTTAAAGCAAAGAAAGCAGACTCATTGAATATTTTTATTGAGTTTTTAAGAAATAATGATTTCATTTTTCTTTTTAAATTAATTGTGGGTGCCGTGGTAGCCATTATTTCTCTTTCAAGTTTGATGAAATATTTAATCGTTTATCATTATAGCGTTACTTATGCTTTATTTTTCGGATTGATTCTGATGTCGATCATTATCCCTGTGAAAATGCTGAAGGAAAGAAAAGCTTATCTGATTTTGTTTGTTATTTTAGGAGCTGTTTGTACAATATATGTGACTTATGCAGTTAATCCCTATGAAAAAATAAAAAAGAAATCAGAAATTTATGAAGTCCAGTTTTTGAATAACCAGAATTTTGAAAAAGAAAAGCAAGGGGTTACAGCATTTTCATTCACAGGAAAATATACCCTTGATGAATATGGTTATGCTTTGATTTGCGGGGCAGTTGCAATTTCAGCAATGGTTCTTCCCGGGATAAGCGGATCTTTGGTTCTGATCCTGATGGGAGCTTATTTTGAAGTGATTTCCGCCATCTCAGGATTAAAGACATTGAATTGGGATAACCTGGCCTTTTTAGGGTGTTTTTTCATTGGCATTATTGTCGGTGGTCTTTTATTTACAAAACTTATTACTGCTGTTTTGAAAAGATATTATAACGCCACCATGGCATTTCTTATGGGACTGATGGTCGGATCTTTATATGCGTTGTGGCCGTTCAAAAAAAGCATTATCATGGCACAGCAATATATCAAAAAAGATGGTGTGATTTGTATTGCCCAAAATATGAGGATTTACACAAATATAAATGAAATTCCGCAGATTGAAAGCCAATTATTATTTTCACTGGGGTCCTTTATTATAGGGTGCATTATCATGTCTTTTTTTATTGGAAAAGAATTTCGCAAGTAAGGTGAAGTAGTTTTATACATCTTCCGGTGTAAAAGTCACTACATCGTCAATGGATAAGGCATTACTAAAAATCATGACAAGCCGGTCAACCCCTAATGCAATTCCTGCAGCTTCCGGCATTTTTTCAAGATCTGCCAGGAATTTATAAGGCATGGGGGTCGTGGTTTTTTTTTGAGAACTCCGGATCATGTTTTCTTTTTCAAATCTTAATTTTTGCTCAACAGGATCAGTCAATTCGGTAAACCCATTGGCAAGCTCAATTCCCGCTATGTAAAATTCAAATCTCTGGGCATGATCAGGATTGCCTGGTAAAAGTTTAGCCAGGGATGCCATGCTTGCCGGATAATCATATAGAAAACAAGGACTTGTATTGCCAAGAAGGGGCTCTATCTGAAAGCTTATGATTTCATCAAAACTGCCATCTGCCAGTGCGGCGCTTAAGGATTTGTCTGAATACAGGTCAAAGGCACTCTGAACGGTAAGCTTTTGCCAAGGTCCGATTAAGCTGATGATTTTATCCTGATATTTGATCTGGTTTTCAAGGTTGAGCCTTGCTGCTATAAATTTTATCAGGCCCTGGCATTGATTCATTAAATCAAGATAGGTATCATTTTTGGCATACCATTCCAGCATAGTCAATTCTGACAAATGGTGTGACCCTCTTTCATTTTTCCTGAAACATTTACAGATTTGAAAAATTTTATTAAAGCCTTTTGATAGAAGCCTTTTCATGCATAGTTCAGGAGAAGCTTGAAGATACTGGTCTTCAGAAGTTACAGGATCAATATGAGCTTCTGGAATAATACAGGGACAAAGAATGGGAGTTTCTACTTCAAGATAAAGCTTGCCTGTAAAAAAATCCCTTATGGCTTGAACCACAAGGGACCTTATTTCCAGATGTCTGTATTTTTTTGTATCCAATGTCACTTTATTTCATAGAGGTCTTTTGGCCTGTCCTGTAAAAAAACAATATCAAATTTGTTTTTATCCGCTTGATCAAAGAATTGATATCCGGTTTCAATACAGGCTTTACAGGCATTGATAGGGATATGTATGGCAAGAATATGGTGACCTGGACTGGCTGTGGAATCTATTTCAAAGCAACCGCCACAGTCCTGGCAGATTCTCACTTTTTCTTTTTGTCGTTCAAAGATATTGGCTGTATCATAAAATATTTCCCGATGTCTGGTCACAATATCTCCGGGTGTTCCTGATCTTTGTCTTAACGCATCTTTTTGATGCCAATAGGAATTAACAAGATCCGTGGTCTTTTTGATTTTATCAGTGACACTAACGGATTGTTTCAGCTGTTCAGGATTAAAATCCGGTTCAACAACCCCTGAATAATCAAGGCCTGCCATGGCAAGGATTATACCCAGATTCACATAGGGAAGGGCACCTTCAATGGAATATCCCCCTTCAAGAACAGCAATATCTGGTTTAAGAAGGGTGGTCAGTTCTGCATACCCCTGGGCTGAAAAATTCATATTGGTTAAAGGATCAGTATAATGGTTATCCTGTCCCGCAGAGTTGACAATAATATCTGGTTTGAATTCTTCTATGGCAGGTAATACACAATTTCTGATGACATAAAGATATCCTTCCGTGGATGTACCCGGTGGCAGCGGAATGTTCAGATTAGATCCTTTGGCATTGGGGCCTCCTAACTCTTCAGGAAAGCCTGAACCTGGATACAGGGTTCTTCCATCCTGGTGAAGGGAAATGAACAATACATCAGGATCATGCCAGAAAATGTCATTGGTACCATCCCCATGATGGCAATCAGTATCAATAATAGCTATTTTTTTAATGCCGTATTGGGATCTGATATATTCCACCATGATGGCTTCCATGTTGATGTGGCAAAATCCCCGGCCGCCATGGGAAACTCTCATGGAATGATGCCCGGGCGGACGTACCAGGGCAAATCCATTTTTTACCTCTTTATTTAGAACTGCATCGGCAATGGCTTTGGCACCTCCTGCACTGATCAGATGGGATTGGGTGGTAATGGTTTTTTCATCAGGAACGCAAAAATGGGCCCGCTGGATATCCTGAAAAGTAACAAGATCAGGTTTATACTCAATAATTCCGTTGATATCAAAAATGCCTTCCTCTGTAACCTGATCCTGAGTATACAAGAGACGTTCTTCTCTTTCAGGATGAGTGGGATCAATGGCCCAGTCAAACGCAGGGAAGAACACAAGACCTGTTTTATGCAATGCCTTTAACATTATACCCTCTTTAAATTATAGCAAAATTTTTTCAAATCCTTTGATCATACCTGGTTTGATCTGCATTTTTATTCTTAATATTTTACCCCTGGGTGAAAAATTTCGAACAATATTGAATTGTTGAAATTCAACCACTTCCATTTCATCTATATTGTCCTGATCTGCACCCAAATTAATTGCTTTTTCTTTTAAAAGCGTGAGTGCGGTTTCAATTAAATCATCCTTAGAATATGTTTTGGAAATGGGCTCTGCAAAACCTTCTTCATGGGCACTTACAATACCCTGTTCTGTATCGGCATTTAGAGAAACTTCACAGGTGGTTCTGGCAAGAGCCGCGCCAATGGCATTTGCCACTGAAGACTCAGGCACTGCAATGGTTTTTATATGATAAAGTTCTTCTATTTTTTTAGCAAAATATGGAGCAGGACCCCCAAGCAATAGTATTTTTTGAGGGCTGATTTTATACCCTTCAAGAAATTCATGCACAGTATAAACAGGTTTGGAATTGAGTTTATCAATCATTTCAAAGGTTTTTTTCAAAATGATGGAACAACATTTTTTAAATATTTGATCAGCTGCCTCAATATCTGTCAGGCTCAGTTCCTTGGCAATTTTGTGAATCCCTTTCTGGGCATTTTCTTTATCTCCATCCTTCATAAGTCCCAGTACAAACAGGGCATCTGTAGGTGTTGGCTCGGGTCCTCCAAATGCCATGGCAGGTCCCTTGCGGTCAGGGCCGATGATCAGTTCCTTGTTTTTTAGTCTGACTATGCTGTCTCCCCCAATTCCTATTGAATCGGTTTGTAAAGATCTGATCAGGCTTTTATACCGCCCTCTCTGGATTCCCAGGGGCTCTAATAATGGTGCTTTGTCAACCAGAAAGGCAATATCAGTTGTGGTGCCCCCGACATCAAGCACAATGGCATCCTGTTTTTTGGAGGCATAGGGAATCGCTCCCATAATACTTGCGGCCGGTCCTGAAAGAACTGTCTGACCTGGAAAAGCCATTGAAGATTCAAGGGACATGGTTCCGCCATCTGCTTTCAGTATTTGAATGGGAACTGCAAGCCCCTTTTCCTTAAGGGAAAGTTTTACTGCCTCAAAAAATGATTTATGAAGGGAAAATACAGCAGCATTTAAATGGGTCGTGGCAATTCTCCGGGGGAAATTAAGATTTCCCGAGACATGGTGGCCCATAAATATTTTTTTGAAATGTTTATTCAAAATTCGTTTGATAAGAATTTCATGGCTGGGATTTCGAACGCAGAATTTGCTGACAATTCCAATATATTCAATGCCGGTCTTTTTCAGCTTTTTGGCAATATCTTCGATCTCCATCGTGTTTACCGGAGCTTTTTCTCTTCCCCTGTGATTGATTGATCCAGATACACAATAGTAGTGTTCCCCCGTGCTGAAAGCAATAGGATCAATCCCGGGCCCAGCTGAAACAAACATTCCGACCGGGTTCATATTTTGCTGGACAATGGCATTGGTTGTCAGTGTTGTTGAGATGACAACCCTTTTAATTTTTTTTGGATCGATATTATCCAGAAGCCGTGTAAAGCATGAAAGAATCGTATTGAAAAGATCTGCAGAGTCAGTGGGTACTTTAACCTTTTTTTCAATTCTGCTGCTGCTTAAAAGTACAGCATCAGTGTTTGTGCCGCCAACATCAATTCCAATAATCATGGAGTGTTCCTGAATTTTAATATATTACAGACCAAATTATATTATTTTTACCATAGCGGAGCTTGTCAGAAAACAAAAGGCTTGTCAATCAGATTCTCTTTTGAAATTCATCTGATATATGTCTTAAAACCTGGTTTTAAACTTGAAGTATTCAATTTTTTAATTTATTAATACCCCTTGGTTATTTTTAAGAATAAATCCGATTTTACAAGGGGTTATCAATGGCAATCATTGAATGGGAAAAAAATGAGTCTGTGGCAATCATTAATATGTGTAATGGTCCGAATAAACAGAACCTTGATTTTGTGAGGCAGATGAATCAATGCTTTGATGAAATACTGGAAAATAAAGAGGTTTTTTCAATTGTTTTAACCTCTGCAGATGAAAAGAATTTTTCTCAGGGGATTGATGTTGAATGGCTGGGCCGGAAAATGAATGAAAAGGATTTTGACAGCATAAAATCATTTATGTATGGCATGAACACAATCTTTAAAAGAATTTTATTCATGCCTGTCCCCGTAATTGCCGCAATTAACGGCCATGCTTTTGGGAATGGTGCCATGCTGGCCTGTACCTGCGATTTCAGATTTATGAAAAAAGACAAAGGTTTTTTTTGTTTTCCGGAAGTGGATATCAGCATCCCCTTTCTTCCGGGTATGATTGCCTTTGTCAGAAAGGCAGTTCCTGAATATAAATTCAATGAGATGATCCTTTCAGGAAAACGGTTTGGTGCCCAGGAGCTTGCAGATAACCATGTGATTGTAAAAGCCTGTGAAAACAAGGAAGAACTTATGGAGGATACCCTGGCATTCGCCAGGACATTCATTAAAAAAAGAGGGATTTTCGGCGAACTGAAAAAAAGGATGCACAAGGATATTATCAGGGTCATGGAGACAGATGACAAAGAACAAATTGACTCCTTGAACCTTTTTATTGAAGGATAGGCAATTTTTAAAATATCTTTACTGATTTCTGAAATATTGTTACTAAATTCTTGAATCAGATTTATTTATATAGTCAGTTACCATTAAAATTTTTGAGAAGCTCAATGAAGGAGATATTATGAAAGGTATTGTTTTTTCGGAATTTCTCACTTCGGTGTCTCGAAATTGCTGGACTCGAACGACAACATGGAAAAAATGCTCAAACGCAGTGATGATTGCCTTTATAAGGCAAAAGAAACCGGACGAAACAGAGTTGTTCTCTGGGAAACGTGAATAATCTGTTAAAGGGCTTGTCTTGCAAAGTTAATGAATTTTTTACAAATCGGAGATAATGTTCTTTTTTTTGACAGGGTAAGGTAAAAAAAACGGCTGAGGTTCATGCCTTTTACTGATAAGGCCTTTAAATAGCCGTTATTGATTTCATTCTGGACGGCAATGGTTGAAAGGATGGATATCCCGGCATGATTTAAGATGCTTTGAATTACAGAGATTGTGTTTCCCATGGTAATACCGGTTTTAAGATTTTTTGAGTTAAACCCTTCATCGTCCAGGGCTTTAAGGATGGATTGCCATGTCCCTGAACCTTTTTCCCTTGCAATAAAAGTTTCTTCAAAGAGTTTTGAGCTGTCAATAGATGTTCTTTTTGCCCACTTGTGGTTTGCGGGAACAATCAGTTTCATTTCATCGCTCATCAGTTTTTCCTGTTTGATCTGGGGGTCATCTATTTTTGCACCGACAATGCCGATTTCTATTTTTCCTTTTTTGATTTGTTGAACAATTTGCATGGTGTCGCCAGCGGTCAATTCAATTGAAATATCAGGAAATTGTTTTAAAAAAGGTCCAATGAGTCTGGGGATAATATATCCGGAAGGAATAGTGCTGCCACCGATGAAAAGAGTTCCTTTGGCGTTTCCTAAAAACTCCTGCAGGGCAGATTCTGTCTGATCTCTTAGGCTCAAGAGCCTTTTTGCGTATTGATACAGGAGTTCACCTGCTTTTGTGGGTTCTGTTATTTTTCCTAACCGGTCTAGAAGGCGGCATTGAAAATGTGCTTCAAGTTCTTTAATATGAAGGCTTACCGTGGGCTGGGAAAGATTAATGGCAAAAGATGCCTTTGAAAAGCTTTTATTTTCAACAACCGAAATAAAGATATGAAGCTGCCATAAGTCCATTTTTATTTTTATTTCTTTGGGTATTTTTCCATCATTTTTATATGGACTGCTTCCGGGACCATATCACTGATGTCTCCTCCAAATTGCGCAGCTTCCTTGATAATGGATGAACTGGTAAATATCCATCTGAATCCGGTCATTAAGAATACAGATTGCACCTCCTTGTTCAGTTTTCGATTCATCAATGCCATCTGAAATTCACTTTCAAAATCAGATAGGGCCCGCATCCCCCGGATAATGGCCACAGCATTTTTCATTTTTGCATAATCCACAAGAAGACCGCCAAAAGAATCTACCATAACGGATTTTCTGCCGTTAAAGCTTTGTTTGATCATTTTCACTCTTTCATCCATGGCAAACAATGCTTTTTTGGAAGGATTATGCAGCACTGCAATAATAACTTCGTCAAAAATATCAAGAGCCCTTTCAATAATATCAATATGGCCGTTTGTTAATGGATCAAAAGAACCGGGGTAGATGGCTGTTTTTTTTTTGTCAGTCATTGAGGAGTTATCCTTTTTTAAGTTTTAAGTTTTTTTTATAAAATAAATATTTGTTTTTGAGTATTTTTTTTGTCTGTAAATGTCAAGGCCTGGAAATTTAATTTCCAGATTTTCTTTGCAGGATTGCTCAGCAATGATGATACAATTATCATCCAGCAGGTCAGTAAATGACTCTTTTTCAAGAGTTACTTCAATATGCCCTTTACCATAAGGCGGATCAATGAACACAAGGTCAAACAGCTTTCCATTAAGGCTTTCAGTCATGCCCTCCTTAACGATATCACAACAGATCACCCTGGCGTTTTCTTTAAAACGGCAAAGTTCAAGGTTTTTGTGGATGATATCACAAAACAGATCAATAAAGGTGGCATGGAAGGCCCCCCGGCTTAAGGCTTCTATGCCTAACGCACCAGTTCCGGCAAAAAGATCCAGCACCTTTGCCTTTTTTACTTTTTGACCCAGGATGTTAAAAATAGCCTCCCGGGTTCGATCAGATGTGGGGCGGATTTGCTGACCCGGAAGGTTTACGAGTTTTCTGCCTTTGCAATTGCCGCTAATGATTCTCATTAAGTTTATGAATTATTTTTTTTATATATTTTACAGATGTCCCAAGTTTTTTAGCCGCAGATATCAAATCACCGCCTTCAAGATCAAGCTTTTGTTTTATAAAGTTTTTTTCAAATTGTTTTTTAGCCAGGGATAAATCGTCTCCATAAAGGGGGAGCCCTTTTTCAGCCGGTTTGACAGGCTTGCATCCAGGGTTATAGGGCTGGGGGATATCCCCCATATCAATATGCTCCTTTTCAACCATAATTGAAAGCCGTTCCAAAAGGTTTTTCAACTCCCTTACATTGCCAGGCCATTCATAATCAACAAGAAGGTTCAAGGCATCTTCAGATATAGTTTTTTTCTTTTCTGAAGACTGGTTGGATAATCTTTCAAGGAACGTGTCCACAAGCATTGGAATGTCTTCTTTCCTATCCCTTAATGGCGGTACAATAATGGGTATCACGTTAAGTCTGAAATAAAGATCCTTCCTGAAATTACCGGCTTCAATTTCTTTTTCAAGATTTTTATTTGATGAAGCAATAAGGCGGACATCCATGTGAAGGGTTCTTCCACCTCCGATTCTCTGGAATGTCTTTGATTCAAGGGATCTTAAGATTTTTGCCTGGGTATTGATATTCATATCACCGATTTCATCAAGAAAGAGAGTTCCGTCCGAGGCAAGCTCAAATTTACCTTTGTTCTTTGATGTAGCCTCTTCAAAAGCACCTTTTTCATGGCCAAAGAGTTCACTGTCAAGATTTTCTTTGGGGATGGCTGCACAATTGATGATGATAAAGGGTTGTTCAGGTCTTAAGCTGAGCTGATGGATGGTTCTGGCAACCATTTCTTTGCCGGTCCCATTTTCTCCAGTAATCAGAATAGAAGCATCTGAAGGCGCAGCGCTCATGATTTCTCCATACAGCTTTTGGACGGCAGGACTGGTTCCCGTAATGGAGTTTTTCTCAATACTTTTTTTCCGCAGGTAGAGATTTTCTTCTTCAAGTTTTCTAAAGTTCAGGGCATTATTGATGGTAACCATGACCTTGTCAATGGATAATGGCTTTTCAAGGAAATCATAAGCTCCTGATTTTGTAGCATCAACCGCAGATTCAATGGTCCCGTGGCCTGTGATCATAACCACTGGAAGATTGGGGGCTATTTTTTTTATTTCTTTTAAGGTTTCAATCCCGTCCATCCCAGGCATCCAGATATCAAGCAGAACAATGTCCGGGGATTCGATTTCAATTTTTTTTAATGCTTCATACCCGTTAAAGGCATGTATGACTTCAAATCCATCGTCTGAAAGAATGCCTTCAAGGGACTCTATGATGGTTGCCTCATCATCAACAATTAACACTGCAGGATACATGCTTTTTTCTCCTGTAATATGTTTAGTTATCAAGCCGGAAGTTCAATAATAAATTTTGCACCTTTGGGCTTATTATCCTGAACCCTTATTACACCATTATGATCGGAAATAATAGAAGTGACAATGGCAAGTCCCAGTCCCATGCCTGATTTCTTGGTGGAAAAATAAGGTTCAAACAATTTGGTTTTTTCTATATCTGATATGCCTTTACCATTATCAGCAATTTCGATTCTTACAATTTTTAAAATTTCATCAAAAGAGACATCAAGCATAATCTGTCCCTCTTTATTCATCGCATAGACTGCATTGTCAACCAGGTTTATAAATGCCTGTTTCATATGCTGGTGATCCAGTTTCAACACTGGGATATTGGGGGCAAACCGGGATCTGATATCTACTCGTTCAAGACCTTCCCTGTACAGAGCAATGGTTTCAAGAACAATATTTTCAATTCTGCATTTGGTAACGTTTGCATCCGGGAATTTGGCAAACGCTGCAAACTGGTTGACAAGATTTCTGATCAGGTCCACATGTTCCACAATGGTGTCAGCACAATTTGTAAAAATTTCGTCATTGATTTGTTTTCCATATTTACGCTTTAACCGTTGAGCTGACAATTTTATCGGTGTTAAAGGATTTTTCACTTCATGGGCAATTCTTCTGGCAACCTCTCGCCAGGCAGTAATTCGCTGGGCCTTTTCAAGTTCAGTGACATCGTCAAAAACCAACACAGCACCCACATCTTGATTCAAGTCATTTTTTAGAGTATTGAAATTTAAAGAAAAATGTTTGGGGGTTCCTGAAATAGTTGCGGAAAGTGGAATTTCAAGTGTCTTCTGGCCCTGGGCAACCTGGTCATAAATTTTATTGGCAATTTGTAAATAGTCGTTTTTTAAAACATCTTTGAAATTCTGGTTTAAAATATCATGGCTGTCAATATCCAGCATGGATTCGGCTGCCTTGTTGATGGTTGTAATGGTTCCTTTATTATCAATAGATATCACACCCGCAGAAATATTTTTTAAAACAATTTCAATGTATTGACGACTTTTTTCAAGCTCGGCATTCTGTTGTTTGAGCATTTCACCGGTAAGTGCAATTTGTTCTCTTCCTGAGGCAAGTTCTCTGGTCATTAAATTAAATGATTTAATAAGGGTTCCGATTTCATCATCCGTTTGGAAGTCAATTTGATAGTTCAAATCTCCATCTGCAACCCTTTTGGTTCCTTCGGCGAATTTCATTATGGGAATTGTGATGGATTTTGCCAGCTGAAACCCAAACCAGATAGCACAGAAAACAACAAGAAGGGCAACAATCGACAGCGCAATATAATAGGTTATCTGTGCGGGTTTTTTGGCCAGCTTAAGCTGATGATACTCCTCAATACCTTTTAAAATGGCTTGCAGGTTTTCAGACAAATCCGGTGATATCAGAGTGGAGATAACAATGAACGCGTGGGCTTTTTTCGGATCAGTACCAAAAGGTATGGCTGCTATTGTTCTTAACAATTCTCCTTCTTGGATATCTTGGGAAATAGTGTGGGTGTTCGAACCTTCAGGAATACCGGTTAATTCATTACTGGTTAAAAGGCCGAAATGAAGGTTTTCCAGTTCATTTGCCAAAGACAGGCTGACACGCTTGCCATCAGAGGTATAAATTTCAACAGCATGACGGTTAAATGCGCGTTGTATGACCTGGGAATGACGGGTCAGTTTTTCTTTATTCCCTTTGTCTAAAAGCTTTCGGGAGTCTATTTGAAAAGTGGCTCTTTTGGCATAGAATTCATTTGTTTCTTCAATATATTCATAAAGTTTCTGGCCAACAGACAATGAACTCTCCAGGGTCTGCTCAACAGGAGCATTAAACCAGAAGGCAACGCTGGTGGAAATAAACTGAATGGAAAAAAAGAAGAGAACAGTTGTCGGCAAAAGAGCAAGTACAATAAATGCAGAGATCAAACGGGTTTTGAGTTTAGATCCAAAAATATTATTCTTTTTTTCATAGTAGAGCTTTGCAAGATTTCTAAAGACCAATAAAAGCAAAGCCAGTAGCAGCAGCAAATTCGTGTTTATCAGGATAAACATCAATACAGTACTGGACATGGGGAAATCACTGCCGAAATCGGTGATGCGGGTTTCAATAAATGTCAGGACCCCGACCGCAATCAGGATGAAGAGGATTAAAAAGCCTTCTTTTTTTTTCCTGGTCTGTTCATCTTTTATATGTTTTGGTTCAGCCATATGTTTAATTTCAGGCAAGATTAAGACGTTGTGAACACTAGTAGGTAAAATTGATTAAATACCAATTTGTTTCAAAATCCCAAAAAGAGACAAAAAAGAAAACATTGTGAAGTGATAAGGGTAGGGTGACTTTATCAAGCTTGGCCTTGATCCTTAGCTGGTATTTGTCCCCTTTGACAAGTTGATTCAATGGGATGATTTTTAAATTGTCAATTTCGGCCATAAAAGATTTTGCTTCTATAAAGGATTGTGTGACATCGGCCTTTTCATTTTTCCAGGGCCGTAAAATAGAAAATTCTTTTTTTAAGGAATTATACTTTAAAGTGGATTTAATCTGGATGTCAGATATTTTTTTGTCAAACCATGAGCCATCAGTTTTATATAAGGTAATATAAAATGAAAAAGCAGTTGGAATACCATTGAGTACAGCCTGATTCATTTTTTCTGTAAATGCTTGTTTCACATCAAAATATACTAAAAGATCATCTCGTGTATTCGCAAGTTTGATATTTTCAATGGCAGCATTCTCTTCTGCAAAAGCAATTAAAGGAAAAAAAAGGCAGAGCAGGACACTCAAAACAAGCGTAATCATTTTTCTATGAAAGGCGGATCGTATCATCATTATAAAAATATTATTCCATTTTTGCCGGCCCTGTTTCCCAGGCATTTTTGTTATCTAAAAAATTTTTAATGAATAAATGGTTCAGGGTGTGCCCTGATTTGCAGGTAATTATATGTCCCTGGATTGGCATGCCAAGGAGGGAAAAATCTCCAAGGCTGTCTAAAAGTTTATGCCTGACAAATTCATCAGGGTATCTTAACCCTTCTTCATTTAAAATTCTATCTTTATCAATAATGATGGCATTGTCAAGACTTCCACCCTTGCCAAGGCTGAATTTTTTTAAAAGTTCCAGATCCTGGATAAATCCGAATGTTCTGGCCCGGCTGATTTCTTTTTCAAAATTGTTTTTAGCCCTGTCAAAGGTAATTTCCTGTTTTCCGATCAAAGGGTGTTGAAAATCAATTTGGCAGGTTATTTTGAAACAGGGTTCCGGAAAGATCATAACAGATTTATCATTATCAGCTACTTTAATCGGTTTTTTTACGATAAAAAAATGTTTTGGAGCAGCTTGTTTCACAATGCCGGCATTCTCAAAGAGTTGGGTGAAAACCCTGGCACTACCATCCATAATCGGGATTTCATAATCATCCACCTCCACCAGGGCATTATCAATGCCAAGGCCTGCAAAACTGGCCATTAGATGTTCAATGGTTGAAATAATGGCACCATTGTTCCCTATGACTGTTGCAAGGCTTGTGTCTACCACCAACTTGAAAAGCGCCTGGATATCCTGGGTGCCGGGCAGATCAACCCGTCGAAATTTTATACCATGGTTTTCCGGTGCAGGGTGTATTTTCAGGTGGGTCTGTTTCCCGGAATGAACCCCGGTTCCTGAAACAGAGACGCTTTGTGAGAGTGTTCTTTGCAAAAAATATCTGGTCATAAATTATATATATATCATTTATTGTATGCCTAAAAATTTGTTTGCTATATATATCTAATTTTAATACACAAAGCAAAACAAATGAAAAATTTCTTTGGACCTGATTGTTTTGATAGAGAAAATTAACATCAAATAGTGTAAAGAATTATAATACCATCAGATTTAAACAATTTGAAAAGGAGCTAAGTTGCTTGCAAAAGTAGACTCTTGTTCAGTAACAGGGATTGATGGATTTATTGTTGCGGTTGAAGTTGATATTTCCTATGGACTCCCCGTCTTTAATATTGTCGGGTTGCCGGAAGTCTCCGTTCGAGAGAGCAAAGACCGGGTTAAAACTGCCATAAAAAATTCCGGGTATACATTTCCCATGGAAAGAATTGTGGTCAATCTTGCTCCTGCCGATGTTAAAAAGGAAGGAACAGGTTTTGATTTGCCCGTGGCCATTGGTATACTGGTCGCCTCTGAAGTCATCCCGGCAGATAAGATTAATTCCTATCTTATTTCAGGAGAGCTTTCTCTTGACGGAAAGATAAAACCTGTCAAGGCTGTACTTCCCTATGCATTAGCTGCAAAAGAAAAGGGATACAAAGGAATTATCCTCCCTTTTGAAAATGCTGATGAAGCAGCAATGGTGGAGGGTATTGATGTGTTGCCTGTAAAAAATCTGTCGCAAATTGTAGATTTTTTTTCAGGTTTTGTTGAAATTAAAAAGTTTCAAATAGATCCAAAATCTCGAACACGTTTTCAGGATAACTATGGAATGGATTTTTCCGAAGTTGGGGGCCAGTACCATGCTAAAAGAGCTCTGGAAATTGCTGCGGCAGGATTTCACAATGTTCTTATGACAGGACCGCCGGGATCCGGGAAAAGTATGCTGGCAAAACGGCTTCCAACCATCCTGCCAAAGATGGCCTTTGAAGAAATAGTCGAAGTCATGAGAATTTATTCAGTTCTGGGATTAATTGAAGATACAACAGTAAATAGTTCAATAAGACCATTTCGCTCTCCCCATCATACAATTTCCGAGGCAGGTCTTGTGGGTGGCGGATCAAAGCCAGCTCCTGGAGAAATCAGCCTGGCCCACAATGGCGTACTTTTTCTTGATGAGTTACCTGAATTTAAAAAAAATGTCCTGGAGGTTTTAAGACAACCCCTTGAAGATGGCAAGGTTTCCATTGCAAGGGCCAGTATGCAGGCAACCTTTCCATCCCAATTTATGCTGGTGGCTGCCATGAACCCATGCCCATGCGGATATTTGTCTGATCCCCTGGGCAAGTGCAGCTGCACCCAACCCCAGATTCAAAAATACAGATCAAAGATTTCAGGACCGCTTTTGGACAGAATTGATATTCAGATTGAAGTCCCCAGGGTTGAGTATAAAGATCTTGCCCCTAAAAACAGGGGTGAAGTTTCTTCCCAGATAAGAAAAAGGGTAAATAACGCCAGAAAGATACAGGAAAAAAGATTCAAAAAAAAAGTTATATTCAATAATGCCAGGATGCACAGCCGCCACTTGAAAAAGTTTTGTAACCTGACTGATGAATGCGAACACATCCTTAAACAGGCAGTTGATGTTTTAGGATTTTCTGCCAGGGCCTGCCATTCTGCCATGAGGGTGGGAAGAACCATTGCAGATCTCGAAAATGCACCTGAAATTGAGCGGCACCATCTTGCCGAAGCCATCCAGCTTCGAAGTTTTGACAGGAGAATCACACAATAAAGCCCATGCAATTGAGGGCACAATAAATTATGAAAGAGATGTGAGATGCGAGGGAAGCTAAGCAGAAAGTTTTTTCTCACTACTCAAAACTCATATCTCAGTACTTTAATATAAAAATATGGAAAGAAGATGAAATATGATTAAAAAAGATATTTTTAATAAGAATTTAAAAGAACAATTTAAAGCGTCTGCAAAGGACAGGGTTTTCAGGTTTATCATGGCGGATAAGATGATCAGAGGCGCAATTGTTCATTCCACCCGGATGGTGAATGAAATGAGGGCAAACCATGATTTAGGGCCTTTGGAAACCCTGATACTGGGACAAGGATATATTGCAGCAGGTCTTCTTTGTTCGACCCTTAAAGATAAAAATGACAGGGTTAGTATGAATATTCAATGTTCAGGGCCAATAAAAGGACTGGATGTTGAATCAAATATGTTTGGAGAAGTCAAAGGATGTCTTAAAACTCAACAGATAGAAGTAAAAAATACTGAAAAGATCAAATATTTGTCAACACTTTATGGTGCAGGGTTTCTTACGATTACAAAATATCTGGATAATGCCCATACACCTTATTCCGGGCAGGTGGCCCTTGAACATGGATCCATTGCAGAAGATCTGGCCAATTATTTTTTAATATCAGAACAGATTCCCACGGGCTTTAAATTAAGTATTTTTTTTGATGACCAGGAATCGGTTAAAGGAGCAGGAGGGATTTTCCTCCAGGCACTTCCGGGCGCAGACCGAAAAAAGGTTTTTGAAGCTGAAAAAATGATTCAGGGCATTGATTCATTGGGTGAATTGTTTGCTAAAGGGCATTCGCCAGAAGAGATTATCCATGAGGCTTTTTCAAGCCTTGAACCGCAGTTTTTGAACAATAGCCGGGTGGAATTTTTTTGTCGATGTTCAAAAGACAGAATGGAAGGGTATTTAAAAAATCTGGCCGGAAAAGAAAAAAAAGATATGATAAAAAATGGTCCTTTCCCTGTGGAAGTGCGCTGTCACTATTGCAATTCAGTCTACCATTTCAATAAAGATGAGTTAAGGGCGCTTGGGAAATAATTCATTTGTGCCCATCAATATTGATAGTGCTTGACCGAAAACCCTGTGTTTGATCAAAGTGGGTCTTAAAAAGAATATATGAATAAAAATAATAGTTTTTCTTGCAATAATTTGAAGATATATTATAAATACACATAGTGCAGTACAGCCATAAGATGGCTATAATAAAGCTAAGTATTCCATATGGGATCGAACATAATATCTTTGAAGATGTTGACGGAATGAAAGGATATGTCGCATCCCTGGAGGATGCAGAAAAATTATATTCATAACGCCAGTAAATTGCCATTAAGAGAAGGAGATTAGATGCACAAATTATTAAACGACAGTCCTGGTAAACAAATTATGCTTCTGGGGAATGAAGCCATTGCAAGAGGTGCGATTGAGGCGGGTGTAGCATTTGCCACAACCTATCCCGGCACGCCTTCTTCTGAAATATCGCTGAATCTTTTCCAGATGTCCCAGGAATCAGATCTTTATTTTGAATACAGCACCAATGAAAAAGTTGCGCTGGAAGTGGCGGCGGCAGCTGCTAACTCAGGGCTTCGTACATTCTGTATGATGAAACATGTCGGGTTGAATGTTGCGGCAGACCCTTTCATGACCTTGGCCTATGTAGGGGTTACAGGTGGCATGGTAATTCTTTCAGCAGATGATCCATCCATGTTTTCAAGCCAGAATGAACAGGACAACCGGTATTATGCCAAATTCGGTAATCTGCCCATGCTGGAGCCTTCTTCAGTGCCTGAAGCCAAAGAAATGATGAGATATGCCTTTGATCTTTCAGAAGAACTGAATCAGCCGGTTCTGGTTCGAACCACCACAAGGATTAATCACTCCAATGCCTTTGTGACCTTTGGTGACATGAAACCAAGACAGACTAAAGGAAAATTTATCCATGAACCTTTAAGATGTGTCACAGTCCCTGCTGTTTCAAGACAGCTACATGTCAAACTGCTTGAAAAAATGAAAAAGGCCAGAGGGATCTGTGAAGAATCCAGCTTTAATTCGGTAATAGGATCGGGAAAGTTTGGTATCATCGTCAATGGTGTCAGTTTCCATTATGCACTGGATGCGGTAAAAGATCTGGGCATTAAAGGGGATACAAAAATTTTGCGGCTGGGATTTTCAAATCCCATGCCAAAAAAATTGATCAAGAATTTTTTAAAGGATTGTGAAAAAGTACTGGTGATTGAAGAAGGCGAAGCTTTTATGGAAGAAGCTGTAAAAGCATTTGCCCAGGAAGCCGGATTAATGATTCCCATAAATGGTAAATCAGAAGAACTTTTTTCCCGTCTTTCTGAATATGATCCTGCCATGGTAAGAGAAAAAATAGCAGCGTATTTTGGGATTGAGTATACACCCAAAGAAAAATTGTCTGCTGATAATGTTCCCCCAATCCCAATGCGACCGCCAAATCTTTGTTCCGGGTGCTCTCACAGGGCAACCTTTTATGAAGTGAAGCAGGCTGCCCGCGATATGGATATCATCTGCCCCACTGATATTGGTTGTTATACTCTGGGTTTTCTTCCCCCTTTAAATATGGGTGACTTTGTAATCTGTATGGGATCTTCAGTCAGTTCTTCCTGCGGATTCGGGCAGGCCACAGACCAGAAAGTGATCTCCTTTATCGGAGATTCTACTTTTTTCCATTCAGGTATCACAGGACTGGTTAATGCAGTATTTAACAACCATAATTTTACCCTGGTCATTCTTGAGAATGGCACCACTGCCATGACCGGACATCAGCCTCATCCGGGAGTGGATATGGAAAGACTGGGCCTGGATGGCTTTGGCCGTATAAATATTGAAAACCTTGTCAGAGCCTTAGGGGTGGAACATGTTTCCGTTATTAAACCGTTTAAGGTTAAAAAGAGCATTGAGACGATCAGACAAGCTCTGGAATACAAAGGTGTTTCCGTTATCCTGTCCCAGGAGCCTTGTGCCTTGTATGCAAAGAGCCTGAAAATATTGAAGCCAAGAGCATTTAAAGTGTCTGACAAGTGTGTTGATCACAAGGATTGTGTTAACTCTATTGCCTGCCCATCTTTCTATATTGAAGACGGAAAAGTTAAAATTGATGCAGATACATGTGTAGGGTGTGCCGTATGTGCACAGATATGCCCTGAAAATGCGATCACACCGTTAAAAAAATAACCTTTAAAAAGAGGATGATATAATAATGGAAACAACCAGACTAATCATGGTAGCTGTGGGAGGCCAGGGCAATCTTCTGGCGTCCAAGGTTCTGGGCGAAGCTGCACTGATTTCAGGTGTGCAGGTTCGGATGAGTGAAATACACGGAATGGCTCAGCGTGGTGGCGTTGTCGAGTCTGCCATCGTTTTTGGCAAAGCAACAAGTTCTATTATTTCAGATGGTGAGGCAGATATTCTTCTGGGATTTGAGCCTGCTGAAACATTAAGGGCTTTAAACAGATGCAACAAGGATACAAAGGTTATTACAAATACGGCAACCCTGCCACCTTTTACAGTATCCATCGGCAAGGGTGTTTACCCAGAAGTTGAAAACATTAAGGAACTTCTCAAAGAAAAATGTGCCAGCCTTGTTGCCATTGATGCTATGAAACTTGCCAAAGAAGCTGGAAGTCCGATGAGTGTGAATATTGTTCTTCTGGGCGCTTTAATTCAGTCCGGGAGTCTTGGATTTACAAAAGAAAATGTGATAGAAGCTATTAAAAGAAGGACAAAAAAGGCTTTTCTGGACAAGAATCTGAATGCTTTTGAGCTGGGTTTTGTGGCCGCACAGAATTATAGCAGTTAAGAGCCGGAAAAAAATGAGGTAAAAAATGAAAAAGATTCAAATAATTAACGGTCCAAACCTCAATATGCTGGGAAAACGAGAGCCTGAAATATATGGATATCTTACCCTGGATCAGATCAATACAGATCTTGCACAACTCTCTGAATCACTGGGATTGGAACTTGTTTTTTTCCAGTCCAACCATGAAGGGGCAATCGCTGATAAAGTTCACGAGAATTTTAATGAAAATATTGATGGTATTATAATTAATCCTGGGGCGTTAACCCATACCAGTGTTGTGCTCAGAGATGCTTTGGCTATGATGTCCTGCCCCATGGTTGAGATCCATTTGTCCAATGTTTACAAGAGAGAAGCCTTTCGCCATAAATCAATGCTGGCTGATATTGTCACTGGCCGGATCACAGGATTCGGCCATTATGGGTATGAAATGGCATTAAATGCTATCGCTAATATGATCAATGAATCCTGATCTTCTTATTTTAGCTGCAACACATTTTGAGATATCTCATTTTTTAACTCTGTGCCCTGGTGATTCAAAACAGTTTAGCAAAACCGGGCTGACAATCTTATCCGGCAAAGTCGGCCATAAAACATATGATCTTCTGATTACAGGTCCAGGAGTGTTCAATGCTGCCCATGCATTAACCGTGTATCTTGAGAAATCATCCCCTTCTCTGGTATTACATGCGGGTATTGCAGGTGTTTTTAAGCAAACAGGATGTAATATAGGGGATGTGGCAATTGCCACCCGGGAACAATATATCCATACAGGGATTCAAACAGATTCTATAGAAAATGATCCCCTGCCTTTTGATTTGATTGATACAGATCCTTTAACCAGAAAAGGGATTTATCTGTTTGAACAGGACAGGGTGGATCATTACCATGGAATTTTGTCCCGATCCGTTTTATCAAATAAGATCAATATAATCAAAGGCCCTTTTATCACAGTCTCTTCCATCACATCTTCCTTTAAACAGGCAGACAGCCTTTATTCGACTTTTTCCCCTGTGATGGAAGCCATGGAAGGAGCGGCCTGCGCCCATATTGCCAGGCTCTATGACATCCCTATGATAGAGGTCAGATCAGGTTCCAACTTTGTTGGTGAAAGGGATAAATCAAAATGGGATATTGATCTGGCTGCTAAACAATTGGGATGGGTGTGTGCTGCCATTTAGTGCCCAACCCCACTAAAATCTGGCAATTCCGAAAGTTGAGAAGGGAATTTGTGGTTTTTGTTCGGCACTATTTAACTTATTATTTTAATGATATATTTGTTAAAAAATGAATTTTATTGACTCCCATTGCCATCTGCATGATTCAAGGATAATTTCAGATATCCCATGGATAGAGGACCGTGCACAGATAGCAAATGTTCAGTACATGGTGTCCTGCGCCACCATGGAAGATAATTTTGAATTAACGGCTCAGTTGTCAAAGGATTTTCCCTCTATTCTACCCTGTTTCGGGATTCATCCCTGGTTTGTGGGCAGTATATCCCGTCAATGGAAAGAAAGGCTGGAACACTATCTTTTAACCTATCCTTCCGGGATTGGTGAGACAGGGATTGATTTTACAGATAAAACCTGTGACCGGGAGGCACAGATTAAGGTATTTTTGCATCATCTCATGCTTGCAAGAGAACTTGAACGTCCCATTAATATCCATGTGAGAAACGCCTGGGATACTTTTATACATATTTTAAAGAAAACAGGAAAATTAAAAGTTCCAGGATTGATACATTCTTATTCTGGTTCAGCAGACATGATTCCATTGTTTGAAAAATATGGCCTGTATATTTCTTTTTCAGGATCAGTGACAAACCCCAGGGCTAAAAAAGTTGTGAATGCATTGAAAATGATTTCTTGCGATCGCTTTGTCCTGGAAACAGATACTCCTGATATCTACCCCTGTTTGCCAGAACATCTACTGGAACCAGTAGCATCCCGACTCAATGAACCCAAAAATCTGCCAGCAATAGCCCAGATTGCATCCAATAGAATTGGCATGGCATTTGAAGAATTTTCAAACCATGCCTATGAGAATAGTTTAAAAGTATTTCATCCTGTTCTGGAGGCAAAAAAAAATCAAAAATGAATCAGTTTGTAAGGACAGAGCAGCTGCTTGGAACTAAGAGTATGGAAAAGATAAAAAAGGCAACAGTGGCTGTTTTTGGTCTGGGGGCCGTGGGGTCATTTGCAATTGAAGCCCTTGCCCGCACAGGGGTTGGAAGCTTGCACCTTATTGATTTTGACACGGTGGATGCCTCTAATATCAACCGGCAACTGCTCGCATTAAATTCTACCATTGGCAGGGGGAAAGCCGATCTTGCCTATGAACGTGTAAAAGATATTAACCCGCGATGCAACGTGGATATCCACAAGTCATTTGTTAATGCCCAGAGCCTTGAAGATCTTCTATCCAAAGATATTGATGTAGTGGTGGATGCCATAGATGGCCTTAATTCAAAGATAAATCTGATTATTGGCGCAAGGCAGATGAACCTTTCTGTGGTTTCCAGCATGGGTGCGGCAGGCAGAATTGATATCTCCATGATAAGAACAGGAGATATCAGCGAGACTTGCGTTTGTCCTCTGGCAAGGGTTGTCAGGCAGAGACTTCACAGGAGAGGGCTTTACAAAGGGGTAAGGGCTGTTTATTCAATTGAAAAACCATTAAACAAACAGCCCTATAGAACTGAAGATGCACAGGATGCACTGTCGGACCATGGCCGCTCTCGCCCCCCTATTGGAACTGTATCCTGGATCCCTGGCGTTTTTGGTCTCACCATTGCAAGTGAGGTGGTAAATATTATCAGGCAGAATCCTTAGTCTCTTCATCCCTGAGAACACGCCTGAGGACTTTCCCGATATTTGACAGGGGAATTTCATCCCTGAATTCAATAAATTTGGGCCGTTTATAACCGGCCATGTTTTCTTTACAGAATTCGGTTATTTCCTCTATTGTTGCTGTTTGTCCTTGTTTGAATTTAATAAAGGCCTTTACTTTTTCTCCACTTTTTTCGTCAGGCACGCCTACTACAGCCACCAGTTCAACTTTGGGATGGGTATAAAGAATATCTTCTACATCCCTTGGATAAACATTAAAGCCGCCAACAATGATCATGTCCTTTTTACGGTCTGTGATAGTGATATATCCGTTTTCATCGATGTTCCCGATATCTCCTGTGAGAAAATACCGTTTGCCGTTAATCTGTCTGAAAACCTCTTCATTGGCATCCGGTCTTTTCCAGTATCCCTTCATGACCTGGGGACCGCAAATGGCAAGTTCTCCATCTTCCCCCTGGGCAAGTTCTTTTGTGTCATCATTTAAATCAAGAATTTTAACATCTGTTCCTGGCAAAGGAAATCCAATGGAACCTATTTTCCTGGTTTCTTTAAATGAGGGATTGATGCTGGTAGCAGGCGCGGTTTCCGTCAGCCCATAAGCCTCGAAAATAATAGAACCGGTTTTTTCTTCAAATTGTCTGCACACTTCCGGCGGAAGCGGTGCTCCGCCTGAAAGACATCCCATAATTGAGGAAATATCATATTTTTCCAGGTTAACATGATTTGTAAAGGCAACAAATATGGTTGGTACAGCAGTTATAAAAGTAGGTTTGTATTTTTGTACCGCTTCCAGAACTACAGTAAAAGGCGGTTTGCCTGCCCTGGGATCCGGAACGCAGATCAGACGGCTGCCTATCTTTGCTCCTAAAAGCAGAGCGCTTGTGATACCAAAACTGTGATACCAGGGTAAAACGCCAAGAAATGTATGATATCCACCATGCCTCAATTTTTCAGCCTTACCCCCCTTTTCATGTACCAGTCTGAAATATTCTTCACACGCTTCCAGGTTGTAGGTGAAATTGGAATGGGTCAGTTCCGCCCCCTTGGGGACACCTGTTGTGCCGCCAGTATAGAGCATGACAGCAGTATCTTCATCAGGATTGATATCAAGGGAAGGCGGATTCGGGCTGGATGAGGCAACAATGTCGTCAAACATAAGATGGCCTGGTTCGTGTTTTTCAGCTTTGGGAATTTTACCTAAAAGCCCACCAATAAAGGCTTTTATTTTTGGAAGATAGGATTTGATATTGCAGACAATAACTGTTTCAATTTGTGTGCCTTTTATGGCCTTAACCGTGTTTGGATAAAGCAGAGGGTGATCCATGCAAAAGACCATTTTTGCTTCAGAATCCTTGAGCTGGTAATTCAGTTCTGAAGGTGTGTACGAGGGATTGCAGTTCACGGCCACAGCACCGGATTTAAGGATGCCAAAAAGAACTTCAGGAAAGTGGGGTATGTTGGGAAGAAAGATAGCAACCTTGTCTCCTTTTTTAATCCCTTTGCCTGCAAGAAAGGTTGCAATTCTATCCGCAGTATCCTTTACCTGGGCATAGGTCCTGAATGCATCGTTAAAAATGGTATACACATTATCAGGATACTTTTTAGCGGTGTTGTCAAGGATTTGAGTAAGAGGGTAGTGATAATTAGTTACATCGTGTGCTACGCCTTCCGGCCAGAAAGGGGTTTTCCATACTTGCTCCGTCATTTGTTTTCTCCTTTTGTTTAGGTTGCCCTGCCAGGGATAAATTCTGCCTGTCCTAATTCGTGATTTGGTTAATTGAACAGTGTTTATTTGTTTATATCAAAACGATATAAGAAATCCAGATAATTTTTCATATTGATAAAGATAGGATGCAATGATAAGTGATGAGATAAAAAATAATCGCTAAATAATCTCGGAATGAAGAGGAGATGAGAATAGTATGAAAAAAAAATATAAATACCTGTTGATCATGTTTTTATGGATGGTATTTTTTGTTTCTCCTTTATTTGCTGAAGACATATATGTGGCAGGGATTACAAAAGTTACCATGCGGACCGGGCCGGGAATTGAACATAAAATCATTGACATATTAACGACCGGTGACAAACTTGAAATGGTTGAATATCAAAAGGACTGGAGCCAGGTAAAGACAGATAAGGGAAGGATAGGATGGGTTTTGTCAAGGTTTTTAACCCAGGATATTCCAGAAGCTTTTTTGATTGAAAAATTAAAGAAAGATAATCAGGAGCTGATTGACAATTTGAAGAAAGATAATCAGGAGTTGATTTCGAAATTTGGTGCTCTTGAAGAGGAAAATAAGATACTTGCAGGTAAAAATGCAGCATTGGTCCTAATCGAAGAAAAATATAATAAACTGAAACAGGAATCTGGTGATTTTTTAACACTCGAGGCAAATTATAAAAAAATAATGGAAGAGTTTGAGGCCAAGAAAGGACAGATTAAGACATTGGAAAATAATTTAAACCAGGAACAAAAATTTTGGTTTCTAATCGGTGCCGGTGTTTTTATTTTTGGCCTGCTTTTAGGTTTAAGTACCCGTAAAAAGAAAAGAAGCGGCTTGCTATGATTAAAAGAACTGATTTTTTAGTTATTGGAAGCGGTATTGCCGGGCTAAGCTATGCCCTTAAAGTGGCAAAATCGGGTAAAGTCACCATCATTACCAAAAAACAGATCCAGAAAACAAACACAGCCCTGGCCCAGGGTGGAGTGGCAGCCGTATTCGGTAAAATCGATTCATTTGACCTTCATATCAAAGATACGCTGGATGCAGGGGATGGGCTTTGCGACAAGGAAGTTGCAAAGATGATAGTGAAAGACGGACCCGAAAGAATTAAAGAACTTGTAAAACAGGGGGCAAATTTTAATAAAGACGGCAATGGTGAGTATGATTTTTCATTGGGTCAAGAAGGAGGACATTCTGCCAAAAGAATTGTATATGCCCATGATTTGACGGGTAAAGAGATTGAAGACACCCTGGTAAAAAATGTTGAGCAGAATAAAAATATCACTATTTTAGAAGATCATATTGCCGTAAATTTAATTACGTTTTCCAGCAGTATCAGAAGTGGGCTTATTGCCACCCAGCATGAAAATAGCTGTTGCGGAGCCTATGTTTTAAATAATAAATCCGGAGAAATTGAAACTTTTTATGCGGGAATTACTATCCTTGCAACGGGTGGAGCAAGCAAAGTGTATCTTTATACCTCCAATCCGGATATAGCAACGGGTGATGGAATTGCCATGGCATATCGGGCAGGCGCCTCTGTTGCAAATCTTGAGTTTGTACAATTTCATCCCACCTGCCTGTATCATCCTGAAGCAAAAAATTTCCTTATTTCAGAAGCAGTAAGAGGCGAAGGTGCTGTTTTAATAGACTCTGAAGGCCAGCGGTTTATGGGAAAATATTCCCCGGACAAGGACCTTGCCTGTAGAGACATCGTCGCAAGGGCCATTGACACTGAATTGAAGAAAACAGGTGCAGACTCAGTCTTTCTGGATATCACACATAAAGATTCTGATTTTATCAAGAAAAGATTTCCTAATATTTATTCTAAATGTCTTGTGTATGGGATCGACATGACAAAAGAGCCTATTCCCGTTGTTCCGGCTGCCCATTATATGTGCGGCGGAGTGGCAACGGATTTGAATGGGAAAACCGATATTCAACGCCTTTATGCTGTCGGGGAAACCGCATGCACAGGATTTCATGGTGCTAACAGGCTGGCATCAAATTCCCTTTTGGAAGCATTGGTTTATTCCCACAGGGCCTATCAAGCATCTATTGAAGAGTTTAAGGCGATTGAAAATAAAATGAACACCACTCTTGAACTTTGGGATGAAGCTGATACAATAGACAGTGATGAGGCAATTGTTGTGACCCATAACTGGGATGAGATCAGACGTTTGATGTGGAATTATGTCGGTATTGTCCGATCAGACAAACGCCTGCAACGGGCTCAAAGAAGAATCCAGAATATCCAGAGAGAAATTAATGAGTATTATTGGAATTTTAAAGTGACAGCTGATTTAATTGAGCTTCGAAATCTTGCTACGGTGGCGGAATTGATCATTGAATCCGCTTTAATGAGAAAGGAAAGCCGGGGGCTCCATTATAATATTGGATACCCGCAAAAAGATGATAAAAACTGGCTGAAACCAACCATCCTTAAAAAATGCTTTTGAAGAACCGGGCAAAGATCCCATGTATTTGACGGCAGGTAATATTCAAAGCTTTCTTGATCAAATCCAGGCATTGTTTTGGCAAAAGCAGCAGCCTTTTGGTAATAGTCAGCAGCAACCTGTTTTTTCCCATACAGATGAATTTAATTCGTGAAAATTTATTTGCTTTGCAGTACAATATAGATTATTGTGACTTTTATTTAGATTGATCGGATGATTGCCCTGGGTTGAAATTCGGAGGCGCTATTAGACCTCCTACAAAATTGTCTTGAGAAAATAATGAAACCCAAGTATTTAATGGTATTTCTTTTGTGTCTGCTGGGTCTCTGCCTCTATCTATTTTATATGATTTATTCCGGGGCAAAAGAAAATGCTATCGCTGAACTGAACAATAGGCAGAGTATTCATGCCAAACAGGCAAAGAGCGGGATTGAATATCTTTTCAGCGATTTAATTACATATCTGACAAAAGTTTCCAGTTCAAATCATATCATCAATCTTGACGAGCAGGGAATAAATGAACTGGGTTTTGCTTTAAACCTCTACCCAGAGGCAATAACAGCAATTACACGTGTTGATAAAAAAGGCAGGATTACCTTCACCATACCCTATAATGCAGCTGTTATCGGTCAGGATATCTCCAGTCAGAAGCATGTCAAAAAAATTCTGAGAACTCGAAAACCCGTAATCAGTGATGTCTTTACTGCTGTTCAGGGTTATCGTGCCATTGCTCTGCATGTGCCGGTATTCAGCGGCAATGAATTTCATGGGACCCGTGCAATTCTGATTAATTTTTCAACCATTCCAAAACGATTTCTCCAGGACATCCAAATTGGTGAAAGCGGTTATTCGTGGATGACCAGCAAAGAAGGAATCGAAATCTATTGTCCTGTTCCTGGACATACAGGCAAAGCTGTTTTTGAAAACAGTAAGGAGTTCCCAGGTATCCTTTCCATGGCAAACCTTATGGTGGAAGGAGAAGAAGGGGTTGCCAGCTACATGTCTATTAGGATCAGGGATCAGCAACGAGAAATGGCAAAGCATCATGCTGTGTATCTGCCCGTTAAAATTGCTGACAGCTTTTGGACCATTGTTGTTGTCTCAAGCGAGAATGAGATATTGGCGAGTTTAATAAGTCTCAAGAATAAGCTTATTATGATTGTCTGTTTGCTCTTGTTCGTCAGTTTCCTCTTTTCCTATTCTGGTATGAAAGCATGGGGGATTGTCCGTGAAGCAGCAAAACGGAAAAAAGTTGAAAAAGCACTTGCAACCCACCTTCAAAACACACCGATTGGAGCAATTTCCTGGGACTTGAATTTTAAAACTGTTGAATGGAACCCTGCTGCCGAAAATATATTTGGTTATAACAGAGAAGAGGTTATCGGCAAACATATTACTGAACTTATTCTTCCTGAAGATATAAAGGAATTGGTTGAGGGCATTTTCCAGGATATGTTAACCGGGAAAGACGGTGATTCACATAGTATAAACGAGAATATAACTAAAGACGGCAGGCGAATTATATGTGACTGGTACAATACAGCCTTGAAAGATGTTGATGGCAGGAGTATTGGCATG